>Ga0081539_10002252_pt1 | contig 28053 bp, 31 predicted proteins | sample TabmetS4T2R2_FD_71023 | JGI IMG/M metagenome (GOLD analysis project Ga0081539, IMG submission 71023) | Tabebuia heterophylla rhizosphere microbial communities from the University of Puerto Rico - S4T2R2 | ecosystem: Host-associated > Plants > Roots > Rhizosphere ... | reverse complement strand
GGGGGGGGGGCGGGGGGCCCCGCCGCCGGGCAGCCCGGGGGGGGGGGGGGAGCCGCGATCCGCGCCCGGGCGGCGGAGCTCGCCGATGCCGACGACGTCGCCCGCGCCGTCCAGCGCCTTCGGCGCGACGTGGCCATGACGTCGGGCAACCGGCCGCTCGCGGCCACGCTGCGGGCGCTCGCGGACGCCGCCGGCGACTCCGCCGGACGCCCCGAGGTCGAGGCCTGCCGGCGGCTGGCCGAGTCCGTCGCCTCCGGCGACCGCGAGGCGGCCCGCGCGGCCGCCCGCGAGCTCACCCCCGCGCGCTGACACCGGTTATGGTCAGCAGCGATGCGCAATCGTGAGCGCACCGGCGACCTCTCGGTTCACGCCGTCTCGGGTACGTACGTCGTCCTCCTCGGGATGAGCGTCGCGGAGGACGCGGTCGCCGGCCTGCTCGGCTTCGCGATCGAGCGCACGGACCACACGGAGGGCGAGCACACGGTGCTCGAGAACCCGCTCCTCTTCGAGGTCAACGACACGAAGGATCCGGATCGGTCGACGGCGCTCAACCCCGTGCAGGAGTTCGTCTGGGGCGACTATGCGGCGAAGCCAGGACACACGTACAGCTACCGCGTCACGGCGATGGGCGGGACGCCGAGCCGGCTGACTCCGGGCGCGTCCACGGACGTGCGGATCACCACCGAGGACCCCGACGACGGCGACCACGGCGTGTACTTCAATCGCGGAGTCGCCGCCTCGGGCGCGTACGTGCGCCGCTTCGGTGACGTCAACCCGGCGACCGTCCCGAACCATGCGGCGTACAAGTGGCTGGGCCGCGGCCTCGAGGAAGCGATCAAGGCGTTCATCGGCCGCGCCGTCGACGGCCGGTTCGCGCTCCGCGCGGCGATGTACGAGTTCAGCTGGGGGCCTGTGCTGGACGCGTTCAAGGTCGCAGCCGCCGCGGGCGCGGACGTGCAGATCATCTACCACGCGGTGCCGAGCAGCAGCGACAAGACCGGTGCCACCAACCTTGCGGCCATCGAGGACGCGGGCATCGCGAACCTCTGCACGAAGCGAACGCACACGAAGATCGCCCACAACAAGTTCATCGTCCTGCTCGAGAAGGGCAGGCCCGTCGAGGTGTGGACGGGCTCGACCAACATCACCGAGGGCGGCATCTTCGGCCACGCCAACGCCGGCCACCGGATCGCCGATGAGCGGGTGGCGAAGGCGTACCTCGGCTACTGGACCGAGCTCCAGCCCGATCCGGAACGGCCGGCTCTGCGAGTGGCCCTGGACCCGCATCCCAAGTTCCCGGCGGGTCTGCCACGTCGCGGTTCGAAGACCACGGTCTTCAGCCCGCGCAGCGAGCTCGCCGCCACGGATTGGTACGTGCGGCTCGCGAACAAGGCCAAGGGCGCCGTCTTCCTGACCGCGGCGTTCGGGCTGACACCGGAGATCGCGCCGGTCTTCGAGGGCGAGCGGAGCTATCTGCGGTACCTGCTCCTCGATCTGCGCAACGGGAAGATCGAGGCGATGCGGCGGGACCCGTCGAACGTGGTGGCGGCGGGTGGCGTGAAGGGCACGGGCGGATTTCGCAAGTGGATCGCCGACCAGCTTCAGCGGCTCAACGTCAACGTCGACTACGTGCACACGAAGTTCATGCTCGTCGACCCGCTCAGCGAGCAGCCGATCGTCATCACCGGCTCGGCCAACTGGAGCGACGAGTCGGTCAAGCTCAACGACGAGAACATGGTCGTGATCCGCGGTGACCAGCGCGTCGCGGACATCTACCTGACCGAGTTCATGCGGCTGTTCAACCACTACCGTCTGCGGGGCCGCGCACGCACGCCCCGGGGCCAGGTCAGCGCGGGGCCGAGCGACACAGCGCAGGCCGGCAGGCGGCTCCACCTGACGCCGGACGACTCGTGGGCCAAGCCGTTCTACGTCCCGGACTCGCCCGAGGCCAAAGAGCGGCTGCTGTTCGCCTGAGTGCCGAGTCCGTCCGCCTCGTCCACTAGCCTGTCTCAACAGTGAAACATCGCCCCGACGATGAGTCGGGCGGTGCGTGAGCGAAAGAGGGGGCGGATGGCGCATCTGACGATCGACGTCCCGGAGGAGCTGGTCGAGCCGCTGCGGCGGCAGCTGCGGCGCGCGCACGACGGCTGCGTCGCGGCGCTCCGGCGGGCGCTCGACGCCTACCTGGACGGGCCCGGCGACCTTGACGCCCTCGAGGGCGCGCTGGTCGAGCTGCGCGACCTCGACGCCGCGCTCGCGCAGCTCTCCCATCCGGCGCCGGCTGCGGTGACCGCCCATCCCGAGGTGCTCGCGGACGCGGTCGGCGCGCTGCTGGCCGCGCGGCCGGACGATGCGGCGCTGCGCGCGCTGGCGCGCGCCGTGGACGGATGACCGGGCTCGATGCACGCGCGCGCACGCGCGTGAGCCGGCTGCTGTGCATCGACGAGCTCGACGCTGCGGTCGTGCTGCGCCTGGCCGACGGCGGCGCCGTCTCGCTGGGCACGCTGGCCGCCGAGCTCGACCTCTCCGAGGGCGGCGCCCGGGCGCTCGTGCGCGCGCTGGAGGGCGAGGCGCTCGTGTGCTGCGAGCCGGTCCCGGCCCGGCCCGGCGCGATCGCCCTACGCCTCGCCCCGGGCGCCGCCGTCGAGCTCGCCTGCGCGCTCCACAGCGGCTGAGATCAGCGGGCGACCCAGCCGCCGTCGACGATCAGGCTCGCACCCGTCATCAGCGACGACGTGGCGGCGAACAGCACCGCGTCCGCCACCTCCTCCGGCGTACCGAGCCGCCCGAGCGGGATCTGCGCCTCGATCTCGCGGCGGGCCTGCGGGTCCGCGAGGAACGGCCGCGTCATCGGCGTCTCGACGAAGGTCGGCGCGACGGTGTTGACGCGGATCGCGTGCGGCGCGAGCTCGACGGCCATGGCCTTCGCCATCCCCTCGACCGCGTGCTTCGCCGCGCAGTAGGCGGTACGCAGCGGCGCGCCGACATGCCCCATCTGCGACGACACGTGGACGATCGCGCCGCCGGCGCCGGCCGCGATCATCCTCCGCGCGCACAGCTGGGCGCAGACGTACGCGGCGCGGACGTTGAGCCGCCACGACCACTCGAGCGCGTCGTCGGCGACCTCGAGGAACGGCTCGGGCCGGTTGCCGCCCGCGCAGGTCACGAGGAGGCGCGGCGCCGGCCCGCTCGCCAGCGCCTCCTCGAGCTCGGCGCGCTCGGTCACGTCGCACGGCGCCGCGCGCGCTCGCCCGCCCGCCGCCGCGATCTCGGCCGCGAGCGCGTGCAGCGGGCCCGGCCGCCGCGCGACGAGCACGACGTCGGCGCCGGCCGCCGCGAGCCGCCGCGCGCACGCCTGCCCCAGGCCGCCGCTCGCGCCAGTCACGACCGCGACGGCGCCGCCGAGCGACTCAGCCGCGGCCTGCCCGTGCAAGCCGCAGCTCCGCCGTCGCGGCATGACCCGTGAAGCCCTCCGCGTGCGAGATGGCCGCCACCGCCGGCGCGACGCCGCGCGTCCCCTCGGGCGTGAGCCGCTGGAACGTGACGGTGCGGAGGAACTTGCCGACCCACAGGCCGCCCGTGTAGCGCGCGGCGCGCCCCGTCGGCAGCACGTGGTTCGTGCCCACGGCCTTGTCGCCGTAGGCGACGGTCGCCTCCTCGCCGAGAAACAGCGATCCGTAGCTGCGGAGCCGGTCGAGCCACCAGTCGGGCTCGCGCGCGTGGACCTCGAGGTGCTCGGGCGCGCGGTCGTCGGCGATCGCCGCGGCCTCCTCGCGATCGGCGGCCAGGAGGACCTCGCCGCGCGCCTGCCAGGCCTCGCCGGCGACCGCGCCGGTGGACCACTCCTCGACGAGGCGCGGGACCCGCTCGAGCACGCCCGCGGCGAGCTCGCGCGAGGTGGTCACGAGCACGGCGGGTGAGGTGGGGCCGTGCTCGGCCTGGCCGAGCAGGTCGGCGGCGACGAGGTCGGCATCCGCGGAGTCGTCGGCGATGACGAGCACCTCGGTCGGCCCCGCGAGCAGGTCGATGCCGACGCGCCCGAAGAGCTGGCGCTTGGCCTCGGCCACGTACGCGTTCCCCGCGCCGACGATCATGTCGACCGGCTCGACCCCGCACAGGCCGAACGCCATCGCGGCGAGGGCCTGGACGCCGCCCAGGCACAGGACGGCGTCGGCCCCCGAGGTCGCGATCGCGTGGCGCATGACCGCCGGAGGCCCGTGCCCGTGGCTCGGCGGCGTGCACGCGACCACGCGCGGCACGCCCGCCGTCTTCGCGACGAGCACCGTCATGAACGACGACGCGAACATCGGGTACCGCCCGCCCGGCACGTACGCGCCGACCGAGGCCACGGGCAGGTGCCGGTGGCCGAGCGACACGCCCGGCCGGGGCTCGAACTCGAGATCCCTCAAGGTCTCGCGCTGCGCCGCGGCGAACGCGCGCACCTGCTCCTGGGCGAACGCGATGTGGCGGCGCAGCGTGTCGGGGACGTCGTGCGCCGCAGCCGCCAGCGCGTCCGTCTCCACCAGGAACCGCGGCGGATCCCAGCCGTCGAGGGTCCGCGAGTAGTCGCGGATCGCCGCCTCGCCGCGGCGCTCGATCCGCAGCAGCATCTCGGAGACGTCCTGCCTGACCCGGCCGTCCGCGACGCCGCTGCCGGGCGTGGGCGCCTTGAGCACCTCGGCCATCGTCAGGCCCGACGCTCGTCGCCCGCCGCCGGGACGGCCGCCCGCGCGTATTCGTTCAGGTACGCCTCGACCGTGAGCAGGTGATCGCGCATCGCCGTGCGCGCGGCTTCGGGATCGGCGCGCGCGACCGCCGCGAGGATGCGCTGGTGCTCGGGAAGGCTGCGCTCCATGCGCGCGTCGGGCCGCGCGAGCGGGCGCCGCGCCGCGATCAGCGCGCGGTGGATCGGCTCGGTCATCGTGCCCAGGGCGCGATTCCCCGTGGCGGCGATCAGCGCGCGGTGGAATGCGATGTCGGCCTCGTGGTAGAGCTCCTCGGCGGCCGGGCTGGCGACGGCGCGCACCGCAGCGGCCGCCATCCGGTCGAACGCATCGGACAGCGCCGTGAGGTGGCGCTGCTGCGCCCGCTCGGCCGCCAGGCCGGCGGCGGCGATCTCCAGGATCCGCCGCGACTCGAGGTACTCGCCCAGGATCTCCGCGCCGCGCCCCGAGTCGAGCAGCGCGCCGAGCACGTCCGGATCGAGGACATTCCAGCGGGCGTCCGGCTGGACGGTCGCGCCGCGACCGTGCTTGACCGCGACCAGCCCGCGCTCCTCGAGGCCGCGGATGCATTCGCGCGCCACGCCTCGGCTCACGCCGAACTGCGCAGCGATGTCGGCCTCCCGGGGCAGCCAGCCTCCGACCTCGACCCGACGGCCGACGATGTCGCCCATCAGGACGCGCATCAGGTGCTCGTGGAGGCGAGACATGCGGTGATCTAATTACCGCCGCTCGGCGGGGTCAACGACCAAAGCGGCACCTCGCGCCGCAAGCTACTTCCGGCTCCGCATCTCCCTCGCTGCCGGAGTCATGTCTTCGCCATTGTGTGAGCGAGAGAGCGAGTGATCAAATCTCTCGCCGTGCGCTCAGGACCCCTGACCGTCGGCGTCGTCGGCGCCGGGCTGATCGTGCAGGTCGTGCACCTGCCGCTTCTAGGGCGGCTCCGCGAGCTGTTCCGCGTCGCGGCCATCGCCGACCCCGACGGCTCCGTGCGCGCCGAGGTCGCCGCGCGCCACGGCATCGCGTCCGCGCACGAGGACCACCGGGCGCTGCTCGACGCCGGCGGGCTCGACGCGCTGCTCGTGTGCTCCCCGGACGCGACGCACGCGCAGGTGGTCGTCGACGCGCTCGAGGCCGGGGTGCACGTGCTCGTCGAGAAGCCGCTGTGCCTCACGCCCGAGGAGGGCGAGTGGATCGTCGGCGCGCGCGACCGGTCCGGCCTGATCGTCCAGGTCGCGTACATGAAGCGGTACGACCCGGCCGTCGAGGCGCTGCTCGACGACCTCTCGCCCGCGTCGACGGTCCGGCACGTCACGACCGCGACGTTCGACCCCGGGATGCGCGCGGCGTTCGGCGTCGACGGCCCGGCGAGCGGGGGTGGGGTCGAAGGGGCGTTCCTCGGGGCGCTCGTCCACGACGTCAACCTCGTCAGCGCCGCGCTCGCCCGGTGCGAGGTCGCGGCCGGGCGCGTCGTCGACGCGTTCGGCGACGCCGGCTGCGCGGGCGCGACCGTCGCGCTCGACAACGGCGCGCGCTGGACCGCCGTGTGGCTCGCGCTCCCCGGCGCGGGCGCGTTCCGCGAGCAGGTCGCGCTCTACGCCGGCGACGGGGTGCGCGAGCTCGTGTTCGGAGCCCCGTACGCGCTGCACGAGCCGACGGTCTACCGGCACCTGCGGGCGGGCGGGGCAGGCGCCGTCACGACCACGCGGACGTCGTGGCGGGAGGCGTACGAGCACCAGCTGCGCCACTTCCATGCCGTCGTCACCGGCGCCTCGCCGTGCCGCACGCCGGCCGAGGAAGGCGTCGCGGACGTCCGGCTCCTCAACGACATGCTCGCCGCCCGGGCCGCGTGGGCCGCGGCGTGAGCGGCGCGATCGTCACCGGGTCCGACTCGGGCATCGGGCGGGCCACGGCCGTGCGGCTCGCGCAGCTCGGCTTCGACGTCGGCGTGACCTGGCACACCGACGAAGCCGGAGCCCAGGAGACCGCACGGCGCGTCACGGCCCTCGGCGGGCGGGCCACGGTCGCTCGCCTCGACCTGACCGCCGGCGAGGCCGTCGGGGACGCGATCGACGCGCTCGCCGACGCGCTCGGCGGGCTCGGCGTGCTCGTGAACAACGCGGGCGCGAACCACCGCGCGCAGATCGTGGACGACACGCTGGCCGGCTGGCGCGCCGCGCTCGAGCTCAACCTCACCGGCCCGTTCCTCTGCGCCCGGTCCGCCGCGCGGCACATGATCGCGGCCGGTGCGGGCGGGCGGATCGTCAACGTCACCTCGATCCACGAGCACGTCCCGCTCCCCGCGGCCGGGGCGTACAGCGCGGCGAAGGCGGGCCTGGGCATGCTCACGAAGGTCCTCGCGCTCGAGCTGGCGCCGCACGGGATCACTGTGAACGCCGTCGCGCCCGGCCACATCGCGACGCCTATGACCGGCAAGGCCGACCGCGACCCGCGCGAGTTCGACCTGCCGGAGATCCCGCTCGGGCGCCCCGGCGGCCCCGAGGAGGTCGCCGAGGTCATCGCGCTGCTGGCCTCGGGCGCGGCCTATGCGACAGGCGCGTCGGTCCTCGTCGACGGCGGCCTCGCGCTCGGCGCCGTCGTGCCGCTTCAGGCCGCCGTGGAGGGCCGGTGAGCCTCCCGCTGCGGCTGGTCCAGACGGGCCCGGTGCTGATCCTCGCGCTGGTCGTGCTGGTCATGTCCGGGCTCTCGCCGTACTTCCTCACCGAGCGCAACATCACCAACCTCGGCTTCCAGACGTCGATCGTGGCCGTGCTGGCGCTCGGGCAGCTGATGGTGATCATCACGCGCGGCGTGGACCTCTCGGTGGGGGCGGTCGTCGCGTTCGGCGGGATCGTCGGCGGGATCGCAGCGGGCGCCGTGGTGGGAGGGTCGGCCAGCTCGCACGGCGGTCTGGCGATCCTCGTCATGGTCGCCTGCGGCGCCGGGGTCGGGCTCGCCAACGCCGCGGTGATGCTCGGCGGCCGGATCATGAACCCGTTCATCGTCACGCTGGGGATGCTCAGCATCGTCCGCGGCGCGGCGCTGGTGCTCTCGGACGCCGAGACCGCGACGGGCATGCCGCCGGCGGTCCAGACGATGGGTACCGGCCTGATCGGCCCGGTGCCGGTCCCGACCGTCCTCGTCGCGGCGCTCGCGCTCGTCGCGTGGATCATGCTCACGCGCACCCAGTGGGGCCGCTGGATCTACGCCGTGGGCGGCGATCCGGAGGCCGCGCGGCGCGTCGGCATCCCCGTGAACCGGGTGCTGCTGTCCGTCTACGTGCTGTGCGGGATCGGGGCGGGCGTGGCCGCGGTGCTCGTCGCCGGGAGGACGAACGCGAGCTCGGCGATCGCGGGCCAGCTGCTCGAGCTCGACTCGATCACCGCCGTCGTCATCGGTGGCGCCAGCTTCTTCGGCGGCCGCGGGAGCGTCTTCAACGTCATCGCCGGCGCGCTGATCATCGGCGTCATCCGGAACGGGCTGAACCTGCTCGACGTCACGCCGTTCTGGCAGTCCATCGCGATCGGCCTGCTCGTGATCGCGTCGCTCGAGATCGACGTCCTGCGCGGGCGGCTCGAGGACCGGCTGCGCGTCGCGCAGGCGCGGGGGGCCGAGAGCTGACCGCGCTGCTCGAGGTCCGCGACGCGTCCAAGAGCTACGGCGCCATCCGCGCGCTCGATGGCGTGAGGCTGTCGGTGCAGAGCGGCGAGGTGGTGGCGCTGCTCGGCGACAACGGGGCGGGCAAGTCGACGCTCGTCAAGGCCATCGGCGGCGTGCACCGCCTCGACGACGGCGAGATCCGGGTCGACGGCCGGCCCGTCGTCATGCGCTCCCCGGTGGAGGCGCGCCGCCACGGGATCGAGACGCTCCACCAGGACCTCGCGCTGTTCGACAACCTCAGCGCGCTCGCGAACTTCTTCATCGGGCGCGAGCGACGCCGGCCGCGCTGGCTGGGGCGCCTCGCGTTCCTCGACCGGGGAGCGATGGCCCGCGAGTGGGACGAGCGGCTCGCGCGGCTCCAGGTGCGGATCCCCGGCGCTCAGCGCGACGTCGGCGTGCTGTCCGGAGGCCAGCGGCAGGCGATCGCCGTCCTGCGCGCCGTCGCGTTCGCGAGCCGCTTGGTGATCCTCGATGAGCCCACCGCCGCGCTGGGCGTCCGCGAGTCGCGTCAGGTGCTCGACCTGGTGCGCCGCCTGCCCGAGAGCGGCGTCGCGGTGCTCCTGATCTCACACAACCTCGAGCACGTCGCGCAGGTCGCCCACCGCGCCGTCGTGCTCCGGAACGGGCGCCTCGCCGGAGAGGCGGCGCCCACGGAGGACAACCACGAGGCGCTCGTGGCGATGATCGTCGGCGCCTCGACGAGAGGAGGAGAGGCATGAAGGTCATGACGATGCTCTGCGCGGGCATCTTCGGAGCGGCCGCGCTCGCGGGCTGCGGCGGCTCGGACGACGGAGGCGCGGCCGGCGACGGCGCTGCCAAGCCGGTGCGGATCTCGGTGCTGCTCGCGTCGCTGGACAACGCGTTCTACGTCGCCGAGAAGGAGGGCGCGGAGGCCGAGGCCAAGCAGCACCCCGACGCCAAGGTCACGTTCGGCGCCGGCCGCGAGCGGACCGCGTCGGACGAGGTGATCGGCCTGCTGGAGGACGCGATCGCCAAGAACGTCGACGCGATCGCGATCGACGGCTCCGACACCGGGCCGCTGATGCCCGCGCTCAAGCGCGTGATCGCCGCCAAGATCCCGCTCGTGCTGTTCGACGCGCCGGCCGACGAGCTCAAGGGGCAGTACGCCACCTTCATCGGCACGGACAACGCGGCGGGCGGCAAGGCGGCCGGAGCCTGGCTGAAGGAGAAGATGCCCCAGGGCGGCAAGGTCGGCATCCTCGAGTGCGTGGTCGGTCACCCGGTGACGGTCGCCCGCGTGAAGGGCTTCGAGTCCGGCCTGAAGGGCGCGCCGTTCAAGGTCGCGTCGACCCTCGAAGCCGGATGCGAGCGGGAGAAGGGCCGCAAGGCGATGGAGGACATGATCACGGCGCATCCCGACCTCGACGCGGTCTTCTCGACGAGCGACACCCAGTCCATCGGCGCCATCGCGGCGCTGAAGGCGGCGCACAAGGACCCGATGTTCGTGTCGTTCGACGCGCAGCCGGAGGCGGTGCAGGCGATCAAGGCCGGCAACATCCTCGACGCGTCGTCGGGCTGGTCGGCGCGGACGCTGGGCTCGGAGGCGGTCAAGGCCGCGATCGCCGCCGCCCGCGGCCAGTCGCTTCCCCCCAGCCGGCTGGTCCCGGTCACCGTGATCGACAAGACCAACGCCGACTCGTGGAAGGGCTGACGCCCTGCGCGCCCATCGCTCGAGCGAACGCGACCCCGGCGCCCGCGGGCGGGCGCTCGGGGTCGCGCACGGCGATGCCGTGGCGCACACCGCTCAGGTGTACGAGCGCCTCCTCGCGGACGCGCCCGGCGCGCCGGACCTCGCTGTCGCGGGCCGGGCCGTGGGGGAGCGGCTGAGCGAGCGCTGGCCGGACCTGCTGGAGGAGATCGAGGGGATCGCCGCGGGCGCGCAGGTGCCGGTCGAGCACCTGCTCGCCCTCCAGGCGCGGACCGAGCTGCTCGGCGGCGCGGAGTGCTCGCTCGTCGCGCGCCGCGGCCGCGACGGCTGCGTCGTGGCGCAGAACTGGGACTGGCACCCGGACGTCGTCCCGCTCGTCTGGACCGTCGAGCAGCCGGACGGCCGCTGGTTCAGCACGCTCACCGAGGCTGGGATGCTCGGCAAGATCGGGCTCTCGAGCGCCGGCCTGGGCTTCGGGCTCAACTTCCTGCGCTGCTCGCTCGACGGCGGCGTCCGAGGCGTGCCCGTGCACATCCTGCTCCGTGTCCTTCTCGATCGGACGGACAGCCTCGACGACGCGCTGCGGTTGCTGCTCGAGTCACCGGTCAGCGCCTCCTCGTGCATCACCGTCGGCTCGGAGCGCGGGCTGCTCGCGGCCGAGGTCTCGCCCGGCGGATGCCGGCTCGTGCCTCCGCTGGACGGCAGGCTGCTGCACACGAACCACTTCCTCGCCGGTCCGCCGGCAGGGGAGGACCTCGAGGCGGCGGAGGACCCGTCGACGTTCGCGCGGCTCCAGGAGCTCGGACGCAGCGAGTCGCTGACGTCACACGCGGGACCGGTGTGCCGTCACGTGTCGGCGGACGTCCCGTGGCCCGACCTCCGGGCGACGCTCGCCTCCGTGGTGATCGAGCCCGCGCGCCCGCGCATGCGCCTCACCGACGGCCCGCCGTGCGAGAGCTCGCTCCGAGAGGTGCCGCTGCCGTGACGGTCTCGGTCACGGTCGACGTCGACGGCCGGGCGGGGCTGGCGTGCCGGCCCGGCGGGCCATGGGACGGCCGGCTGACGGCGCAGTCCGAGCACGACTTCGTATGGCGGGGTCTCGAGCGGGTCGTGGCCGTGCTCGACCGGTTCGACGCGCGCGCGACGTTCTACGTGCCCGGCGTCACCGTCGAGGAGGATCCGGGGGTGTTCCGCGAGCTCCTCGGAGCCGGCCACGAGCTCGCGCACCACGGCTACCGCCACCTGCCGACGCCGGCGCTGGATGCGGCCGGCGAGCGGGAGGAGCTCGAGCGCGGCAGCGCGGCGCTCGAGGCGATCGGCGTCAGGCCGCTCGGCTACCGCTCGCCGGGCTGGGAGCTGACCCCGGTCACGCTCTCGCTGCTCGCCGAGATGGGGTTCGCGTGGGACTCGAGCCTGATGGCCGACGACCGCCCGTACCGGCTGGGGAACGGCGTGCTGGAGCTGCCGGTGCACTGGCGGCTCGACGACGTGCCGTACCTCGCGCGGCAGGCCCCGGTCGCGGAGATCGCGTCGACGTGGACCGCCGAGTACGACCGGTCGGAAGGCCACCTCACGTACACGATCCATCCCGAGTTCACCGGCCGCGGGCACTGCGTGGCGCTGCTCGAGCGGCTCCTGGACCACGTCGGGCCGACCGTCACCCATGGGCAAGCCGCCGCCCACGCGTGAGGTCGAGCGCCTCGTCCGGTACTGCCATCCGGACAAGATCCTCGGGACCACGCGGCTTCCGGCTCTGGAGGCGCTCGACGTGCCCGCGCTCTACGGCGTGTCGGCGGAGCGCTACCACGTCATCGCCGGCGCGATCCGGCGCGAGGCGACGGCGGCGGGGGCCGCGCTGCGCGCCGACGAGCGGATGCGGAGGCTCATCGACGCCGTCCGCGTCACCGACGGCGTGCTCGCCATCGGGGACTCGCTCACCGACGACCTCGCGTCCTGGGCCGAGATCCTGCGGGCGCTCGTCCGCGCGCCGGTCGTCAACGCCGGCCTGTCGGGAGACACGACCACGGCGGCCCTGGCCCGTCTCGGCACCCTGCCGCCGGCCGATCGCGCGATCGTCCTGCTGGGAACGAACGACGCGCGGCGCCACGGCGACCAGGACGTGCTGGTCTCCGATCGCGAGACGCGGCGGAACCTACGCGCCATCGATCAGGCGCTGTACCGGCGCTGCCGGCGCGTCACGTGGGTCACGCCGCCGCCGGTGGACGAGGCCCGCGTGCAGCGCGACCGCGCGCTGGCCGTGGCGGGCGTGAGCTGGCGCCACGCGGATGTCGCCGCCAAGGCCGCCATCGTGCGCCGCGAGTGGCCGGACGCGCTCGACCTCTGGGCGGGCTTCGAGCCCGGGTACCTCGCGGACGACGGCGTCCACCTGAGCGCGGCCGGGCAGCGCCACCTCGCCGAGCTGGTCATCCGCGAGCTCGGCTCGTCCCGAACCGCTGCTCGATCCAGTCGACGGCGAAGCGCGTGAGCTCGGCGGCCGGGAAGCGATAGGCGGCCGCGACGCCGACGCTGCCGCGCGTGCCGATGCCGGCGCAGAGCGCGGCCGCCGCGATGACCCCGAGCGGCGCCGCCTCGCGTGGCAGCACGCGATCGTACGGATAGACGCCGCTCCAGACGTCGATCTCGCGGATCGCCGTCCAGCCGGCGCCGATCGGGAGCCGATAGGTCGTCCACCGCTTCGGTGCGTCGGCGATCGCCTCGGCGTGGTGCAGCAGGCTGATGGTCCGGAGCGGCGCGCCGAGGAGCACGACCTGACCGCCGCAGGCGACGAGGCGGTCGTACGGCGTGCCGCGGCCGAAGCCGTCGTCGAGCCGGTGGCCCGCGGTGAGCTCGGCCGCGCGCGCGCCGACGGCCGCGACCCCCGCGGCCGGATTGCCGCTCCGGCGCGCGCCCGGCCACGTGCGGATGCGCTCCGCGAGGCGGCCTTCGTACGGCGCGGCCGCCGACAGCGCAGGGTCGAACGGCGGCATCTCCGCCTCGTACGCGTCACGCCAGCTCGCGGGCCAGCCCGCGTGGCCGAACGGCACGTCCTCCCAGCTCGCCTGCGCCGCCAGCGTGCCGCCCGGCCCGAGCCGGGCGAGCAGCGCCGCCACCACCGTCTGGCTCCCACCGACCACCCATCCGAGCGAGCTCAGCGAGGCGTGGACCATCGCGATCCCGGGCTCGACGCCGAGCCGCCCGAGATCGGCCGTCAGCCGCGAGCACGTGACCGGCGTCCGCATGCGGATGTGCTCAGGCCGCGGCATCTCCGCGCAGCACGAGGACCGCCGCACCCGCCACGGCGAACGCCGTCGCTCCGGCGGCCGCCATCCCGGCCTGGAGCCCGGCGCGGCCGACCAGCGGCGGGCCGAGCGCGCCGCCGAGGTACTGCAACGTCGAGAGCATCCCGGCGAGCGCGCCGTGCCAGGAGGCCGGTGCCGTGGCCGTCGCCAGCGCGGCGAAGCCGACGCTGGCGATCACGCTGCCGAAGCCCACTCCCGCCACGCTGGCGACGATCGGCACCACGCTCGCGGTGCGCTCGGCGGCGACCGCCACGACGAGGGCCAGGCCCTGAGCGACGAGCCCGGCGGCGATGAGCGCGTGCGGGACCGTCATCCGGCGCGCCACCGCAGCACCCGGCAGCGCCGCCGCGCCGAAGCAGGCGAAGACGAGCCCGACCTGACCCGGTGCCAGTTCGAGTCCGTCCTGGAGGAAGAGCGTCTGCACGAGCGTCGCGCCCGTCGCCGTCGCCGTGACGACGAGCGCGACGGCGCACGCGACCGTCATGCGCGTCGCGTGCCCCGTGGCCGACGCGCCGAGGCGGCTGCCGGCGACGAGGAGGCAGACCGTTGCGACGGCGGTCACCGCAAGTCCGCCCCCGCCCCACAGCGCGCCGATCGCCGCGACGGCGACGAGCCCCGCGACCAGCGGCGCCGACGTGTGCGACGCCATGCGCGCCGGTGGCGCCGGCTCGCGCGGAAGGCGCCGCGCGAGCGCCGCCGCGGCGAGGGCCACGACCAGGGTGGTGGCGATGGCCGGCCGCCATCCCAGGACCGTGGCCACGAAGCCGCTCGCGAGCGTGCCGGCCATGAAGCCCAGCGGCGTCGCCAGCCCGTACACCGAGAGTGCGCGGGTGCGGGTGGCGCCTTCGCGCGTCACGCTCGTCAGATACGCGAGTGCCGCCGGGGTCATCATGGCCGCCCCGGCTCCCTGCGCGGCGCGGCCGGCGACGGCCGTGAGCGCGGTCTGCGAGGCGGCGGTGGCGACGCCCGCCACGACGAACGTCCCGAGCCCCGCGAGCAGCAGGCGCCGGCGGCCGTACCGGTCGGCGGCACGGCCCGCGGCGAGCAGCAGGCAGCCGAAGCTCACGCTGTACGTGCTGAAGAACCAGCGCGCACCCGCATCGCCCATGTGCAGATCGGCGCGCACCTCCGGCACCACGACGCTGATCACCGCGAAGTCGAGCGCGATCAGCGCCGGTGGCCCGCAACAGGCCGCGAGGACGGTCCGGCTCACGCGGCGATCCCCGAGTGCGTGACGGTCGGCCCGACGTGCTCGAGGAGCCCTTCGAGCAGCGCCAGGCGGTGCCCGCGGCCCGTTATCTCCGGATGCATCGTGTAGGTGACGTGGTCCTCGGCGGCGTCGAACTCCGCCGTCCAGATCGCCAGCACCTCGCGCGCGTCGCGCAGCGCCGCGAAGTACGGCACGTCGTCCAGCCGCCAGTGGACCGGAAGCTCGAGCAGCGCGCCGATCCGGTGCGGGCGCTCCGCGGCCATGAGGCTCGAGTCCCAGGAGAAGCCGAGCTCGGGGAGCCACCCGAGCGTGGCCGACGTCAGCTCCCAGCCGGGAGAGCGGTAGCCGGAGGGCGCGGCGCCGATGCGCGCGAGGGCCTCGATCCCGCGCTCGAGCTCGTCACGCTCCCCCGCCGAGTCGAGGTCCGTCGTGCGCAGGTGCGCATAGCCGTGATGCGCGACGTCATGGCCCGCGGCCAGCAGCTCGGCGAAGACCGCGGGATCCTCGTCGATCGTCGCACCGGGCACGTAGAACGTCGCATGCGCGCCGTAGCGGTCGAGCACCGCGACGACGCGCCGCAGGCCCGCCCACACGTACTCGTGCTCGGACGTCGCGGTCAGCCGCCCCTCCCAGGGGCCGCCGGGCCGGCACGCCAGCCCGGCCAGGCCGTCGACGTCGAAGGTCAACGCCGCGCTCACGACCGCGACCGGGCGAACTCGACGTGGCAGCGGCGAGCGGTGCGGTCGAGCGCGACGCCACAGCCGACGAACCCGTCGGCGAGCAGCGCGGACATCTCGGTGCGCACCCGACGGCGGTCGGCCACGCCACCGTCCGACCACGGCAGCTCCACGGTCGGGACCGCGCTCCGGTCGAGACCCGGCTCGCTCGCGAGGTGCCACACGAGCTCGAGGTCGTCCTGCTCGTATCCGGGGTCGGCGCGCAGCCCGTCGTGGAGGCCCGGGCGGTAACCGGTGATCCGCGCGCCGAGGTGGGAGAGGTAGAGCCGCAGGGCGCGTCCGTTGACCGGATCGGTCGTCCAGCGGATGCACGAGTAGCCGAGCGCGATCGCCTCCCGACGCTGCGCCATCTTCAGGGCGGCGCCGACGCGACGACCGCGGTGCGCCGGCGCCACCGCGAGGCCGCACGAGAACAGCGCGGCATCGCGGCCGTGCGCCGGGAACGCGTAGGACACGCCGACGACGTCGCCGGCGTGGTCGGCGACCAGGGTCAACCCGCCGCACTCATCCGTGGTGCGCATGAGCCACGCCGGGACGGCGTCCCGCTCGGTGAACCCGAGCGTGTCCGCGAGCAGGCGCGCCGCGGGGACCAGATCGTCCGGCCGGGCGCGGCGGATCGCACAGCACGCGGTCATGCCGTCGAAGGTGCCTCGTCCTAGCGGCGCCCAACACCGCCGGGCGGCCACCTCCCGGGGGGAGAACGACCCGGCCGGGTGGCGGAGTCGCCGTGCGACCCGATCGCCTCCGGCCGGCGGTGGCGGGCGCCCCGCCCGAGCGCCAGCGTGCGTCGTCGGCACCGAGCTCGAGGAGGCACGATGAGCCACGCATTCCATGTCGCAGACGCGATCCCGCTGCCCGACCCGTCTGCGCTGATCACCGGGCGCGCGGCGCGGGAGGACGCCTATCCGATCGCGGTCTGCCGCACGTTCGAGGCGACCATGACGCGCGTCGTCGAGTGGGTCGAGGCGTCGCAGGTCGCGGTCCTCACCGACGACGTCGTGGACGCCCTCTTCGGCGCGACGCTCGTCCGCGCCCTCCGGGACGCGGGCAAGGAGCCGCTCGTCCGCGTGCTCCCGGCCGGCGAGAGGAGCAAGAGCCTGGAGGAGGCGGTGACCGCCTGGAACTGGCTGGCGGACTCGGACATCGCGCGGCGCGACGTGCTCATCGCGTTCGGCGGCGGCGTCGTCGCCGACCTCGGCGGCTGGGTCGCCAGCGGCTACATGCGCGGCATCCCGTACGTGAACGTGCCGACGACGCTGCTGGCGCAGGTCGACGGCGCGCTCGGAGGCAAGGTCGCGGCCAACCACCCGGCGGCGAAGAACCTCCTCGGCGCGTTCCACTCGCCCCTCGGCGTCGCGGCGAACGTCGGGTTCCTGCGCACGATCAGCGGCCGCCATCTGCGCGCGGGTCTCGCGGAGTCGATCAAGAAGGCCGTCATCGCGTCACCGGCGTACTGGCGCTTCATCGTCGATCACGCGGAAGCGCTGCTCGCCCGCGATCTGGACGCTCTCGAGTGCCTCGTGCGCTCGGCCGCGGCGATCAAGACCGCGCTGATCGAACGGGACCCGTACGAGCGCGACCTGCGCCGGCCGCTCAACTTCGGCCACACGATCGGGCATCCCCTCGAGACGGTGACGGGCTACGGACCGCTGCTGCACGGCGAGGCGGTGGCCTTCGGCATGGTGGTCGAGTCCAGGATCGCGGCGGCACGCGGTCTGCTCGACGAGGGGACGCTCGGGGAGCTGATCGCGCTGCTGCGCCGGTGCCGCCTGCCGACGTCGGCGACCGACCTCCTCGCCGACGTCGACGGCGACGCCGTGATCCGCGCGATGGAGAAGGTGCGGCAGATCCGCGCCGGCAGCCTGCGCTTCGTGCTGCCCGTGGCGATCGGGGAGACCGTGATCGCCGACGACGTCGAGGAGGCCGAGGTCCGCGAGGCGCTCGCGGCCTGCGGCGTGTCGCTTGCGCTGACGGAGAGCCGGTGATCTAATGACCGGCTGACCATGCGAAAGGAGCAACCGTGACCGCGACGTGGCGCTCGACCGCCTCGGAGGGACTGCTCGAGGACGCCGGGGAGGTGATCCCCGGAGGCGTCAACACCTGCCGGCGCAGGAGCGAGCCGCGGCTCTGCTTCGCGCGCGGCGAAGGCGCCTACCTTTGGGATCTCGAGGGCAGGCGGTACATCGACTACCACGCCGCGTACGGTGCGGTCTTCCTCGGCCATGGTCATCCGGGCGTGAACGAGCGCGTCGCCACGGCGGCGCGCGACGGCGTGCTGTTCGGCGTCGGCGTCACCGAGGCGGAGGTCGCCCTCGCGCGCAAGATCGTCCAGCACGTCCCGTCGGCCGAGCAAGTCGTGGTCTGCAACAGCGGCTCGGAGGCCACGTACCACGCGATCCGGCTCGCGCGCGGAGTCACCGGCCGGGAGCGGATCGTCAAGTTCCAGGGCTGTTACAACGGCTTCCACGACTACGTGCTGAGGAACGTGCTCTCGGAGCCGCAGCTCGTCGGCCGCCGCGATCCGCAGTCGAAGGGCATGCTCGACGCGGCGGTGGATGCGACGCTCGTCTGCCGCTTCAACGATCTCGAGGACGTGGAGCGGACCGTCCGCGAGAACCCCGAGGCCGTCGCCGCGATCATCGTCGAGCCCGTGGCGCACAACTCACCCGGCCTGCTGCCCCGGCCCGGCTTCCTCGAGGGCCTGCGCGCGCTGTGCGACCGCGAGGGCATCGTGCTGATCTTCGACGAGGTGATCACCGGCTTCCGGCACGGCCTCGGCGGCTATCAGGGCGTGTGCGGCGTGACGCCCGACCTGACGACGCTGGGCAAGGCGATCGCGAACGGGTTCCCGCTCGCCGCGATCGGCGGCCGGCGGGACCTGATGGAGCGCTTCACGACGAACCCCGACGGCGACGTGCACTTCGGAGGCACCTACAACGGGAACGCCGTCGCCGTCCACGCCGGCCTCGCGACGATCGAGCTGCTCGAGGACGGCGCGGTCCACGACCACGTCTTCGCACTCGGCGAGCGGATGCGGGCCGGGCTCGCCGCGATCGCGGCGGAGGCCGGCGTCGCCGCCACGGTCGGCGGCTTCGGGTCGCTGTTCGTCCTGTGCTTCATGGAGGGGCCGCTCGAGAGCTACGAGGACGTCCTGCGCAACGACACGGCGCTCTTCCTGCGGTACCGCCGGGAGCTCGTCGCGCGCGGTGTCTTCGAGATGCCCGAGAGCCTCGGTCGCAGTCACATCAGCGCGGCGCACACCGCCGCCGACGTCGATCGCTCGCTCGCGGTGGCCGAGGCCGCGCTCGCGGCCGCGCTGAGCCTCAGACGCGCAGCCAGCCCTTGAGGTGGCGGCCGTAGCTCTCGACGGCTGCGGCAGCCGCCGCGGCGTCGCGCTCCGCGAGCGCCGCGAGGATCCCTGCGTGCAGCCTCACGACCACGGGATCGCGATCCGCGGCGGTGCGGCGGCGAACGCGGGCGAGCGCCGGATGCAGCGCCTCCAGGGCGCCGGCGAGGACCCGGTTGCCCGACACGGACACGAGCACCTGGTGAAAGCGGGCCTCGGCGTCGGCGAAGCCCCGATCGTGAGTCGAGCCTCGCATCTGATCGAGCGTCCGCTCGAGCAGCGCGAGATCCCCGGCCGTCACGCGCGGCGCGGCGAGCTTGGCCGCCTCGATCTCGAGCGCCCGGAACGCCGCGACGGCCTCACGCAGCAGCTGGGGGTCACGGTGGCGGACGACCGCCGCGTCGAGCACGTCGCCGTCGAGCAGCGCCCAGCGCTCGGCGCCGAGCACCTGCTGGCCCTGGCCGGCGTGCACCGCGACGACGCGACGCTCCTCGAGCGCCCGGATCGCCTCGCGGGCCGTGCTGAGGCTGCACGCGTGGCGGGCGGCGATGTCGTCGATCCGCGGAAGCCAGGCCGCCGGCGGGAGCGCGCCGGTCACGATGTCGTCCAACAGCTCGCCCATGACCCGCCGGTAAGCACGTTCCATTGGTCAGTGATCGAATCGCCGCCCGGCCGCACTGTCAATCCCACCGGGATCGCACCGGTCAGGACGCCGAGCCGCTGGACCGATCCGTCGCATCCACCTACCGTCACCGGCGGACGGATGACGCGCCCACCGCCCACCCAGATCCGCATCCTGATCGCCGACCCCCAGCCGCTGTTCCGGGACGGGCTGGCGCGCACGATCGCCGCCGACGCCGGGCTGCGGGTCGTCGCCTCCCTCGACGACGACAGCCAGGTCGTCGCGACGCTCCGGCGCCTGGCTCCCGAGGTCGCGGTCGTGGACGCCGGCCTGCGGTGGCCCAGGGTCGCCGAGGCCATCGCGCAGCGCAGGCTGGACACCCGCCTGATGCTCCTGGCGGCCGAGGTGAGGCCGGGGGAGGCCTTCGAGGCCGTGGCCGCCGGGGCGCGCGGTTACCTCTCCAAGCAAGTCGACGGCGCCGTCGTCTGCGAGGCGGTCCGCCGCGTCGCGGCGGGTGGCGTGGCGCTGTGCGCGCAGGCCCAGGCCGTCGTGTCGGGCGAGATCCGGTTGCGCCACTGCCACGAGCGCGGGCTGCTCGCTCCCCGCGAGCTCGAGGTGCTGCGGCTGCTCGCGGAAGGGCTGAGCAACGGCGAGATCGGCTCCGAGCTCCACATCGCGCCGGCCACGGTCAAGAGCCACTGCACGCGCATCTATCAACGGCTCGACGCGCGCGACCGCGTGGGCGCGGTGGTCGAGGCGATGCGGCGGGGCCTGCTCGACTGAACGGCACAAGTCATGACCGCGCGCGCTCGACGCTCGTGCGCGCCGGTGGTCGCGCATGTCGAGAGGTCCCTGAGCCGAAGTTGGCCCCTTCAGCTCGATGCCGTCCAGTGATCCAATCACGATATGTCCGGAATGGTCGCGGGAGTGGCTGGGCGACATGCCGTCGATTGACTCGTTCTTCGTCATCCGCACGATGCAGGCGCTCGAGGTGCTCGCGTTCAGGCCGTCGTCGGCGCCCGAGGTCGCCGACGTGCTGCGCGTCGACGCCCGCACGGCCCGGCGGCTGCTCAACCGGCTCGCCGACGAGGGCTGGCTCGTGCGGACGGAGGGGCGCGTCCGCACGTACACGCTCTCGCTGCGGCTCGTCGCGCTCGCGGCGCACTTCCTCGAGCGCGCGCCGATCACGCGGGCGGCCACGACGGCGGTGCGCGCGCTCCACGAGCAGACCGGCGGCGTCGCGCACCTGACGATCCCCAGCTACCGCTCCGTCCTGTGCGTGGCGCAGCACGCGGACGGCCCGCATGCCAGCCCGCGCTTCCGCGAGCTGATCCCGGCGCACGCGTCCGCGGGCGGCAAGGTGCTGCTGGCGCATCGCGTCCCGTGGCGCGAGAGCGTGCTCGAGCTTCCCCTGGACCGCGTCACCGAGCACACGATCGTCGACCCCGACGCCGTGCGCATGCAGTGCGAGACGACCCTGGGGCGGGGATTCGCGTTCGAGGACGGCGAGTACCGCGAAGGGCTCCAGGGCGTCGCGGTTCCCGTGCCCGACGAGGCGGGCGACGTGATGGCCGCGATCGCGCTCACCGGCCCGCGCGAGCTCGACATCGCCGGCAAGGTCGACGCGGTCGCCGACGCCGCCGAGGGGCTCCGCCGCTCGCTCGCCGAGCAGGGAGACGCACATGCGGCATGACGTGCGGGCACGCGCGGCCTACAACGCGCTCGCGCCCGGATACGACGACCTGACCCGGGGCCACGACCACGCGGCCTGGACGGCGGCGATCGAGGAGCGCGCGCGGGAGGCGGGCCTCCGCGGCACGCGCCTGCTCGACGTCGCCTGCGGCACGGGCAACACGATGCTCCCGATGCTCGAGCGCGGCTACGAGGTCACCGGGCTCGACGTCTCGGAGGCCATGCTCGCCGAGGCGGAGCGCAAGACCGCAGGGCGCGCGCGCCTGATCAGGGCGGACATGCGGGCGGTTCCCGTGCTCGGCGGGTTCGACCTGGTCTGGTGCCTGGGCGACGCGCTCAACTACCTCGACACGGAGGCCGATCTGACCGCCGCGTTCGCAGGGATGCGGGCGAACCTCGCTCCCGAAGGCGTCGTCGTGTTCGACGTCAACACCCTGGCCACGTTCCGCAGGCTCTACTCGTCGATCCTCGCGGTCCCGAGCCGCGAGCGGGTCGTCCTCCTCGAGGGCCACGGCAGCCGCGCGCTCGCCGCCGGCGGCTGCGCCGAGGTGTGGATCGACCGCCTCGAGCCGAACCCGTCCGGCTGGTGGAACCGGGTGCGCAGCGTTCACCGCCACCGGCATCACACCGAGGGCCGGATCCGCTCGGCGCTCGACCGCGCCGGCCTCGCCTGCGTCGCCGTCCACGGCACGCAGCTCGACGGGACCATGAGCGCTCCGCGCGACGAGCTGCGTCACGCCAAGGCCGTCTACACCGCGCGCCAAGGGGCGCCGCACGAGTGAACGAGGAGGTGAGCCACCCTGAAGATCGAGATCTCCGAGAAGCCGATCCTGGCCGAGTCGGGCTACTACAAGGGCGCCTGACGCGCTACCGGCTTCGGCCGTCGGTCGAAGCCTTCGTCGACCGCCACGGGGTCCTTTGCTTCGTCCGACCGGGCGGGCAGGACCTCGTGGTGCGCGACGCGGCGAGAGCGGACATCGCGCTCGTCGAACGCCTCCGCTGCGGTTGGGAGGCGGCCGATGCGCTGGCTCGCACCGTCGGCCTCGATCTCCCGGCCGTCCAGGCACGACTCGACAGCCTCGTCGGGGCGGACCTCGTGCTCGCCCGCGACGACATCGCGGAAGCTCCGCTCCCCGGCGAGGATGAGGAGCGGTTCTCACGCCAGCTGCCCTATCTCGCCGAGCTCGGCGACGAGCGGGCACTCCAGCGGCGCCTCCGCGAGTCGAAGGTCGTCGTGCTCGGCTGCGGCGGGCTCGGGACGTGGGTGGTCGCGACGCTCGCGTGCATCGGCGTCGGGAGCGTCGTGCTCGTCGACGACGACACCGTGTCGCTGAGCAACCTGAACCGCCAGATCCTCTATCTGAGAGGCGACGTCGGCGAGCCGAAGGTGGAGGTGTCGCGGCGCTGGCTGGCGGCCTTCGACCCCACCATCGACGTGCGCAGCCTCGAGCGCCGGATCGAGTCGGCCGCGGACGCCGCGGCGGCGATCGAGGGAGCGGATGCGGTCGTGCTCGCCGCGGACTGGCCGCCGTACGAGATCGCGCGCTGGGTCAACGCGGCGTGCGTACGGGCACGCACGCCGTTCATCGTCGCCGGGCAGCTGCCTCCGATCCTCAAGGTCGGCCCCACCTACGTCCCGGGCAAGGGCGCCTGCCTGGCATGTCACGAGCTCGCCCTGGCGCGGGAGTCGTACGCCTTCGAGGACTACGTCGCCCATCGGGCGGCCGACTCGTCCGTCGCGAGCACCGTCGGGCCGGCGTCGTGCGTGGCAGGCGGACTCATCGGCCTCGAGATGCTGCACCTCCTCACGGGCCACATCCCGGTCACCCACGCGTTTGCGCTGATCGTGCACATGCAGACGCTCGACGTGCGCCGCGCGCCGATCGCCCGCGATCCGTCGTGCACGACGTGCAAGCATGCGTGGTGATGGGCGAGAGCGGTCTCGTACAGGCTCGCGGGCACCTCCTGCGGCATCCGCTCAGGCAGCACCTGCTCTTCAAGTACGCCGAGCGCGTCACGAGCCCCAGCGAGGTCGCGGCCGCGCTGGGAACGAAGCTCAATGTCGTCAGCTACCACACGAACGTGCTCGCCGACGCCGGCTGCCTCGAGCTCGTGCGGACCGAGCAGCGACGGGGAGCGCAGCAGCACTTCTACCGCGCTGTCGCCACGAGCGAGATCGACGATGCGGACTGGGAGCAGCTCCCGCCGCGTCTGCGCCGCGTGCTGGTGCGGCTGACAATGGACACGAGCTGGAAAGAGGCGAGCGACGCGTTGCCGCGGGGCGGGATGGACGCCCCCACGGCCCATGTGAGCCGCAGCCTGCTCGTGCTCGACGAGCAGGGCCGAGGCGCGCTCGCAGCGCTCCTCCAGGCCACGGTCGCCGAGGCGCTCGAGATCGAGCGTCAGAGCCGCGAGCGCGGCGCGGAGGAGGATGTTCCCTGCGAGCTCATCGTGATGGGCTTCGAGCGAGCGTCACGCCCATAGGGAGGGGACCGGCCGGCGGACCGCGTCGGGCGCGGAGCTGCCGGGCTCCTGGCGCGCGCCCGCCGTGACACGCTCGCTCAGCGAGGCGACCTCGGTCAGGAACCGCACGATCGCCGGCCGCTCGGACGCGAGCAGTCGGGAGATCGCCCGCTCGAGGCCCTCGGCGAGCGGCCGTCGCGCGGCCTCGATGCGCTCGGCGCTCGGCTCCGTCAGCCGGATGAGCGTGCTCCGGCGATCGGTCGGATGCGGCTGGCGCCGCACGTGCCCGGTGCGCTCCAGGCGCTGGACGAGCGCCGTGGCGCCGCCCGAGGAGAGGTCGAGGAGCCGCGCGATCTGCGTCGGCGCGAGCGGGCCCTGCTCGCGGAGATGGAGGAGCGCGAGCATCTCGACGTCGTTGAGCCCCATGGCGCGCGCCAGCGCCGACCGCTGCCGGGCGAGCGCGACATCCCTGCGGTACATCAGCCGGCCGACCACGTCGGCGGTCAGTTCGGTCTCGTCAGCCGTCATCGTCCTTCATTGGTGAGCGTAGCTGACAAGAGCCTCGCGCAACGTCATGAGCGCGGCCCGGATCGATGTCTCGGGCAGCGAGCCGTAGCCGACGACGATCGCCGACGCCCCGTCCGCGGGATCGGCCCAGTGGCGCGCGGCGTCCTCGACGAGCACTCCGCGCTCGTAGGCGGCGCGGCGCAGCGCGCGGACGTCGACGTCGCCGGCCAGCGTGACGTAGAGGTGCAGGCCCGCGGCCGCGCCCTGCCGGCGCGCGTCGGGGAACAGCTCGGCGAGCGCGGCGATCGTCGCATCGCGGCGGCGGCGGTAGACCGGCCGGATCCGGCGCAGGTGCCGGGCGAGCTCGCCCTTGTCGAGCACGCGGGCGAACGCGTGCTGCTCGAGCACGCTCGAGCCCATGTCGTCGTAGGTCTTCTCGTCGTCGAGCGCCGCGGCGAGCTGGGGCGGCGCGGCGATCCAGCCGAGGCGGAGCGCCGGGGTGAACGTCTTGCTCGCCGACCCGAGGTAGACGACGCGGTCGGGCGCGAGGCCCTGGAGCGCGGCGACGGGGGTGCGGTCGTACCGCAGCTCCGCGTCGTAATCGTCCTCCAGGAGCATGGCGTCGTTGCGGGCCGCCCACTCGACGAGCGCGCGCCGGCGGTCGCCGCCGAGCGTGCCGCCGGTCGGGAACGAGTGGGCGGGGGCGACGAGCGCCGCGCCGACGCCGGCGGGAAGCTGCGCGACGTCGAGCCCGCCCTCGTCGACGGGCACGGGCACGGGCTCGAGGCCGGCCAACGCGATCGCCTCGCGGTGCAGGCCGAAGCACGGGTCCTCGACGGCGATCCGCTTCGCGCCCGCGCGCCGCAGCGCGCGGCAGACGAGGTTCAGCCCCTGGGTCACGCCGCCGCACACGAGCACGTGCTCGGGCGCGACGAGCACGGCGCGCACGCGACCGAGGTAGGCGGCCAGCGCGCGCCGGAGCACCTCGGCGCCCCGGCTGTCGGGGTAGCCGAGCTCCGGGTCGGGCAGCGCGGCGAGCGCGGCGCGGTAGTGCCGCGCCCACACGGCGCGCGGGAACAGCTGCGGATCCGGGAGGCCGGCGAGCAGGCGGACGCGCGCCGGCACCCGCAGCAGCGCCTCCTCGAGCCCGGTCGGCGGCGGGGCGGCCTCGCGCGGAGGCGCGGCGGCGCGTGCGGGTTCGCCACGCACCCGCGTGCCGGCGCCCTGCCGCGCCTCGAGGTAGCCGTCGACGATCAGGTCCGTGAAGGCCTGGACGACGACGCTGCGCGAGAGCCCGAGCTCGGCGGCGAGCACCCGCGAGGGCGGCAACCGCGTCCCGGCCGCGAGCCGCCCGCCGAGGATCGCGGCGCGCAGGTCCTGCGCGAGCGCGAGCGCCTTCGGGCGCCCCGGACCGCCGCGCAGCTCCAGCAGCAGATCGCTGGGGAAGCCGGAATTGGTGTGCGCAGACACGCCTGAATTGGACTTTGACACAAACCACTTTCCCCCGCACGATGGCGCCATGACCCAGACCGACCGGATGCACGAGCGGCTGGAGGTGTTCGTCGGCCGCTGGATCAACGAAGGCGTGACGGCCGGCGGCGACGTCCGCGTCGTGACCAGCGACACCTACGAGTGGGCGCCGGGCGGCTGCTTCCTCGTGCACACCGCGCACGGGCGGATCGGCGACACGGCCGTCGGCGGCATCGAGATCATCGGCGCCGATCCCCGGAACGGGAGCTACCGCTGCGAGTTCTTCGACAGCCGCGGCAACGTCAGCTCGCAGGTGCTGGTCGAGCGCGACGGCGTGTGGATCTGGGTCGGCGACGGCGCGCGCTGCACGCTCATGATCTCCGACGACGGCCTCGAGATGGCCGCGCACCACGAGCGCCAGGTCGACAACCGCGGCTGGGAGCCGGCGATGGACGTGACGCTGCGGCGAACCGCTTAGATGGGTTGACCTGCGGGCGAGCGCCGGATTACGGTCTCCCTGAGCCCAGCACAGGAGAGACCCCATGGCTTTGCAGGGACTGGATCGTGCGGCGGCACCGCCCGCGGCGAAGGCGAAGCAGATGCTCGACTCCATCAACGGCGGCTGGTGGAACGTCTACGTGGGCGGGCCGGAGGCGAGCGGGACGGGATGGAACGCCGCGCTCGTGAACGCCTACGTCAAGCAGGGGATCACGCGCTTCATGCTGACCTACGTCGGCCGCCAGTGGAACGGGCCGCTGACGCGGGCGCAGGGCAAGGCCGACGCGCAGGACGCGCTCAAGCTGGCGCGCTCGTTCGGGTACTCCGGGGCGTTTCCGCTGTGCCTGGACGTCGAGCTGAAGACCTACAACACCTCGCCCGCGGGCTCGGTCGCCTACGCGGCCGCGTGGTGCGACGCCGTGCGCGCCGCCGGCGTGCGCCCGGGCGTCTACGCGAACCCCGAGCCCGTGAAGGCGATGGCCAAGGCCGGCGTCGCCGCCGACTTCGTGTGGGTCGCGAGCTGGGTGAGCCACGGCGCCGGGGCGCGCGACCCGCACGACGCGCCCGGCGTGCCGTCGAACCTGTGGGGCAAGCCGGGCCAGCGCGCGTGGCAGTACGCGGGCGAGTACGGCGGCACGCCGTGCCGCGTCGGCGGGCTCGATGTGGACATCAACGTCGCCGACCCGGGCTGCCTGGCCGGCCCCCCCGGCCGCCAGAAGGAGGTCAACGGCAAGCCGCCGAAATTCCCGGGCCGGCCGCTGAAGCGCGGCAGCTGGGGCGACGACGTCGAGCTCTGGCAGCAGCGCATGAGCGAGCGCGGCTGGCACATCGAGGTCACCGGGCGCTACGACGCCGACAGCGAGAAGGTGTGCAGCGGCTTCCAGCAGGAGAAGCAGCTCGAGGTCACGGGCCACGTCGATCGCAAGACCTGGTCGGCGAGCTGGCGCGCGCCGGTCACGCCCTGAGGAGGAGGCACGATGCCCGAACGCGCAGACATTGTCCGGCGCGCCAAGCGCGACGTCGGCTACCTGAGCGGCCAGGGGTTCAACCAGAAGAACAAGTTCAGCGACTTCCTCGGCCATCCGCCCGAGGCGTGGTGCGGCGACTTCGTCACGGCGATCTACGCGATGTGCAAGGTGCCGCTGCCGTCGATGCAGACCGGGGTGCCCACGGGCTTCGCGTACGTGCCGTCGGGGTGGGCATACGGACGGGCGCACAAGGTGACGCGCAGCTCGTGGCAGGCCAAGCCCGGCGACATCATCTGCTTCGACTGGACCAAGGCGGGCACGTGCGTCACGTCGCAGTCGCACACCGGGCTCGTGGACCACTGGGCGAACGGCACCCTGTACACGATCGAGGGCAACAGCGGCCCGAACGGCGGCGTCAACGCCCGTCAGTGGGACGCGCGCGAGGGCGTGGGGAACGCACTGATCGCCGGCGTGATCAACACGGCCAAGCTCGTCTCCTTCAAGGCGGACCCGACGCCGGTCGACCCGATCGACGACCGCGTGCCGCCGTTCCCGGGGCGCATGCTCATGCTCAAGTCGCCGCACATGGAGGGCAACGACGTCCAGACGTGGCAGAAGCGGATGTGCGAGCGCGGCTGGAAGCTGCCCGAGAACGGCGAGTACGACAACCGCACGCACGACGTGTGCGTGGCCTTCCAGGAGCAGAAGGGCCTGCCGGCGAACGGGCGCGTGGGCCCGCGCACGTGGGCGCTGGCCTGGACCGCCCAGATCACGCCCGACTGAGCCGCTTCAGACCGCGCTCGCCGCTGGCCGTGAGGCGCACCACGCGGCTGCCCGGCTCGCGCTCGACCCATCCCCGGTCGACGAGCCCGGCAGCGAGCGCGTCGGCCAGAGCGCCCGCGAGGTGGGGGGCGCGGAGCGTCGCGTCGAGGCACTCGAACGCGAGGCGCTGGCGGCCGGGCTCGACGGCGTCGAGGTCGACGCCGAGCGCCTTGAAGGCCGCCGGAGCCTCCGGGCCGAGGTCGACCAGGCCGTCGGGGCGCTCGCGCAGGGCGTCGCGGTCGCGCAGCGCGCGGTAGAGGTCGACGCCGATGCGCCCGCCGAGGTGGTCGTAGCAGGTGCGCGAGGGGAGCGAGGCGGCGTCCGGGACCGGCTCGGCGACGCGGCCGGGGGTGCGGGCTCGGACCGGCC
>Ga0081539_10002251_pt1 | contig 28053 bp, 24 predicted proteins | sample TabmetS4T2R2_FD_71023 | JGI IMG/M metagenome (GOLD analysis project Ga0081539, IMG submission 71023) | Tabebuia heterophylla rhizosphere microbial communities from the University of Puerto Rico - S4T2R2 | ecosystem: Host-associated > Plants > Roots > Rhizosphere ... | reverse complement strand
CGGGCTCGGTGTCTTCCCCGGCTCGGCGGGCGTCCGCCTCCAGGTCGGCCTGCCCGACCGGCGCACCGTCGGAGTTCTGTGTGGCGTCGTTGACGCTTTCGTCAGGGTCGGTGGCGTCTGCCGCCGCGGCCGCCGCAGCGGGGACCGAGGCCTGCGACAGAGGGCTTGTCATCGCGATCTCCTCACGTCGGTTCGGTAGACCCCGCCTACCCGGCTGGCGAGCCCTGAAACGCCCTCGCGGCCTCCCTATCCTGGCGTCCTCTTCACGGTGTGCACTTTCCGGCGCCCGGATGGAAGATGTAGGGAAATTGATGACGGTGCGTGTGTTCTTCTCTCATCCTCGTGCTGTTGGTACTTCGGGCAAGGCATCGCCATGACCGACCTCAAGTGAGGAGTCTTCCGTGCGATCCACATTCCGGCTGACCGGCGCCGCAGCGGTGATCATGTCCGTTGGACTGGTCGTCTCCTCCGCTCCCGCGGCCGTCGCCGCACCACATCCGATGGCGGCCCCGGCGCCGCATTCCACCGCGGGTCGCAACGCCGTCCTGCACCAGTACGCCGCCGACACGTGGCGTTCGTTCACCGCCATGGTGGATCCGGCCACCGGCCTGGTCTCCGACAACATCGGTGGTGACCTGAGCCCGGCGGACCGGTCGGCCTTCACCTCGCCCACCAACATCGGCGCCTACATGTGGAGCACCGTCGTCGCCCGGGAGATCGGGCTCATCTCGGCCGACGAGGCACGCGCCCGGATCGGCCACACCCTGGACACCCTGGCCGAGCTGGAGATCCACGAACCATCAGGCATGTACTACAACTGGTACAACCCGTCCACCGGCGCGAAGCTCACCACGTGGCCGGTCGACGGCAGCCCGGTTCATCCCTTCCTGTCAAGCGTGGACAACGGCTGGCTCGCCACCGCCCTGGTGATCATCAAGGATGAGGTGCCGGAGTTGGCGGCGCGAGCCGACGCGCTGCTGCGCCGGATGGACTTCGGTTACTACTACAACCCGGCCGAGCGGCAGATTCGCGGCGGCTTCTGGGTGGTCCCGCCACCCACCACCTGCTCGGTCGCCGGCAACTACCGGGGTGACGCCGACGTCTACTACACCTGTCATCACTACGGCGCCTTCAACACCGAGCCGCGCATGGCCAGTTACCTCGGCATCGCCAGCGGCCAGATCCCGCCCGAGCACTACTTCGGCACGTGGCGGACCTTCCCGCCGGAGGGCTGTGACTGGTCGTGGACGGAGCAGCGCGCGGTCGGCGAATGGCGTACCTACCTGGGCGTACGGCTGTTCGAGGGCGCCTACCGTTATCGCGGCATGCAGATGGTGCCCACCTGGGGCGGCTCCATGTTCGAGGCGCTGATGGTTCCGCTGTTCGTGCCGGAGGAGAAGTGGGGCAAGGACAGCTGGGCGATCAACCACCCGACGTACGTGCAGGCGCAGATCGAGCACGGGCTGGCGGAAGCCGGCTACGGCTACTGGGGTTTCTCGCCGTCGAACAACCCCGCGGGTGGGTACCGGGAGTACGGCGTGGACCCGATCGGGATGGAACCCAACGGATACACCTCTGATCAGGAGCGCACCACCGTCGACTACGGGTACGGCGAATGCCGGCCCGCGCAGCCGCTGCCCACGGCGTATGGGCAGGGCGTGGTGACCCCGCACGCTTCGTTCCTCGCCCTGCGTTACGCACCGGACGACGCCCTGCTGAACCTGGCGAACCTGCGGCGCGACTTCGACGCCTACGGCCCGGGCGGGTTCTATGACGCCATCAACGTCACCACGGGGCAGGTGTCGCAGCGCTACCTGTCGCTCGACCAGGGCATGATCATGGCGGCGCTGGGCAATGAGCTCGCCCACGACGTGCTACGTAAGCCGTTCAGCCACGGCGCGATGAAGCAGCGCCTGGCACCGCTGATGCGGATGGAGGAGTTCTACCTGCCGCGCTGAGCGAACCCGTGATCCGGCCCGTAAGTCCGGTAGGCGGGCGGGCCTACCGGACTTACGGTGTTGCCACCGGCTGCACCGATCCATGACCAAGGCGGTCGATGCCGGGATCGAACACCGCGACTTGGATGCGGCTCGTCTTCGCGGCGTACATGGCGGTGTCGGCGCACAACAGCAGATCGTCGGCGTCGCTGCCGTGTTCGGGGTACAGCGCGGCACCGACGCTGGCCGCGACGGTGAGGCTGTGTCCGTCGAGAACGAACGGGCTCTGCAGGGCGGTGCAAATGGTGGTGGCGGCCGCGGCGACGTCCTCTGCCGACTCCACGTGCGGCAGCAGGACGGCGAACTCGTCGCCGCCGAGACGGGCCACCGTGTCGCCGTGACGCAGCGCGCCCTGCATGCGCCGGGCCACGAGAACGAGCAGTTCGTCGCCGTAGTGGTGGCCGAAGGTGTCGTTGACCTCCTTGAACCGGTCCAGGTCGATGAGCAGCACCGCCGCCGAGGACTGTTTCCGGTCGGCCTGCCAGACGGCCTGGGCGATGCGCTCATCCAGCAGGCTACGGTTCGGCAGGCCGGTCAGCGGGTCGTGCGATGCCCGATGCGCGACGCGCCCGTACGCCTGGGATCCGGCCCGTTGCAGCCACACCAGCCCTCCGACGATCAATGCGGTAGCCGTCAGGATGAGGACGGTGCCGAGCCGGGCCTGGGCGGTGGCCTGCGCAGCGCGGACGGCGTACGCGCGGTCGGCGGCGGTCAGCGCAGTCACCAGGCGCTCGAAGGCCGGGTCCACCTGTTCCTCGTACATCCGCCGGGCGTCGTCGACCTGTCCGCTGGCGAGCAGCGCGAACTCGCGCGCAAGCACGTCGTGGTAGTAATGGTCGAACGCGATCTGCACCTCGCGGGTCTCCGCGCTGTCCGGATCACGCTCAGCCAGCTGTACGGCCAGGGCGTGGGCCACCCGATGACGCTCCTGATGCTGCTGGGCCAGGGTGGGTGTCAAGTTCTGCGCGGAGATCGCCTGCCACTGGAGTGCGCTCTGCTGCCACGCGGACGCCTTGATCTCCGCGAGCATCGTCCGCAACTCGTGACGCTGCGACGCGTCCTGCTGGATCTGGACGGCGCCGAACGCACCGGCGCCGGCAACCATCACCGCCGCGACAAGCACCAGCCAAGCCACGCCGTTAGACCACCGGCCCGCCGCGGACCCGGCCCGTCTCCCGCCGACGGTGATGGGCCGAAGGCCGGCACCAGCCGGGCCGCCATGGCTGTCGTTGCGGCCGCACGAAGCCTGATGGTCTGTCCCTTCCGGTGCCCGGGGCCCGGTGACGGTGCTGGTACTCACGACTGCACGCATCGACACCGGAACGGGCGACTTGAGGAAATCAACGCCTCAACTGCCGGCGGCCTACTACGCGGGCTGGCCGTTTGGTGTAGGGGCGGCCGCAGGCGCTTCGATGGCACCGATGTCGTGGAGGGGATGACGGTCCGGCGCGGATCCGGCTACGGCCGGACGCTCGGGCCCTGCGGGCAGTTCGGCGGCGCCCTCTTCCGCGGGAGTGGGCGGCCGGTCCCGATTTGCGGCCTCCGGCCTGGTTTCGGCGTTGGGGCTCCTCTCCAGGAACCGCAGTAGCTCAACGGGGAACGGAAGGACCAGCGTCGAGTTCTTCTCGGCCGCCACCTCCACCACCGTCTCCAGCAGGCGCAGTTGCAGCGCCGTTGGTGTGTCTGCCATGGTGGCCGCGGCCTGGGCAAGCTTGTGCGACGCTTGCAGCTCTCCGTCGGCCGTGATCACCCGGGCCCGCCGTTCCCGTTCCGCCTCGGCCTGGCGGGACATCGACCGCTTCATCGCGTCCGGTAAGGCGACGTCCTTGATCTCCACGCGGTCGATGTGAATGCCCCAGTCCAACGCCGGGCTGTCGATCATCACTTCCAGGCCCTGGTTGAGCCGCTCTCGGTTGGACAGCAGATCGTCCAGGTCACTCTTGCCGATCATCGAACGCAGCGACGTCTGCGCGACCTGCGACACGGCGAACAGATAGTTCTGCACATTCACAACCGCCCGGACCGGGTCGACGACGTTGAAGTACACGACCGCGTCGACCTTGACCGTCACGTTGTCGCGAGTGATGCCGTCCTGCGCCGGCACCGGCATCGTGACGATCTGCATGTTCACTTTCCGCAGGCGGTCCGCCCCCGGGACGATGAAGGCGAGGCCCGGGCCGCGAACCGCCTCCCGTACCCGCCCGAACCGGAAGACAAGTCCACGCTCATATTGCTTGATGATCCGTGCGCTCGTGGCGAGCCCGACCGCGCCCAGGCCCAACGCGGCGATCAGCACATCGAGGACGATCATGACAAGCTCCCGCCTTTCCCGAGCGGTCGCCCTATACCGGGGATCGTACCTCGATACCTGACGCGGGCGAGCACACGTTGAGCGGTCCGCGCGACACTGCCGGCGAGTGGGTGATCACGACGCAGCGGAACACGGCTGGGGACACTCAGCGGTCGCGCCGGTCCCTGACCTCCTGCCGCATTGCGCCGCGGCGACCGTCCGGGTAGACCTCGTCGAACGTCGCCAGCCAACGGACCTGCTCTCGTGGAGGTACCCCGCAACCTCGGAGGAACCCCAACAGGGACTCCCGCCGAGGAACGCCTCCAGCGGTGATCAGGTTGTGGACCGTGGCGCGCGAGATCGGCGTACCGGCGTCGCGGCTTCGCCGAGCCACGCTGTCCAAGGAACGCCTGTGCGCCTCCATCAACGCGCGCAGGCGCCGCGCGAACTCGATCGGCGTACCTGCGCCGATGGGATCTGGGGGTACCGTCCACGCTGTTGCGGCACTCATCAACCTCGTCCTCGTCATGATTAGCATCGGCTAAGCGGCGTCCACCGACCGTCGATCTTTATTCCGCCGCCCGCCCGGAACAAGAACGCAGTTGCGTAGGTAATCGATGCACCGGGGTCCAGCGGCACGCGCTGTCCAACTAGGCCCCGCACAATCAGCAGGAAGGGCCCCGTCATGACGACGCACGCGGTAACGAGACCGATCACGGCAGCGCCGGTTTCGAGCGGGCGGCGCGACCTGATCGTCGCGCTGGCCGGACTGTGGCCGGTGGCCGGGCTTTACCTGGACGGCTGGGCGCACACCCACGTCGCCGAGCTGGAAACCTTCTTCACCCCGTGGCACGCCGTGCTGTACAGCGGATTCGTCGTACACGCCTGCTGTCTGGTGCTTCCCGACCACTACGGCCGGGACCTTCGCGGCCCGATCCGCGAACGGGTGCCCATCGGCTACGGGCTGGGCGTGATCGGAGTGCTGCTGTTCACCGTCGGCGGCATCGCCGACATGGTCTGGCACACTCTCCTCGGGGTCGAGGTCGACGTGGAGGCGCTGTTGAGCCCACCGCACTTGCTGCTGCTCACCGCGGGCACGCTGATGATCGCGACACCGCTGCGGGCCGCCGGCTTCCGCCCCGCTCGCCCGGTCGGATGGCCGGCCTGGCTTCCCGCCGGGCTCAGTGTGTTCGCCGCCACCGCGGTGGCGGCGTTCTTCCTGGAATATCTCTCGCCCTTCCTCGACGTTCCGGTCGCCAGCGCGCACGGGTCGTCCCAGGTGGCCGGGGTGGGCCAGTACCTGGTCACCACAATGCTTCTGGTGATACCCGTGCTCTATGCCTGGGGACGGCTGAGGCACTACCCGCCCGGCATGATCACCGCCGTCGGGCTGGCGGTGACCGTGCCGATCGGCGTACTCAACGATTTCGAGTTCTTCGCCACGCAACTGTGGGCGCTTGCCGGCGCGGTCGCTGCCGACGTGATCGTGCATGTCGTCGGGATACGCCGGCCATGGCTCGTCCCGGTGGTCATCGGAGTGACCGTCCCGGTCCTGGTTTGGCCGCTGCACCTGATCGGCGTTGCATTGACCGCCGGGATCGCCTGGACGGTCGAGCTGTGGTGCGGGGTGATCGTGCTGTGCATGCTCGCCGGGGCGGTACTGGGCGCACTGCTCCTGCCGTACCACCCGGGACGCGACCGCATGCCAGGTCCAGAAAGGACATGACCGTGGTCAGTGTGAGTATGGCGGTACGGGTCGGTGTCGTCGGCGCCGGAATCATGGGTGCCGACCACGTCAACACGTTGCACCGGTACGTCAGTGGCGCGACGGTCAGCATGATCGCCGACGTGGACGCGGACCGGGCACATGCGGCCGCGGCCGGCGTACCCGGCGTTCGCGTGACCGACGACGCGTTCGCACTCATCGATGATCCGTCCGTTGACGCTGTCGTCATCGCCTCGCACGACGCCACCCACGCCGACCTGACGCTCGGCGCCATCCGCGCGGGCAAGCCGGTGATGTGCGAGAAGCCTCTGGCTCCCACCGTGGAGGAGTGCCTGCGGGTGGCCCGTGCCGAGGCGGCCTCGGCGGGCGATCGGACGCCGTTGGTCTCGGTGGGTTTCATGCGGCGCTTCGACCCTGCGTACCAGGAGCTCAAGTCGGCGCTGCGGGCCGGGAAGTGCGGGACACCGCTGCTGCTGCACTGCGTCAGCCGGGGTGTCCGTTCCGCCCCGGGCGCCACCAGCGAGTCCAGTGTCATAGGTTCGGCGATTCACGAGTTCGACGTGGTGCCGTGGCTGCTGGACGCGCCGATCACGGAGGTCGGCTGGCAGGCGCCCCGCTCGGCGCCGGAGGTCACCGGCCTGCAGGACCCGCAGCTGATCCTGTTGCGCACCGCGGATGGTGTGCTGACGACCGTCGAGGTATTCCTCAATGCCCGGTACGGCTACGACATCCGGTGCGAGGTCGTGGGCGACCGCGGGACATTGGCTCTGGTCAACCCGGTCCGCGTGGTGGCCGATACGGAACTCCGGCGGTCGACCGGGTACCCGGAGGACTGGCGGCCCCGCTTCGCCGATGCCTATCGGCTGGAGCTCCAGGCCTGGATCGATGCAGTCGTCGCCGGCGACAGGTCACCCCTACCCGGCGTGCGGGACGGACTGACCACGGTCGCCGTCGCCGAGGCCGTCATCGCCTCCATGAACCGCGGCGGGGTCTCGACTCCGGTCCGCGTACCAGCCGTATAGGAAGTGGCTCGCATGTCCCGCATTCCCGAAGCGCTACCCGCCGCCCGTACCCCGGACGCGGCCTCGGCGCCGGCCCTGCGGTGGGGTGTACTCGGTACGGGCTGGATCGCCGAGCGCTTCATCCAGTCCGTGCAGCGTCACACCCGCCAGCAGTTCACCGCGATCGGGTCCCGGAACGCCGACCGCTCGGCCGGCTTCGCCGCCCGGTTCGGCATACCCCGGTGGCATGGGTCGTACGAACAACTCGTCGCCGACCCGGGCCTCGATGTCGTCTACGTCGCCACCCCGCACACCGCTCACCTTTCCGGAGCGCGGCTGGCGCTGGAGGCCGGCAAGCACGTCCTCGTCGAGAAGCCCTTGGCGCTGAACGTCGCGCAGGCAGCCGAGATCGCTGAGGTGGCCGCCGGCAAGGGGCTGTTCTGCATGGAGGCGCTGTGGACGTTCTTCCTGCCCAAGTTCGACGTCGTCCGGCAGATTCTGGACTCCGGCATGCTCGGGGAGATCCGGACGGTATTGGCCGACCATGGCGAGCACTTCGCCCCGGACCACCGGATCATGCGGCCTGACCTCGCCGGCGGTCCCTTGCTGGATCTCGGAACGTATCCGGTGGCGTTCGCCACCTGGGTCCTTCCCGCGGCCACCCGAGTCCAGGCCCTCGGGCAGCCCCACCCGGCCGGCGTGAACGGTCAGGCCGCGGCCGTGTTCTGCGACCCGGCGGGCAATCAGGCGGTCGTGCACACAACCCTGTTCAGCGACACGCCCACCACGGCGACGGTGGCCGGCACCCACGGCACCCTGACCCTGCCGGGCCCCTTCTACCAACCCGGCGACATCGTGTTCAGCTCCACGGCAGGCGACCGCCGGCTCACCTACACCGAGCCGCAAACCGCTCACGACGCTCTGTACTTCGAAGCCGCCGAGGTCGCGCGCTGCATCACGGCCGGCAGGCTGGAATCACCGCTCCGGCCGGTCGACGACTCGATCCGCACGCTGCGGGTGATGGACGAGATCCGCAGGCAGATCGGTGCCGGCTTCCCCGAGGACGCGGTTTCGCCAGATCACGGGGCTCAGTAGTTAGAGCGGCGTGCCTGCTTCACCTCGCGCGCGACGGCCCACGCGTCCGCCACCGGACCCAGGTGCCCGAGCTTGTCGGGGTTGACCACCGAGCGGATCGTCTGGATCCGTCCACCGAGCACGTCGAGGCTCACCGTGCCGACCACGTTGCCGTCCCGATCGCGAAGAATCGCGCCCGGCTGGCCGTTCACCTCGCGTGGCTCCATCCTGGCGTCGATCCGGACGAGCACCGGGAAGATCGACGCGAGCACGCGGGCCACGTTGTCGGCACCGAAGACACCCCGGGCGAGCGCAGGCGCCTTCCCTCCGCCGTCCCCGACCATCTGGACGTCGGCGGCGAGCACGTCCCTGAGCCGGATGACGTCGCCGTCCCGCAGCGCATCGAAGAACCGCGCCGCCAGCTCCTCGCGTTCCCGGCGGTCCGCCGCGAACCGGGGGCGCCCGACATCCATGTGGCGGCGCGCCCGGAGAGCGAGCTGGCGGCACGCCGCCTCCGACCGCCCGACGGCGACCGCGACCTCCGAAAAGCCGAACCCGAACACCTCCCGCAGCACGAAGACGGCCCGCTCGAGCGGGGTCAGCCGCTCGAGCAGCAACAGCGCCGCCATCGACACCGAGTCGGCCAGTTCCGCCGAACGCTGCGGATCCTCGTACGGGTCGGCGACCAGCGGCTCGGGGAACCACTGCCCGACGTACCGCTCCCGTCGCACGCGCGCCGAGCGCAGCACGTCGATCGAAACCCGTGTGACCACGGCCGAGAGGAAAGCCCTTGTCGACGCGGGTACCGTCGAGGAGGACTCGTAGCGCAGCCAGGTCTCCTGGACCGCGTCCTCCGCCTCGGCCACGCTGCCCAGGATCCGGTAGGCGATGGCGAACAGAAGCGGCCGCAGCTCCTCGAACTCCTCGCCCCGGGTCATCCGAGTTCTTCCTTGAAACCCTGGCGCCACGACGGATAGCGCAGCTCCCAGCCGAGCTCGCGCTTGGCCTTGGCGTTCGAGAAGCCACGCCCCTGGGTCATGATTCCGACGGCCATCTCACCGGCCAGCAGCCGTGCCAGCCACGCGGGGACGCGCCGCGGCGGCCTGGCCCCGGCGCACTCCGCGAGATAGGGCAGCCACTCGCTGGCCGGAGCGGGTTCGTCATCGACGATGTTGAACACGCCCTTCGCCTTCAGTTCCACCGCCAGGACGGTAGCGCTCACCGCGTCATCGACGTGCACCCACGAGATGTAGCCGGTGCCGCCCCCGACGAGCGGGAAGAGTCCCTTGGTTACGAGCTTGACTTGATCGTCATTGGCACCAGGACCGTAGAAACCGCCGTAGCGCAGGACCGCCCCGCCGGCCCGGACGACCACGTCCTCGAGATGGTTGACCGCCTTCGTGCCCGCTATTACTTCCAACGGCTCGTCCTCGGTCTTCACCCATCCGCCGGTACGGACGCCGTTCATGCTGGCGTGGCTCTGCGTGACGACGTGGGAGACACCCGTCGCCTCGGCCGCAGCCAACAGGTGATCGATACCCTCGCTGCGCAGCCGGTTGGTGGCGGCGAAGAAGCGATCGGGCCTTCGCAGACTGGGCTTGCCGGCGTGCGTCTCGGAGAGCGCCGTCATCTGGTTCACGATCGTGTCCGGCCGCGCCGCCGCCACCGCCTCGCCCACCGCCAATGCGTCCAGCCCGTCCATCACGACGCCCTCGGCCCCGAGCCGCTCCAGCAGCCCGAGCTTTCCCGAGTTCGTCGTCGTCGCGGTCACCTGGTGTCCCCGAGCCACCAGCTGCGGCACCAGACGCCGCCCGATGACTCCGGTCCCACCTGCCACGAACACTCGCATAACGTCATCCTCCTCCTCCGATACCGGCTTCTCGTCACCCGAGACGAGACAGCCCGGCCGTCCGTGACATGGGAGAAGCTCCGCGGACACGTGTCTCCGCTCGCGCCGCGGTAAATAACATTGACTCCTGAGACGAGAGGTCCCGAACCCGCGGGTGCTCGGAGGTGACGATGCGGTACGAGGTCCTCGCCGAGGCGTATCAGGATCTGGAGCGGGCGAGCGGGCGCTTGGTGATGATCGACCGCATCGCCGCGTTGTTCGCACAGACGCCGGCCGATCTGCTGCCGTCGGTGGTGTTGTTGTGCCAGGGGCGGATCGCGCCGGACTTCGCCGGGGTGGACATCGGCTTGGCCGAGCGTCTTGCCGCCCGGGCGGTGGGCCAGGCCGCCGGTGTCACCGGGGAGCAGGCGCTGGCGGAGACACGGGCGAGTGGTGATCTCGGCCTGGCGGCCGAGCAACTGCTGCGATCGCCCACCACGGCCCGCGCGGGCAATCTGCAGGTTCCGGTGGTGTTCGATACGCTGCACGAGATCGCCGCCGCGGCGGGGCCCGGCTCGCAGGGTCGCAAGCTGGAGCTCCTCATCGGGTTGCTCCGCGAGGCGACCCCGTTGGAGGCCCGCTACCTGGTGCGTACGGTGACCGGGAATCTGCGCCTGGGCATCGGCACCGCCACAATTCTGGACGGGCTCGCGCAGGTGTACGCCGGTGGTCGCAAGGCGCGCGGGGTGCTGGAGCGGGCCTACAACATCTGCTCCGATCTCGCGCTGGTCGCAGCCACGGTCGCCGACGGCGGGCCGGCCGCGGTGGAGCAGATCCGGGTACGGCCCGGCAACCCGGTACGGCCGATGCTCGCTCAGCGCCTGTCCAGCCCGGCGGACGTGCTGGCCAAGCTCGGTGGTTCCTGCGCGGCGGAGTACAAGTACGACGGCATCCGGGTGCAGGCCCACCGCACCGCGGACGGGCAGTTGGAGTTGTTCACCCGCGGGCTGGAGCGGATGGCCTGGCAGTTCCCCGATCTCGTGCAGATGCTCGATGCCGCTCTGCGCCCGCGCGAGGCGATTCTCGAGGGTGAGGTGGTCGCGTTCGACCCTGCCTCGGGCGACCTGCGCCCGTTCCACGAGGTGATGTATCGGCGCCGTACGCACGGCATCCGGGAAGCCGCGGCCCAGGTGCCGGTGAGCCTGTTCTGCTTCGATCTGCTCTACGCCGACGGCGAGGATCTGACCCACCTCGGCTATCTGCAGCGCCGGGAACGACTGGCCGCGGCCGTCACGCCGTCCGGGTCGCTGCGGCTCGCCACGGCCGAACAGGTAACCGATGTCGTCCGGCTCGACGCGGTGTTCGATCAGGCTGTGGCGGATGGCTGCGAGGGACTGGTGTGCAAGTCGCTCACACCGTCCGCCGGTTACCAGGCCGGGGCACGCGGCTGGTCCTGGGTCAAATTGAAGCGCGACTACCGCACCGAGCTGAGCGACACCCTCGACCTCGTCGTGGTGGGAGCGCTGTACGGGCGCGGCCGCCGGGCCGGCATGTACGGCGCACTTCTACTGGCGGCCTACGACCCGCGCACCGACGTCTTCCAAGCGGTATCCAAGTGCGGCACCGGATTCAGCGATGCGGACCTTGCCGCGCTGCCGGACCGGCTGGCGCCGTTGACCCGCGCCGAGCGGCCGGTCCGCGTCGACGCCCGTCGTGAGGCGGACGTGTGGTTCGAGCCCGGCTTGGTGATCGAGGTGGTCGCCGCAGAGCTGACCCCGTCACCCAACTACACCGCCGCACAGGGCAGGCTTCCCGACGACGCGGGGCTGGCACTGCGCTTTCCCCGCTTCACCGGCCGCTGGCGCGACGACAAGGCACCCGAGGACGCCACCACCTCGGACGAACTCCTCCAGTTCTACCAGGCGGCACGCCCCGTCTCGATCGTCACCTGACCGCACCCCCCATATTCACTGTGGACGTACGTGAGGGCAGGCTTCGGCGGTCTCGCTGCTGCCGCCCGCGTGACCCGACTTCAGTCGGGAGTCTGACTCACCGGGCTCGACGGTCGGGTGCACGTGAGATCGTTTACGCGACCCGGTGACCGAACGAGCAGTCAATGCTGGGGGCCGAGATGGGCGGCTGGACGATCGTCTATCAGATTGATCTGGCGGAGGAGCAGGACGCTGACGCTTTCGAGGCGTTCATGCGGGACCGGTACCTTCCCGCCGTACACCGGGGGCCGACACGGGCGGGGCAGGTCACCGGCTTGGCACTCTGGCGCGGGGTGTCCGGCACGCACCAACTCACCCGCCGGTTCCTTCTTCACATGGACTTCGACGGATTGTCCACCGGCCGGCTGCGCATCGATGACGACGAGGTGCAGAGCGCGTTCGACGCCTTCGACGCCGATCTCGTGCGCGTCGGAGCGTTCACCAAGATCGCCGGGTGACCGGTCGTCCGGCTCGCACCGGTTGCGCGCGAAGGGCCGCCGTGGTCAGCCCTTGATGCCAGTCTCCGCGACACCCTGGACGAGGTAGCGCTGGAGGACGACGAACACCAGGACGAGCGGCGCGATGGACACCGCCGCGGCCAGGAACAGTTCGTGCAGGTTGATCGTCTGGGCAGTGAGGAAGGTGCTCAACGCCACCTGGACTGTCCACTTCGACGAGTCCTGGCCGATCACCAGTGGCCACAGGAACTGGTTCCAGTTGTTGATGAAGGTGATCACTGCAATCGCGGAGAAGAACGCTCCGGAGTTGGGCACCACTATCCGCCAGAACGCGCCGAAGTAGCCCAGTCCGTCCAGCCGCGCCGCCTCCTCGAGACTGTGCGGAAAGTTGAGGAAATACTGGCGGAACAGGAACGTCGTGAAGCCGCTGAACAGCACCGGCACGATGATCCCCTGGTAGCTGTCCACCCACCGCAGCTGCGAAACGATGATGAACGAGGGGATGAACGTCACCGCCGGAGGAATCATCAAGGTGACCAGGACCGCATAGAAGATCGGTGTCGCCCACCGGTACGGGATCCGAGCCAGACCGTAGCCGGCCATCGAACACAACAGCAGCATCCCGGCGGTCTGCAGCACCGCCACGATGGCCGAGTTCACCAGCGCTTGAACGATGTTCACCGACGGGTCGGTGAACAGCTCGCGGAAGTTCTCCCAGTGGATCGTGCCAGGGAACAGCGTCCAGCCGGGCGCGGTGATCTCGGAGTCCGCCGAGACGGCGTTGCGGACGATCAGATAGAACGGCAGCAGGAACAGCACCGCCGAGATCACCAGCGCCAGGTAACGCACCGAAGTCCACATCACGCCGCCCGGCGTGATGTGGCGGCGCCTGCGCTGTGCCGCGGCGTGCCGTTCCTGCGGGTCCTGTCCGGCCATGGTGGGCGTCGCGGCGGTCATTCAGCCCTCCCGAAACCGAAGATCCGACCCTGCGCCAGGGTCACAATCATGATCAGAATCGCCAGGATGACGGCGCCGGCCGTGCCGTGTCCGAAGTCCTGGTTGCCCTGCGCCGTGTAGTACAGGTACACCAGCGGTGGGCGGGCGAACGACGAGTTCCCCAGCAGATTGAAGAACTCATCGAAGGCCTGATAAGCGTTGATCAGCAGAAGCAGCAGCACCGCGACGGAGGTCGCCCGCAGTTGCGGGAAGGTGATGAAGCGGAAGGTTTGCCAGCCATGGCGGGCGCCGTCCACCGCAGCGGCCTCGTACAACTCGGGCGAGATCCGCTGGAGGCCGGCCAGGAACAAGATCATGTAAAAACCGATCTGCAGCCAGAGCCGGACAGTCACGATCACCAGCCAGTACCACGGCGGGCTGGTGGTGGCCAGCCACGCGATGTTGTCCACGCCGAACCAGCTCAGAACGGTGTTGGCCAGCCCGAACCGTACCCCGTTGAAGATCGACAGCTTCCACACCAGCGAGGCCACCACGTACGAACATGCGGTAGGCAGGAAGAACACCGACCGGAAGAACGCCCGTAGCATCCTGACCTCGTTGAGCAGCAGCGCCAGCCCGAGCGAGAGCACAAACGTCAGCGGCACGATGAACGTGGCGAAGATGGTGAACGTGATCAGGCTGCTGAGGAACGGACCGGCCTGGAGCAGGTCGATGTAGTTGCGCAGGCCGACCCAATCGCCCGGGGTCACGGTGTTCTGGGCCCGCGAGAAGCTGAGAATCACCGACCAGACGATCGGCGCGTAGACGAAGATCACCAAGCCGACCAGGAACGGGCCGACGAACAGCCAGAACGCTCGGGCGACGCCGACCCGCGCCCCGGCCCGGCGCAGTGGTGCCGCCGGGCCAGGAACCGGCGCCGTCAGGTCCGACGTCGCCATGTCAGCCGAACAGCCGCTGCAGTTCGGCGTTGACAGCCTTCTCCGCCGTGGCGAGGCTGGAGTCGATGTCACCGCCCTTCCGGACGATGGCCGTGGCCGCGTCGGCGTACGCGCTGTTCATCTTCGGGGTCCACGCCGGGTTGCTCGCGACCGCGTAGTCGTTGAAGATCTTCAGGGCGTCCGCGGCCGGGCTGGCCTGGAGTTTGGCGGCCTTGGCGGCCAGTGACTTGCGTGGCGGGATGTGGAACCCGTAGCTGAGGTTGAAGTCCTCCTGATTCTTGGTGTTCTCGATCCACAGCCATTTCACGTACGCCTTGGCGGCGTCGACGTTCTTCGACTTGGCGCTGACCATGGCGCCCCAGCCGCCGGCGAACGTCGACGGTTTGCCGACACTCGCGCTGAAGGCCGGCCAGGCGACGACGCCGAAGTCATCGCCGATTGCCTTCTGGATCCCGGGCATCGCCCACAGCCCGCACCACTGCATCGCCGCCAGGCCCTGAGTGAACGAGGACGGGTCCCACCAGTCGGTCGGTGAGCCGAGCAGGATCGACTTGGACAGGAAGAGATCCCGCATCTTGGCGAACGACTGCTTCACCTCCGCGCTCGTGAAGCCCGGCTTGTTGTCGGCGGTCAGATAGTCGCTGCCCACCGTCCAGAGAATCGGCCCCAACAGCGACCCACCGCCGTACGACGGAGTGACGCCGGCATCGTTGCCGATGAACAGGCCTTTCTGGTCCTTTGTGGTCAGCGCCTTGGACGCCGACAGCAGCTCGTCGATGGTGGCCGGCGGCTTCACGCCCGCCTTGTCCAGCACGCTCTTGCGGTAGTAGAGGACGCCCATGTCGTCGACCATCTTGACCTGGTAGATCTTGCCGTCGACCGTGGAGGACTTGAGGTCGGCCTCGGTGTAGTCGCTCTTGACGTCGGCGATGATGTCGTCCAACGGCACGACCTGGCCGCTCTTCACCTGGTCGATGTTGGGTGTGCTCTCGAAGACGTCCGGTCCCGACGTGGACAGCAGACCGGCGTTGAGCTTGGACGTGTAGTCGCCCGGCGTCCACTGCACATTCACCGCGGCATTGGGGTACTCCTTGGCGTAGCGCGTCACCGCCTGCTGCGTGCCGGCTTCTCCGTACTGGTGGTACCAGACGTTGAGCCCGGGCTTGGATCCACTGCCCCCTCCACCGGAGATCCCCGAGCTGCCGCCACCGCAGGCGGCGAGCAGTCGGCCGGCGGCGAGTCCCGCCGCGCCCAGGCCAAGTCCCCGGAGAACCTGACGGCGATCGATACCATGCTGACTCATGATCTTGCTCCCGCGTCAATCGAGGCCGGTGACTCGGCGAACCGAACCCACGACCGGGAAGGTGGATATGTGGATGAAACCTGCAACGTTGGTGCGACCCTGGTACTGCGGCGATCCGCTATGAGCGGTCCCAACAAAGATCGAACCTCGTGGACGTCGACATGTCCAGAGAAACGGGCAGCACCGATGAAGCAGGCACCTGGACCGCGCCAGCCACGTCAAGTGCGGGGCCGTGTTCTTCGGTGGGGTCCGCGGAAGTGAGACCCGCAGGAAAAGGAGGAAGCCATGAGATTACTGCTTGCCGGTGCCTCGGGCGCCGTCGGTTCACCGCTCACCCGCCAGCTCATCGCCGCCGGCCACCAGGTCGTCGGCATCACCCGCAGCCAGGCCAACGCCGAGCGGCTGCGGACCTCAGGCGCCGAAGCCGTGGTGGCCGACGTGATGAACCGCGAGAACCTGCTCACCGCCGTACGCGACGTGCGGGCCGACGCGGTCATCCACCAGCTGACCGCGCTGCGCTCCACGAACGTACGGGAGGCGATGCAGGGCACGAACAACCTGCGCACCACCGGTACGGCCCACCTCCTCGCGGCGGCCCGGGCGGTCGGCGCCCACCGCTTCCTCACCCAGTCGATCGTGCTCGGGTACGGCTACCGGGACCACGGACCACACGTGATCACCGAGGACGACCCGTTCGCCGAACCCGCACCCGGCCGGTTCGAACCCGCGATCACGGCCCTGCGCTCCACCGAGGAGCAGGTGTTCTCGGCTGACGCGGTGGAGGGCATCGCGTTGCGGTACGGCCTCTTCTACGGCCGGGACAGCTTCACCCGCATGATCATCAATCTGGTTCGCAAGCGCCGGCTGCCCGTGCCCTCGTCCGGTGGCGGGTACGCGAACTTCATCTATCTCGAGGACGCCGCCGCCGCGACAGTGGCCGCCCTGGAGAAGGGGCGTGCCGGACAGGCGTACAACATCGTCGACGACGAGCCGGTGCGCTGGGCCGACTATCTGGACGCGCTCGCAGCCGAGCTCGGCGCGCGCCCTCCGTGGCGGGTGCCCAGCTGGATGTTGCGGGCGATCCCGTACCTCCACACGATCATGACGATCACCTCGATGCGCGTCTCCAACGCCAAGGCCAGGCGCGAACTGGGCTGGGCTCCGGCGGTGTCGACCTACCGCGACGGCATCCCGCTCGTGGCGAGGGCGAGCCGTTGAGCGGTCGCTGTCGGCGCCGATCATCGCGTTCGTAAGGTGGGCACCGTGGATCTCACGAGGCACATCCAGGACATCGTCCCGGCCGGCGCGGGCGCGACGCTGGCCGCCCGGGTCCTCGATCCGGACGTCGGACCCTGTGTGGCCGCGGTACGCGGCGACACCGTCGTGGATCTCTCCGCGGTCGAGCCCACCATGTCGCATCTGCTGGACCGGGCTGACGCCGTCGACATCTTGCGCAGCGCACCCGGCGGCGCCTCGTGGCCGACACAGCAGCTGCTGGGAAACACGCTCCGGCCGAACGCCACCGGGCCCCGGTTCCTGGCTCCGGTAGATCTGCAGGTCATCAGGGCAGCCGGCGTCACCTTCGTCCGCAGCATGCTCGAGCGGGTCATCGAGGAACGCGCCGCCGGGGACCCGGCCCGCGCCGCCGACGTGCGCCGCAAGCTCGCCGACGTGGTGGGCGGCGCGATCAGTAGGGTCCGTCCGGGGTCCGAGGAAGCGGCGAACGTCAAGCAGGTCCTGATCGCCGAGGGGCTGTGGTCCCAGTACCTCGAGGTGGGGATCGGACCCGACCCGGAGATCTTCACCAAGGCGCCCGTGCTCTCGGCGGTCGGGGTTGGCGCGCAGGTCGGAGTCCTCGCCCGGTCCCGGTGGAACAACCCGGAGCCGGAGCTGGTGCTGGCGGTGACCTCGACCGGTAAGGCGGTCGCCGCGACGCTCGGCAACGACGTGAACCTGCGCGACTTCGAGGGCCGCAGCGCCCTGCTGCTCACCGAGGCCAAGGACAACAACGCCTCCTGCGCGATCGGGCCCTTCCTGCGGCTCTTCGACGACTCCTTCACGGTGGACGACGCTCGCGGGATGGACATCACGCTGCGGGTCGACGGGCCGGACGGCTTCACCCTGACGGGTACCAGCTCGGTCAGCCAGATCAGCCGCGATCCGCTGGAGCTCGTACGGCACGCCTACGGACCGCACCACCGGTATCCGGACGGATTCGTGCTGTTCACCGGCACCATGTTCGCCCCTACCGAAGACCGGGACGCACCCGGCGAGGGGTTCACCCATAAGGACGGAGACGTCGTCGCGATCTCCACCCCGGCCCTCGGGACGTTGGTCAACCAGGTGACGTCGGCCGAAGCGGCACCGGACTGGACGTTCGGGATCCGCGCGCTCATGACCAACCTCGCCCACCGAGGGCTATTGAGCCGAGCCGCCGGTTGGTGACCGGCCACGGACCGCTGCCGGCGATCTCATGATCCGACCAGCAGGGCGACGCCACCCATGGTGTAGGCGATCATGACAGCCAGCAGCGGGTACTGCCCGGACCGCTGGTTGTGACGGCTGACGGTGGCCACGGCGCGGTCATGTGCGGCGGCAACCGCGACGACGTGCCCGATGACGATGGCGGCGACCTGCACCACCGCGATCGTCTGTGGGGTGACCACGGTGTAGTCGATGCGGCGTCCGAAGGTGTGCAACAGGTCCCAGCCGTGTCCCAGCGGATCGGTGGCGAGCAGGTAGCCGGCTTGGCCTTGGAAGACGGCCAAGGAGAAGTAATGCGCGATGGTGTACCCGAACACGATGGGCACCAACGAGTGGACGAACCGGGCCGGAATGTCGGCTGTCGGCTCCGTCGCGGCGTGGCGGCGGATCACCGCGATGGCCGCCGTGTAGGTGACTAGCACGAACAAGACGGCCTGTACCAGTCCCGCGGTACCGAACGCCATGTACCCGGGTCGATCGAGGGTGGCGGTGAGGCTGTTCCAGAGCCGGGTGCGGGTCAGCCCGTCGAAGGCGGTCGAGCCGAGCAGTACGGCGACGGTGGTGACCAGGCCGGGGGCCGGCTTGATCATGGTCAATCCGTCGAGCGGGTTACGGGCTACGAGTCGGCCGTCGGCCCGGCGGCCGACCGGTGCGAGGTACGCGAAGAAGGTGGAGTACGCCTCGAAACCGTCACCCCGATCGAACCAGCGTGGCCCGTATATCACTCCGAAGGCCACGTGCACGACGGCGTAACCGGTGAGGAACACCGCTACGGTGCGAGGGGCGTCGGCCCGGTCGTAGACCAGTTCCAGCCACGCGAACCCGGACAGGCCGATCGCCGCCGGCCAGTAGCCCACCGAGGCGGGCAGCTCCCTGCGCCGGATCCACCGCCCGACGACCGCTCCCGCAACCGCGGCGATGCCACGCAGCGGATTCAGCCGCCGCCACACCGGGCCCAACAGCGCCGACGCCGGCGCGAGCCCGACCCAGAACCAGACATAGAACCAGGTAGGCGCCGGGTTTCGGGCCGAATCGGCCGGGCCCAGCCACGCCACCACCATGACCAGCGCCCCCACCAGCAGGCCCAGTATGTGCAGTACGGCCCGGGTACCGGCGGCATCGGCGACGCGTTGGACCCCGGCCGGCACCGGCCTGCCCGCTCGCTCCCCGCGTAACTTCGGGTCGGCCCAGAAGGCGACGAGAGCGACGAATGAGATCAAAACTGCGGCGGCGGCGCCGTAGACAGCGAGCCACAGCGGTACGGGAAGGTCGGACCGGCCGCCGATGCCGTGCGCGAGGGGCATCATCGCACCCGCAGATCGCAGAGCTTGACGCCGGAGTGGAGTTCGATTTCGAAGACACCGGGGATGGTCGCGGCGAGCTCGATCCGTACCGGTGCGCCGGGTTTGACGTCAACCGTCCGGTCGTACCCGTGCAGGTGAAGCTCATCGGCGGCGTCGATGAGAACCTCAAGAACCACCGTGGTGCCGAGCGTGACCTCCACGGTCCGCGGCCCGGACACGACCTTACGGCTGCGTACCTCGAACGCCGCTGTCGGTGCGGGCACTGTGGACATCGGCGAGGCGGACGAGGACCGGCCGACGGCCACTGCGGAGGTCGGCACGATCGGGGCCGCACCTGACCCGGCGTCATCACCGCAACCGGCCGCAGCCAGGAGCGGCACCAACCACGCCACCACCATCAAACGGTCTACCACCAGCGCTCCCACATTCTGCGCGTCGATCCTGCTGACTTCCGGCACCGCCGGGCCGACCAGCCTTCAGCCCTCTTTGGTCGTACTGCGGGACACACCTCTGGTGACCCTGCGGAAGGTGCGGTCAGCGCGGCAGCGTGACCCGGAAGATGTCGATACCGCCGCCGCTGGTCGGCCCGACCGCCGCGGTCGCGTCCGGGCCAACGTCGGTGGTGTACACCAGCTTGCTCGCCTCCCCGGTCGCCTGTCCTGCGCGGTCCCGCTCGGGAACCCAGTACGACTGCATCGCGAGCCCTTTGCCGTCGAAGTAGTAGCCGACCTCACGGATGTGACGGGCGTCGCGGACGTCGAGGATCCGAGTGCCGCCGGAGTAGGCGGCCAGTGCGACGAAGCCGGCCTGGTGGAAGTCGAACCAGTGCACCGAGCAGTACGTCATGTTCACCGGTCGATCGACGCCGGGCGTGGTGTCGGTCGCGAACGACCAGGTGTCCAGCGGCGTGATCGAACCCTGGCTGGGCAAGGACAGCTGGTTCTCCGCACGGAAGCGGGCGGCGTCGAGGTACGGGATGTGCCAGGTCTGGAACGTGTCGGTGCAGTCGACGTCGTTGCCCTCCTCGGTGACGAGCAGAACATCGCCGTTGTCAACCGACGCCGCATCCTTCGCCGTGCCGGGGGTGAACCGCTGGGCGTTCGGGCGCAGCGTGCCGTGCAGCTGCAACTGGTCGTTGTACGGCGGCAGAGCGCCCCACTTGTCGGAGGCGTTCAGCGGCTGGGGCGCCGTCGGGGCACTGACGTCGTACGCCGCCAACCCGGACTTGCCGACGTGCCACAACACGCCAGCGCCGTCGCGGTTCCAGTCGTGGCCGTAGGGCCCGACAAGCGACCGAACTGTTCCGGCCGGCTCAGACTCCGGGTTGTTGTCGAGGTTGTCGAGGTTGTGCAGGTCCAGCACGGGACTGTCAGGAGCGGCCACGCCAAATGCCGAGTAGCATTCCACGGTCGCGCAGGTCCAGGTGTGCGCCGCAATGGCACCGGTACGCCGTTTCTTCGGTTCGGCCGGCTTGGTCACGTCGACCACCCGAAAGCCGGTCGGGCTGCTGCGGCCGTCGGCCGTCGAACCTGTGGGGACGATCAGGAACGCGGTGCCGTCCGGGCGTTCGCCGAGGTTCATGTCCTCCATGCCGGCCATGCCGTCTTCCTTGGTCATGTCCAGGGTGGCGATGATGCGCGGCGCGGTCGGCTCGCTGATGTCCAGCGTGACGATCTTGCTGTGCGCTCCCCGGGTGTTGACGAACGCGAACGGTTTCTTCCTCGAGAACGCGATGCTCATCGCGCCGATCAGATCGCCGTGTGGGTCATCGACGCGCCCCACCAGGACCATGTTGCTGCTCACGGCGGTCTCCGCGTGGGCCGACACCACGGCCATCGCGCCCGTGCACGCCACGGCGGCCAGGCAGGACACGCCGATCCGGCCGGGCCAGGAGCGGATCGAAACACCCATCGCCAACACCCTCCCCAAATTCACCGTCCGGCGATCCGCGACTACCAACGACCGGCCAGGTCCGATGAGATGGACCGAACGGATGCGTTGGACAGTCATCCGGCCCTCCATTACTGGCTGACCGGGGGATGAACCCGAGGCGCTGGACTAGACCGCCGACCCTCCACACGCTGTCTCAGGCCGCGGCGAGGGTCTTCGCCTCGGGGTGAACGCGGATGTAGACGGTGTCGCCCGTTTTGACGTTCAGGGTGGCCGCGGTGCCACGGGTCACCTGAACCCAGGCGTCGTTGTCGGCGATCGCCAGCTCCAGCCGGACCTCGAAGCCGAGGCTGGTGATGCGTCTGACGGTGGCGGGCGTGCTGCCCGGACTGGGTTCGTTGACCACCTCGATGTCGTGCGGGCGGACGAGACGCCCGTCGATCTGGGTGACCGGGCCGAGGAAGCTCATGACGAACGAGTTGGCCGGGTGCTCGTACAGGTCGTGCGGGCTGCCGGCCTGCTCGACCTGGCCGTCGGCGAGCACGACGATGGTGTCGGCGACCTCGATCGCTTCCTCCTGGTCGTGGGTGACGAAGACGGTGGTGACGTGCACCTCGTCGTGCAGCCGCCGCAGCCAGCTGCGCAGTTCCTTGCGCACCTGGGCGTCCAGTGCGCCGAACGGTTCGTCGAGCAGCAGCACCTCGGGTTCCACCGCGAGAGCGCGGGCCAGCGCCATCCGCTGCCGCTGACCGCCCGACAGCTGGGCCGGGTACCGCCCGGCCAGTTGCTCCAGGTGTACCAGCTCCAGCAGCTCGGTCACCCGCTTGCGGATCTCCCCCTTGCCCCGTCGGCGAATCTGCAGCCCGAAGGCGACGTTGTCGAACACGGTCATGTGCTTGAAGGCGGCGTAGTGCTGGAAGACGAAGCCGACGTTGCGCCGCTGCGGGGCCACGCTGGTTGCGTCGCGACCGGAGATGATCACGGTGCCGGCGTCCGGATACTCCAACCCGGCGATGATGCGCAGCAGGGTTGACTTGCCGCCGCCGCTGGGGCCCAGCAGCGCGGTGAGCGAGCCGGGCAGCACTTCGACGGACACGTCGTTCAGCACCGGGGTGGTACCGAACGACTTCGACACATTGCGTACTTCGATGGCCATCAGTCCGAGTCCTTCGGGCGCAGCAGTTTGGTCAGCAACAGCGAGATGATCGCGATAAGGGCCAGCGTGGTCGCCGCGGCGAACGCCGCGGGCTGGTCGAAGTTCTGGAAGCGTTCCTCGACGAACAGGGTCATCGTCTGGGTTTGGTCGACCAGCCGGCCGGACACCACCGCCACGGCGCCGTACTCGCCGAGCGCGCGGGCCAGGCACAGCACGATGCCGTAGCCGAGCGCCCAGCGGATGCCGGGCAGGGTGATCCGGCGGAAGGTCTGCCACGGTCCGGCTCCGAGGGTGCGGGCGGCCTGTTCCTGTTCCACCCCCATCTCTTCCAGCACCGGCGCGACCGCCCGCACCACCAGCGGCAGGGTGATGAACACTGTCGCCTGCACCATGCCGGGCAGCGAGAAGATGACCCGGATGCCAACCGTCTCCAGCAAACTGCCCGCCGGCGCGAACCGGCCGTAGATCAGGATCAGCGCCAGCCCGACGACCACCGGCGACACCGCCATGGGTAGGTCGATCAGCGCGTTGAACAGCCGCCGTCCGGGGAACCGGTGCCGCACCAGCAGCACTGCGGCGCCGACACCGAAGACAGTGTTGAGAGCGACCGACCAGAGCGCCACGATGACGGTGACCCGCAGTGCGTGCAGCGCCGACGGGCTGGTCATCGCGGTCCAGTAGGGTCCGAACCCATCCTCGAAGGTGCGCCACAGGATCAGCCCCACCGGGATGACCAGCAGGAACGTCAGATAGATCAAGGCCGACAGGCGCAGCACATACCGGGTGCCGCTGCGCCGCGGCCGGGACGTCGGGGCGGCCCCCGGCGTGATCGGCGCCGGTTCAGTCGTGCGCTGGCTGGGTGCCACCACCGGCGCGGCGACGGTCGAGGTCGGTTCAGGCACGGCGGGCCCCCCAACGCTGGAGCAGATCCAAGAGCACCAGCACGACGAGCGCGACGGCGAGCAGCACTGTCGCCACCGCCGCTGCGCCGGTGGTGTTGTCGCTCTCGATCTGACCGAAGATGTACACCGCGGCGACCTGGGTCTTGAACGGCAGGTTGCCGGAGATCAGCACCGTGGAACCGAACTCGGCGATGGAGCGGGTGAACGCCAGCGCCGTGCCGGACACCATGGCCGGGACCAGATTCGGCAGGATGATCCGCCGGAAGATCACGAAGGATCCCGCGCCCAGCGACGCGGCCGCCTGCTCCATGTCCCGGTCGAGTTCCAGCAGCACCGGCTGCACCGTACGAACCACGAAGGGCAGGGTGACGAACAGCAGCGCCACGACCACGCCGACCTGTTTGTAAGCCAGATCGGCGCCGAGGGGGCTGTCCGGCCCGTACAACGCGAGCAGGACCAGGCCGGCGACGATGGTGGGCAGCGCGAACGGTAGGTCGATCAGCATGTCGACGATCGACTTGCCGGGGAACTGGTCACGCACCAGCACCCAGGCGATCAGCGTGCCCAGCGCCAGGTTGATCAACGCCACGATGACCGAGGCAACGATCGTCAACTTCAGCGCCGCCCATGCGTCCGGGGTAGTAACGGCGTCGAGGAAGCCCTGCGGCCCCTTCTCGGCCGATCGCCAGACCACTGCGGCCAGCGGGATCAGCACGATCAGGCTGAGGTAGATCATGGCGGTGCCGCCGCCGAGAACGGTGGGTGCGCGGCGCTTGCCCGCGTCCCCGCGAAATTGGATGGGGCTGCCGGACGCCGCCGGGTCCGACGCGGTGTCGGGCCGGGCAGCGGTGGCAGGACTGAGCTGCGTCACGGTGGTCCTACGCGCTCGTCGAGACACCGATGGAGCGTTCGATGTCGGCCATGATGCTGGCCTGCGGATCGAAGAACTCCTTGGTGATCGTGCTCCAGCCGCCCAGGTCCTCGATGGTGAACAGGCCCGGCGGAATCGGGAAGTCGGCCTTCACCCCGTCGGTGGTCGCCGGCCGGTAGCCGTTGTCCACGAAGATCTGCTGCGCCTGCGCCGAGTACAGGAACTCCAGGAACTTCTGCGCCTCGGCCGGGTGCTTCGAGGTCTTGGTGACCGCGACCGGATTCTCGATCAGAATCGTGGAGTCCGGCACCACGTAGTCGATGGGCTGGTTGCTTTGCCGGGCGAAGATCGCTTCGTTCTCGTACGCCAGCATGACCTGGCCCTTGCCGCCGGCGAAGGTCTGCAGCGACTTGCGAGCGCTGTCGTCCTGCACCGGGACGTTCTTGAACAGCGCCGTGAGGTAGTCGATGCCGGCCTGCTTGTCAGTGCCCTTGTTTGACGCCGCCCCGTAGCCGGCCAGCACGTTCCAGCGGGCTCCGCCCGAAGTGAACGGGTTCGGAGTGATCACTTCCACGCCGGGCTTGATCAGGTCGGCCCAGTCCTTGACGCCGGTGGGGTTGCCCTTTCGGGTCGCCAGCACCACCACTGAATCGGTGACGATGCCCTTGGTCGGGTTCTTGTTCCAGTCCTCGGCCACCTGGCCGGACTTGACAAGCCGGGTCATGTCCGGCTCGAGCGAGAACGCCACGATGTCGGCCGCCAGGCCGGACTCCACCGCGCGGCTCTGGTCACCGGACCCGCCGAACGACTTGGTGAACGTGACGTTCATGCCGTCCGGGGTCTGCTGGTAGGCCTTGATGATCTTGTCGTAGGCCTTCTGCGGGGTCGAGTACGCCACCAGCGCCAGCTCCACCTTGCCGCCGCCAACGGCGGCGCCGCCGCCGCACCCGCTCACCGCCAAGGTCAGCGCGACTGCCGCCACCCCGAACCAACGAACCTTCTTCATATCAGCCCCACATACTCTATCGAACAGATAGGTTAGATTAGCCCAGTGGAAAAGGGTTGACGTCAAGCCGGGGTCCACATACCGGCACGACACGTCGGATCGTCGGGCGAAACAGGTGGCCGCCGGCACCGATCGCCGACGCGCCCAATTAGGGCGGGCGTTTACGTCACCGTGCTGGCGCGTTATGACCGGCGGGAGGAGGGACCACCGCCCGCCGGCGGTTTCCGGGCAGATGCCTCTCCGAATCGGCCCAAAACCCCGTCGACGAACCGCGGGCGGTCGAAATGCCGGATCGACCCGTTCGATCCGCGCCGCGACAAGTGTGACCTTGTCCCGGTTACACAGCTGATCCTTGAGAGGCACCCGCCGGGGGACGTCATCACCGAACCGGCCGCCGATCGGCACGCCGGTTCACACACCCGGGGTTCACCAACCCGGGTGGGGAGCGCGGTGGCGGTTATGGAGCGCAGTGGCTGTTCTGAGCGCGTCAGAACAGCCGTCGCGCTCCATAACCGCCGTGCTGCTCCACAATCGGGGCCCACGACAGCGGTGACGGCGTGGCGGGCTCCAAAGTCCGAAAGTCAAGGTTTACCAGGGCGGCATGATTCAAACCTGCGCTCGGGGACACGGCTGATTCCGGTTCGGCGGCGGCGCGCATACGATCGCCTCGTGGTCGATGACGATGTTCGGCGCAGGGAGCTGGACCGGCGGGAGAAACGCGCGGCAGAGTGGGACGCCGCGTTCGACGCCCGGCAGAAGGACGCCGATCAACGCGACATCGAGCTGGAACAGCGCGAGTCCACGCTCGCCATCCGCGAGGAAGCCGCCGACGAGCGCGACCTGGCTGCTGACGAGCGCAACCGCGCTGCTGACGAGCGCAACCGCGCCGCCGACGAGCGCAACCACACCGCCGACGAGCGCAACCACACCGCCGACGAGCGGGACCGGCTCGCCGACCTGCGGGATCGGCTCGCCGACCTGCGGGATCGGGTGGCGGATCGGCGCGAGGCACAGCAGGATCAGCGGGAGATCGACGACGAACTCGCCCGGTGGGACACTCCGCGACCCACGCCATGAAACACCGCGGCCCGACGCCACGAAGTCCAAGGCGTACACGGCGATCCGGCCGGAGGAATAAGCGGCAGCAGAGCTAGCTTGCCGGGGGCCCAGTGGAGTTACGCACGATGAGTTCGGTAGCGAGTTCGACATGGTGTGATTCGATCGTCTCGCCCGTCGCCAGGCGTAGGGCGGTCCGCAGTGCCACCAGCCCGATCTCCCGGAGCGGCTGGTGGACGGTGGTCAACGGCGGCGACAGCAACCGGGCGATAAGCGTGTCGTCGAAGCCAACGACACTCAGGTCTTTGGGAACCTGAAGACCTCTGGCTCTTGCCGCTTCCACTACACCCGCCGCGCTCGCATCCGTCACGGCGAAGATTGCGGTTGGTGGCTTGGGAACGCTGAGTAGTGCGGTTCCTCCAGCAAATCCATCCTCGAAATGGGACCCGACGTTCCGTACATATCCGCTGGGGACGGTGATGCCTTCGGCCTCGAGGGCAGCACGATATCCGTGCAGCCGGGCCTGGTTGTAGGTGAAAGCGGCGTTGGAGCCGAGGTAGGCGATGCGACGGTGTCCGAGGGAGAGAAGGTGCTGGGTCGCTGTCACGCCCCCGGCGAAGTTGGTCGTTCCGACGCTGGTGACCTGTCGCTGCGGCAGGCGCACTGGGTCGATGACGACCAGGGGCAGGCGAGCCCGGGTGAGGGCTGTCAGATCACCTTGCCGCGGATCGTCTACCACATCGATCACGGCGGACCGCCCTGAGCTGGTCAATTCCCGGACCCAGTCGGCAGAGCGTTTGGTACCCGGCGACAGCTGGCGTGGGCGGACGCTGACCGCGACAGTGACCCCCGCCTGGGTGGCTGCCTCCACGACGCCGTGGAGGACCTCCACCTGGTAGCTGGAGGGCTGGTCATGGAAAACCAGCTCTACCGTCCCACCCTTCAATGCGCGATCCACCGGCTCTGACCTGCGACCGACGTAGTCGTGCTGCTGGAGGATACTTTGCACCCGAGCTCGGGTTTCCGCGCCGACGTCAGCCCGGCCGTTCAACACCTTTGACACGGTGGCGATCGACACGCCAGCCGAGGCTGCAACGTGAGCTAGCGTCGTTGGCCCTTCTTTGGACGGCACCGAACCCTCCAAGGCACTTAGGCAGTGTGCGCGCCGATGTTACCTCTGTGACCAGGCATTCTTGTGATCCGCGACGCGATTCGGCCTGCTCGATCGGCCGCGACATGGCGGCACTCGGCATCCATCAAGCCCGTTCACCCGTGCTGGACGCCACGCCGCTGATCAGCCGGCCGCGCGCAGGGGACGACCGCCAGGGATGCCAGCGCCAGGACGGCGGCCATCAGGGGACGAGACGTACGCAAGGCAAGCTCCTTTGCCGGGAGACATGACCGGTGGGCGATATTTCGATAACCTTCTATGGCACGAGCCAGAACGATAGGCGCTGTTCGTTCAGCGGGTCAATGCCCGTATCACGATAGTTTCGAAGTGGGCCGAAAAGGTTTCGGTCAGAGTTTGGCAGATCGACGACCTACCCGCCCTCCGCCTGCTCGCCCGTCGTCCGGGACAGCAGGGTGGTGGAGCACGATCAGCGCGGGGAGTCCCGTGGATGTCCCAGGCGCTGATCCTTCTTGGCTCCCTACTGCTCAAGCTGGACCGTCGTCACTGCCTCGCCGGGCGCGGCAATGGTGAGGGATACCGTGCGGTCGGCGCAGTGCAGTTTGTAGTCGCCGAGGAAGCCGCGTACCTCGACGCGCCCTGCGTCGTCCGTCCGCAGTCTCGTCGGAGAGAGCCACCACTCTCCCTTCACC
>Ga0081539_10002250_pt1 | contig 28081 bp, 22 predicted proteins | sample TabmetS4T2R2_FD_71023 | JGI IMG/M metagenome (GOLD analysis project Ga0081539, IMG submission 71023) | Tabebuia heterophylla rhizosphere microbial communities from the University of Puerto Rico - S4T2R2 | ecosystem: Host-associated > Plants > Roots > Rhizosphere ... | reverse complement strand
GGGGCTGTGCTTGCCGGAATGGGTGGAACGCTGGCGGCGCCCGCCATCGGATTGGCCCAGGGAGCCTATCCCAGCAAGCCGATCCGCTACATCAACCCCTTCCCGGCCGGCGGCGCCACCGACACGCTGTCCCGCATCTTCTGCGCCAAGATGCAGGAATTGAGCGGCCAGCAATGGATCGTCGAGAACAAGGGCGGCTCGGGCGGCAATGTCGGCATGGATGCGCTGGCCCAGTCGCCGGCCGATGGCTACACGCTGGGCCTGGGCGGCATCGCGAGCCACGCCATCGCGCCGACGCTCTACGCCAAGCTGCCGTTCAAGGTGCCGGACGACTTCACCTTCGTCTCGATGATGTGGCAGCTGCCCAACATGCTGGTGGTCAATCTCGACTTGCCGGCCAAGACCGTGCCCGAGCTGATCGAGCTCCTGAAGAAGAATCCCGGCAAGTACTCCTACGCCTCGGCCGGCAATGGCACGACGCTGCATCTGTCGGGCGAGCTCTTCAAGGTGATGGCCAAGGTCGACATGATTCACGTGCCCTATCGCGGCGCCGCGCCGGCGATGCAGGACCTGCTGGCGGGCCAGGTCAACATGATCTTCGACAACATCCCCGGTGCGCTGGCCCAGGTCCGCGCCGGCAAGGTGCGCGCGCTCGGCGTCACCTCGGAGAAGCGCACGCCCGTCGTGCCCGATGTTCCGGCGATCGCCGAGACCCTGCCCGGCTTCGACATCAACTCGTGGACCACCCTCACCGGGCCGGCCAAGCTGCCGCCGGACGTCGTGGCGCGGCTCTCCGAGCTGTCGAAGAAGGCGCTGGAGAGCGAGGACCTCAAGGCCAAGTTCCTCGACCTCGCCGCGACGGCGATCTGGCGCTCGCCCGCCGACACGCTCGCCTTCCGCAACGCCGAGGAAGCGCGGCTCGCGCCGATCATCAAGGCGTCGGGTGCGCGGGTGGACTGAAGCCCTCATCCACCTCCCCCGTCATACGGCGTCATACGGGGGAGGCCGGGAGGGGAAGGCATCAGTCGTGCTCCCGAAGCATTTCAGATCATAGTTTTCATATCTCGGGGCATAGCCGGTGAGGCTTTCCCCCTCCCGGCCTCCCCCGTATGACGGGGGCGGAGAAAGACCAGAGCGCGAAAGAGAGCCATGACCACACTGACCACCGCCCAAGCTGTCGTCTCCATGCTCGAAGTGAACGGCATCGACACGATCTTCTGTCTGCCCGGCGTGCAGAACGATCCGTTCTTCGACGCCCTGTACGACCGCACCAACGCCATCAGGCCGATCCATGCCCGCCACGAGCAGGCCTGCGCCTACATGGCCCTGGGATACGCCATGGCGACGGGCCAGCCGTCGGCCTACGTCGTCGTGCCCGGCCCCGGCTTCCTCAACACCACGGCGGCGCTTTCGACGGCGTACGCGGCGAACGCGCCGGTGCTGGCGCTGACCGGCCAGATCCAGCAGGCCATGATCGGCCGCAATCTCGGCCTGCTGCACGAGTTGCCCGACCAGCTCGCCATCATGCGCGGCCTCACCAAGTGGGTCGACCGCATCACCTCGCCGGCATCCGCTCCCGGCCTGGTCAACGAAGCCTTCCGTCGTCTGTTGTCCGGGCGGCGGCGTCCGGTGGCGCTGGAGTGCGCGATGGATACCTGGGCGCGCAAGGCGCCGGTCGAGCTGATCGCGACGCCGGCCAAGGCCGACCCCTGCCCCGTCGACGAGGACGCCGTCGAACGCGCCGCCAGGCTTTTGGGCGGCGCGCAAAAACCGATGATCGTGGTTGGCGGCGGCGCCCAGGACGCGGGCGAGCACATCGCGCGTATCGCCGAGATGCTCGACGCACCGGTCATGACCGGTCGCATGGGCCAGGGTGTGATCGATGGCCGCCATCGCCTGTCCGTCACCATGCCGGCCGGCTATCTGTTCTGGGGTGAGGCCGACGTCGTGCTGGCCGTGGGGACGCGCCTGCAGCCGCAGCAGCTGAACTGGGGCCTCGACGACAAGCTGAAGATCATCCGCGTCGACATCGACAGCGAGGAGCTCGACCGCCAGCGCCGGCCGGAAATCGGCATCGTCGGCGACGCCACGGCGACCATGAAGGCGCTGGCCGACAGGCTCGGCAAGCACGCGGCCAAGCCCAACGGCCGGGGCGAGCATGTGGCCGAAGTCAAAGCGCGCGCCAACAAGACGGTGCGTGACAAGCTCGCGCCGCAGGTCGCCTATCTCGAGGCCATCCGCAAGGCGCTGCCCGAGGACGGCATCCTGGTCGATGAGTTGACGCAGATGGGCTACGTCGCGCGTCTTGCCTGGCCGACCTACAAGCCGCGCACCTTCCTGTCGACCGGCTACCAGGGCACCTTGGGCTGGGGCTATGCCACGTCGCTCGGCGTCAAGGTCGCGAGGCCCGACACGCCGGTCGTGTCGATCAACGGCGACGGCGGTTTCCTGTTCACCGCCATGGAGATGGCGACGGCCGCCCAGCACGGCATCGGCGTCGTCGCCGTGGTGTTCAGCGACGGCGCCTACGGCAACGTCAAGCGCATCCAGCAGCAGTCGTTCAACAACCGCACGATCGCCAGCGACCTGCGCAATCCCGACTTCGTCAAGCTGGGCGAAAGCTTCGGGCTGCACACCGAGCGCGTGAAGTCGCCCGAGGAGCTCAGCACGGCGATCTCGCGCGGCATCGCCCGCGGCGGGCCGGTGCTGATCGACTGCCCGGTCGGCGAGCTGCCCGATCCCTGGTCGCTCGTGCAGGTGCCGAGGAACCGGCCGGCCAAGGCGTAACCGCAAGGGAGAAGGGCCGACCAAGTCACGTGGCTGCAACAGCGCGCGACTAGCCTCGTCGCCCATGAAATACGCACTCGACCGTCGGCAATTTGTCGCCGGACTCCCCGCTGCTGCCCTCGCCGTGACGCAGGCCGGCCTAGCCGAGGCCAACCCCGCTCCTACCCGCCTCATCGTCGGCACGCAGGGCTCACCGGCGACGCTCGAGCCTACGCGCGAGTTCTCCAACGTGCTCTGGCGCATCGGCTACAACGTCTTCGAGGGACTGCTGCGTGTCGACTACAAGGATGGGCTCAAGGTGAAGCCGGGCCTCGCCGAGGCCTGGCAACGGATCTCCCCGACCATGGTCGAGCTGACCTTGCGTGACGGCATCCGCTTCCACGACGGCGAATTAATGACGGCCGACGACGTGGCGTTCTCGTTCGGGCCCGAGCGCATGACGGGCGAGAAGGCGCCCGGCAGGGCCTTCGCACCGATCTTCGTCGGCACGATCGAGCGAGTCGAGGTCGCGGGACCGCGTACCGTGCGTGTCGTGACGAAAGCCACCGACCCGCTGCTCGAGCAGCGCCTCGCCGGCTGGGCGGCGCAGATCATCTCCAAGAAGGCCTATCTCGCGGCGCCGAGCTTCGAGGCGTGGGAGAAGGCGCCGGTCGGCACCGGCCCGTTCAAGGTGAAGGAGTTCCGCATTGACGAGCGCACCGTGCTCGAGGCCCATGACGCCTATCACCGTGGAACGCCGCCGGTCCGCGAGATCCACTTCCGCGTCATCCCGGAGCAGGCTTCTCGCCTGGCAGCGCTGGCGACGGGCGAGGCCGACATCATCACCGAGGTGTCGCCCGACCACGTCGGGCAAATAACGGCAATGGCCGGGCGCGAGGCGGTCGGCGGGCCGATCCTGAACCTCCGCGTCCTCTGCTTCGACAAGGCCCATCCCGTCCTCGCCGACCCTCGCATCCGTCGCGCCCTCGGCCTCGCCATCGACCGCAAGCTCATCGTCGAGACGATCTATGGCGGCCGCACCAGAGCTGCCAATGCCTACCTCCACCCGGGCTTCGGCGCGCTCTTCGATCCCACGCGCAAGGGGACGCCCTACGATCCCGACCACGCCCGGTCGCTGCTGCGCGAGGCCGGGTACACGGGCGCCACGATCCCCTACCGCGTGCTGCCCAACTACTACACGCTGCAGAGCGCCACCGCGCAGGTTCTGGTTGAGATGTGGCGCGCCGTCGGGCTCAACGTCGTGTTGCAGTTCCGCGAGAACTGGTCGCAGATCCACGAGCCGGCGGGGCGCGGCATCCGCGACTGGTCGAACTCGATCCTCTTCCAGGACCCGGTAGGCGCGCTTTGGCGCCTCTACGGCGCCAAAGGCCCGATGCAGAGCACGTACAAGGAATGGACGAACGCGGAGTTCAATCGCCTCGGCACCATCCTCGAAACCAGCCTCGATGCCGAAGAACGGCGCGCCGCCTTCGCCGGCATGCTCGCCATCTACGAAGAGGTCGACCCGCCCGGCACGACGCTCCATGACCTCACCATGTTCTACGGCAAGAAGAAGAGCGTCGCGTGGACGCCCTATCCTGTCGAATACATGGATTTCGGTCCCGGCAACCTGGCATTTTCCTGAGGGCCTAAGCGAAAGCTTCTTGCAGCAGCGCCAGCATGGCGGCCCACGAGCGCCGGTCCGCTGCCTCGTTGTAGGCGAACGCCGGTGCGCCCAGGTTGTCGGCCTCGGGATTGGTGAAGGAATGCACCGCTCCACCGTAGGCGTGGAGCTGCCAGTCGACCTTGGTGCGAGCCATCTCCTCTTCGAAGGCCGCGACCTCGGCCGGCGGCACGAGCGGATCGGCCGCGCCATGGCAGACGAGGACCTTCGCCTTGATCTTGGCGGCGTCGCCAGGCCGCGGGCTCGCAAGAACGCCATGGAAGCTCACGACGGCGGCCAGCGGCGCGCCGCTGCGCGCCAGCTCAAGCGCCGTGCCGCCGCCGAAGCAATAGCCGAGGGCCGCCAGCCTGGAGCGATCGACGCCTTCCTGTCGTGACAGCGCATCCAGCGAGGCGCGCGCCCTCGCCCGCCAGCGATCGACGTCGGCGCGCAGGCCGTGCATCAGCTCGCCGGCATGCGTCACGTCACGCGCCAGGATGCCCTCGCCGTACAGGTCGGCGACCAGGGTAAGATAGCCCAGCGCGGCCAGGCGGCTCGCGCATTCGATCGCATGAGGGCCAACGCCGCGCGCATCGGGGAACAGCACAAGGCCAGGCCCCGCACTACGCTTCTCAGGCTGCACCAGGATGCCCTTCAACCTGACATCGCCGTCGCGATACTCGAGGGTCGTCTGCATCATCCGAACCTACGCGCCGTACGTCTTCAGGACATCGGGATCGGGATCGCGCCCCAAACCCGGTCCGGTCGGTACGACGAAGCCCCCGTCGACGGGGTTCACCAGCTCGCCGTAGAGGCTGGCTTCCAGGTCGAGGTGATAGCGCTCGATCATGCCGCCCGGCCCGCCGTGCGCGGCCAGCAGATGCAACGTGGCGAGAAAACCCGGGCCGAAGTACGGCGAGTGCGGCATCAGAGTCACACCAGCAGCATCGGCGAGATGGGCGACCTTCAGGAACTCGGTGACGCCGCCCACCTTGGTGACGCTGGGCTGGGCATAGTCGACGGCGCCGGCGGCGAACATGTCGCGGAACTGGAACGAGGTGCAGTTGTTCTCGCCCGCCGCCATGGGAACACCGGTGCCCTCGCGCAGACGGGCGATGGCGGCGAAGTCCTCCGGCGGGAAGATCGGCTCTTCCAACCAGTGCAGGTCGTACGGACGCAGCTTGAGCGTCATGTGCCGCGCCTGCTCAGGCGTCCACGGACAGTTGGTGTCGACCATGATCGCAACGTCGTTGCCCGCCGCCAGCCGCGCCGCCTTGACCTCCGGCTCCTCGGTCTCGTGCAGTTTGACGTGGCGATAGCCTTCCTGGACGGCCTGCTTGGTGCGCGCGGCCACCTTCTCCGGGTCGCGATACTTCAAGAGGCTGGCATAGGCCGGCAGCCTGTCACGGCCAGCGCCGCCCAGCAGCCGGTGCAACGGCAGGCCGGCCGCCTTGCCGGCGATGTCCCATAACGCGATGTCGAGGCCCGACAAGGCGAAGATCGTGATGCCGTAGCGGCCGAACAGATGCAGCTTCTGCTGCAAATCGTAGGAGAGCTTGGCGATATCGCGCGCGTCCTGGCCGATCGCTATGGGTGCGATCATGTTGTTCACGGCGGCGCGCACGGCGTCGGTGCAGGCGTAGCAGAAGGCTTCGCCCCAGCCGACGATGCCGTCGTCGGTCTCGACCCGCACCAGCAGGACGTTGTTGGTCGTCCAGGTGCGCAGGCCTTCGCCCTTGTGGCTGCCGCCGAAGGTGTACGGCACCTTCACCGAATGCGTGTCGATACGCGCGATCTTCACTCGATCCTCCCCTTGCTCTTGATGTCGGCAAAAAGCTTCTCGGCGTGCGCACGGTCGGCCAGCCGCTTGGAGGTGAAACGCGGGTCGCCGGCCGGTGCGGTAGCCAGCAGGTGGCCGGCGAGGCCGGGCGGCAGCGGCGGCGGCTCGTTCTGCTCCTCCGGCATCTCCACTTCGGCCTGCGTGAAGTAGGTCCGTCCGTCGTCGGTTTTGAAGAAATCCACGTCCCAATGGAAAGGACCGTCTGTCCAGGAGTAGCGCAGTTTCTGCAAGGTCTCTCGGCGCTGCGACCACAGCCGCTCGAAGTCGACGGCGCTGATCTCGGTCTCGATCTCGACGACCTGACCGTCGACCGGCCGCTTGTAGGTGAAGACATGGCGGATCGCGCCGCTCTCCTCGACCGAGCGGATGCGCATGCCGGAGACGTCGAGATAGGCCTGGCGCAGGAAGCTTTTGGTCACGCCGGGGCGCTCGGCCAGGCGCGGCTCCAGGTCGCCATCGTCCTTCAGGACAAACTTTCGTTCGTTCTCGATCGGCATGCTAGGCTCGCTTCATGGCCGCCCAGACCCTCGATGACCTGCCGACCCCCGCCCTCATTCTCGACCGCGCGATCCTGCGCCGCAACCTCAAGCGCATGAGCGAGCGGCTGCGTAACGCCGGCGTCATGCTGCGCCCGCACGTCAAGACCGCGAAATCGATCGAGGTCGGCCGCATGGCGGTCGAGGGCCATGACGGGCGCATCACCGTCTCGACCCTGGCCGAGGCGCGCTATTTCGCCGACGGCGGCTTCAAGGACATCCTCTATGGCGTAGGCGTGGTGCCGTCCAAGCTGCCGGCGGTCGCCGAGCTGCGCCGCCGCGGCGTCAACCTGCGCGTCGTCACCGACAATCTTGCCGTCGCCGGAGCCATCGCCGATGCAGCCAGGAACGGCGACACCTTCTCGGTCTTGATCGAGATCGACAGCGGCGGCGGCCGCGCCGGCCTGCCCTGGCCCGAGATGCCGGGCCTTCTCGAGATTGCCCGCATCCTGCACGGCACGCCGGGCGTCGAGCTGGCGGGCGTCATGACGCATGCCGGCCACTCCTATCACGAGAGCACGCCCGACGGGATCGCGGCGGTGGCCGAGCAGGAGCGCCAGGCGATCGTCGGCGCCGCCGAGAAGCTGCGCGCGGCCGGCATCCCCTGCCCCATCGTCTCCGGCGGTTCGACGCCGACGGCCACGCACAGCCGCGACTTCACCGGCATCACCGAGATGCGGCCCGGCGTCTACGTCTTCAACGATCTCAACCAGGAATACATCGGGTCCTGCGCGCCCTCCGATCTCGCGCTGTCGGTGCTGGCGTCGGTGATCGGCCATTATCCGCATCGCAACCAGGTGCTGGTCGATGCCGGCGCGCTGGCGCTGTCGAAGGACATCAGCGCCCAGGAGTTCAGGCCGCAGGTCGGCTACGGCACCATCGTCGATGCGCCGGCCAAGGACATGGCCGTCGTCGCCTGCAGCCAGGAGCACGGCTTCGTCGGCGCCGAGGAGCCGATCCCCTACGGCAACCTGCCGATCGGCTCGCGCGTGCGCATCCTGCCCAACCACGCCTGCATCACGGCGGCGGCCCACGACCGCTACTACGTCGTCGACAGCGACCTCGACGGCGGCAAGTCCGTGGTCGACGTCTACGACCGCATCAACGGGTGGTGACGGGAGCGCGGGCCTCCGGCCCGCCCGTTAAAGCGAACTCACCGTGTGCCCACCGTCCACGGTCAGCACACTGCCTGTCATGAAACTCCCCGCCTCCGAGGCCAGCAGCAGCAGCGCGCCGTCGAGATGCTCGGGCTTGCCGATGCGGCGCTGCGGGATGCGGTCGATCAGGCGCTGGCCGCCCGGCGTCTTCCAGAAGTCGCTGTTCATCTCGGTTTCGATGTAGCCCGGGCAGATCGCGTTCACCCGGATGTCGTGGCGTGCCCATTCCATGGCGAGTGCGCGCGTGAGATGGATCAGCCCCGCCTTCGACGCATTGTAGGGCGCCACCTGCCCGATCGTGCGCAGGCCCAGGATCGAGGCGATGTTCACGATCACGCCTGGCCACTTGGCCATCAGCCAGCGCTTGCCCGCGGTCTGCGCCACCAGCCAGGCACCGCGCAGGTTGGTGTTGACCACGGCATCCCAGTCCTCGACCGGCATCTCGAGCGCCGGCTTCACGATCGAGATGCCGGCGTTGTTGACTACGATGTCGATCGGCCCCAGCGCCTGTTCCGCCGCTGCGAACGCCGCGGTGATCGAGTCACCCGACTGCACGTCGAGCTCGACGGCGACGGCCTTGGCGCCCGTGGCCTGCAATTCCGCCTGTAGAGAGGCGAGCCGGTCGGCGCGCCGCGCAGCGATGGCGACCGACGCGCCGGCCGCCGCGAGCGTCCGCGCGAAGTGCACACCCAGTCCCGACGATGCACCGGTGACCAGGGCGACTTTGCCCGTCAGGTCGAATCGCTTGGACATCACGGCTGCTCCCTAGTTTGATGCCCCGCCTTATAGGCGAGCGTCGGTTTCGGGGGAATTATGGATCTCGGTCTCGAGGGCAAGCGCGTGCTGGTCACCGGCGGCACCAAGAGCATCGGCCGCGCCATCGTCGACGCCTTTGTCGCCGAAGGCGCCGTCGTCGGCTTCTGCGCACGCGGCGCCAAGCTCGTAAAGGAGCGCGAGACGGACTGGCGATCCAGGCAGCACCGCGTCGAAGGCACGGCGCTTGACGTCACCGACAACGCCGCGCTGAAGAAATGGATCGACGGCTTCGCCGGCGCGGGCGGCATCGACCATTTCGTCGCCAATGTGAGCGCGCTTGGCACCGAGGACAACGAAGCCGGCTGGCGCAAGGCGATCGATAGCGACATCGTCTCGACGGTGAACGCCGCCCATCACGCGCGCCCGCATCTCGAGAAGACGGGATTGGGCGCCACGCTCACCATCATCGGCACGGTGTCGTTCGTAGAAGTCTCGGGCCCGACCTTGCCGTACCGATCGGTCAAGGCGGCGCTCGTGCCGTTCGCGAAATCGCTCGCCATCGACATGGCGCCCAAAGGCGTGCGCGCCAACGTCGTGTCGCCCGGCACCATCCTGGAGGACGGCAATACCTGGGGCCGCCAGCGCGATGCCGGCGCCGAGCGTTACAAGCGCATGCTGGCGCGCAATCCGTCGGGCCGCATGGGCACGCCGCAGGGGTCGCCGCGTGCGTGGTGTTCCTGGCTGGCAGACAGGCCTCGTACGTCAGCGGGGCGAACTTCATCGTCGACGGCGCCATGACCGCGCGGGTGCAGTACTGAGCGCATCGCGAACCCCTTGGGGGCCGGTCGGCCTGCTGGTCGCGGCCGGCATGGTGGCCGCTGCCCATGTCGGCAAGGTGCCGCCGTCGATCCCCTCGATCCGGGACACGCTCGGGGCGAGCCTCAGCCAGGCCGGCTGGCTCCTGTCGCTGGTCAACCTGACGGCCGCCATCGGTGGCATGGCCATCGCATTGACCGTCGATCGCTTCGGTCATCGCCGCCTGGTCGTGCTCGGCACGGCGCTGTGCTGCCTCGCAAGCCTGCTCGGCGCCTTCGCCGGCAGCATCGACCTGCTGCTGGTCTGGCGCTTCCTCGAGGGCCTGGGCTTCATCGTCGTCACGGTGTCGCTTCCCACCCTGGTGCTGCGGGTTACCGAGCTCTCCGACCGCCATCGCGTGATGACGGTCTGGAGCTGCTACATGCCGGCCGGCGCGGGCGCGATGATGCTGGTCGCCGCCGTCATCCTCCCGGGGACATCGTGGCGCGCCGCATGGCTGACGGCCGCGGCCGCCTCGCTGGTCATGCTGATCGCCCTGCTGCTGCGCGCCGTGCCACGGCACGAGCTCGATGCCCAGCCCGCCAACCGCCGGTCGATCCTGCACGAGATGGCGGAGGTTGCGACCAGCGGCGGGCCAATGGCGATCGCGGTCTGCTTCGGCGCCTATTCCTGCTGCTGGTTGGCCATCGTCGGCTTCCTGCCGACCTTGCAGGTCGAGCGCCTGGGCTTCTCGACCGCGACGGCGGCGATCGTCACGGCCCTGGTGACCGCCGTGAACGTCGCCGGCAACCTTGTGGCCGGCGTGCTGCTGCAGCGCGGCCTGCCGCGTGCCGCGGTGATCGCGGGTGCGGCGATCTCCATGGCCTTCTGCGCCGCCGGCATCTTCATCGACGGCGTGCCCGACCTGTGGCGCCTGGTGCTGGCTGGCCTCTATTCGGCGGTGATCGGCGTCGTGCCCGGCGCGTTGTTCGCCGGCCTCCCCGTGCACTCGCCGCGACCCGAGCTGGTCGGTGCGTCGACCGGCCTTTTGATGCAAGGCTCCAACATCGGCGGGCTGATCGGGCCGCCGATCACCGGCGCTTTGGTTGCATCGGGAGGCTGGCCGGCCGCTGCATGGCTGACATCCGTCGCCCTGGGGGTGGTCGCGGCATCCGCTCTCTTTCTGCAGTGGCGCGAAAGGCGTAAACTTGCGGCATGATTTACGTCGACGTCGTTTCCGACACGATCTGTCCCTGGTGTTACATCGGCAAGAGGCGGTTCGAGCGCGCGCTGGCGCAGAGCGGCCGCACCGACGTGGCCGTGGCCTGGCGGCCTTTCCAGCTCAATCCCGACATGCCGGCCGAAGGCATGACTCGCGACGACTATGTGCGGGCCAAGTTCGGCGGCGGCGACCGGCCGCGACAGATCTACCAGGCGATCGCCGAGAGCGGCCGCGAGGCCGGCATCGAATTCCAGTTCTCGCGCATCCGGCGCACGCCCAATACCGTGCTGTCGCACCGGCTGGTGCATTGGAGCGCCAAGAACAACGTCCAGGACGAGGTCGTGGGCGAGCTCTTCAGGCTCTACTTCGAGGAAGGCCGCGACATCGGCGACATGGAGACGGTGGTCGAATGCGCCGTGCGCGTCGGCATCGACGAGCTGCGCGCCCGCCGCTACCTGATGAGCGACGAGGGCCGCCAGGAGGTCGTCGCCTCCGACGTCTATGCCCGCCGGCTCGGCATCAACGGCGTCCCCTGCTTCATCGTCAACCGCAAGTACGCGGTCTCCGGCGCCCAGCCGCCGTCGGCGTTCGTCGAGGTCTTCAACCTCGCCGAACGCGATGCGGCGACGAGCGCGGCGCAGTCGACGGCTTAGTCTGTCCGTGATATGTCGATGATCATATGATATGTTCATCGACATATCATGCCTCAGAACCCCGCCCGAACGGCCCGCACCCGGACTGAAATCCTTGATCACGCCGGCCGGCTGTTCCGCCTGCGCGGCTATGCCGGCACCAACATCGACGACGTCATGCTGGCTGCCGGCCTGACGCGCGGCGCCTTCTATGCCCACTTCAACTCGAAGGACGAGCTGTTCACCGAGGCCGTGATCGCCGGCACCGGCCTGCGGGCGCTGCTGCGCAGCGCGCCGCCCGCCGCGGCGCTGAAGGCCTATCTCGACAAGGCCGAGCTGGTTGCGAGCGCGCCGACCTGCGTGCTGGCCGCCTTGCCTTCCGACATCGCCCGCGCACCCCTGCCCGCGCGGCTCGCTTACGCCAACCTGCTTTACGCGGCGATCGGCGAGCTGGCCGGGGCGAAGAAGCGCAAGCTCGATGCCGACGCCACGGTTGCGGCGATCCTGGCCGTCGGCGCGGTCGCGCTGGCGCGCGCCTCGGGTGACACGCGGCTCAGCGACTGGCTGCTGCGGTGCGCGCATCGGGCTGCCAATCCCCTCCTCAAGCCGCGAGCTTCGCCAAGGAAGAGACGATCGAAGTCACGCCGGAAAGCCGCTGGCGCTCGTCGTTCCAGGCGCGCTGCACGATCACGCGGTGGTCGGGCCGCAGCCGCACCAAAGGCGCGTTCTTCTGCAGCCAGGCGATGAGCTTCTCGGGCTTGGCGAACTTGTTGTCGTGCAGCGACAGCACCACCGCCTTCTCGCCGGCATCGATGCGGTCGACGCCGGCCGCGCGGCACAGCACTTTCAGCGCCACGGTGTTCAGCAGGAACTCGGCCTCGGGCGGCATCTTGCCGAAGCGGTCGACGAGCTCGGCAGCAAACGAGTCGATCTCGGCCTGGCTGGCGAGCGCGCCGATGCGCCGGTAGAGGCCCATACGCACCGACAGGTCGGCGATGTATTCCTCGGGCAACAGCACGGGGATGCCGAGATTGAGCTGCGGCGACCAGTCGGCCTGCTCGGCCTCGCGCGCCCGGCCGCGCGCCGACGCCACCGCCTCCTCCAGGAGCTGCTGGTAGAGCTCGATGCCGACTTCTCGGATGTGGCCGGATTGTTCTTCGCCTAGCAGGTTGCCGGCGCCGCGGATGTCGAGGTCGTGGCTGGCGAGCTGGAAGCCCGCGCCCAGGGTATCGAGGGTCTGCATGACCTCCAGCCGCTTCGACGCCGCCTCGTTGAGCGCCCGGCCCGGCGGCACGGTGAGATAGGCATAGGCCCGCATCTTGCCGCGGCCGATGCGGCCGCGCAGCTGGTAGAGCTGGGCCAGGCCGAACATGTCGGCGCGATGGATCACCATGGTGTTGGCGTTGCGGATGTCGAGGCCGCTTTCGACGATGTTGGTCGACAGCAGCACGTCGAACTTGCCGTCGACGAAGTCCTGCATGGTGTTCTCGATGGCGGTCGGCGGGAGCTTGCCGTGCGCCATGGCCATGCGGATCTCGGGCACCAGCTCGCGCAGGTTGGCCGCGACCTCGGCCAGGTCTTCGATGCGCGGGCAGACATAGAAGCTCTGGCCGCCGCGATACTGTTCGCGCAACAAGGCCTCGCGGATCGAGACGCCGTCGAACGGCGTGACGAAGGTCCGCACCGCCAGGCGGTCGACCGGCGGCGTGGCGATCAGGCTCATGTCGCGGACGCCGGTCAGCGCCAGCTGCAGGGTGCGCGGGATCGGCGTCGCCGTCAGCGTCAGCACATGGACGTCGGCGCGCAGCTCCTTCAGGCGCTCCTTGTGGGCGACGCCGAAATGCTGCTCCTCGTCGACGATCAGCAGACCGAGATCCTTGAACTCGACGCTCTTGGCCAGAAGCGCATGCGTGCCGACCACGATGTCGACGTTGCCTTCCTTCATCGCCTCCTTGGTGGCCTTGGCCTCCTTGGCCGGCACCAGGCGAGACAGCCGGCCGATGCGCACTGGCAGGCCCTGGAAGCGCTCGAGGAAGGTGCGATGGTGCTGGCGGGCCAAAAGGGTCGTCGGGCCGATCACCGCCACCTGCTTGCCCGACAGGGCGGCGACAAAGGCCGCGCGCAGGGCCACCTCGGTCTTGCCGAAGCCGACGTCGCCGCAGATCAGCCGGTCCATCGGCTTGCCCGACGACAGGTCGTCGATCACGTCGGCGATGGCCTGCAGCTGATCGTCGGTCTCGGCATAGGGGAAGCGGGCGCAGAACTCCTCGTAGGCGCCTTCCGGCGGAGTCATGGTCTCGCCGCGGCGGATGGCACGCTCGGCGGCGATCTTGATCAGCCGGTCGGCCATGTCGGCGATGCGCTGCTTCAGCCTGGCCTTGCGCGACTGCCAGGCGACGCCGCCCAGGCGGTCGAGGGCCGCGCCCTCCTCCGCCGAGCCGTAGCGGCTCAACACGTCGATGTTCTCGACCGGCACGAAGAGCTTGTCGCCGCCTTCGTAGGTCAGCCTGAGGCAGTCGTGCCGCGCGTTCTGGATTTCCAGCGTGACCAGGCCCTCGTAGCGGCCGACGCCGTGCTCGCGATGCACGACCAGGTCGCCTTCGCTGAGCGCCGCGGCTTCGGCAATGAAGCGCTCGGACGGCCGGCGCTTCTTGGCCGGGCGCGAGAGGCGATCGCCTAAAATGTCCTCTTCGCCGATGACTTCCAGGGCGTCGAGCACGAAGCCGTGCTCGACCGGCCAGACGGCGATGCCGAGTGCGCCGGCCGGCAGGCCCTGCACCGTGGCGAAGTCGGCTGCGGGAACGGGCGTGGTCGCGCCGTGCTCCTGCAGCAGATGTTGCAGGCGGCTCGCCGAGCCTTCGGTGTAACCCGCGATCAGCACGCGCCGGCCGGCGGCGTTCGCGACCTTCACGTGCTCGGCCACGACGTCGAACAGGTTGACGCCCTGCGCCGTGCGCGCCCGCGCGAAGCCTTCGTGGCGGCGACCGGCGAGATCGATGGTGTTCGGCGCGTCGGGCGCGGCATCGAAGCTGGTGAACTGGCCGACGGCGTGGCCGTCGAGCAGGCGATCCCATTCCGACGGTTTCAGGTAGAGCCGTTCCGGCGGCACGGGCTTGTAGTCGGCCGCACCCGTCATGCCGCCCTTGCCGCCGGTTTTTACGCGCGCGTCGTAGTAGTCGGTGATCAGCTCGTGACGCGCATCGAAGGCCTCGGCGATCTGGTGGTCGGCCGTGACGACCGTCTCGGGGCAATAGTCGAGCAGCGTCTCGAGCCGCTCATGAAACAAGGGCAGCCAGTGCTCCATGCCGACATGGCGTTGGCCGGCCGACACCGATTCGTAGAGCGCATCGTCGGTCACATTCCCGAACAGCTCGCGATAGCCGCCGCGGAAGCGCGCGATGCTGTCCTTGGTCAGCAGGACCTCGCTCACCGGCAGCAGCACGACCTCCTCGCGCGCGCCGGTCGAGCGCTGGCTCATGGGATCGAAGGAGCGGATCTCCTCCAAAACGTCGCCGAACAGGTCGAGCCGCAACGGCTCGGGCGTGCCGGGCGGGAAGAGATCGACAAGGCCGCCGCGCACGGCGAACTCGCCCGGCTCCATGACGGTCTCGGAGCGGCCGTAGCCGTTCTCGCTCAGGAACCTGGTGAGCCAGTTGGCGTCGACCGTCTGACCCTTCTTCAGCACGACCGCCGCCTCGGTGTAGAGGCTGCGCGGCGGCACCTTCTGCAGCGCCGCTCCCACCGACGCGAGGATGATGCGCGCCGGCGCGCCGGGCTTCTTGGGGGCAGCGAGCCGCACCAAGGTCTCGAGGCGCTCGGCGACGATGTCAGGATGCGGCGACATGCGGTCGTAAGGCAGGCAGTCCCAGGCGGGGAAGACCACGACCTCTCGCTCGGGGGCGAAGAAGCGCAGGCCGTCCTGCAGGCGCTCCAGCCGCTGGCCATCGCGCGCCACGTGCAGGATGTCCTGCCCGCCGGTCGTGCGCGCGAGTTCTGCCAGCACCAGCGCGTCGGCGCCCTCCGGCAGGCCGGCGACGGTCCAGCGGCCGGGCTTGCGCGGGATGACGGCCAAGGACTGGGCAAGGGTTTCAGTAAGTGACATCGCTCCTAAAACCTCACGCGGAACGCTTTGAGCCTGCGCAGCACCGGCGTATCGGCCTCCGGGGGCGTCTCCGCCTGGCCGGTGACCCAGTCGAAGATCTCGTTGTCGCTCGCCGCCAGCAGGCGCTCGTATTGGTCGAGCTCGGCCGAGTCGAACTCGCCGATATGGGCGCGCGCGAACTGGCCGAGAAGGATGTCGTTCTCCTTGTTGCCGCGATAAACGCTGCGATAGAGCAAGCGTTTACGCCGCGTCTCGAGATCTGGCTCGCGCGTCATGTTTTCCCCAGAAGGCGGCGTAGCATATAGGTGGCGGCGATGGTGAAGTCACGCGGCCTGAAAGCCTAGAGCACATTCCGTCCGGCTGTAATCAGCCGGACGGAATGTGCCCTGTGAAATCAACATAGTCGGTGCGCGCGTTTCCGTTCATTTGGAACCGCGCGCGGTTCCAAATGAACGGAAACCGCCCTAGCAACCATGCGTCCGCAGAGCCTCACACCCCTGTTCGCCCAGACCACGTCGCTGCCCGGCATCGGGCCGCGGCTGGGCAAGCTCGTGGAGAAACTTGCAGGCCCGCTGGTCGTCGACCTCCTGTGGCACCTGCCCTTCGCCGTCGTCGATCGCCGCCACGCGCCCGAGATCGTGCACGCCAAGGCGGGCGAGATCGCCACCATCACGGTGACCGTCGACGAGCACCTGGTGCCTCGCAATCCGCGCCAGCCCTATCGCGTGTGGTGCAGCGACGAGACGGGCCGGCTCTGCCTCACCTACTTCAACGGCCGCGAGGACTACCTCAAGAAGCTGCTGCCGCCGGGCGAGGTGCGCGTGGTGAGCGGCAAGGTCGACATCTACCAGGGTGAGGTGCAGATGACGCACCCCGACCATGTCGTGCCAATCGACCAGCGCGAGCAGATCCTGCGCGTGGAGCCGGTCTACGGGCTGACGGCAGGTCTTACACAGCGGCCGGTCCAGAAGGCCATCGCCGCCGCCGTTGAGCGCTCGCCCGAGCTGCCGGAATGGCAGGACGCCGGCTTCCACAAGCGCAACAAGTGGGACAGCTGGCACGCGGCGCTCGCGCGCGCCCACGCGCCGGACGAGCAGACCGACCTCTCGCCGATGCACCCGGCGCGCGCCCGCCTCGCCTTCGACGAGCTTCTGGCCAGCCAGCTCGCCATCGCGCTGGTGCGCCATCACAACCGCACCGTCGCGGGCCATGTCACCAAGGGCGACGGCAGGCTGCGCGCCAAGGTGCTGAAAAGCCTGCCGTTCGAGCTGACGCCGAGCCAGAAGGCCGCCGTCGCCGAGATCGAGGCCGACATGGCCAAGCCCGAGCGCATGATCCGCCTGCTGCAGGGCGACGTCGGCAGCGGCAAGACCCTGGTCGCCCTGCTCGCCATGCTGATCGGCGTCGAGGCGGGCGCGCAGGCCGCGCTGATGGCGCCCACCGAGATCCTGGCGCGCCAGCACCATGCCACCATCGCGCCGCTCGCCGAGGCGGCCGGCGTGCGCCTCGCCCTGCTGACCGGTCGCGACGGCCAGAAGCAGAAGAAGGACACCTTGGCCGGCCTGGCCGGCGGCTCGATCCATCTCGTCGTCGGGACTCACGCCTTGGTGCAGGAAGAGGTCGAGTTCGCCGATCTCGCGTTGGCCGTGGTCGACGAGCAGCATCGCTTCGGCGTGCACCAGCGCATGGCGCTCTCGTCCAAGGGCCACGCCGTCGACCTGCTGGTGATGACGGCGACGCCCATCCCGCGCACCCTGATGCTGGCGGCCTATGGCGACCTCGATGTCTCCAAGCTCACCGACAAGCCGGCCGGCCGGCAGCCGATCGACACCCGAACCATCCCGCTCGAGCGCGTCGCCGAGGTGGCCGATGCCGTCGGCCGCCAGATCACGAGCGGCGGCCGCGTCTACTGGGTGTGCCCGCTGATCGAGGAATCCGAGGACATCGACCTCGCCAACGCCGAGGAGCGCTTTCGTCTCCTGAGCGCGCGTTTCCCGGGCAAGGTCGGCCTGCTGCACGGCCGCCTGAAGGGCGCCGAGCGCGAGGCGACCATGGCGGGGTTCGCCGAGGGCCGGCTGTCGATCCTGGTGGCAACCACCGTGATCGAGGTCGGCGTCGACGTGCCGGCCGCGACGGTGATGGTGATCGAGCACGCCGAGCGCTTCGGCCTCGCCCAGCTGCACCAGCTGCGCGGCCGCGTCGGCCGCGGCGCCGCCAAGTCGACCTGCCTCCTGCTCTATGCCCAGCCGCTCGGCGAGACCGCCAAGGCGCGGCTCGCCATCATGCGCGAGACCGAGGACGGCTTCCGCATCGCGGAGGAAGACCTGCGGCTGCGCGGCGCCGGCGAGCTTTTGGGGACCCGGCAAAGCGGCCTGCCCGACATGCGCCTGGCCGACCTCGCAGTCCACGGCGAGCTGCTGCAGGCCGCCCGTGACGATGCCCGGCTGGTCATCGAGCGGGATCCCGATCTCCAGTCCGACCGCGGCGCGGCGCTGCGCGCCCTGCTCTACCTGTTCCGGCGCGACGACGCGGTGAGGACCTTGCGCGCCGGTTGAGCGGTGGGATCGCGGTGCGCCGCCGCGCGCGGCAGGCTTGTCCGGCGTGTGCTCACGGCTCGGCTCGTCGGTCGCGTCGAGGGCGTCCCACCAATTGTCGCCATCGGGCGGATCGTCGGGCGGCGGCCGGTTGGACCAGTCCTGACGCCGGCGATTGCGCAGCCAGAAGATGCAGGCGCGTATGTCGGGCGGATGGTGCACGGTTTTGGTGAGCGTCCTCTCCTCGCCGCGCCACAGCACGGTACGCTCAGTCGTGCTGTCATAGCCGACCGCGCGCTGATAGAGGCCGCGCGCCACGCGCGAGTCGGCCACCGCGCGGCCCTCAAGCACGGCCGCGGCGAACTCGGGAATCCGCGCGATCCAGTTGTCGATGGTGCGCGGCGCCACGTCGAAGAAGCCGGCGAGCTCCACGTTGGTGGCGCCGAGCAGGCAGTAGTTGCAGGCCAGCTCGCAGAATTCGGGGCGGTAGCTGGTGGGGCGGCCGACGGCGTTCATGGGGTGAATATAACCCGGGTAACATTCGCGGTCAAGCACCTGTGTTATTTTTTTTGGCACCAGAGTTTTTGCGTGCCATGGGAGGTCTTGATGCGCGCCCTGGCGGGCGGGCGCACACTGCATGGTGTGCCTAATCCAAGGAGCTTCCAGCTTGACCAGCCTGGCCCCCGCCGCGATCAAGGCCGCCCCCGCGGAAGCCGATCTCTTCGCCGCCGATCCCGACGGCATCGGCGGGCAAACGCTGGCGAGCGTCGGCAGCCTTTTCCCGATCAAGGGGAAGCGCTGCTACCTGAATAACGCCTCGATCGGCGGCCTGTCGCTGCCGGTGATCGGCGCGGTCGAGCGTTTCCTCGTCAATGTCCGCGACAATGGCCGCAACGACTATCCGCGTTGGTGCGAGCATGCCGACACGGCGATCAAGGACCGCATCGCCCGGCTGATCGGCGCCCGCCGCTCCGAGATCGCCTTCGTCAAGAACACCACGGAAGGGCTGGTCGCGGTCGCCAACGGGCTCGAATGGAAGGACGGCGACAACGTGATCCTGCCGGACATCGAGTACCCGTCCAACGTCTATTGCTGGATGAAGCTGGCTAAGCGCGGCGTCGAGATCCGCTGGGTCAAGAACCGCGACGGGCGCATCCTGGTCGACGACATCCGCGCCCTGATCGACCGCCGCACCAGGCTGGTTTCGATCAGCGCCGTGCAGTTCTCCAACGGCTTCCGCCACGATCTGGAGGCGACGGCGGCGCTTTGTCACGAGAAGGGCGTCCTGCTCAATCTCGACGCGATCCAGTGGGCCGGCGTGCTTGCCATCGATGTCGAGCGGCTCGGCGTGCACTTCATGTCGGTCGGCGGCCACAAATGGATGCTGGCGCCGATCGGGACCGGCTATTTCTACTGCCGCCAGGATGCGCTCGACCTGCTCGACCCGCCGAGCGTCGGCTATCACAGCGTCGGCAAGCACGAAGCCCACATGGACTACGAGCTGAGCTACCGTCCCGATGCCGGCCGCTTCGAGGAGGCGCTGGTCAACTTCCCGGGGATTTGGGGCCTCGACGCCGCCGTCCGCCTGCAGCTCGAGCTGACGCCAGCCGCGATCGAGCACCATGTCCTCGGCCTCAACGCCCGCGCCGCCGAGGAACTGCGCCGGCGCGGCTACGAGATCATGAGCCCGTTCGGGTCCGGCGAGCGCTCGGGAAACCTCTCCTTCCGTCACCCGACGCGGCCTGGCGAGGAGATCGAGGCCAGGCTGAAGGAGGCAGGCGTGGACGTCGCCATGCGCGGCGGGCGCCTGCGGATCTCGCCCTCCTATTACAACGACGTCGCCGAGATCGACCGCTTCGTCGCGGCCCTCCCGGCGGCCTGAAGGCATTGCAATGGCGGCGGCGGTCTTTATCGCCGCCGCTGCCGCGCTTGAGCACCGCAGGTGTCAGCCAAGTTGCGCTACGTAGCTGCGAAGCGCCTCGCGCGCCGTCTCGACGCCCTTCTCCGCTTCGGCGCGGCGCTTGGCGATCGCCTCGAGGTCGGTCTCCTGCTTGTCCAGGGTCGCGAGATAGCGGCGCTGCAAATCGCTGTTGGCCGGCACGCGCGCGAGGTTGTCGCGCAGGCGGGCCTGCTCCTGGACGATCTGCGTCCGCTCGGCATCGGCCTGCGTCACCTTGCGCTGGGCGTCGCTGACCGCAGCCTGCAGCTGCAGGATCCTGGTCAGCGCCTCGCGCGTCTTGGCGTCGAACTCGCGCGCCTGGGCATAGACCCGGATCTGGTCGGCCGAGCCGTCGACCAGGCGCAGCTCCTGCTGCTGGGTCTGCTCCTGCACGACCTCGAAGGTCTGGGTCTGGTCGCCGCCCGGGAGCTGGAAGGTGATGCGGTAGTTGCCTTCGCTCAGCTCGACACCCTTCGGGTCGGGCTTGACCAGTGTCCAGCCCGGCAGGCGGCGCTGCACGATCACGAGCTGGCGCGGCTCCTTGGCCGGGCCTTTTACGCGATAGGTCACGGTCTGGCGCACGACGCGCGACAGCCTGAGCGCGCCCTGCGCAATCGTGCCGGTGGCGATGCGGTCGGTCTGCGCGGCGTCTCGCTCGATCACGATCTTCTCGTCGAGCGCATAGGCCAAGAGCCTCGTCTCGCCGACCGGGAAGCCCGACAGCCGCGCGTCGCCGACATAGGTGACGTAGCCCGCCTTGTCGCGCTCGTAGAGAGTGATCAGGCCGGCCGGCAGGCCGCTGTCGCCGTCGTTGGTGATGCGGATCGCCGCCAGCGGATTTCGCGGCGCCGTCTCGGCTTGGTAGAGCGCGAGGCGCTGCACCGGCATCTGGCGATCGATGATCGGGATCGAGAGCGTGCGGCCGTTGGCGACGGTGACGGCACGGGGGAAGCGGAACACGACCTGGGTCGCGGCATCCGTCGCCTCGAACTGATCGGCGGCGGCGGCGCCGGTCGGCGGCGGTGCGATCGTCGCGGCGACGGCGCCGCGTTCCTGCTGCGGACGATGGGGTTGAGGCGCCGCCGCGGGAGCAGGCGGTGGTGGCGGTGCCGCCTTCATCCGGTCCTGCGCCTCGACGCCGCCGCGATCGACGCCGGGCATCAGGCGGCCCGCGACCTCGATCGGCACCTCGGGGCGCTTGACGTAGTAGGCCTCGTAGAGCGCTTGGCGAAAGGCGACGGGACGGCCGGAGACGAGCGTGAGCTCGACGTCCTTCCAGTCCTGGCCGCTGAGGTTCTCGACCGTCGCCCAGCCCTGCAGCGCCGAGCGCGCGGCCGTGGGGTCGGCGCCGAGCGTGAGCCGGTACGACGCCTTCCACACCGGCACCTCGACGATGTAGGCGACGCGCACCGTACGCTGGCCCTGCCCGCGCGCCGACAGCTCCAGAGTGCGGGCGTCCTTCGCGCGGTTGGTCTGGATGGCGAGCAGCGCATTGGCGACCTTCTCGCGCAGGGCGGCATCGGCGAACTGCAGGTTCTCGGCTTCCTCGAGGATGAACTGCTGCAGGCCGCGGTCGGTCAGCAGCGTGACGCGCGTGCGTTCGGTCGTGGCCTTGCCGTCCTGTAGCGCCACGGTTTCCTTCTGCACCGAGACGATGCGCCCGGTGATGGCGCGGGCGCCGCCCACCGTCACCTGCGCGCCCTTCAGCGTCGACAGCAGGTCAGCCGGCGATCCGAGCGAGTCCTGGTCGAACGGCAGGTCCTTGAAGGCCTGCGCCAGCGGCTCGCGGCCAGGCAGGCTGAGCCCGCCCACCCCGCCCTTGTCGTCATAGACCACCAGGCTCTTCAGCACGTCGTCCACCTGCTCGAGCGACACGGTGAGCCGCAAGGTGGCGTCGCCGTCGACCGTGGCCTCGTATTCGAAGTAGCCCAGGCCACCCGACGACAGCATGACGCGCTTCAGCGTCAGCTCCTGGGCGACGGCAGACAGCGAAAACGCGAACAGGCCCAAGAGGGCAATGAGCGACAGAAGAAGATGGTGCATGAGCTCTCCCGGCGATGCGCGGCGCACGGTGGGCCTGGACTGTGACACAACCACGGCGACGTCACGACGAAACTGCGAGATGGCGTGATCACGAACCCTGTAGCGGACCAGCCTTGAGGTTCGTCTCCCAGTTGCAATTGCGCAGCTACAGACGAGAGGGCACACTCATGGTCTACGCATTCGACACTTTGGGCTGTGCCAAGCGGCTACGGGATGCCGGGATAAGTCAGGGGCAAGCCGAAGCACATGCGGAGGCAGCGCGGGAGTTCGTGATGGGTGAGCTGGTCACAAAAGCTGATCTCCTGGCCATCAAAGGTGATGTCCTGGCCGTTAAAGGTGATCTCCTGGCCGTAAAAGCTGACCTCCAGGCCACCAAAGCTGACCTCCGGGCCGCGATCGACACTCTCTCATTGCGGCTGACGCTCAGGCTGGGCGTCATGCTGGCAGCAGGTCTCGTCACGCTTGCGGCAATCATCAAGCTTTAAGCCCGTCAGGACAGCGCCTCCTTCAGCGCCTCGAACGGCAGCAGCACGCACTCGTGCCGCGACTTGTGGCTCTTGACCGGCGCGAAGGCCGCGAACGGTTCGCCGGCCTCGCCCTCCTCGCGGCCGATGGCGCGCTCGGCGTCCATTCGCACCGTCTCGATGCCGGCGGCGTTGCGGCCGACCGCGACCGACGCCAGCGCCGAGGCCGAGGCCTGGCACAGCAGGCAGCCGCGCACCTGGTGGGCGATCTCGGCGATCTTGCCGTTGTCGAGCTTCACGTCGATGACGACGCGATCGCCGCACAACGGGTTATCGCGCCGCGCCGACTTGGTGGGCGCTAAAAGCTTGCCCGCCCCCGTCTTCGCCTTGGCCAAGGCGACGATGCGGTCCTGGTAGAGCTGGTCGGTCATCGGAGGGTGCGGGCCGCGTGCTGGACGCCCGTCAGCAAGGCATCGATGTCGGTGTTGTTGTTGTAGGGCGCGATCGACACGCGTGTCGTGCCGTCGAGATCGAAGCGGTCCATCAGGGGCTGGCAGCAGTGATGGCCCGCGCGCACCGCGACGCCGAACGAATCGAGCGTCTGCGCCACGTCGTGCGGATGCACACCCTCGAGCAGGAAGGACACCACGGGATAGCGGTTCTGCGTGCTGGCCGGCCCGAACAGCGACGCGCCGTCGATCTTCTGCAAGCCGCCCATCAGGCGTTCGACCAGCGCCATCTCGTGCGCATGCGCTTCCTTCCAGTCGAGCGTGCGCATCCACTTGCAGGCGGCGCCCAGCCCGATCGCCGGGCCGATCGGCGGCGTGCCGGCCTCGAAGCGGCGCGGCGGCGGCGCCCAGGTCGTCTCGGCGAAGGTGACGCGGCCGATCATCGAGCCGCCGCCATGGAACGGCGGCATGGCCTCGAGATGCTCGGCCTTGGCCCACAGCACGCCGATGCCGTTGGGGCCATAGGCCTTGTGGCCGGCAAAGGCATAGAAATCGATGCCCATGGCCGCCAGGTCGACCGGCCCGTGCGGAATGCGCTGGGCACCGTCGAGCATGACCTTGGCGCCGACCGTTTTGGCCAAGGTCACCACCGCATGCACATCGACCAGCGTGCCGGTGACGTTGGAGACATGCGCCAGCGAGATCAGTTTTGTGCGCGGCGTCAGCAGGCGCGGCAGGGCGTCAAGGTCGATGCGGCCGGCCACGGTGACCGGCACGACGTCGATCTCGATGCCGCTCCTGTGGCGCAGCAGCTGCCACGGCACGATGTTGGAATGATGCTCCAGCTCCGACAGGATGATGCGGTCGCCGGGCTTCAGCAGCGAGCCCCAGGAGTAGGCCACGAGATTGATCGCCGCCGTGCAGCCGCCGGTGAACACGACCTCCATCGGATCGACGCTGAGGAAGTCCGCGACCTCGACACGGGCGTTCTCGTAGGCCTCGGTGGCGCGCTCGGCCAGGCGATGCACGCCGCGCAGCACGTTGGCGCGGCTGGTGGTCTCGTAGGTCCGCACGGCGTCGAGCACGGCCTCGGGCGTCTGCGCCGAGGCGCCGTTGTCGAGATAGTGGACCGGCTGGCCGTCGATGATCTGCGACAGGATAGGGAACTGCCGGCGGACAGCTGCTACGTCGAAACTCATGACTTGCTCCGCGCCCGCCAGGCGGCCAGTGCCTCGGGCGTGTCGATATCGGTGACTGCGGCCTCGCCGCTCATCTCCACTTCGCAGACGAGATCGGCGTGCTCGCCGATGAGATGCTTGGCGCCGGAATCGCCGGAGAGCTTGGACATCTCCGGGAAGAACCGGCGCGCCCACAGCACGGGGTTTCCGCGCTTGCCGGCCACCGTCGGCACGCAGATCGAACGGCCCTCGACGGGACTGAACGCCGCCATCAGGCGGTCGAGCAGCGGTGCGCCCACGCCCGGCATGTCGCCAAGCTGGACGATCACCGCATCGATTTCCTTGCCGAGCGCGCCGATGCCCGCGCCCACCGAGGTGCTGAGGCCCTCGGCGAAGTCCGGGTTGACGACGAAGCGCAGCCGCGACTTGGCCGGGATCGCCTTCTCGACGGCGGCCCTTACCTCGCCCGCCATGTTGCCCAGCACGACCACGACCTCGACGGCCTGCGAGGCCAGCGCCGCCTTGACCGCATGCACGACCAGGGGCTGCCCTTCGGCCTCGGCCAGCATCTTGTTGGGGCCGCCCATGCGCGTCGAGCGGCCGGCGGCCAGGACCAGCGCGGCAACGCGTGGCGCCTGCTGCGGCCCGGTCTCGTCGGCTTCGTCGTCGCGCGGCTGCGGGCGGCTGGCGATCTCAGCCAGAAGGCCGCCGGCGCCCATGCGCACGATCTCGGCGCGGCCGACCGGCAGGCCGGCGGCCAGGCGCTCCAGCACCATGTCGAAGCCGTTGTACTTGGGCGACTTGGCGCAGCCCGGCAGGCCCAGGACGGGCTTGCCGTCGAGGTTGGCGGTCAGCAGCAGATTGCCGGGATCGACCGGCATGCCGAAGTGGATGACCTCGCCGCCCGCCCCCTCGATGCCGGCCGGCACGACATCGTGCCGGTCGACGATCGCCGAGGCGCCGGCGATCAGGAAGATGTCGCAGCCCTCGCCTCTCAGTTCGTTGAGGGCGCCGGCGATCGCCTTGGCGTCGTGTCCGACGCGCCGCTCCCCGACCAGCGTGCTGCCGAGGGAAGTCAACCGTTTGGTCGTGGTGCCGACCGCCTTGTCCAGCACCTTGTCGCGCGTGCCGGGGAGCTTGGTCTGCACCAGGCCCGCCTTCATCGCCCGGAAGGGCACGACGGAGACCAATGGCTGGTTGGCCGAGTTGGCCACCTCGAGCGCCCGCGCGACCGCAGTGCGCGGTGCGGCGTAGGGAATGATCTTGACGGTGGCTACCATCTGACGCGGCTCGACCCGGGCGAACGGCGGCAGGGTCGCCACGGTGACCGATTCGTCGAGTTCGTTCAGCGCATCGATGCGCTCATGATCGACCACCGCCAGACCTGCCTCGCGAGCGAAGTGGTTGCAGCGGCCGGTAAACGGCGCGGTGACCTCGATGCCCTCGCCGGCCAGCGCCTTGGCGAGGGTCGCGGCAGCCTCGTCCTCATGGATGTCGTCGGCGTCGAGGTGTGCGGCGACCACGGTCGCCACGCCGGCCGACTTCAGCCTGGCGACGTCGTCGCCGGACAGCACGCGGCCCTTGGCGAAGTTGACGCCATTGGCGCGCCAGCTGTGCGCCAGGATGGCGCCGGCCGCCTCGTCGATGGGCGTCTCGCCGAATCTCACGCCGCGGCCACCTTGGGCGCGAGAAGCGCCTCCAGCCGGCGCGCCCGCGCCTCGATGATCTGGCCCAGGATCGACACGGCGATCTCGGCCGGCGACTTGGCGCCGATGTTGAGGCCCACGGGTCCGTGGATGCGCTCGAACTGCTCGTCGGTGATGCCCGCCTCGCGCAGGCGGTCCTTGCGCTTGGCGTGGGTGCGCTTGCTGCCCAGTGCGCCGACATAGAAGACGTCCGACCGAAGCGCCGCTTCGAGCGCGGGATCGTCGAGCTTGGGATCGTGCGTCAATGTCACCACGGCGGTCGAGACATCGAGGCCCATCTTGTCGAAGGCCTCGTCGGCCCATTCCTGCACCACCTTCACGCCAGGAAAGCGGTTGGTGGTGGCCCAGGCGCCGCGCGGGTCGACGACGGTGACGTCGAAGTCGAGCATGGTCGCCATCGGCGCCAGCGATTGCGCGATGTGCACTGCGCCGACGATGATCAGCCGCGCCGGCGGCACGTAGACATTCAGGAAGATCTTGGCGCCGCCAACATCGACGGTCTCGCTGCGGCCGACCTCCATGGCGCGGCGCGCGGCGGCCACCACGGCGGCATCGGCGGCCAATGGGCCCTCCGCCTTGTCGCGATAGACGAGCGCCTCCGCGGCGTCGCTGAGCCTGGTCGCCAGGACGACGGCGCGGCGCTCGGAGCGGGCGGCCTGCAGGGCGGCGATGGTTTCGGCCTTCATCTCAGTTCACCTTCTCGACGAAGACCTGGACCTTGCCGCCACAAGCAAGGCCGACATCCCATGCCTGCTCGTCCGTGACGCCGAAATCCAACAGACGCGGCTTGCCGTCCTTGATGGCGGCCAGCGCCTCCTGCACGACCGCCCCTTCGATGCAACCGCCGGACACCGAGCCGACCATGGCGCCGCTGTCGTCGACGCCGAGCTGGCTGCCGACCGGGCGCGGCGAGGAACCCCAGGTGGTGATCACGGTCGCAATGGCCACGCCCTTGCCGGAGGCCTTCCACTTGCCGACCTGATCCAGGACATCGAGTGCGTCACTCATCGTCTGCTCCTTTTCGCAAGGCTGTCACCCCGAGCGAAGCGAGGGGCCTTTCCGATACACCAAAGGTCCCTCGCTGCGCTCGGGATGACAACGGGGCCTGCTTCACCGTCTATTCCTTCCGCAATTCGGTCTGCCAGCTTGCCAATCGCCTGTCGGCGCCGAGCGGTACAGCGCCCAGGGCAGCGATGAGCCCGGCCAGGCTTTCGAGATTATGCACCGGCCGGAACTCGTCGACATGGGGCAACATCGCCTTGTTGCCCTGAGATTTGGGCTCATAGGCACCATACCGCAAGAGCGGGTTCAGCCAGATCAGGCGTGAGCAGGACTTATGCAAGCGCTCCATTTCCTCGGCCAAACCCGCAGCACCCTCGCGATCGAGGCCGTCGGTGATCAGCAGGACCACGGCGCCCTGCCCGAGCACGCGGCGCGACCACTTGTTGTTGAACTCGTGCAAGGTCTGGCCGATGCGCGTGCCGCCCGACCAGTCCTCGACCTGGGCCGATGCCTTCTGCAGGGCGATGTCGACGTCCTTGTTGCGCAACGCGCGGCTCACGTTGCTGAGCCGCGTGCCGAAGGTGAAGCAGTAGACGCGGTCGCGGTCGTTGGTGATGGCGTGCATGAAATGCAGGAACATGCGCGTGTAGCGGGCCATCGAACCGGAGATGTCGCACAGGATGACGAGCGGCGGCGGCCGCTTGCGCGGCTCGCGCTTGCGCAGTTCGGTCAGGCCTTCGGGCCGCAGGGCACGGCGCAGCGAGGCGCGGAAGTCGACGCGCGGGCCCCGGCGCGCCGGCTGATAACGCCGCGTGCGGCGCAGCGGCACCGGCAGGCGCAGGCGCGAGATGGCGCGCAACGCCTCGTCGATCTCGGCCTGGGACATCTGCTCGAAGTCGCGGTGCTGCAGCACCTCGCGGTCGGAGACGGTGAAGGTCGCCTCGATCTCGACCTCGGGCGGCTCGCCCTCCTCCTTCGGAGCCTCGCCGCGGCCGGACTGCAAGGCGTCCTGCAGGCGGCGGCTGAGCTGCTTCTTGTCGTCGGGATCGGCCGGCACGCCGACCGACGGCAGCAGCATCTCCATCATCTTCTCGAGCAGACGCGGATTGCGCCAATAGACGTGGAACGCCTGGTCGAAGATCTCACGTTGATCGCGGCGGTTCACGAACACCGAGTGCAGCGTCCAGTAGAAGTCGTCGCGCTTCCTGAGGCCCGCCGCCTCCACCGCCTCGACGGCGCGCAGCACCTGCCCGGGGCCGACACGCAGGCCGGCCGTGCGCAGCGTGCGGGCGAAGTG
>Ga0081539_10002249_pt1 | contig 28083 bp, 28 predicted proteins | sample TabmetS4T2R2_FD_71023 | JGI IMG/M metagenome (GOLD analysis project Ga0081539, IMG submission 71023) | Tabebuia heterophylla rhizosphere microbial communities from the University of Puerto Rico - S4T2R2 | ecosystem: Host-associated > Plants > Roots > Rhizosphere ... | reverse complement strand
CTACCCGCACATGGGGTGATTGGCCGTATATACGGGCCGTCGGGACACCTGTCCCGGCGGCCCGTCACGTTTTCCCTTGGCTCAGTGCCCAATTTCGGCCGGTTACTACCCGGCATCGCCGTCTGACCGTTTCAGAAGCGCCATTTTACCTGGTCAGGCGGCATCTCCGTGGCAGAACGCGCCGTCTCGACCCTCGTGGTCGGACTGTCGGTGCGGGACAGTCGCTTGTGGAGACGCAAACTGGACGGATCAGGCGAAATCCTGGACGTCGGCGCGACAAAGTGGCAGCTTAGAAGGCATGCCCGACACTCAAATCAATCCCACGGCTGCCGCTCTGCTCGGCCTGCTTCACGAGGGGCCGATGACCGGCGGACAGCTCATGGCGGCTGCCGAACGCCGCCTCGGGCCCTACTGGTCGATGACGCGGAGCCAGGTCTACCGCGAACTGCCGGTCCTCGCCGACATGGGCTACGTCCGGCTCGGCAAGCCCGGCCCGAGGTCCAGCCAGCCCTACGCCATCACCGCCGCCGGCAAACGTGCCTTCAGCCGGTGGCTCGCCGAGGCGCCCGGCCGGGACGCGTTGCGCAATCCGGTCGCCCTGCGGGTGGCCTTCGGCGAGCAGCACAGCGGCGATCAGCTGCAGAATCTCTACACCGGCGCCAACGAATACCACTCCGAGGCGCTGGCCATGGCCAAGGAGCAGGCGAGAGAGGCGAAGAGAAACGGCGACGCGTACGGTTCCGCCGCGCTCGAGTTCGCCGTCGCTTATCACAAGGCCGCACTGAACTGGCTCAAGACCGCCCCGGCCAATTGACGACACCGTCCCGACCGCCCGGCCGGGGCGCCGGCCGGGCGGCGTATCTTTGACTGTTGTGACCGCTGCCGACTTCGCCGAGCAACTCAAGGCCCTCGACGCCACCCTGCGCAACATCGAGAACGTCCTGGACGTCGACAAACTGCGCCGGGACAAAGCGGACCTCGAGGAGCAGGCCTCCGCCCCGGATCTCTGGGACGACCAGGCCCGCGCGCAGGAGGTCAACAGTCGTCTCTCGTACGTCTCGGGCGAGATCTCGAAGCTGGAGCGGCTCCGCTCCCGGCTGGACGACGCCGAGGTCCTCCTCGAGCTCGCCGTGGCGGAGGGTGACACCGACTCGATCACCGAGGTGGGCGACGAGTTGGGCGCACTCGGCAAGGCCGTCGAGGAGATGGAGGTCCGTACCCTGCTCTCCGGGGAGTACGACTCCCGGGAGGCCGTGGTCGCCATCCGGGCCGGCGCCGGCGGCGTGGACGCGGCCGACTTCGCCGAGATGCTCATGCGGATGTACCTGCGCTGGGCCGAGCGGCACGGCTACCCGACGGAGGTCTACGACACCTCGTACGCCGAGGAGGCCGGCCTCAAGTCCGCCACCTTCGCCGTCAAGGTCCCGTACGCGTTCGGGACGCTGAGCGTGGAGTCCGGCACCCACCGGCTGGTCCGGATCAGCCCCTTCGACAACCAGGGCCGGCGGCAGACGAGCTTCGCCGGCGTCGAGGTGATGCCGGTCGTGGAGCAGACCGACCACATCGACATCCCGGAGAACGAGCTGCGGGTCGACGTCTACCGGTCGTCAGGCCCCGGTGGACAGAGCGTGAACACAACCGACTCCGCTGTGCGACTGACGCACATTCCGACGGGCATCGTCGTGACGTGTCAGAACGAGAAGTCCCAGCTGCAGAACAAGGCATCTGCCATGCGGGTGCTGCAGGCCCGGCTGCTCGAGCGCAAGCGGCAGGAGGAGGAGGCGAAGCTCGCCGGGCTCAAGCAGGACACCACCGGATCGTGGGGCGACCAGATGCGCTCCTACGTCCTGCACCCGTACCAGATGGTCAAGGACCTGCGTACGGAGCAGGAGACGGGGAACCCGTCCGCGGTTTTCGACGGTGAGCTCGACGAGTTCATCGAGGCCGGCATCCGCTGGCGCAAGCGCGCTCAGATCGCCGGCTGACCGAAGCTCTACGGGCCGCGACGGCGCCTGAACACTCGGTCAGGCGCCGCGCCTCATCGGCGGACTCCGGCACGCTCGGTGCAGATTGGCGTACCGCCGGACTTGGCGATTTCGTTACACCGCGTAGACTGCACTCCCGTGATTCAGCTCGAGAACGTGACGAAGACGTACCCGAAGGCGTCCCGGCCGTCGCTGGACAATGTCAGCGTCGGCATCGAGAAGGGCGAGTTCGTCTTCTTCATCGGTCCCTCCGGTTCCGGCAAGTCGACGATCATCAAGCTCCTCCTGCACGAGGTCTCCCCGACCCGCGGCAAGGTGATGGTGAACACCAAAGACGTCACGTCGCTGCGCTCCTGGAAGATCCCGCAGTTCCGCCGGTCGATCGGCTGCGTGTTCCAGGACTTCCGCCTGCTGCCCAACCGCACCGCGTACGAGAACGTCGCGTTCGCCCTCGAGGTGATCGGCAAGACCAAGGCCGTCGCCCGGCGCGTCGTGCCGGAGGTGCTGGAACTGGTCGGCCTCGGCGGCAAGGAGCACCGCTATCCGCACGAGCTCTCCGGTGGTGAGCAGCAGCGCGTCGCGGTGGCCCGGGCCTTCGTCAACCGCCCGCTCATCCTGCTCGCCGACGAGCCGACCGGAAACCTCGACCCGGACACCTCGATCGAGATCATGCGGCTCCTGGACCGGATCAACCGGACCGGCACCACCGTCGTGATGGTCACCCACGACTCCAACATCGTCAACCAGATGCGCCGCCGGGTCATCGAGATCGAGAGCGGTCGCATCGTTCGTGACCAGGCCCGTGGTGTCTACGGTTAAGCACGGCTCCGCCCCCTCCCCGACAGCTGAACTCGCAACACGCGGAGTCCCGGAAGGAACGCCCCGATGCGCTTGAAGTACGTCCTCAACGAGGTCATGGTGGGCCTGTGGCGCAACGTCACGATGACGGTCGCCATGATCATCACCATGTCGGTCTCGCTGACCATGCTGGGCGCGAGCGTGCTGCTGTACATGCAGGTCGACCAGATGAAGAACTACTACTACGGCGAGATCGAGGTCTCGGTCTTCCTGCGCACGGACGTCACGGACGCCCAGCGCCAGGCGATCGACCAGGCCATCTCGACCAACCCGCTGGTCGCCGAGAAGACGTACGAGACGCGCGACGAGGCGTTCAAGCGCTTCCAGGAGCTGTGGCAGGACTCGCCCGACTTCGTCAAGTCCGTCGGCCCGAACAGCCTGCCCGAGTCCTTCCGCGTCAAGCTCAAGGACCCGGAGAAGTACAAGACCTTCGCCGACCAGATGCAGGGCATGCAGGGCATTCAGGACATCATCGACCAGCGCGCCCTACTCGACAAGGTGTTCAACATCTTCAACGCCATCCAGGTGATGGCGCTGGTCGTCGCGGGTGTCATGGCCTTGGCCGCGTTGCTTCTGGTGGGCAACACGATCCAGGTGGCGGCGTACAGCAAGCGCCGGGAAGTCGCCGTGATGAAGCTGGTCGGCGCGTCGAACTGGTTCATCCAGGCGCCGTTCGTGCTGGAGGCGGTGGTGGCCGGCCTGATCGGGGCGATCCTCGGCTTCGCCGCCCTGTTCGCCGGCAAGCTCGTCCTCTTCGACCACAAGCTGCAGGCCCTGACCAACATCCTCACACCGATCCACAACAGCAACGTGTGGCTGATGCTGCCGCTGCTGGCCGGCGTCGGCGCGGTGGTGAGCGCGGTCACGGCATGGGTTACGCTGCGGTTCTACCTCAAGGTCTGACCGTTCGGCGCTGAGCCCACGGCGGCCGCACCCCGGCTCGGGTGCGGCCGCCGTGTTCATTGCGACCACGTCGCCACCGTGATGGGCGATTTAGGGCATTAGTGGCACTTGGGCCAGGTACGGTGACTTTCCGTGTGGTCTTATCGCCGACATACCCGCCTACGATCCGCTGTGGCGATATGGGCGAGCATGGCCGCCCTGGTCGCTCTCCCCACCGCAGGACGGGCCGACCAGGGCGACGCGGAGCGGGCCGCCAAGGCGGTGGATCGCGCCGCTGCGGTGCTCGAGGACGCCACGGCGACCGCTCGCGCCGCCGCGCTGCGCCTCGAGGCCGCCACCGCGGCGCTGCCCGCCGCCCGGCAGCGGGTGGCCGTCTCCCGCGGAGCCGTCGCCGCCGCCGTGACCGCGGCCAACACCGCCGGCCGGCGCGCCAACGCCGCCCGCGCCGAGTACGCCCATGTCGCCGCCCGGTACGAGCAGGCGCAGTACCGGGTCACCGATGCCCGCGCCGAGGTCGACCGGATCGCCCGGGCGAGTTACATGGGCAGCACGTTCTCGCGGATCAACGTCCTGGTCGAGGCGACCGGGCCGGGCGACATCATGGACCGGCTGAGCCTGGTCGACCAGTTGATGCGTACGCAGCAGGATCAGGTGGACGCGTTGATCGGCGCGCGCCGCGCGGTGCGTACCGAACAGGATCGCGCCGGCCTCGCGAAGCGCGCCGCCGAAGACGCCGAGCGCGTCGCCCGGGACAAGCTGAGTGCCGCCAAGTCGGCGCAGGCCGCCGCAGAACAGGCGCAGCAGGCGGTGGTCCGCCTGGCGGCCACCCGGCAGGCGGCGCTGCGCGTCGCGAACGCCCAGCGGTCCGCCGTCCTCGCCCGGTACCGGGCCGCCAAGGCCGAGGAGGCGCGCATCCGCGCGGCTCTGCGCGGCTGGGCGGTGCGGTCCGGCGAGGGCCGGTACGGCGGCGGCAAGCTGTTGATGCCGGTGCAGGGGTGGAAGTCCAGCGACTTCGGCGATCGGTACGACCCGTTCTACCGGGTCTGGCAACTGCATGCCGGCACGGACTTCGCGGCGGCGGGTGGATCGCCGATCCGGGCGGCCGCGTACGGCCGGATCATCCGGGCCGGCTGGAACGGCGGGTACGGCAACTACACCTGCATCAGCCACGGCAAGATCGGTGGGGCTCACCTGCAGACCTGTTACGGCCACCAGTCGGCGATCCTGGCGCACGTCGGCGAGTACGTCCGCCGCGGGGAGGTGATCGGCCGGGTCGGCAACACGGGCGCCTCCACCGGCAACCACCTGCACTTCGAGACCCGGTTCGACGGCGTACCGCGCAATCCGCTCGCCTACCTCCCGGCCTGCCTGTGCTGAACCGCGGGTAACATTGAGCGGTTGGTTTCCATCTCCACAGGGGGTTCGGCGGCATGCCACGCGAACAGGGGCGCAAGGTCGTCGCCTCCAACCGCAGGGCCCACCACGACTACAGCATCCTCGACACGTACGAGGCGGGGATGGCGCTGACCGGCACCGAGGTCAAGTCCCTGCGGGCCGGGCGGGCCTCGCTGGCCGACGCGTTCGGCCAGGACCATGCCGGCGAGATCTTCCTGCACGGGATGCACATCCCCGAGTACACCCAGGGCACCTGGACCAACCACGAGCCCCGCCGCACCCGCAAGCTGCTGCTGCACCGCGACGAGATCCGCAAGATCATGGGCAAGCTCCGCGACGAGGGCATCACGCTGGTGCCGCTCTCGGTCTACTTCGACAACGGGTACGCGAAGGTCGAACTCGCTCTAGCCCGGGGCAAGCGGAGTTACGACAAGCGCCAGGACCTGGCGACCCGGGACGCCCAGAAGGAGATCAACCGGGCGCTGGGCCGCCGGGCCAAGGGCATGGGGTGAATCTTGGAGCGTGCGGTAGACTGGAGCGGTTGCACTACCGACCAGGGGGTGACTGGTTTCGACTTCGTGAGTGGGGACAGGGGAAGCGAGCCGAGGAAGCCGACGTCGTCTCGAGAATCGGTCGTCGGAAACCAATAAGCGCCAAGGATAACTCCCGCGCTGACTTCGCTCTTGCCGCCTGAGGTAAGTAGCAAGTCTGTCGGCCTGGGGTCGCCTTCGACCCAGTTCGCCGGCATCAGCTAGAAGGCTGGCCAATCGGTCCCGGTCGCGGGGACCGTGCGGCGAGATCAATCAGCGACTGGGCCCGTCATACCGACTTGCTCACGTGATCGGTAGGGCCGAGTAGAGGCACAGTGAGCTGCGCTCGGAGAAGCCCTGACGAAACAACGAAGGACCCGGGTTCGATTCCCGGCACCTCCACGCCGTGGCGGCCCCCAATTCGCGGAAAGCGCGAGCCGGGGGCCGTTCCGTATGTCTGCTCCGGGCGGCCGAGTCCCTGGAAGCCCCGCGGTGCGGCTCCGCCCCGCAAGAACTCCGTAGCCGGCCACCACCTCCAAGCAAGATGGAAAGTCGGTGGCCTCCGGGGCCACCGCCTTTCACGTTCTGCCGGCAGGTTGCGGGGAGCTCCTTCAGACGGCTATGAGCATGCGGTCGAACGGGTCGCGGTGGTGCATCGGCAACCGTCCTGCCGCTATCCCATGCTCGGCAGTGATGTTCAAGTGCCGGAAGTCGCTGTCCCTTATCTGTTCGGGGAGATCGGGCGGCTGGAGCTTGCCGAGTGCCTGCTTGACGGCGACCTCCCGAACCGACGCTGAACTGACGTAGACGTCGGCTTCCCGGTCGAGGCGCTCCTTGATGTCGTCGGCCAAGGTGGGATCGTCGGCCAGCCACCACAGCACTATATGGGTGTCGATGAGGAGGCTCACGGTGCCAACCCGAAGTCGCGGGCGATGCTCTCGTTGACCTCGTCGGAGTCCCAGTCGTCGGAAGCGACGAGTTGGCCTCGGAGGGAACCTCGCCCAGGTCTCAGACCGCCGGGCCGGATCGACTGGAGCGATCTCCGTTCGCCGGACTCCTCGTCGATCTGCCAGAAATTCCAACCGTTGCGGTTGTCATTGACGTCCGGATTGAACTGCCTTATAACGGCTCGTGCGGCCCCGGTCGGGGTTTTGAATGACTGGCCCGCGAGCGGACCGCTGACGATCTCAACCCGAGAGGGCCCGAAGTATCGGGCATGTACCCGATGACCCTCGTAGTCGGCGTAGATCGCCACGCCTTCGGCGGCGGCTTGAGGGGGTTCGTCGTCGGACCAAGCGCTTGTTGCGATCAGTCGACGGATGATCGCTCCTTCGGTGAGATGCGCCATCCGTGCCGCGAAGGACACGGTTCGTTTCGTGTCCTCGTCGACTTCGATGGTTGCCATGGTCATCGCCTCCACTGACGCGGTAGCGCAGATGGAGAAAGCAAAGCAAGCAAACGCAGCATGGTCGATGAGCGCAGGCCCGCTGCACTCATCGGGCGGGGATCGACGAAGAGATCGAGACGGCTGAGGCCGCATCGATACGGGCGGAACGTGACTTCCAGCCGATAAAGTTGAGAGCGTTGCAGGCTGATACGGCCATAGCTGGCTTGCTCTTTACGAGCAGTCGAACCTTTCCGCGTTCACGCCAGCATCTCGGCCCGCTGATCAATGCGTTCGACGCCTGGCTGACGCGGGGCCGTCCTGAACCTCCGATCATCGAGGACTGGCTGCGACAGGTCTGCGAAGGCTTTCAGGTCACGAGAGGCTTCCGGTGCGACGGGCGGCGTTCACCACCGGACCGGCGAAGTGGCTCGGGCGATTGTTCCGCTTCGGACGCCTGGGCGGCGGCGCTGGCCTGATGCCGCCAGTGTTCGTGGGCGTGCCGGACGCGCTCGCCGCACCAGGTGCTCCCGCCGCCACGGGAGCACCCGGTGCCGCCGGAGCGGCCGGTGTCACCACCTCGCATGGTGCGGGCGCCGGCGGCGCGTACCCCACACCGGTGGCCGTGTCGCGGGGCGACCGGCGAAGGAGCGACAACGGAGCCCGCCCCCGCCAGGCGATCAGGAGGAGTGCCGCCCCCACGACGACGCTCACCAGGACTACCGCGCGAACCATGTGGCCACGACCTCTCACCCGCCAGGGATCCCGAGTCATTGGTTATGGAGACAATGACGGTAGCAGCGCTGGGTGCTGTAGCCAATCCGTCGGGGCGCCGGGTAAGTGCCTACCTTTCGCGTACGGGAGGAGCCGCACGTCCCGCCTATGCTGTGCTGATGGCACCTGCCCAGCCGGCCGCCGGTTTCGGTGAGTACCTGCGGGAAGCGATCCTCGCAGCGCGCTTCCCCACACCGACGCACTTCGCGCGGGCCGCCGGCACCGACCCGTCCGTGGTGCTGCGCTGGCTCAGCGGCGAGCAGCGGCCGACGATCGCCTCCATCGAGCGGATCGCTCCGGTGCTGGGCAGGAGCATCAACGAGTTGGTACTCGCGGCGTACCCCGATCGGGTGAACGCCGCACCGCCCGCCGCCCCGGCGGCGCACCCTCTGGTGCACGAGTTGGCCAGGCTCCTCGCGGACGACTCGCCGATCCCCCACGCCGACCGGCAAGCTCTGGAGATGGTCCTCGACCGGATGTTCGAGCCATACCGGCGGGTGTCGCGGCGTCACAGATCCGGGTGACAGATTCCCGGCTCACGGGGAAGGTCTTACCGGTCGATGTCGCGCAGGGAGCGCGCCGGGACGTAACCTCTGACCATGACCGCGCGGCCCGACGCTGATCCACGCTCCGCACAGAGTGGATTCCATCTCCACGTGAGCAAGCTGTTCGTGGTCGCGATCATCGTCGCTACAGCGGCGACCGGTGCTCTCATCGTCACGGTGCTGGTAGACATGCCTCCGTCGACGGTCCCGCCGGGACCGAACGGCATGCCGCCACCACCGCCGAGCATGCAACAACTCGCGGTCTTCCCGATCGTGACCGGCTTCTTCGTGCTCTCCTGGCTCGCCGTTCTGGTGATCTTCTCCCGGGATCAGATCCTGCGGCACCTCCGGAGCCAGCCGGATCCGCCCTCGACGTCCGCCGTGAGCCGGGACGAGCTGACCGCCCTCCTCGCCGGCCTGCGGGCCGACCTGGCGGCCGACCGGGATCGGGAGCTCGGCGCGTTGACCGAGCAGATCGCGGAGTACGGCGATCGGCGGGAGACGGACGGATACCTCAACGGCATGCGGACGGCCACCACCGGGGTGCCGCCGGAGGCGAACGTGCGGTCCTTCCGACGTACGCCGCCGCAGCGCTGAGCGCCCGGAGACGTACCCACCTATCGCGGCTTGAGCCAGGTGGAGATGTGCTTGGGACTGTCGTCGGTGAACGGCACCCGCGCCCACGACGCCCATCGGTGCTCCGGGACCAGGCCGGCCAGCTGGGCCATCAGGTCGAGCTCGGCGGGCCACACGTACCGGAACGGTACCGAGTGGAATGTCCCCCTGCCGTTCTCCAAGGTCACGTAGTTCGAGGCCATCGACTGCGTGGCGACCTCGTACGTGTCGAAGGCCCAGTGGGTGGGTGTAACCGTGAACGGCACGGCCGTCTGGCCGGGCGGCAGCCGGCGCAGGTCGGGGACCATCACCTCGATCAGGAAGCGACCGCCCGGGCGTAGGTGGGCAGCCGCGTTGCGGAAGCACTCCACCTGGGCCTGCTGGGTGGTCAAATTCATGATCGTGTTGAAGACCAGGTAGACCAGGCCGAAAGCGCCGCCCGGACCGCCGTCGTCGACACCCGCTCGGGTGGTGGCGAAATCGCCGATCGTCACCGGGATGGCCGCGCCGCCGGGCTTGGCGCGCAGGCGGTCGACCATCGCCCGGGACATGTCGATACCGTGTACCTCGACGCCGCGCTCGACCAGCGGTAGCGCGATGCGCCCCGTGCCGATGCCCAGCTCCAGGGCCCGGCCGCCGCCGGCCAGCTCGGCGAGCACATCCGCCGTCGCGGCGACGACGGCCGGATGGAACTCCGGGCCGGTGGAATCGTCGTACGCGCCGGCGACGGACTCGCCGAAGTATCCATCGTGGTCCATCGGCGGATAACGTACCCCGATTCGGGCGTGTCACGCTCGAGCGCTGCTCGGCGTCACTCTGGTGTGTGCCGTTGTCGTGCGTATAGCCGGACATGGGTGGTCGCCTCACCGGTCACGTTGACCGGGTCCTCGCCAGCTCCGCCGGCAGCTCGATCGGCATCACCGGCCCGGGACGGCGCTGCTTGCTCTTGACGACGCCCTGGACGCGTACCGCCAAGGGTTGTCGCACCCAGCGCGACCACCCTCGGCGCGTTGCCCAGCTCCCTCACCCTGCCAGCCGCTCAAGGCAGATCGAACGGAAGCTTGATGCCCTCCAGGCCGCGCGCACACGCACACGTTCGGTCCGCGGGGAGCCGCGTCACGGCGTCCAGCAGTACGCCGCGTAGCCGTTCGGTGTTCTCCGCAAACACCCGGAAGACCTCCTCCTGGGTCACTCCGTGATCGCCCTCCACTCCCGCGTCCAAGTCCGTCACCAGGGCAATCGTGCTGTAGCAGAGCTCCAGCTCCCGGGCGAGCACGGCCTCCGGATGCCCGGTCATGTTGACCACCGAACCGCCGATCGCGGTGTACCAGCGGGACTCCGCCCGGGTGGAGAAACGTGGCCCCTCGACGACCACCATGGTTCCGCCGTCGACCGGCCGCACCGGGCGGCCCGCATCGAGCACCGCGGCCCGGCCGTGCGGACAGTACGGATCGGCGAACGACACGTGCACGGCGCCGGCGTCGTAGAACGTCTGCGCCCGGCCATTCGTACGGTCGATGAGCTGGTCGGGCACCACGAACGTGCCCGGTCCCAGCTCGGGCCGCAGGCCGCCGACCGCGCACGGGGCGATGATCTGCCGCACGCCCAGGGAGCGCAGCGCCCACAGGTTCGCCCGGTACGGGATGCGGTGCGGCGGGAAGCGGTGATCCCGGCCGTGCCGCGGCAGGAACGCCACCCGGCGGCCGCCCACCTCGGCCACCGTGATCGGATCGGACGGAGCACCGTAGGGCGTGGACACCTCGCGCTCCTCGGCCCCGTCGAGCAATGCGTAGAGCCCCGAACCGCCGATGACACCGATCTCCGCCGCTGGGTTCATGGGCAGACCTTATCGGGGGCCGGAACGACGGGCTAATGTGCGAGGCATGGCGTTGCTGGCTTCTTGGGTCGCGGACTCCGTCGTGCGGGTCGCCGGTGTATAGCGAGGGACAGCGGATCGGAGGCCGGTCGGTGGAGTCGATGACCGGTCAGCTGCTGGTGGCCACTCCGACCCTGAAAGACCCCAACTTCGACCGTACGGTGGTGCTGCTGGTAGCCCACGAGACCGGTGGTGCGCTCGGGGTGGTGCTCAACCGCGCCACCGAGGTACCGGTCGCCGACGTCCTCGGCGGCTGGGGAGAGCTGGCCGGCGAGCCGGCCGTGCTGTTCGAGGGCGGTCCCGTGCAGCCCGAGTCGGCGATCTGCCTGGCCCGCACCCGCCCCGACGTGAACAAGCGGGTCACCGGCTTCCACCCGGTCGCCGGCGCCCTCGGCACGGTGGACCTCTCCGGCGACCCGGAACGGCTGCGAGACAGTGTCGCGGGCATCCGGGTCTTCGCCGGCTACTCGGGCTGGTCCGCGGGCCAGCTCGAGGAGGAGATCGCGGCCGGGTCCTGGTTCGTGCTGGACGCGCTGCCCGGCGACCCGTTCATCAACCGGCCGGACGACCTGTGGTCCATGGTGTTGCGCAGGCAGGGTGACATTTTGGCCGCGGTGGCGCACTTCCCGCCGGATCCCGCCCTCAACTGAGGGGGTCGCGCTGTGGGCTCGGCCCGGGTGTGTAGTATTTCCTCCGTGCCCGGGGGACCGGGGACGGTACGGGGCTGTGGCGCAGCTGGTAGCGCACCACACTGGCAGTGTGGGGGTCAGGGGTTCGAGTCCCCTCAGCTCCACCCCAATGACCAGGGCGTTTGCTCATCGAGCAAACGCCCTGAGTGCTATTCGAGTCCCCAAGTAGCCCAGCGAGTAGCCAGCGCTAACCGTCTTCACCCCAGAGCGCCTTCTCCATGGCGTTCGCCGCCTGTACCAGTTGGGTCGGCATGACGTGGCTGTAGATGTTCATGGTGACGCCGATCTGCGAGTGACCCAGCACCTCCATCAGGACCCGCGCCGGCACGCCTTGAGCCAGCAGGGTCGCCGCCGTGTGCCGACGTGACGGACATGCGGCGACTCCGACGCTGACGTTCTCCTGGCGCAACTCCAAGCTGATCAAAGGCGATCTCACCGATGCCGTCCGTTCGCTCAAGGCCGATGCCGGCATCAGAGCCATCCTCATCCGCGGCTCGCTCTCTGTGGTGCAGCAGCTGCTCGCCGCAGGTCTGGTCGATGAGCTGCGCCTGCTGGTGCACCCGGCTGCGGCGGGAAGGGCCGCAAGCTGTTCACGACGGCGACGCGCCGTACCACCTGAGGCTGATCGGAACGGAGGTGTTCCCGACGGGCGTGCTCCGCGTGATCTACCCGCCGGCCGAAGCACCCGCCAAGGTCTGAGACGACGAAGTCAAGGACCGGGTGCCCGGCGGGATGTAGCTCGCGGGACGTCGCCGCCTATGACGCACCACCGCGCCCGGCCACACGGTGTGATCCCGACGCCAGTCAGACATGAGCGCTCAGTGGCGCCCGGCCCCACTCACCGGTCAAATAGAGGGACGGGAAGGAAGGAGGGCTGCGATGCAGCTTCCCGATGAACGTGCGGCGCTGGTGGATTACTGCTTGCGGATGCAGGCCGACGATCTGACCGTCGGCACATCCGGCAACCTGAGCGTGCGCTCCGGTGACCTGATCGCCATCACCCCCAGCGGCGTGGTCTACGACGACCTCACGCCGGAGGCGATCTGTGTGATCGACCTCGATGGGAACGTTGTGGAAGCGGACCTCGACCCCTCCTCGGAGGTGCCCATGCACACCTCGGTCTACCGGGCTACGGATGCCGGCGCCGTCGTGCACAGCCACCCGCTGTACTGCACCGCGCTGTCGGTCACGATGGACGAGGTCCCGCCGGTGCACTACATGATCACGCTGCTCGGCGGACCGGTGCGCGTGGCGCCCTACGCCCGGTTTGGCAGCCCCGAGCTGGCTCGGGGCAGCGTGGAGGCGATGGTCAACCGCACCGGCGTGCTGCTGCGCAATCACGGCGCCACCACCTACGGCGACACCCTGGCCAAGGCCTACACCCGCTCGGTCTACCTGGAGTGGGTGTGCAAGCTGTACCACCAAGCCAAGCTGATCGGTGAGCCGACGTTGCTGTCGCAGCCGCAGCTCGACGAGGTCGCGAAAGTGATCGACATGTACGGTCAGTCCGTCAAGAGGAAGTGACGGCACGATTACCCAACCAAGAATCCGGCTATCAGGGCAGCAAGCACACTGATGATCAACGCGTGACCATCGTCCCTTCACATCGGATCCGGCCTATCGATGGAAGCAGTCATGCCGGCGAACATCGACGGACACCGACGAACGCCGGGACAGATCGACGAGGAGAAGGTCTACCGCGACCAGCGTGCCGCTGCCGGCTCCGACGGGCGCGAGCACTGGCGGACATCCACGGACGCCAGCGGACCCGTTCCCGCAGTACAGTGGCTTGCCGGTCCTGCTCATCTGCCCATGATCGTTCGTTCGGGACGAACAGACCCGTGATGGCCGCCTCCTGTCACACGCCGAGCCTCTGACAGCAACCGTGACAGCAACCGGCCCAGACGGCGGCGACCAGGCTGAGCCGCCGATGGACAACCGTCCGAGGTCACGACCGTACACGGACGACGCCGGACGGACCGCCCAAGACTTACAAGCGAGGGGTCGCTTCCTCTGTGTTACCCATCCTGCTTCGCCGGCGCGGTCTTGCGCATCGCTAGTGTCGCGTCTCGGTAGTCATTTGACGGTCAGCCCAGTCGGCCGCGAGCCCCGTGACCAGGGCGTAGGTTGTCTTGGACCGTCAAAAGATCTCGAACACGCGATACTAGATCTTTTTCGGCGCCGATGTCGCAGGGTTTCCACCCATGCGAACGGCAGGATGCCGACGGCAAGACCACCGATAACACCCGCTGTTGCCAAGGCTACATTTCCCCAACGATCGCCGTCGCGTCTCTTGACTAGAATCCCGACAAACGCTGTGTAATCGCGCCAGGTCATTGAATAGTTGCGTGTTAAATCTGGCTCCTTGGTGAAACTTTCGACTTCATAGTCGGAATCTAAGAGCTCCCTGCATGCGGAACCCATACCAACCTTGCTAACCGGGACTGGGAAGCTAAGACCCGCTACCTGAGTATCTTGCTCGGAACCCAGCACGGTGTTTACGGAGGGAATCGTAAGTTGGGCGTGGAAGGGATCATTTCGTGCGGTATCCGTGTCGATCGGCCATAGATCCGCAGGGTGAAATTCGTATTCCGTTCTTCGCCGCCATCGGGCGTCAAGCAGTTTATGGTCAAGAGCCTCGTCTCAGGGTCTTCAACCTGAGTGCTCGACAGCCTAACGTCAACTAACTGGCAATCAAGTGTTACCTCGCCTGGGCCACTAAAGCGATCATCGACGCACCTCTGTTCTGAAACCGTTAGCTTCGCGTCGTCTGACCACATGTCTTCTAACTTTGCGGCGCCGGCCAAAATGATATATAGATGACTTTTGGACATGGGCTTCGGGATAGAAAGTCGTATTCAATCGAGCCGTCAAATGGGCTGTCGGTATCTATGAAAGCCGAGATTGCGACATTCGAGGCGGCCTCCGGCGCCTTGTAGGTTCTGCCGTCAGCCGTAAATGATTACGCTAGCATTCCTATCCAGCCATCATCGGTATAGTCGAGAACGCTACCACATAGGCGAGCTGCTCCGTGCGGGCTGCTGCTTCGCGGACTGCGTCGGCGGAGGCCTTGGAAGCCTGAGCGCTTTCGCTGGCTAGTCTTGCAGCGTTATGGGCTTCTCGGGCGATTTCCTCCAACTTGTCGCTTCGACGGTGCCAATGCCGGAAGAGTGCCATAGGTCGAAGGTACTGACGAGCATCAAGCCGCCGGCCTAAGGTCGCGTATCGGCAAGCTGACCTACGGCAGTGGTCACAGCCTTGAGGCAATCAGCCTTACTCGCTCACTCCTAAACCGTGTGTCGCACCTGAGCAGCCAATCGAGCGGCCAAACCCATGAACAGCCACGGACACCGACGGACCGGGACGCAGCTTGGCGACGACCAGGACGACGGCGACCGCAGGCTCGGTACCGACTCGTAATGCGTAGTGTCAAGGGCGCCTGAAAACTGGTTCTGGCACAAGTTCCGTGATTGCTGGCGGCGGGTGGTCACGGTTGGGCGAGGATGCGTTTGCGGAGGAGGTCGAGCTTCGCTCGGCCGTACATCTGCCGTTTGATCATTTTGATGCGGTTTGACGTTGCCTTCCACGGCGCCGGAGCTCCAGGGCTCGGTCAGCCCGGCGCGGACGGCGTCGAAGTCGTTGAGCAGGCCGGCGGCGAAGCCGCGGATCTCCGGGAACGAGCAGGCCGCCGCGTGTTTGATCCATTCCTCGAGCTGGTCGCCGCGCCGGTCGCGGACCAGGCGGTTGAAGCTGTGGGCGAGGTCCGTCAGGGTGTCCAGGTCGGGGCAGCGGGCGCGGGCGTGTTTGAGGCCGAGGCGGTCGTCGTCGCTGAGCTGGGGGTGGGGTCGCATGATCCAGGCGGTGAGGTGCCGGGCCGCCGGGACCGGCGGCGGTGCGGGTGCCCGGGTGTCACCGCGGGTCTGGGTCAGGAAGCGTTGCAGGGTGCGCAGGGTGCCGCGGTAGCCGCGGGTGCGGATCTCCGTGTAGAGGGTCTGGCTGTCGGTGACGCCGTCGGCGTGGCGGGCGTGCAGGTAGGGCTTGAAGGGGCCGAGTTTGCCGGGGCCGCTGCTGGGGTTCGGGCCGATGAGCTGTTCGGGGCTGGCTGCCCGGGCGTACTTGCGCACGGTGCCGCGGCTCATGCCCAGCCGCTGCATGATCGCGGTGATGGTCAGGCCTTCGGCGAGCAGCGCGTGCACGGCGGCGTGGCGGCTGTGGGTGTTGGCGGCGCGGCGCCCGCACGCCGCCGGCGCTGCGACGGTGGGTGGGTCGGCCGGCGGGGCCGGCTCGGCCGGCGGCGGTAGGCAGCGGCGGTGCCGGGTGACGACCTTGTGTACCGCTTCGGACAGGTTGTGCAGCAGGTGCCACCGGTCGGCGACCTGGATGGCGTGCGGGGCGCCGCGGGCGGCGCCGTCGGCGTAGGCACCGCCGCGGTCGCGGCAGATGATCTGCACTCCGGGGTGGCGGCTCAGCCAGTCGGCCAGGGTGTCGGCCTCCCGGTCGGGCAGGACGTCGATCGGCCGGTGGGTGTCCATGTCGATGAGGATGGTGGCGTAGCGGTGCCCGCGCCGCTGGGCGAAGTCGTCCACGCCGAGTACCCGTGGGGTCGCGGCGGGTGGGTCGGGGATCCGGCGGATGACCCGCAGCAGCGTCGTCCGGCTGGTGGGCAGGCCCAGCCGATCTGTCAGGCGGGCGCCGGCCCGACCGCCCAGCGCCACCGCGACCGCCTCGACCACGCCGGCCGCCGGTGCGGTGCGCCGCCCGTGCCGGGTGGTCAGTCCGGGGATCTGCTCGGCGAACGTGCGGCGGGCGCATCCGGGCTGGTCACAGAACAGCCGGCGGACCGTCAAGACGAGCGTCGCCTGGCGCACACCAATCCCGGCGTCGGCCAGGTGCCGGGCGTACCTGCTGTGCACCCGCCCGGACGCCTCGCCGCAGTCCGGACAGCGGACCGCCTCCGCGCCCGTCCTCGCCTCGATCCTGACCCGGACCCCCGTGAGGGAGACCCCGTCCAGCTGCAACCCGGCCAGATGCGGTAGCAGGACCGCGACATCCACAATGGACACAAAGTGATCAACACTACCCGATCACGGAACTTGTGCCAGAGCCAGTTTTCAGCCGTCGTCGACACGTAGGTCCGACCTAATGCTGGTCAGCGATTCTGCGGCCAGCGAACGGTCGCTGACGGTTCAGGAGTCGAGGTCCGTCGGAGACAACGGAGCTGTCGAGGCCATGATGCTTCTGGGGGTAGGCACTCGGCGTGGTAGCCAACTCGTGGAGCTGACGCAGGGGCCGGCTGCGTCGATCGTCGGCGTCATCGCGACGGGCGTAGTGCTCCGCACCTTGTCGGTGTAGTCGACGTTGTCGTGCAACCGGTGCCTGACGGTAATCAGGATGGTTTGGGGTCAGCACATCGACTTTGCCACTTGCAACGTGGTCAAGGCCGCCATGACGCCAGCGCATTACGCCAGCGCTGCGGGAGGATATGACGCTTCCCGGCCACGAGCGGCCGAAGCTCTACGCGCGCCTGCTGAACGGCTTCTTGTAGTACAGCGAGGCTGACCCGGTTGCCGTCTCCGGAAACCGACCATTGATCCACTATCCGATAGGCTGCGGCGACCGCCTCCCATTGCTCCCCACCCAGTACCCTTGCCAGCGCGGCACGATGTTGGCCCCACAAGTTGGGACTGAACTGGGGCAGCATCTCGGGCATCTGTTGAGCTTGCGCTTCTACAGACCGTAGCTCCTCATCGACGAGGCGGGCGCCCACCAAACCGTCGGACAGCTCATGACGGACCGTAGCGAGCCACGACCACAAAGTCGTGATGAGTCCACCGACCACCACTCCGAGAAGCCCAAACCATGCTGCGGACATTGCGGTGAGACTAGCGCAGTCAAGGTCAAGACTCGACCGATGGCCTTGCTGACGCAAGGCGTGCCTGCCATCGGCGAGGAGCGGATTGCTGCGCGGCCGGCTCAGTCGATCAGCGCAACGCTGAGATCGGGACGGCAGGTCGCATGCGGCTCGAAGTCCGTCACCGCGCCCGCATACTTGCAGGTCACGGTACATATGGTCGCCGTCCTCAGAGCTGTCATGTGCATGGTCCTCGCACCGCAGCCGTCTGCGTGGTTCGTGCAGAGGACGTGCAATGACCGTCGGTCGTCAGAGGGCGCCTGATGTGGTTCTCCCTGGTGGCGGCCTGGATGGCACCGCTGCGGCGCTCTCATTCGCTCAACCGTGTGTCGTAGTCTCAGCGGATGAGCGAGCCGAACGAGACAGATCAACTGGACGGTGCTGACCCAGCCGAGGGCGCCGACAAGACCGGCGCTGCGCTATCCAGTGGACACAGTGATCTTGAGCCGTCTGATCTGTCCCAGACAGGCGTTGGCCTAGGCGTGGGCGAGCCGAACACGTTCGAACCGGAAGAAGCAGACCCCGCCGCCGAGCCAACATCTCGCTAGCCGGCCGTCGGACACCTCGCTAACCGCGAAGCTACCGAGGTTGAAAGGTGATGTGCGGGTTGACAGTCATGCCGGTTCCTGTAGGCCGGGGTGATGAGGTATTCGGCTGGTGGTTGCATGAACGCGCAGACCAGAGTGCCGATTCCCCCACTTCCTCGACGACGCAGACGGCTCTGCCGACGACCGGGTGGAGTAGCCAATCGAGTAGCCAAGGCCCTATACAAAGCCGGACGACCGTGTATCGCGGCGGACATGCCATGCAGGGCCGATAGCCGTCATCCGGCCTGCTGCCCGCTCCTGGCAGTGTGGGGTCAGGGGTTCGAGTCCCCTCAGCTCCACCCTATGTGGCAGTACGCGAACCGTACTGTCGGCAGGTAGTTGATCAAGGGTTGGCTCTCTAGGGGTCAGCCCTTCGCCGTTGTTGCCGGTCGGGATGCGGAAGCGCGGGATGACGCTGTCATCGGCCTGAGTCTCGATGTCCACGATAAGTGCCTCGAACAGGGCCTTTCGCCTTGTGGCCACCGTGGTAGATGCTCACCCGTGAGGTCGGCCGCCCGCCGGCGCGTGTGACGTCGCGGTCGCTGGTCGTGCGCTGCGTGCGGACCTGGCCAGGATGAGCACACTGGCCCACGCGGCGGCCACCATCGACGCCGCCTTGGCCGACGCCGACGAAGAGCAGCACCGCGAGCATCGACGCGACCGTGTCGCCGAGGAACTGGTCGTCCGGCGCGCGATGTTGGCCGCCGCGCGGCCGACGCGTGCCACCAACACCAGCGACGCTGCACCGGCAATCGCTGACTATGTCTGGCAGGAACTGGCGTCGCGGCACCAGCGATAAGGCCGCGGGGCGGGTACGCCGGTTCGTCGATACCGGCGTCCTCGTAGGCGACGGGCCCAAATCCTGCCGGGTGAAGGGTGTTGATACGTGAACCGGTCCCGGAACTCGTGCCTCGCCCGAGCCTGAGACCCTTCCCGCTGAAAATCAGGCGTCCCACGCGCCCGCCCACCCCGCACCGGTACCGCCTTCGGAGCGCCGCGGCCGGGACTAGCGTGGCTGCTATGGATATCGGTATTGGACTGCCCAACACGCTTGATCATCCTGGGCCGCTGCTGACCGGCTGGGCCCAGCGGGCCGAACAGCGCGGATTCACCTCGCTCGCGACGATCGACCGCATCTTCTATCCCTCGTACGACACGATGACGTCGCTATCCACCGCGGCCGGCGCGACCTCGCGGATCGGCCTGCTCAGCGGGGTCCTGCTGGCGCCGGTGTATCCGCCGGTCTGGCTCGCCAAGGCGGCGGCGAGCCTGGACGCCATCTCGGGCGGCCGGCTCACCCTCGGGCTGGGAGTCGGCGGCCGTGAGGACGACTTCGTGGCGATGGGCCGGTCGTTGCACGAGCGCGGCCGGGACATGGACCACGCCCTGCACGTCATGCGTACCGTATTCACCGGCGAGAAGCTGGGCGACGACACGTTCCCGGTCGCGCGGCACGGCCACCCCAAGCTGCTCATCGGCGGCAACAGCGACGCCGCGGTGCGCCGCACGATCACGTACGGACAGGGCTGGATCGGTGGCGGTGGCACTCCCGGACAGGTGGCGCCGATGCTCGAGCGGATCCGCCGAGAATGGCACGCGGCCGGCCGGGACGGGCAGCCCCGGTTCGCCGCGCTGGCCTACTTCGGGCTCAGCGACGAGGAAGCCTCGAAACAGTCATTGCGTACCTACTACGGCTTCACCGGCGACCTGGCGAATATGATCGCGGACGGGGCGCTGCGTACCCCACAGGCGGTGCAAGACGCGGTCAAAGCGTTCGAGGAGATCGGCCTCGACGAATTGATCTTCGACCCGAGCGTGCCCGACATCGCCGAGGTCGACCGGCTCGCCGACGCGGTGCTCTGAACCCCCGGCAATCCCGCGAAGGCGTACGCCGCACGATGCCCATTCACCGGCATCGCGCCGGTCGGCGTGAGGCCGCACGGCCATACTCGCCCGAGCGGACACGACGATCGGCGTGGTCAGCGATTCGGCGTAGGTGACGATTGTTGTCGGCGCAGCATCGCCATGTCGGCCATGAAGCAGCCGACGGCACCCGCCGTCGTACGTCCGATCCAGACGGGATAACCGCCGTCGCCGTAGCCGGTGCCAAAAGCGATGAGGTTGCCGCTCGACCCGGCGCCGGGGACCTCGAGCGGCTGGTCTTCGGCTGTCCGCTGGAACGCCTTCGGCTCATTGTCAACCTGCCGCGCCATTGGCGAGAGCGCAGCCGCATCGAGAAACGCCATGGTCGCGCTGTCGACACCTACGTTGTATGCCTCACCCGGCGCGAGTGCTGCCACGTCCTGACCCGGCAGCAACGCCATCTCCCAACGGTGGACCAGCTCGTTTCGCACGGTCAGCCGCGCCGCGGCCACCCGCCGGTCACCGGGCCAGCTCACCACGGCCAGGCTTACCGGATACGAGCCGGCCGGCACCGTCGCGGTGTAGGGCCCGATATGCAGTCGTTGCGCACTCGGGAGCCAGCTCGGATCGGCCGCGATTAGCCTGCCGGTAGGCATGGACAACATCCCGGCCGACCTAGTCGTGGCGGTTACCCAGTCCCCGACGCTCAACTGGTGCCGGCTGCCCTCCTCGAACAAGCCGGCGGTCTGCTCCGGCATCGGGAAGCGGCCGTCGTCCTCTCGCCACGGCGCGGCGGCGTGGCGATCACAACCGGCCAATCCGCCCACCCCTGCCGCCAAGGCAAGCCCGATGGCCTCGCGCCGACTCCACCCCATACGCCCACCTCACAACCCGCCCAACCGGCCGGGAGAGAATACGCGCAGCTTCTACGGCGATTGCTTCTATCGCGAGCGAGCGAGCCTGAACACCCATACACCTCGCACATCGGCCACGCGAATCGGCCGGGGACCACTGATGATCACTGAGCCGGATGTCGCCGTCGCATGGAGAGACGTGGTCAGGTTCACCGCAAGTCGCCGCTTCCTCGCGCTGAGCAACCAAGCTGCGCGAATCAACGGCGGCAGATCAATGCGTCTCTCTGACCAGCATTTCGATGGTGTCGGCCAGCTCGGATATCTCTCGACGTCCGTCAAGCTCGATGGTTGCTCCGAGCCTCAGAAGCGGCTCAACGGTCCGCACGTACTCGGTGATGTCTGCCCGGTGTTCGGGGGTCCGACCATAGGGGTTAATCCGGTTTGTGACCCGTTCGAGAAGCACTTCCAGCGGTGCGCTGAGAAGAACGACGTGGTGAAAGCGGTCGTAGAAGCGGCCTTGGTTCTCCACGGTTCCGGACACGACAAGCTCGCTGTGTCGGGCGAGCAGCTCGCCCATGCGCGGTTCGTCCCACGTGCCGTCGGCCAGTTTCCAGCCGTCGTAGTCGGTGTCGACGGTGAAGCAACCACGCAGGCGAAGTTCATCGAGAACCGTCGTCTTGCCGGTGCCGGACATGCCCGTCACCAGTACCCTCGCCACGCAGGTACGGTATCGATCGAAGAAGCACGAGTCGAGCGGCGTACGCGAAGAGCTTTGTGGCGATCCGTGCCGCTGGCGCGCCCGGATCGCGGCAGAATGATGCGCTCGATCTTGACGAGGCGGAATCGCGCTTCACGGCTCATTCCGGCATCGGGTAGCGGCATTCCGGGTTCCGTCGTGGTTGATTCCAGGAAATGCCCGCGCCGATTTCGCCCCGACCTGCTGCAACATGGCCACCTGGTCAGTGAAGTGTGAGGGTCTGGCCACTCATGGCCGCCAGGTACTCCTGCCGGTTCAACGGATTCGGAGTGGTACGTCGTCGCGTCGGCGGTTCGCCGCGTACCGGTTGATATCCGGCGAACGTCGATTCGAGCACGCCGTCGCCGTTCGTGGCGGCTGGCAGCCTGCGCTGAAGCGCTTGGATCCCTGCGGCCGGCAGTTCGGCCTCGATGCTGATGTCCTCGCCGCGTATCGACTGTGCGTGAACCGCTGCGCCTTGCTGGGCGAGCACGCCAAGTACGCTGCCCATACTCGTCGCGGGTGCGTCGATCCGCGCGTGGGACATCGGTTCGCATACGTAGGTGCCGGCGTTGTTCAGTGCCTGCATCAGGACCAGCGGCGTCAGCTTGCGAAAGTCGGCGGCGGTACTCAGCGGGCCGCGTCTCGCCGGCGGCCCGTCGGCGATGCTGTAGTTGCTGCTGGTCATGGTGACCAGGCAGTCGTTCACCGCCCAGCCGTACAGACCTTCCTCGAGGGTGACGCGGACGTACTGCTCCATTGCGCTCGCGAACTCGTCGATGTTTCGGTAGACGTACAGCGGCACCGACTGGTAGTCGACGTCGAGGCGGAACTCGAATCCGGTGGTGGCCGGCTCGACGCGCAGGCCGATCGCGGCATGGAAGGGGTTGGTCGCACTGTTGAGGCTCTCCTGCGCCGCGCCGGTGCCGGCCGGCCGCTCGATGTACAGCGGCGTGGTCTCACGGAACGTCACCGCGATGCCGTAGTCAGTGGCCAGCGTCGCTTCGATGACCTCCTTCTGAACGTCGCCGTAGAGCGAGACGGCCAGCTCGCCGGACGGCTCGGAGCGGATGTTGATGAGCGGATCCTGCTCGACGAGTTGCGCGAGAGCGGCCCGCAATGCGACATGCTGCTCGTGCCGGTCGGGCGCGATCCGGGCCTCCAGCGTCGGCGGCGCGAAATGATGCAGCACCGCATCTTCCTGTCGCAGGCCGATCGGCTCGCCGATCTGGACGTGCGCGAGCCCCCACAGCTTGCCGATGTCACCTGCCCGAACGGTGCCCTGGCGCACCCACGCGCCGCGCTCGAAAACGCTGATCCCGGTAACCTTGTCCTCGTCGTGCACGCGATCGCGCACGTGCAGGGCACCCGAGAACATCCGCACGTAGGCGATCTTCTCGCCGCTGGCACCTCGCTCGATCTTGAAGATGCGGCCTGCGCATGGTCCGCGATCGTCACGCTCGGCCACCGGCAGAAGGCTGACCAGCCCGTCCATCAACTCGGGAATGCCGGTGCCGGTCATCGCCGAGCCCACGTAGACCGGGTACACCAGTGATTTCGACGTCTGCTCCGCAAGCGCCGCTTGTAGCCGGGCCGGGGTGACCCGTGCCGCGTCGGCGACGTACGCCTCGAACAGCGCATCGTCATTGTCGACAAGCGCTTCGATGAGCGCGGAGTGGAAGTCGTCCGGCGCGGGCTCGACGGTTGCCGCCGCGCGCGTGCCGGCGTTGGTGGCCCGGGTCAACGGCATCGCGCGGACGGCCAACCGGCGTTCGATTCCGCGCAGCACGGCATCCACGTCGGCACCCCCACGGTCGATCTTGTTGATGAATATCAACGTCGGCACCCGCAGGCGCTGCAGCGCGCGCATGAGCACGCGCGTCTGCGGCTGGACACCCTCCACCGCGGAGACCACCAACACCGCACCATCGAGTACGCCGAGGACGCGATCCACCTCCGCGATGAAGTCAGGGTGGCCGGGCGTATCGATGATGTTGATAGATACATCGTCGATCACGAGCGAGGCCACCGCAGAGCGGATCGTGATGCCACGGCGGCGTTCCAGGTCGAGCGAATCGGTCAGTGTCGTACCGTCATCGACGCGTCCGATGTCACCGATGGCGCCTGTCTCGAAAAGCAGGCGTTCGGTCAGTGTCGTCTTACCAGCGTCGACATGCGCCAAAATGCCAAGATTGAGCGTGCGCGACAACAGCCACATCCTTCGAACCAAGGGACAGGTTTTCCAGAGACATGACAGCTGAGCGCATTCGGACTCCTCGTGTTCGGCTTCACTCCAGGCCAGCTAAGCACGGGATCGGGCACCAGGCCACCGATTTTGAGCACGACGTACCAACGGTGCATTCTCCCCGTTCCGGACGCACTACCATCGGCATGACCGCGTGCACCCAAGCCCGTCCTCGTGCCGGTCGATGCGCGCCAGGCGGACGTACGACAGGTGATGGCATAGTCGGGTGACGGCCGAGCGAGGGCCTGCCGTCCGGGAGGTGGCGTTCGGCACGCCGCATCGTGCCGGTCAGCTCTGCGCCTGGCGACGGTTGGACGGGTGGATGCGCGCCGCGGCGATTTGCTCCAGCTCCTTCTGTGACAGCAGTAGTCTGGGCGACCGAACCCCGCTCGCGGTCGTCCATGATGCGACGGAACTCGGACAGCATCCGCATGTACATGTCGAGCACGCGCGAATGCGAGTTCCCGTTGTCGTTGAGCTCCAGCTGGGGCTTGAGTTCCGTCCAGCGGTCGTCGCGCATCAGGAAGTCGACGTAGTTCGCTATGTGGCCCCTCTAGCGCATCGTTGTGATCGAACCCCCCGAACTCGAGTTCGAACGCCAGCTCGTCGTCAACGGGCGTCCCCTCCTTCGAGAGGTGGTCGATGCTGTAGGTGACGATGCGGAACATCTGGAGAGTGTCCGACACCCGCCCGCAGTCCCGCTTCGACAGCTCCGTGTTGAAGCCGGCCACCTCATACCAGTACTCGCCTTTAAAGCCGGCCTCAAGGATGCTCACCCGCATCAATTTGGCTACCTTGCGCCCAGGCCGGTCGCGGCAGAAGACCCCGGCCGCATCGGGTAGCCGGTTTTCCCGACCCCTACGAAGCCTCGCCGCGCTGCTCGCCGTAGCCGACTCCCGCGCGTCGTCGATCTCCGCTGTCCCAGCCACTGTCATCAACAACGGTCACAACAGGCCCCTGAGCTGCTGGTATGCGGTTCGAGTTGGGCCATATCCGGTCCACGACTCGGGACAGGACTGCGCTCGTGGAAAGCGCGAGCCGGGCCAGCCTTCGTTTTGTCTGGCGCGACTTCCTCGCGCGTAGCGGGAGCTTCGCCACCCGAACCGTCGCGCTGCCGGTGGGGTTGCCGGCCGTGAGCGGGACGAACAGTCCAGGTCATCGGGTGTGTGCGAGGTACTCGTGCCCACGGTCCCGGGCTAGCAGGACTGTTGCTTCATCGCAGAGGCCGTGTTGGCGGAGTGCGACTTGCCAGCGGGCGTTGAACGCGAGGATCCAGGCTGCGGCGCCTGCTGCCGTTCGCCGCTCGCGATCGGACAGCGGCCGGAGTCGCGCCGTGTCGTAGTCGTTGAGGAAGTCAGCGACCTCTTCCGGAGTCGAAAGGCCGCCGCCAGCCGTCGAACTGGCGGCGTAGCTGACCGCAGCGAAACCGGCGATGACTGCCTCGGTGTCCGCGACGAGTTCCCAGTCGAAGGTCCCGACCAAGACGTTGCCGGACACCGCGGCGTTGCCGGCATACCAGTCGGCGTGACCCACCACGACCTTGTCAGGCTCGCGGTGCGCCAGAATCTGGGCGGCGGCTTGCCGTCCGAAGGTGTCGAGCCATTCGAACCCGGCCGGGGTCGACCGGAAGTCGACAATGGTGTCGTGCGGGACGGGCCAGGGGCCCGCTTGGTATTGGCACCATGATGGTCCCGGTCCAGCCCGTCGGGCGAGGTCGGCTCGGTCACGCAGAACATCGATGTGGCGGGCCAGCCCTTCGGCGAGGAGCAGCCGGTGAGACGGGTTTCGCCCGTCGGGTGTATCTCCGGCGATCAGGGTCTCGGCGGTGAGGATCCGGCCGTCGACCTCTTCCGGTCCTGCTAACGGCAGCGCGCAGGGGAAGCCCGCTGTCGCGAGCAGATGCTGAGCATCGGTCGCAGCCCGGGTGGCGTCGATGTCAACCGGGGGTCGGTGCGTCTTGATGACCACATGTCGCCCGTTGTCGAGGTCGACTCCCCAGACCGCGTCGATCCGTCCGGCGCGGAAGCGAACGGCGCTGATGGTGCTGCCTAACCGGTCTCGCGCCCAGCGGTCGAGGAATGCGTGAATCTCGACCGACGTCACCGCGCCGTAGATGGCACGTTCGGTGTCGCTGATGGCCTGCGTCGGCGTGGTCTGGCCAGCACGATCGGCAGTGAGGCTCCGCAGGATCTCAACCTCGGCGGGGTGCCTGTCTTCATCCACATGGACCAGCGTAGATACGCAGGCAAGCGGGCCGCCCCTCAGGCGACAACGGGGTACCAGCATCGCAGGGGATGACCGGCGGTGTCCGTTCAGACATACAGACCGCGGCGCTGCTGCCGGTGTGCCACCAGCGCGTCACGGTACGCGCCTACGCACAGCAGAGACGACCACGATCGGCCCCTGAGCAGCGGGAACGCGGTTCGGGTTCTGCCACATCCAGTCCACCTATGTAGCAGTGCGCGAACTGTACTGCAAGAGGTAGTTGATCAAGGGTTGGTTCAAGGGCCAGCCCTTTCATTGTTGGCGGTCGAGACGGGCGAACGTGGGATCACGCCGCCGTCCGATGAATCTCTGAAGCGTATTGTGTACCCCTGAGCTGGCCTCTGATGAGCGGGGTCTGGACGCCGCCGACGGCGGGCGGGTCAGGAGACCTGCGATGGGCACGTTGACGCGTCGGCATAGGCCGGAGTAGGCGATCCGAAGGTGCCCGCGGCTATCGGCTGATGGGTGTCCAGAGCCGGTCGACGGGCATGATGTGGATTCGGTCCTCGTAGGTGAACGAGCGCAGTCCGGTGCTGAGCGCCACTCCGGCGATGAACCTGTCGCCGAGCGCGTCTCGTAGCGTACGGAGGCCTTTGAGGTCGGCGCCAGAGACGCGTTCGTTCGCCTTGACTTCGAACGCAAGGACCTGGCCGTCATTGAACTCGATGACGTAGTCGACCTCGTCGCCGTCGTGGGTGCGCCAGTGTCCGGTGGAGACCTCCTCGTCCAGCCAGGAGACCTGCTTGCGAAGCTCGCCGACGACGAAGGTTTCGAGTAGGTGCCCGAATTCCGCCAAGGCGGTCGGGTCGAGGGTGGCGAGCTTGGCGGGTGTGATTCGCATGAGCCGAGCGGCCAATCCGGTGTCGATGACATGCACCTTCGGTGATGCTGCGGCTCGCGCGCGTAGCGTTTTGCCCCAAGCCGGAAGTCGGTCGATGAGGAAGAGGTCTTCGAGGAGGCGAATGTAGTCCTCAATGGTTTTGCGTTCACCCGTGAGACCCTGAGACATGTTGGCCACATTCAGCACCTGCCCAGTTCGCCCGGCGAGCCGACCCAGCAGCTCACGCAGCATGTTGCGTTGACGTATCCGGACCAGCTCGATGGCGTCGCGCTCCAAGGACTGACGGATGTAGTCGTCGAACCACCGATCTCGTGCGGTGCCGACGCGACGCAGGGCCAGCGGGAATCCTCCGGCGCAGAGCCGGTCGACGTATTCCGTCCGGGCAGTGGTCGAGGACGGCCGGGCTGCGACGGCCGCATCGGGCTCTGCTCGAAGTGCCGGTAGAAAGTCCTCGTTGGCACCACTGATCTCCCCTTGTGACAGCGGCCAGATGGTCATGGTGTGCAGCCGGCCGGTGAGCGCCTGTGCTGGGCGGGGGAGCGCATCCTGGCGGGTTGACCCGGTTAGCACGGCAGTGCCTGGCAGAGCGCCTTCGCGGTTGAGTCGTGCCTTCAACGCATCGAGTATCTGTGGGGCATGCTGATATTCGTCCACACACAGCAAACCCTTCGTCGTGACAGCCGTCTGCGGGTTGGCCGCCACGGCATCTCGGGTGCCTATTTCGTCCAGATCCAGGACGGGCACCCCTCGAGCGCCGGCCAGCGCGCTCAGCACCGTTGACTTGCCGACGGAACGTGGGCCATGCAGAGCGATGACCGGCTCCACCAGGAGTAGGTCGTCAAGCAGCGCAGAGACACGCCGCTCTGCGATCCCGGTGAGCGGTCCCACCACGCTGGTCTCCCGTGGCCGTCGAGTACCAAAATCCCAACCCGTAAAACTCTAAAACTGAGGATACATAGCTACCAAAACTCGAGCACCATAACTGCCAAAACTCGAGGAAGGCGGCGGGCCGTCCCAACGTCCATCCGAGTCGGGGTGGCGGATGCGTGCCTGCCGGGTCGCTCTGCAGGAACAGACCGCTAACCGGCGAGTACAGCCGGACACCCATAAGGACGATGTCCACCCCGTCCGACGCCGCCGACGAGCCCGCCGAGACCTTCGACCGCGTCAACGCCGTCAACCTGCGCGGAGTCTGGGCCTGCATGAAGCATGAACTGCGACAGATGC
>Ga0081539_10002248_pt1 | contig 28090 bp, 24 predicted proteins | sample TabmetS4T2R2_FD_71023 | JGI IMG/M metagenome (GOLD analysis project Ga0081539, IMG submission 71023) | Tabebuia heterophylla rhizosphere microbial communities from the University of Puerto Rico - S4T2R2 | ecosystem: Host-associated > Plants > Roots > Rhizosphere ... | reverse complement strand
GCTAAGAGTTTGCATTTTGAAACAACCCCCCGCCCGTTCCCGCTCGCGGTACTGTACCTGAGTACGTCTCGCGTGCTCTTGTGAGTGTGGAAAAACTGAAAACTGCCCACGGTTGCGGCGCGCAAAAACCGCGTGATATATTCCGCCCCGACCCCGCATCACTTCCGAAAACTTTTAAGGAACTCATCCGATGTCAGGACACTCGAAGTGGCACACTATCAAACACAAGAAGGGCGCTTTGGACGCGAAGCGCGGCAAGCTTTTCACGAAGCTGATTAAAGAAATATCGGTCGCGGCTCGAACGGGCGGCGGCGACCCGGACGCGAACGCGCGTCTCCGCAAGGCCGTCGCGGACGCGAAGGGCGCGAACATGCCCAACGACACAATCGCGCGCGCCATCAGACGCGGCACGGGCGAGGAAGAGGGTGTCTCTTACGAGGAGATTACGTACGAAGGTTACGGGCCGGGCGGCGTCGCCGTGATGGTTGACTCGATGACCGACAACCGCAACCGAACGGTCGCGGAGATTCGTCACATCTTCTCGAAGAACGGCGGCAACCTCGGAACGTCGGGCGCGGTCAATTGGATGTTCGAGAAGAAGGGCTACATCGTCGTCCCGAAGTCTGAGAAGCCGGAAGAGGAGTTGTTCGAGATTGTCACGGACGCGGGCGCTGAAGACCTCCGCGACGACGAAGACAACTTCGAGATAATCACCGCGCCCGACGACTTCGACGCCGTGCTGACCGCCGTGAAGGGCGCTGGAATAGAGCCGCAGGTCGCCGAAGTAGAGATGATTCCCAAAGAGTACAAGCGTCTCGAAGGCTTGGAGGCCAAGCAGATGCTCAAACTCATGGAGGCGCTCGAAGACCACGACGACGTGCAGAAAGTCTCCGCCAACTTCGACATCAGCGAGGCCGACATGGCCTCCGCATAAGAAGTGATGAGTGATGAGTGATGAGCGATGAGTTAAAAACTCTTTCGCTCATCACTCATCACTCATCACTCATCACTCATTTGATGAGAGTTCTAGGCATAGACCCCGGCAGTGAGACCACGGGCTGGGGCGTGGTTGAGGGGGGGGCGCGCCGCTACCGTTTGGTGGAGTTCGGGACGGTGAAGGCTAGAGCGCGCGAGCGTTTCGCGGCGCGACTCTTGAAGATAAGTTTGGGCGTCGAGTCGTTGATTGAGAAGTTTCGACCGGACGTGTGCGCGGTCGAAGAAGCCTTCTTCGCCGTCAACGCGAAGACCGCTTTGAAACTCGGACAAGTGCGCGGCGTCGTGCTGCTCGCGGCTGAGCGCGCGGGTGTGGAGATAGCGGAGTACGCGCCGCGACTCGTCAAGCAGACGGTGGTCGGCTACGGCGCGGCGGAGAAGCGGCAGGTTCAGGAGATGGTGCGCGTGCTCCTGCGCCTGCGCGCCGCGCCCACGCCCTACGACTCGTCGGACGCGCTCGCCGTCGCCATCACGCACATGCATCACGCGGGACTGCCGCGCCCCGCGAAGACCGCGCCCGCACGCGCGCGGCTCGAAGCGCTTCTGGCCGCGAACCCGCGCCGACGCGCCCCGCGCTGAACCGGTCTCGTTAGTGTTTAGCCTCACCGCCCGCGCGCCGAGTCGCGGGCGTTCAAACCGTCTGCCGTAATCTCCGTCTGCCTCGACAATGGAGAATACCGCCATGCCTCGACGCGCGTCAGTCGTTTCGCTTTTAGTCTCTTACCTCTCACGTCTCTTTTCGCTTGAACGTATTGCGAGCGAGACTCACCGCAGAGGCGCAGAGAACGCAGAGGCGGCGCAGAGGAAGTCAAGCTCTCTGCGCTTCCTCCGCGCCCTCTGCGCCTCGGCGGTGAACTGTCGCGCGCCCCACGCTCAAGTTAAAAAAGCGGCGACGACGATACTTCTATTCGTCGTCGTCTTTTCACTCTGCGCTTCCGCGCAGGCGCGTAAGAAGCGTCGGCCTCCGGCGGGCGGGCGCGTGGCCGTAGTGGTTGACGAGCGTCTGGCCGCCGTGCGCGACGCGCCGGAGCTTTCGGCGAACCTCGTGCAGCGTCTGGGGCGCGGGCGTCTGGTCGCGGTCGCGGGCGAGAGGCGTTCGGGCGACAGTGTGGTGTTCTACCGCGTCGCGCTGACGAGCCGCACGAGCGGTTGGCTGCAACGCGAGGCGGTCGTCTCACCCTCGCGCGCGGGCGACGACGAGCGCCTGCTGCGTCTGATACGCGGCTCGGAAGACTTCGACCGCGTGGCGCGCGCGCGCATATTCCTCGACACGTTCCCGCGCTCCGACTCCCGACCCGCCGTGCTGCTTCTTTTGGGCGACGCGGCGGAAGAGGCGGCGGAGAAGTTGACGCGCGAGGCCGCCCGCCGCCTCGACGCGCGCGAGATGGAGGCGGGCGGCGCGGGCGTCTGGACTTACTTCCTCAACTTCAACGGCCTCGACCGCTACCGCCGGCAGGGAATCGTCTTCACGTTCGACCGCGCGACGAAACGATTTCACTACGACGGCGCGGCGTGGCGCGAAATTCTCCGACGCCACCCGCGCAGCGCCGAAGCCGCCGACGCGCGCAAGCGTCTCGACGCGCTTAAAACTTCTACCGCACATTGAGGCGCGCGTCCGCCGCGAAGAAAGGCTATTGCAAAATCGTGCGTGGGCAGTTAGATTGTCGTCGTCAAACACGAAAACCCACGAAGCGGAGAACTCTCCCCTCGACAGGGCTTGGCTCTGCTTCATCCTTTGACCGTGGAGGAAAGGAACTGTGCCCGTAGGAACGTGCCCTGATTGTGAAGCCGAAGTCCACGTTGACCCGGACGCCGACAAGGGCGACTCGGTCGTCTGCGACGAGTGCGGGACTCCGCTGGAGATAGTCGGCCTCGACCCCGTTGAACTCGACATCGCCGAGGAAGACTTGGACGACGACGACCTCGAAGATGACGAGGACGATTACTAAAACAGTGACGAGTGACGAGTGACGAGATGGAAGACAGCTTCTTGCTCGTCAACTTCTTACTTCTTGCTCGGCACTCGTCACTTGTCACTTATCACTGCTTTTGTAACTGGTTCGGTTCTGGCGGACGGAGAGGCCGCGCGGGGCTTCTACGCGGATGGCGTGGAGTTGCCCGTCGCGCCTTTTTTCTTCGGGAGGGTAGAAGGCGAGAACGTAGGTTGAGGTCACCTCCTCGGCCAGTGCTTTGAAGAGCGCGCCGTAGTCCTTCGCGCCCGCATAGACGTTCATTCCGCCGGTCTTCTCCGTCAGACCGGAAACGTCGAGCGGTGTCGGCAGGGGCGCGGTGTCGGGCGAGGCCGAAGCCATCAGGCGCGAGTAGGATGGAAGCGTTACGGTATAGACGCTCACGCCCGCGTCGTTTGCGCGCTCGATTACCGTGGAGGGCGCGACCGTGTCGCCGACGGGGAAGCCGTCCGTGACTACAACCACGGCCCTCTTCATCAATCTACGCTCGCGCGTGCGCGGCGCGCTTCGGACGAGCAGACGCACGGCGTCGTCAATCGCGTCGTAAGTGTGCGTGGAAAGTCCGCTCATGTCGCGCGCGAGGCGTTCGAGCGCGCGTTCGAGTTTGTGCGGGTCGTTTGTGAAAGACTGTAGGACGCGCGCGTTCATCCCGAAGCTCATCAGCGCGAACGAGGCGGGGCGGTTCGACAGCTTGTCCGAAAAGACGCGCATCGCCGACTGTAAACGCGCCATCTCCTCAGTCGTCATGCTGCCGGAAACGTCAACGGCGAAGACGACCGCGACGGGCCTTTCAGCGCCCGCGCGACGCTCGACGTTTAGAAACGCGACGGCGCGCTCCTCGCCGTCCTCGTAAAGCTTGAAGTCTTCGGGACGCAGCCCGCGCACGAGCTTTCCACCGGCGTCCGTCACCGTCACGTCAACGAGAACGAGGTCTGTGTCAATCTTCAGAACGTCCTCGTCGTCAATGATCTCTGGAATCTGAGCGGCGCGACCGCGCGTCTCGACCGGGGGGCGTTGCTGCTGCGCGCGCTGCGCGTTCGGGAGCGCGAGCAAAGTCGCGGCGGCGAGCAAGGCGAGCGCGAACCGCAGCGCGGCGGCGGCGGCGAGTCTTTTCGTTTTTGTGGCGGAGGGCATAACTTCGGGTCGAGAATCAAAAGGCCGCGTCGCGCCGGATTATAACGACTCGCGCGCGCGCGCGCCAGAGTCGCACACGCGCCCGTGTCTTCTCGGCAGGCAACAGCCTGCGTCGCCGACGGCATCAACAGACTTTGAAAACGTCGCCGCCAGCGGACGTTGAAAGCTCCGACGCCGAAAGCGCCGGGCAAGTCCGTCGCCGCCGGGCGTGCGTGATATAATCCGCGCGCGTAAACTTTGATGCGCGGCGGCACTTAGAAAGACTTAAACGAAATGCTCCGACGGAAATCATCTCGAAGACTCGCGGCAATCCTGCTTCTCGCCGCGCTCGCGTTCGCGCCGTGCGCGTCGGCTCAGAAGAAGTCGAAGAAGCCGACGGCCACGACGGGCGGCATAGTGGGCCGCGTGCGCGTTGACGCGGGCATGAGCGCGTCGGAGATAAGCGTTAAGGTTCGACAGGGCGACACGGAAGTAGCGCAGACGACGACTAACTTGAAGGGCGAGTTTGAAGTTCAGGGACTCGCGCCCGGCGTCTATGGCCTGACGCTTCGCAAGGCGGGCTTGCAGGTCGGTAAGATGGAGGACATCAACGTCCGCGCGGGAAAGACCGTCTCGCTCAAAGACCGCCTCTTCCTCCCGATTGACGAGGGCGCACTCGCGCTCGTGCGCGGGAGCGTCTTCAACGCCGAAGGACGAAGCTTTCCGGGCGCGCGCGTCGAGCTTGCGCGCGTCGAGCCGGACGGCACGCTCAAGAAATTGGACGACCGCGTGGCCGACGTGACAGGCTCGTTCAAGTTCAAGCTCTCGCCCGCGCGCGCTCTCTACCGCGTGACCGCAAAGGCAGACGGCACGCAGGCCGCCACGGCGGACGTTGAGGTTGACGGCCCGGCGATTTACCGCGTCGCCGTCACGCTCAGCCCCTCGAAGTGATTCTGGCTTTAGTTTGATATGAAGGACGCGCACTCTTCAAAGGACGAGACGCGCGACGAGTTTTTGACGGCGCGTCAACTCGCCTCGATCTTGCAGGTGAGCGAATCAACCGTGCGACGCCTCGCGCGCGAGGGACGCATCCCGTCCGTCCGTCTCACGCCCCGACTCATACGCTTCAACCTCAAGTCCGTCTTCAAAGCGCTCGACGGCTCGACCCGCCCGCGCGCCTCGCGCCGCAACGACGAGGCAGAACAAGATGATGCGCAACTTTCATTCGCGGATATTCTCTGACAAGAGGCACTGAAGCGAATTTTAGTTGTGTCTATCGGAAGAGATTTCAACACAGAGGACGCAGAGGCATGGAGAGCACCGCAGTTAATCTTTGTGTTCTCCGTGTCTCCGTGTTCTCTGTGTTGATTCTTAGCGTGAATAGTTGGCGCGGCCCTTCTAGTCTTCATCGTCGCCGCGCGGACGCCAGTCGCGCCTGCCGCGCCGTTCAAGCCCGTGCTCGCGCCTCAGATTTTCGCGCACGTTCCAGAACCAAGCGGAGACGCCGAGCGCGGCGACGACGAAGGCCGCGTCGGTGCGCGAAAGCAGTAGAAGAACCGCGGCTGCCGCGAGGAGAATGCACGCGACGACGAGCCACGGCTGTCGGAAGAGGTTGAAGCCCTCGCGCGCCTCGGTCTCTTCGTCAGCGTTCGCGCGCGCCTGCTTTGTCGAATCGTTGTCCAACGCTCACGCTCAGTTGATGGTCACGGGGATTGAGACTTCGACGTTGCGCGGTTGCAGGCACTCTTGGTCGTTGCAGGGCTGCACGCGGAGCGTCGCGCGGAAGTTATGATTGCCCTTTGTCGCCGTCTTGTCGGCGCGAAGCGGAAGTTTGACGACTGGCTGCCCTTCATAGACGGCGAGCGGCTTGTCGGAGAACTGAAAACTTTTCGTAACCGCGCGCGGATAGACCGCCTTGCCCGGCGTGATGCCTTCCTGCGCTTCCGCGCGCAGTTCCGTGGCGATGAGAAACTTGTCGGTCGCGGGGTTCGCGTTGACGTGGAAGCCGTTGGCGATGTTGAGACGCACGGCGGCCTCGCCCGCGCCGCCCGCCGCGAGCGTAGTCGCTTCAGCCGAAGCGCTCACAATCTGTTGCTGCTGTGTTGCGGTCGGAGTCGGCTGCGCGCGCACGGGCGTCGCGGGGGGCGCTGCGTCAATGGGCGCGCTGCCGGTGTTCGTCTGACCGCCGCCGCACGATTGAAAGAGGAGCGACGCGCAGAAGAGAAGCATCACATGAAGTACAGGCGCGAAGGCGTTCGTGCGTCTCGGAAGGGAGGCGAAAGCGTTCGCCGGTCGCAAGTTGAGCATGAAGGTGTTGGTGCGTCTCATTCGCTTTCGCCCTCTTCCTCTTCTTCCGTGTGCGCGCCGTGGCGTTCGGGTCGCTTGATGCCAAACTTTTCGAGGCGATACTGAAGCGTGCGGAACGTCAGGCCGAGGAGTTTGGCGGCCTTCGTGATGTTGTAGTCGGTGCGCTCCATCGCTTGGAGGATGAGGTGACGTTCAACGTCCTCGAAGTTGACGCCTTCGGCTGGAAGCTTGAAGCCCGCGCCCTCCGCCGCCGGGCGCGACTCCTGACGCACTTCGAGCGGAAGGTCTTCCACGGTGATGTGGTCGGCCTCGGCGAGAAGAATCGCGCGTTCGATTGCGGATTCGAGTTGGCGAACGTTTCCGGGCCAAGCGTAGTCGAGCATCACCTTGCGCGCGTCGGGCGTGAGTCCGCGTATGAGGCGCGAGGTGTTGCGCGTGTGCTTCTTCAAGAAGAAGTCGAGTAGGACGGGAATGTCTTCGCGTCGCTCTCGAAGGGGCGGCACGTCAATCGAGAGGACGTTGATGCGGTAGTACAAATCGTCGCGGAAGCGACCGTCTTGAACCATCGCGCGCAGGTCGCGGTTGGTGGCGGCGACGACGCGAACGTCAATCTTTATGGCGCGCGTGCCGCCGACGCGACGAATCTCGCGCTCCTGCAAAGCGCGCAAGAGTTTCGCCTGCATCGTCACGTCCAACTCGCCGATTTCGTCGAGGAAGAGCGTGCCTTTGTCGGCGATTTCAAACAAGCCTTTCTTCTCGGCGTGCGCGCCTGTGAACGCGCCCTTCTCGTGTCCGAAGAGTTCCGACTCAAGCAGATTCTCGTTGATGGCGGCGCAGTTGACGGCCTGAAACATCTGGTCGGCGCGAGGGCTTTGATTGTGTATGGCGCGCGCGATGAGTTCCTTGCCCGTGCCCGACTCGCCGCGAATCAGCACGGTGGAACTCGAACGCGCGACCTTCAAAATCATCTTCTTGACCGACTCCATCTCGCCCGAAGCGGAGATGATCTCCTGATCGAGCGCGTCGAGGCGTACGAGCGCGCGGCGTATGGTTTCGAGAAGCGCGTCGCGCTCGAAAGGCTTTTCCAAGTAGTCGAACGCGCCGCGCCGGAGCGCCTCTTTTGCGGAGTCAATCGAGCCGTGCGCTGTGAGCAGGATGACGATGATTGAGGAGTCGAAGGCGAGGAGCTTGGAGAGAAGCTCGATGCCGTCCATCCCCGTCATCTTCAAATCCGTCAAGGCCAAATCGAAACGGCGTTCGCGCGCGATGCGGAGCGCGGCCTCGCCCGATGCGGCGGTCGTCACGTCGTAGCCCTCGCCCGACAGAATCATCTCAAGAATCTCGCGCTGCGACTTCTCGTCGTCAACGACCAGTATGCTTTTGCGACCCATTAGTAGCTCCAAAATGATGAATGCGGAATGATGAATGATGAATTAAAGCGAGAACCTTTGTCTTCATTCATCATTCCGCATTCATCGTTCATCATTTCTCGTTGTTGGTAGTTCGACCGTAAACGTCGTTCCCCCGCCCGGCTCGCTCTCGACGCGGATCGCGCCGTCGTGTTCTTCGACGGCCTTCTTGACGATTGCGAGGCCGAGTCCAGTCCCGGTCTCCTTCGTCGAAAAGTAAGGCTCGAAGATGTTCGGGAGATGCTCGGAAGTTATCCCCGTGCCCGTGTCGGAGATGGAGACGCGCGCGCGCCCATCCTCAGTTGTGAGTCCGACCGTCAGACGCCCGCCGCGCCCCTCCATCGCCTGCATGCCGTTAATGATAAGGTTTGTGAAGAGCGAACGTAAAGACTCGCGGTCGCCGAAGACGCGCGCGCCCGCGCCTCGCTCCTCGAAACGGGTCTCGACGCCGCTCTCGGCGGCCTGCGCCTCTACCATTCGGAGCGCGTCGCGTAGGGTCTCGGCGAGGTCGAGTTGTTGTAGGTTGAGGCTCGCCGGGCGCGAGTATTTGAGAAACTCCGTGACGCGCGTGTTGATGCGCGCGACCTCGGCCTTGAGTTGGCCCGTCAACTGTTCCACGAGCGCGCGCTTCTTCGGGTCGGAGGGCGCGAGCGACGTGCGAAGGTGGTCGAGCGTGAGGTTTATGTAGTTCAAAGGGTTTCGTATCTCGTGCGCGATTGCCGAAGCGAGACGGCCAATGACCGCCGACTGCTCGGCCTGCTTCACCTGCGACTCAAGCTCGCGCATACGGCCAAGCTGCGCGACCATCTCGTTGAAGGTCGCGGCGAGTCGTCCGATTTCGTCGCGTCGTTCAGCGCCGGGGACGCGGAAGGAGAAGTCGCCCGCGGCGACGCGCTGGGTTGCGCGCGCGAGATCGCGCACGGGGCGCGTGAAACGCCAGACGAGGAAGGACGCTCCGGCGGTTGCGAGCAGGAGGACTACGAGCGTCGGCAGAAGAGGCTTGGCCGCCTCCCAGACCGATTCGTTCCCGACGGGGCTTGAGCCGAGGACGACGACGATGTAGTCGAGACTCTTACTGGTCTGGAGCGGGATTGCGAAGGTGCGCGGCTGGCCCGCGACGGGCTGCGTGGTCGAGGGAAGCGAGGGGCGCAGTCGCTTGAAGCCTTCGGACGCTTCGCCGGCGTCAACGAGTTTGGGGAGTTGGACTTCCGTGTCGTAGATGTAGAAGTAGTGCGGCTGGCCGTCGGGCAGTGTTTCGGGTCTGTACCGCGTGTCCAGACTGTCTTCGACGCGACCGTCGTCGTCGCGCACGACCAGAACGTTCATCACGCGCCCGGCCTGCTCGCGCAAAATCGAATGGTTCTGCGCATCCTCCAACTCGAACATGTACTTGCCGGACGTAATGCTCTCGTTTGCGAGTGCAATGCTGGCGGTTAAAGCCTGCTCCTGTCCGGCGATGATTGAGGCGTGATTGCGCTGTTCGAGCCGGTTGAGGTAGAGCTGTACGCCGAGCGTGGCGACCAGAAGCATCGCCAGAACGAGCAGCAGGCGCGTGCGGAAACTGTAAAAAAGTTTGAGCAGTCGCATCGAAAATAGTGGTCGGTGGCCGGTGGCCGGTGGTCGGAAAATCAGCCTTCAACTGACCACCGGCCACCGGCCACCGACCACTTTTAAGTTGCCGTTCGACCGACTCAGATGTTATAGTCCGTGACGGTCTCCAGCAGCAACCCTCCCGGAGACCGCGAGAGAGTTCTCTCCTTCCTTTAATTGACGCAAACAGAAGTTTGAAGGGAACTGGGGCTTAGACGGAAAGGCTTCGACGTGGCTTTTCAACACTTCAAGTTAGTCAAACTTTCGCGGCACACACGCCGCCGCGAAAGTTTTCGCGCAAACAAAACTCCGTTAAGTGCATCTTAGGCTTTTAGACTCGACCATTCGGCGCTCCCCAAACCTAGCCCGGACGGTCGCTTCTGCTTGATTTTTAAGCGAGGAAGAGTTCTGATGACCCTCAAGTTTCGATTCCCCCGTTTAGTCGCACTCGTCATTTCCGCATTCCTTCTGCTCGCCGTCACTTCGTCGGCGCACGCCTCGGCGAAGTCAGCCAAAAAGCCCGCGGCCAAGAAAGCCGCCGCGAAGTCTGCCAAGACTCCGGCGAAGGGCAAACGCGAGACTGCTTCGGCGCGCAAGGGGCGCGGCTCGCGCGTGGAGCGCGCGGCGTCGAAATCGCGCGGGAGAAACGAACGCAAGTCGTCGAAGAGCGAGCGCGCCGCCGAGCGTCGCGGTAAGCGCGGGCGCGCGGAGTCGCGTGTCGAGAAGGTTTCGCGCAAAGACTGGAAGCGCATGTCGAAGCGCGAGCGCATCGCAGCCGCCCGCGCAGAGGCCGAGCGCCGACGCCGCGAGGCCGCCGAGCGCGCGCGCCAACTCGCCCTCTACCTCGCACGCATACGCGCGCAGGATCAAGCCCTCCGCGACGAGACCGCCGCCAACATCCTTAAGGACGAGACGACGGGCGAAGACTTGGACGTGCGCCGCGTCGCCGTCAACGCGCTCGCGGGGCGTTCCGGCACGGTCGTCGTGATGAACCCGAAGACGGGTCAGGTCTATACGGTCGTCAATCAAGACTGGGCGCTGCGTCGTGGCTTCAAGCCCTGCTCGACGACGAAGCTCGTGACCGGACTCGCGGGTCTGACCGAAAACGTCATCAACCCCGAACAGACTTTCAACATCGGCACGTCGAGCTACCACCTCAACCTTACGGACGCGCTCGCCGTCTCCGAAAACGGCTACTTCCAGCGCGTCGGCGGGCAGGTCGGCTTCGACAAGATGATGGAGTACGCGCACAAGCTTGGCCTCGGCGAGCAGACGGGCATCAACCACCCGTTCGAGTCGCCCGGACGCCTCCCCGTCTTCAAGCAGGGCTACGCCGTCAATCACATGTCCTCGCACGGCGACGACATCGAAGTCACGGCCATCCAACTCGCAAACATGGCCTCGGCCATCGCCAACGGCGGACACCTTCTCGTCCCGCACCTTCCGCGTACGCCCGAAGAGAACGTCCGCTTCAAAACAATCGTCAAGCGCGACATAGACATCCCGCAGTCGAGCGTACAACGCCTGATTCCCGGCATGATCGGCTCGGTCAACTACGGTTCGGGCAAACGCGCCTACAACCCGACCGAAACAATCGCCGGAAAGACCGGCACTTGCACGGGCCAAGGCTCGAAGCTCGGCCTCTTCACTTCGTTTGCGCCCGTACACGACCCGCAACTCGCCATCGCCGTCATCACGCGCGGCTCAACCTCGGCGGGCTACCGCGACGCCTCGGCAATCGCCGGGCAGATTTACAGCGGCCTCCGAACGCGCTTCGGCCCGCGCCCCGGCTCGCAGCCGCTGCTCGCCAACGACCCGCTCGTCCCGCGCCCGCACATAGACCCGCGCAAGGCCGCGGAGATTAACGGCGAGGAGAAGGACGACGAGTCGGACGACGCAGCCACGGGCGACGTTCGCGTCGTGAGCGAGGCCGACGACAACGCCGCCGCGACCAACGCGCGGAGCAACAACGGCACGACCAACACGCAGACGACGCAGCCCATGCTCCAGAAGACGGGCCGGATAGTTGAGCGCCCCGCCGTGAGCGCGCCCGCGAAGCCCTCGGCCACGCCGACGCCGACGCCCGCGCCGGTGCCGACCGACGGCACGCAGCGACCGCGACGCGTCTCCGACAAGCCGTAGTAAGAGCAAGGAAGTCGGAAGTTCAAAGTCGGAAGTTTTAAGTCAGAAGTCGGAAGCCGGGATGAAAGTCCCGGCTTCTTTTTTTCAACTCGAATCGTTGCGATTTCATTACAAAGTACGCCGCGGTTTTCTATCCTCATAAGTTTTTATGACTTGCGGCGGGAGTTTTCCGACGAGTGCGTGCCGCGAACTTACAGCCGCATACTTTTACAGCGTTTGGCTTGACACCGTCGCGGCGGTTAGTGCAGTATCACGGCGCGAAAAATCGCTCGTAAGTATTGGAAAGAAGCCTTACGCTCCCCGCTTGGGGAGTCGGCGCGAACGACCCGGCGGGCGGCAACTGGCCGTCCGTGTCGTGCATCTGAATTTACGCGACGCTGGAGCGGACAAGCGCGCGACCCCGAATCAAATCTCCCAACAGAATCAGGAATAGCGCACGGAGGATTTGCGACCGATGAAAAACGTTTTGAGACTACTGATTCTTGCCGCGGCTGTAGCGTCGTTCACGCTCCCGGCCTTCGCGCAGGATACCACGTCGGGCCAGACGACTGCCTCGTCTGCTCAAGACGAACAGGCCAAGACCGACCTCTACAACAAATGGCGTGAGAACCGCAACGGCAACGCCGACCAACAGAAGATTGCCTACGAGGCGGGCAAAGAGTATCTCGCCAAGTACGGCGCGTCGGACGACGTTTACGTCCAAGCCGTTAAAAAATGGGTGCCGAAGTACGAGGACGCCGTCCGTCGCTTCGAGCTTGGGCAGAGCTTCGACAAAAAGGATTATGCGAAGACCTTCGAGATCGGTCGCATCATTCTTAGCTCGCAGCCCGATGATATTGGCGTCATTTTGTTGCTCGCCCGCGCGGGTTATTCCAACATCGCGCTGGGAACGAATAACAAGAGCCTGAATCCTGACGCAGCGAGGATGGTGCGGCGCGCGATTGAACTCATCGAATCGGGTAAAGCTCCTGAGAAGTGGGAGCCTTTCCCGAACCGCGACGAAGCCCTCGCCTTCCTACAGTACACGCTTGGTCTCGTCTCGGTTGAAACGTCGCCGACCGACGCCAGCGCGGCCTTCATCAAAGCGGCTCAGTCAAACGGCACCTTTAAGCGTGAGCCGTCCACCTACATTCAGTTGGCTAACATCTACGAGGCCAACGAACTCAAGAAGCTGGTTGACGAGTACAACGCCGCCTTCCCGCCGGATAAGCCGATAACCGACGACCTCAAGCCGAAGTACGATCAGATGCTGGCGCAGGTAGGCAAGGTACAGGATCGCGTCATTGACGCTTACGCCCGCGCCGCTGCGTTGATGAACAGCGACCCGAAGTACACCAGCGACCCGAAGCTCGCCGCCGTCAAAAAGACCGTGTTGAGCAAGCTGACGACCTATTACAAGCAACGTCACGACAACTCCGACGCGGGTCTTACGGAATTAGTCAACAACGTTCTGAGCAAACCGCTCATGCTGCCGGGTCAAGAGCCTGTGACGCCGACCGCCGCCACGGACGGCACGGCGACTCCGACGAACGCGACGGGTCAGCCCGCGGGTGCAACTTCGCCCGCGCAGCCCGCGGCGACGCCGACGCCCACGCCGAAGCCCGCCGCCACGCCGACGCCTGCTGCGAAGCCGACGCCAACGCCCACGGCGAAGCCCGCAACCACCACGACGACGCCTCCGGCCAACAACACACCGAAGCCGAAGCCACCCGTGGCTAAGGCCAAACCTGCCGCCAAGCCCGCAAAGAAGCGCGGCGGCAAGTCAATCTCCGGGCGCTAAGCGAGCATCGGTCGCTAGCAACCGCACGAAGGGCGCGAACCCCAGACGAAAGTCGAAAGGTTCGTGCCCTTCGTTTTTTGTTACAATCCACGTCCATGACGAACCACGACGCCGCCGAGCCTCCCGACCTCGCCGCCCTCGAACAGCGTCTGGGTTATAACTTCGGCGACCGGCGCCTGCTCGAACGCGCGCTCACACATCGCTCTTGGGCGCATGAGAACGTCGCCGCCGGCGAGGAAGACAAGGCGCGACAGCTTCACAACGAGGCGCTCGAATTCGTCGGCGACTCCGTGCTCGGACTCGTCGTCGCCGACGCGCTTTTTCGCACGCACCCAGAAGTCACCGAAGGCGAGCTTTCGCGCATGAAGCATCGCTTGGTGAGCGCGCAGACGCTCGCACGCGCCGCGCGCGAACTCCAACTCGGCGAATACCTCAGAGTCGGGCACGGCGAAGAGAAGACGGGCGGGCGTCGCAAGCACGCTTTGCTCGCCGACGCCTTCGAGGCCGTGCTCGCGGCGGTCTTCCTCGACGGAGGCTTCCAAGAGGCCGCGCGATTCGTTTGCCGCGCGCTCAAACGCGAACTCGACGAAGCAAGCCCCGAATCCGCCGCCGCCGCCGACTACAAGACGATGCTTCAAGAGCGTCTCCAAGCCGAACGACATCTCACGCCGCACTACGACGTTGTCGAAACACACGGGCCGCCGCACGCGCGAACCTTCCACGTCGAAGTAGTCTTCGACGACGAACGCGTGCGCGGCGAGGGCCAGACCATCAAAGCCGCCGAGACCGACGCCGCCCGCCGCGCCCTCGAACAGATGAGCGCGACGCCGCAAGAAGAGAGCACGAAGCAGGAGGCAATCGGCGACGAGCACTAGAACGTTTCGCGTGTGAGTTGGCGGGAAGTGTAAACACAGAGGGCACGGAGTCGCGGAGAACACGGAGATTAACTGCTGTGGACTCTGTGCCTTCTGTGCCCTCTGTGTTTATTGCTTTTTTAGCTCAGGGCCGAAGTGCGCGACGAACTCATCTTTTGAGAGTCCCGCGGCCTCGGAGAGTTTTCCCAGCCAAGCCTCGTCCCCGAAGTCCTTGTCGCCGATTCGCACCATGTAGTCGCGCGCGACGCGGTAGCTTTCCGTGTCAACGTCAACGTGCCGCTTCCTGCCGCGACCCGTACTCGCGTCAATCACTTCGTCGAAGGGAACGGCGCGAAACTCGCCGCCCTGTATCGTCACAACAGCGCCCGCGCCGCCGCCGTAGAGATGTTTGAACGCGGCGTAACCCAGATCGCGCGCATACTCCGCGTCGTACGGAATCGGCGGCGCGCAGCGCAACTCGTAACCGATGGTCTTGTCAACAATCGTGACTTTGATGCTGCGTCGTTCGAGACGCAGTTGCACTTCGTTCTTAACTTTGCGACCGAGGTCAATTTCGGCGACGCGTATGTTGCCTTGCGCGTCGCGGTCAACGTCCTGAAGCTCCGCGACCTCTTCGGGGTCGAACAGCTCGACGAGCGCCTCGCTCAAAAGTATGACGCCGTGAGCGCGCCCCATCGCGCGCCGCTTGATTATCGTGCCCTCCACGATGTCGCAAATCTCCGACAGAGGGACGCGCGTGCGTCGAAACTCTTCGGGGATTATCGTGCACGTCGCGCTCGCGGCCTTGCCGATGCCGAGCGTGAGGTGTCCGGTGGGCCGTCCCATCGTCACGCCGAGATACCAGCGCGCGGTCGTCTTCGCGTCCTCCATCAGACGCTTGACGAGTTCGACGCCGGCGTGTCGCGCCGTCTCGTAGCCGAGCGTTGCGACCGAAAGGGGAAGCCACAAGTCGTTGTCAATCGTCTTCGGGACTTGGACGACTCTGATAGCGCCCTCGGTCGCGCGCTCAATCGCGGCGGAACTTCTGACGAGATCGTCGCCGCCGACTGTAACGAGCGCTTCGATGTTCAACTTCCGCAGCGCGGCGACGGCGTTCTCAAGGCTCGCGGCGTCGCGCGTGATGTCGGTGCGCGAAGTGCCGAGCGCGACGCCGCCCGTGAGATGTATGCGCGACACCTCGTCAATCGTCATCTCGTGCTGCTCGTCTGTGTAACGCTCGGCCAACCACTCGAAGCCGTCGTGGAAGCCGACGGGCGTGCAGCCAGCCTTACGCGCTTCGATGACGACCGCGCTGATTACCCCGTTCGTCCCCGGCGCTGGCCCGCCGCCGACGAGTATGCCGATTCTCTTTATCGCCATTCGTATTTAGGAAGAAAAATTAACAAGGATGGACAGGATTTACAGGATGAAAGATTTGAAATTTGAAATCTCAAGTTTGAAATTTCAACTCGCATCTTCCGAAATCCGAATTCTTAATCCTGTTCATCCTGTCCATCCTTGTTAATAATTCTCCGTTGTATCTCAACCGCGAGAAGTAAAAAAACTCCGATCACATCAGACAGGAACATGGCCGCTTATGTAGCCGAAGCGTTCGCGGAATTCGCCGGCGGTCATGTTTCCGGCGCGCGCGAGTTTTTCGACCCAAGCGGCGTCGGCGAAGTCTTCGGGTTCGAGTCGAATCATGTATTCGCGCGCGACGCGATAGCCTTCGCTCTCGACGTTGACCATGCGCACGCGCGTACGATTCGTGTCGGGTTCGCGTATGTCGGAGAAGGGAATCGGCGTCATGCGCCCGCCCTGCACGCTGACGAGCGCGTCGCTCCCGCCCGAACGCAGGAAACAGATGGCGGCGTAGCCGAGGTCGCGGCAGTAGGCCGCGTCGAAGGGAATCGGGTCGGCGCAGCGTAGTTCGTAGCCGATGTTCTTGTTGATGATTGTGACGCGTAGGCCGCGCGCGCCGAGTCGGCCCTGCACTTCGGCTTTGACCTTGCGCGCCAGATCAACTTCGGCGAAGCGTATGTGGCCGTGCTCGTCGCGTTCAACGTCTTGAAGGTCTTCAAGCTCCGCCGCGTCGAGCTTTTCGATGAGACCTTCGGCGAGGACAGCGAGGCCGTAGTTGCGGCCCGACGCGCGGCGTTTGATTATCGCGCCCTCAACGATGTCGCAGATATTTGAGAAGGCTACGCGGTCGCGTCCCTTGAACTCTTCGCCGATGATTGTGAGCGTCGCGCCCGCGGCCTTGCCGATGCCGAGCGCGAGGTGTCCGGCCTTGCGTCCCATGGCGACGACGACGAACCAACGCTTCGTTGAGCGCGCGTCCTCCATCAAGTTCTGCACGAGTTCGACGCCGACGTGACGCGCGGTCTGGTATCCGAAGGTCGGTATGTGCGGCGGCAAGGGGAGGTCGTTGTCAATCGTCTTCGGGACGTGCGCGACCTTTATCTCGTGGCCGGAGCGTTCGGCGACGAAGCTTGCGGACAGAGCCGTGTCGTCGCCGCCGATTGTGACGAGGTGCGTGACGCCTAAGCTTCGCAGCGTCTCGACGACGGCGCGCGTGGCCTTCTCCGACTTCGTTGGATTGTCTCGCGCAGTGCCGAGGAGAGAGCCGCCTTGAAGGTGTATGCGCGAGACGTCTTCGATGCGAAGCTGGCGCGCGTGTGAAGCGCCTTCGCGCATGAGCCACTTGAAGCCGTCTTGGATGCCGACGACGCGAAAGCCTTCGTTGATGGCTTCGATTGTCGCGGCGGAGATGACCGCGTTGATGCCCGGCGCGGGGCCGCCGCCGACGAGTATCGCAAGGACTCGCTTGTTCTCCATTAAAGCATTCGCCGCCTTTTCGCACGCGTGTTCGTTGATTCTACAGAAGCGCGCGGCTTAATCAAATCGATGGGAAACTACAACTGGGTTAAATTCATGCTTGCGTGAAGGGAAGAGATAGTAACCACAGAGACACAGAGAGCACGGAGGGTGCACAGAGTTGAAATTACTCTGTGCACCCTCCGTGCTCTCTGTGTCTCTGTGGTTAATTCAACTCACGATATAAGGCGACCACGGATTCATCGCGCATTCTTCAAGTATTTCTTCGGGAGCGGCGTCAGAGGAGTTTCGGCCTCCCAGAAGATGCTGACGACCCACCAGCGCCGCCCGTCGTTCAACAACTGAATGCTGTTGACGCCGCGCACGAAAGGCTTCGAGTCAACGCTTCCGACGCGCCCTTCGTATGTGCTCCAGACGTGCGCGATGTGTCCGTAAGTCAGGACGCGACGCGCGATTTCGTGCTCGAAGAAGCCTTCGCCTTCGAGAAACTCGGCGGCGCGCGCGATGAAGCCGTCAACGTCTAAGACTTGCGTCGCATACTCTTCGTCGCCCTTGAGCGGAGCGTCGGCGGGCGTGCGCGCGGGGCGTTTGGCGGCTGTGGGCATGAGGCGCGCGCCATCGAGGAAGAGCGTGCGCATGCGCGCCCAGTCGCGCTTCTGCCCGGCGGGGCCGGAGATTACGTCGTAGAGCGCGGCGATGATTGCGTCAATCGAGCTAACGTCCGTCATCTGTTCATCCTCCTTGGCAGTAGCCCGACCGTGAGGGAGGGCGTAAGACGAATGCGGAATGATGAATGATGAATGATAAGAGCGACGCTGTTTTTTATTCATCATTCCGCATTCATCACTCATCATTTTTGCTCACGCCCTCCCTGACGGTCGGGCTACTGCCAATAGTTTATGCGAGCGATTCGGTGCAAACGTCGCGCATGCTGCAACCGGCGCAGCGACGCGGGTCTTCGTGGCTGCGGTGAACGTCGCCGGCGTCGGAGGCCGCGCGCATCTCTTCAAGAATGGCGAGCGCGTGCTCGCGCAACTCTTCGGTGAACTCGACGCGCACTTCGCCGTCTCTGTAGCGTATGACGCCGTAAGGGCTTCGAGCGCCGAGCACGTCTTCGACGAGAAGACAGTAGGCCGCGAGTTGCGCGACGTGCGAGTCGTAAGGGCGTCCGTCCTTCGGACTCGCGGTTGATTTAACTTCGACGGGGATGACGTGGCCGCCCACCTCAATCAAGTAGTCGGGCCGCCCGACGAGGCGAAGCGTGTTTGAGACGAGCGGCCTTTCCTGCTTGACGCCTTCAGGGCCGACGACCGTCGGCGCGAGACGCCCGACGGGCTTGCCCGTGTCGCTGTAAAGAAGCGCGCCCGCCGGAAGGCCCGTCCGGCGCGACTCGCGTCGCGCGGCGAGGCGCGCGAGCGCAGCCGCGACGACGAGAAGCGCGAGAAGAAGGACGAGTAAGTTCATCCGCGCCACCAGAGTAAGAGTATGAACGCGGCGAGCGCGAGCGCGATGTAGAGGCAGGCGACGGAGACGCGACGCAGGAGTCGCGCGCGTCGGACGCCCTTGCCGTGTCGCTCGTGGTAAGCGGTGCCGGCTGCGCGAGACTCCGCGCCACGCGTCGGCTCTTGGCCTGTGCGCCTGAGCCACCAAGCGCGCGCGCAGAAGACGTATTCGCTCATGCCGGATGCGCGGATGCGTTCGCTTCGGTCTGTCTCGCCCATCGTCAATCCTTTGCCGTAAGAGTCGGCGGCAAGATAGTAGCGCAAACCGAAAAAGCTGTGTAACCCCGCCCGGCGTCGGCGACGGGCGCGCGGGGCAGGAAACGCGTATAATCGTCTCAAACTAATCAATCGCAACGGAAGAATCCGAAGGGGGAATCATGGAGCAAAGGGAACTCGGAAAGAGCGGCCTTGCGGTCTCCGCGTTGGGGCTTGGCTGCATGGGAATGTCGGAGTTTTACGGCGAGCGCGACGACGAAGAATCAATCGCCACTATCAAACGCGCGCTCGAACTCGGCATCAACTTCCTCGACACGGCGGACATGTACGGCGTGGGCCGCAACGAGGAACTCGTCGGGCGCGCAATCGCCGACAGGCGCGACAGAGTTGTGCTGGCGACGAAGTTTGGGAACGTGCGCGGCGCGGACGGAAGTTTTCTAGGCGTGAACGGCAGACCTGAGTACGTCGCTTCGGCGTGCGAGGCTTCGCTGCGTCGTTTGAAGGTTGACGTGATTGATTTGTATTACCAGCACCGCGTTGACCCGCAAGTGCCGATTGAGGAGACGGTGGGCGCGATGGCGCGGCTGGTGGAGGAGGGCAAGGTGCGTTACCTCGGACTCTCCGAAGCCTCCGCCGAAACCGTCAGGCGCGCGCACGCGGTTCATCCGATTGCCGCGCTTCAGAGCGAGTATTCGCTTTGGACGCGCGAAGTCGAGACAGACATTCTGCCCGCGTGCCGCGAACTCGGAATCGGATTCGTCGCATACAGTCCGCTCGGACGCGGCTTTCTCACGGGGAGTTTCGAGAAGCCCGAAGACCTGCCCGAAGGCGACCGGCGGCGCGACTTCCCGCGCTTTCAGGATGAGAACTTCCGCCGGAACATGCGTCTGGTGGAGCGCGTGCGCGAGATAGCTTCGGAGAAGGGCTGCGAGCCTTCGCAACTCGCGTTGGCGTGGGTGTTGGCGCAGGGGCGAGACGTCGTGCCGATACCGGGGACGAAGCGTCGAAAGTATCTCGAAGAGAACGCGGGCGCGGTCGAAGTGGAACTTACGAGCGCAGACCTCGAACGCATCGAAGAGACTCTGAGCAGCGCCGCCGTCGCGGGCGCGCGCTACCCGGAGGCCGCGATGAAAAGCGTGAATCGCTGAGCGGACGCGCGAGACGACTTCAGCCGGAAAGCACGATTGCTTCGGAGTTGTGAGGCGCGATTGCTTCGGTCGTTGAAGCAGACACGAAAACGGCGCAACTCTCCCGTGGAAGAGTTGCGCCGCCCGCGTTGTGGACGTTTCGCGGCGCGTGTGCCGCGCTGAAGTTGAACGGGGCGAGAACCGTCTGTCGAGTCAGTCCCGCGCGAGCGGGAGACGTTGACGCGTTCTCAAGCGTCGCGGGGCTAGACCGTGCGACGGCCCGTCAAAAGGTTGATGACGAAGATGACCAGCGCGACGACGAGCAGAAGGTGAATCAAACCGCCGCCGACGTGCGCGACCAAGCCAAGCAGCCAGAGCACGAGAAGAATAACAAGAATCGTCCAAAGCATCCCTTAACCCTCCCTTTTCTTTAGAAGCCCGAAAGTTAACCACACCGAATCTGACGGTCGCACATGGTAATGGCAACGCGTGTGCCAACTCGAAGGCGAAGCCGGAGGGGAGCGAATAACTGTTTGAAGTGACTGGGCTTATAAGACTAGCGGGGCGGCGGATTGACGAAATGGTAGGTGTTGAACGCGTCGCGGCTGTACGGTTACTTACCATGCGGGCAGACGCGTGTTTAGTTTCGCATCAGTACAGTCGCTTTGAGAATGGCAGTTAACCACCGCAGGCACAGAGGACACTGAGATTGCACAGAGATGAATTGATATTAGGTCACTACTGCCGCGAGCCGCCGAAACTTGAAGCGTTAACAGAGGATGATTGGGACGAGATACGCCAGACCCTCGCGCTCATCGCAGACGTGTACGCGCCCGACGACGAATAGACTTCCGCGGAAGGGAATCGTGAAGTCATAGACTTCCACGGAAGAGAAGTGTGAAATCGAAGGCGCTACGGTTTCGTGCTCGCAACGTTCTTTCGGTCGGCGAGCCGACGCTTTGCACGGTCGTAAAGCCCGCCATCAACGTCAGCCAAGCGTTCGACGCCGCGCTGTACGCGGCCTCCTGTGTAGTCTCGCCCGCGCCCGCGTTCTTGCCGTCCTTGCCGAAGCTCCAAGTGATGTGGACGTGACCGTCAATCCAACCCGGCAGGACGGTGAACCCGCGCAGGTCGTAAGTTACAGGCGCGGCCTTCGGGTCAACCGCGACTATCTTTCCGCCCTCGACGACGATTCGCGTGTCTCGCAAAACGTGTCCCTTGCCGTCGAGCAGAACGCTCGCCGCAATCACGACGCGCGCCTTCGGCCCACTCGTCTGCGCCGAAACTCTTTGCGTCGAGACGCAGACAACAAACATGCCGGCGACGCATAGAATCACTCTCGCTGCTCGCATGAACGCTTCTCCCGTAGTTCCGTTGCTCTTTACGTTCGTCCGTCGCATTAGACCACACTTGCAGGCACTCAAAACAGAAAGGGCGTCCGTCTTGGACGCCTCTTCTTATCGAAACTAAATGTGAGCCGGACAGGGATCGAACCTGTGACCCGCTGATTAAGAGTCAGCTGCTCTACCAACTGAGCTACCGGCCCGTGAGTGAAAATTAAATTACACGCCGCCGCGAGCCTGTGTCAAGAAGGCTCACGGCGGGGTAGTGGGTCAGTTAGAAAAAGCACTCACCACAGAGGCACAGAGAACACAGAGGGGGCACAGAGAAAAAAGAGGTTTTCTCTGTGCCCCCTCTGTGTTCTCTGTGCCTCTGTGGTTAATGTTTTGATCTGTGCCAGCCCTGACGGTTGAAACTGACCCATTACCCACGGCGGCGCTTCGTGTCTCAACGCCCGTTGTTCTCCGTGGGGAGTTTCTTGTCAACGACGGGGCGGTGCGGCGCGTTGGCGAGTTCGTATGCGAGGACGAAGACGGTGCGCGCGACCCTCTGCATCTTGTCGAAGTCTATCTTGTCGAGGCTGTCGGTCGAGCGGTGATAGTCTTCGTGCACGCCGTCGAAGTAGAAGATGATTGGGATGCCGTGCTTCGCGTAGTTGTAGTGGTCGCTGCGCGAGTACATGCGTTCGGGGTCGTTCGGTTCGTCGTAGTGGTAGTTGAAACGTAGCTTGAAGTAGGCGCTGTTGACGCTCTCGCTCAACTGCTGAAGCTCCGTGCTCATCAGCGTCGAGCCGACGACGTAAATCTCGTCGGCGGCGGTGAGCATGCGGTTAAGAGGGTTTGTGTCGCCGGGCTTCTTGCTACGTCCGATCATATCTATGTTGAGTTGCGCGACTATCTGCTTGAGCGGGACGGTCGGGTAGCGCGTGAAGTATTCAGAACCCCAAAGCCCCTTCTCCTCGCCCGTGTGCCAGATGAAGAGGATTGAACGCTGCGGGCGCGGCCCCTTCGTGAACGCTTCGGCCATCGTAAGAAGCGCGGTCGTGCCCGAACCGTCGTCGTCCGCGCCGTTGCAGATGGAGTCGTCGCCGACGGGACGACAGCCGCCGCCGTTCGCGCCGACGTGGTCGTAGTGCGCACCGAGCGCGACGTATTCCTTCTTGAGTTTCGAGTCTTTGCCTTCGAGCACGGCGACGACGTTTTGCGTGCTCGCTTCGGTCGTCGAGAGTTTGACGTTGATGCGCAGGCGCTTGTCTGCCGCGAGCGCGAAGCCCTTTACCGGCTCGCCCGTTCCTAGAGAAGACTGCAAGACGCGCTGGCCGTCCGCCTGCTCGCCCTTGAAAAGCGTCTCGACCATCGCGCGCGAGGGCATGATCGTGAACAGTGACGGAGGCGGCGCGGGTTCTTCGTCCTCGTCGTCATCCGCCACAGGGTTTTCGAGACGCGGGACGGTGAAGTAAGGTCGCGCGATCATGAACACGCCGCGACGCCAGCGCCGCTCGAAGTCGCGCGGGATGACGACGAGCGCGCGCGCGCCGTGCTTCTGCGCGTAGCTCAAGGGCGATTCCCAGTCGCCGCTCGGAAGATTCGCAACCGACACGCCCGCGGGCGGCGTCGTGCCGTCGCCGGAGACGACGACTATTCGGTCGCGCACGTCGAGTCCTTCGTACGCGTTGATGTTCTTCGACTTGATGACCCAGCCGTTGCCGACATAGACGAGCGGCGCGTCGGCCTCGCCGCCGACGCGTCCCGACGGAAGAAAGTCTTCGCCCATTTTGAACGTGCGCTCGCCCAACTGCGCCGTCGAGTTGGCGCGATCAACCTCTACCTTGCTCAAAGCGATGCGCTGGAAATACGAACCTTTGTCGCCCGCGGGCTTGAGCTTGAGTTGCTTGAGGTGGTCGGCGAGGAACTGCGCGGTCTTGTCGAGTCCGGGCGAGGGCGTGTCGCGCCCCTGCATTTCGTCGGACGCGACGACGGAAAGAATCTCCTTCATCCGCTCTATTGTGATGCGCTCGGCGGCCTCGCGCTCAGTGGCGAACAAAGCCGACGGCGCGAGTCCGGTGGTGGCCGACGCCGCCGCGACGCTCTGCCGCCGCTGCTGCGCGAGCGGCGCTTGCTGTAGCGTCAGTGTAAGAAACAGCCCGACCAGCGCGAGGCCGTACAAATTCAATCTACGCATAGCTCCTCCGAAAGATATTTTGCCGACTCGAAAACGATTTTAACTTCGACTGATACAAGTTGCCTTCGATGATAAACCGTACCCCACGCGTTTGCCAGTTGCGAGACTGACTCGGACACGCGCGCCATCGAAACAACGGCGCGCACGAACTTCAGTCTCAACACCAACGCTCTCAACTTTCGCCCGCGATTGAGTAGGCCGCGCCGCCCGTGCTATTTTGTCGTCAGCGGAATGAACGACGGCTCTAGGCTGATGCTCCATTTGATAACATTTGCGCCCGTAGCTCAGTGGATAGAGCGCAACACTCCGGATGTTGAGGCCGTAGGTTCGACTCCTACCGGGCGTATTCTTTCTCGAAAAACAAACCCTCCTTTCTCTTTGAAGAGAAGAGACCGCTTTCAGTTTTAGACACGCAGAACAAACGCGGGCCGGAGAACTGTGTTGACGCGCAAACGTCTTCCGCTAATCTTCGCGGGCGTCCTTCTGGCGTTCGCGCTCTACGCCTACGGCGTGCCCGCCCGTCCGCCCGGCTTCTACACAGACGAGTCTTCAATCGCCTACAACGCACACACGATTTCACAAACCGGGCGCGACGAGTACGGCGAGACGCTCCCGCTCTTCTTCCGAGCCTTCGGCGAGTACAAAAATCCGACCTACGTCTATCTCCTCGCCGCGCTCTTCCGACTGACCGGGCCAAGTATTTTCACTGCGCGACTCTTGAGCGCGTCGCTCGGCTGCGTCGCCGCGCTGCTTCTCGGACTGCTCGCCGCGCGCACGGCGCGCTCAACGCGCACAGGCGTCGCCGTCACAGCGAGCGCGCTTTTGACGCCTTGGCTCTACGAGTCGAGCCGCCTCGTCTTCGAGGTCGCGGCCTACCCGCTCGCGCTCGCGCTCTTCCTGCTCGCGCTCCGTCGCGCGTCCGAACGCGCTCGCTGGACTTGGACTGACATCGCCGCGCTCGCCTCGACGCTCGCGCTCCTCACCTACACCTACTCAATCGGACGACTCCTCGCGCCGCTCCTCGCCGCCGGACTCTTCATCTTCGCCGCGCGCGGACGACTTCGCTTCGTCCTTTTGACCTTAACGGCCTACGCGCTCACGCTCGTCCCGGCGCTCGTCTTTCACCTACATCACCCCGGCGCGCTGACCGCACGCTTCCAACTGCTCACGTACGCCACGCCGCGAAGTTCGACCGTGGACGTAATCGCCGGATTCCTTCATCAATACTTCATCAACCTCAGTCCGTGGCGAATGCTCCTGACGGGCGAGTTGAACATACGCGACCACGTGCCGGACGTTGGCGCTCTGCTCGCGCCTACGCTCGCGCTCGCCGTCGCGGGACTGATTCTCATACTGCGCTCGCGGCGCGGCGACGCTTGGTGGCGCTTCTGTATCTACGCTCTCCTCGCATCGGTCGTCCCCGCCTCGCTCACGCGCGACGAGTTTCCGCAACTGCGTCTCATAGCCGTTCCAGTCTTCCTGCATTTGCTCACAGCGCCCGCGTGGTCTTGGCTTTTGACGAATGATGAAGCGACTGCGACGAACAACGAAGCGACGACCGACGAAGCAACAACGAACGAAGCGACGACGACAGGCGAAGTGAAGCGTGCGCGCACGTCTGCAACGAACGCGGCTTTGAAACGCGCGTCGTCGAAACGTTCGACCTTGAGGCGCGCGTGTCTCTTGTTGCTGTTGATTGCGACGCTCGCGCAAGGATTCTATTTCCAGTGGCTTTTTCAACGGGGCGGGCCGGAGCGCGGCTACGTCTTCGAGTCGCACTACGCCGGGAAAGTTCTCGCCGCCGCGACGCGTCTGAACCTGCGCCCCATCTATCTGAAGGACGCGCCGGGCCACGCCGGTTACATACAGGCTTACTGGCACGGGCTTCTGCGCGGCTTCGACGCGACGCAGTTTCGACGCCTTCCGGCGGACGCACGCGCGCCCGCCGGCGCTGTCGTCATCAGCACGGAGGACGTCTGTTCCGACTGCCGCGTTATCACGAAGCGAATCAACTATCTCGTCTATGCGACAGAGCCGACCGGCGTGCGGGCCACCGCCGCGCCGCTCGCCGAAGGCTCTTTCCGCGCGCGCATCAACGCGTCGAAACTGCCCGGCGCGTTGAAGGCCGGACGGAAGTTGAACGTGCGCGTCGAGATTACAAACCTGAGCGACGAACGTTGGCCCGCCGTCGGCCAACCCGACGGGAGTTTCCGCGTCGTCCTCGGCTGGCGCTGGCTGAAGACGGACGGGACGGACGCGCACGTCGAAGGCGAGACGCGACTTCCGTTCGACTTGGACGCGGGCGAATTCTGCGCCGTCGAAACTGAAATCATCGCGCCCGGCGCGCCCGGCGACTACACGCTCGAACTCGACATGTTGCAGGCTGGTGTCGCACGCTTCGGCGAGAAGGGATCGAAGCCGTTGCGCAGCGCGGTGCGCGTCGAAGAATGAGGACGGCGATGAATAATTCTGTAGGGGCAGGGCTTGTCCCTGCCCGCGTGATTCATAAATCTCAACGCTGCGTTTCTAAACGCAATGGGCAGGGACAAGCCCTGCCCCTACATTTTCCATCCGAAGCGTGCTAGGCGTTCAAGGCCCGAAGCGCTCGCGGTATTCGATTGACGTGAGGAAGGCTCTGACCATCTGCGCGCGTTCGTAGTTGCCGTTGAACTGATTCATCTTGTTGAGCCAGAAGTTGTAGCCCGTGAGATCGTTGTCGGGCGCGTCGTCGGGGCCGCGGCGCATGTAGCCGAAGTATTGGAGGAGCACGAAGGCGCGGTTGAACTCGCGCAGCACGAAGTCGTCGTCGCGCGTCAACTCGCGCAGAGCGTCGGCGCGTTCGAGCGCGCCCGTCGTCAAGCCTTCGACGAGCGTGTCGCGCTCCGATTGTGAGAGAGAGAAGCCCGCGTTCGCGTTGAGCTTGTCAACGAACGACGGCGGCGTCATGTCGAGCGGAAACTCCGAGACGAATTCGGGGCGCGCGACGAACTCCGAGACGAAGGCGCGCTGGTTCGCTTCGAGTTGCTCTTGCCAATCGCCTTGCCCCACGACGAGGCCGCGGCCAATCGTCTGCGTGTCGCGCAGAAACTCCCGGAAGCGCGGGAAGCGCGCGAACGAGGCGACGTTCAGACGATAGACGAGGCCGCCCGTCTCCTGAAACTCTATCGAGAAGAAGAACGCGGCGGAGACGTTGTCGCGCTTCGTTGCGACGCACGCCGCGTCCGCGCCGCAACTCGAAATCTCACGCGACCAGAAGCGCAGGCCCTCGTCGTCGGCCTCGCGGTTGAGGAAGTCTTGGTACTGTTGACGGACGAAGAACTCGGTGTCGTCAATCGGATTGACGTCTGAAGGCGCGGTGTCGTCGTCTTCAATCGTGACGGTTGCGACGCTCGGAGAGCCGAGCGCGAAGGGCGCATTGACGCGCGTGAGGCTGATGTTGAAAGTCTCCGTGTTTTCGACGACCGCGCCGCCCGTGAGAAGCACGCGTATGTCTTTGCTCGTCTCGCCGGGCGCAAAGGTGAGCGCGCCGAGCGCGGGCAGGTAGTCGGCGCGCGCGGTCGCCGTGCCGTCGTTAGTTTCGTATTCGACTTCGAGCGGCGCGCTCGTGTCGCCCGTGCGCGTGACCGTGATTTGGACGTGTCCGTCCGCCTCGGATGCTTCGTAAGCGGAAGAGCTGAACTGCACGACGCCGGGCGCGTTCTCAGGCTTCGCGTCGAAGACGGCGACGAGCGTCGTGTCCGCGGCGGGCGTAGAGATGTCGTGAGAGATCGCGCCGCCGTCCGTCCAGCGCTGAAACTCGAAGGTCGTGCCGTTCAAACTTTGAACAGCGACGGTCGAGACGCGGCGTTTGATTCCGGCGACGCCTGTGAACGAAGCGGGCGCGGCCAACGGTTGGCCGTCGAGCGAGAGTTGAAGTCCGGGGGGTTCGGTCGTGAGCGTGACGCGCGACGTGCGCGGGCGTACGTCGCGGAAGGTCTCGTGCGTGAGTCCGCCGGAGTCGGCGACCTTCAGGTGAATTCTGTAGAAGACGTTCGCAGACTTCTCGCCTTCGGTTGGAATCGTGAAAGAGCCGCCGCGCGCGCCCGTCGCGGGGGGAAGGAACGGGTGCGTGTGCGCGCCGTGGTGGAAGTCAATCCGCCAAGTGAAGGCCGGCGGGGGAAGCACGCCGTCCTCCGGGTCGGTGGCCGTGCCGGAAAAGTCAATCGTGTCGCCGCCGCTGTAGAGCGTGCCGGCTGTGGGCGTTTGAATCGTCGCGGCGGGCGGCTGGTTCGTCGTGACGTTAAGGACTGCCGTCTCGCTCGTTGCGCTGCCGAAGGAGTTCGTGACGACGCAAGCGACTTGCGCGCCGTCGTCCGAGAGCGCGACGGAGTTGAGCGTGAGCGTCGCAGAGGTAGCGCCCGTTATGTCAACGCCGTCGCGTTGCCATTGGAACGTAAGCGGCTGCGCGCCGGAGGCCGTGATTGTGAAGGTCGCAGACTCTCCGGCGGAGACGGTTTGAGAGGCGGGCTGCGTCGTGATGAAGGGCGCGCTCGTGCCGGTGAAGATGATCTGAAAGATCGAGTCGCCGCCGCGCGCGAGGTAGTAGAGAGTTCCGTCGGGGCCGACCTTGAGGTCAACGGGGAGCGAGATGCCTGTGGCGAAGCCGGCGGTCGTGTTGTCAGAGGTGTCGAGCGTGCGAATCCAGCCGCTGCAAAAATCCGCGAAGAAATATTTACCGACGAAGAGGG
>Ga0081539_10002247_pt1 | contig 28092 bp, 19 predicted proteins | sample TabmetS4T2R2_FD_71023 | JGI IMG/M metagenome (GOLD analysis project Ga0081539, IMG submission 71023) | Tabebuia heterophylla rhizosphere microbial communities from the University of Puerto Rico - S4T2R2 | ecosystem: Host-associated > Plants > Roots > Rhizosphere ... | reverse complement strand
TTCCAGTCGCGTTTTTCGGATTCCGTTTTGAGTGCAGACAGAGTAGGAGAAGTATCAGGGATGTTATACCAATCGATGGCAATCCACCCGTAGGGGTAGGGGCGGGGTTCTCCCGCCTGCATTTCTATCGAATCAAGAAAATCCAGAAGTCCGGATAGAAAGCGGGGCAAATCGTGCTCACGGACAATCAGATCGAGGTAATCAGAAATCTCAATACTGCCAGCCAGCATCAATGCCTGTTGACCGTTATAGTCCGCGATGAATAACGGCGCTATGCCAATGAGCTGATCGTTTTCACGGGCTGAAACCAAAACAAGTAGGGGTGGATGGCCATCCACCCTTTGTTTCCATTCGCCGCCGCCGAGTGTCTTCCACCATTCGCTCAGATATTCATGGCGCGAGAACGGTGTATCGGAAATGCTCTGTTGAACGAGTGCATTCCATGTAGAGGGATCAATTTCAGAAAAAATTTGGTGTAATTTAAATTCCATTTATTTCATCTTTGGGCAATATTGTAGGGGCGCAACATAAAGGATTACAAATCATGCTTTGCAATCGCCATGCTGTGCCCCTACGCCATCCATAAATTTTACCAGTATAATGATGGCAACTTTTTGAACCTTCTTACCCTGTGGCGACATTCGATCTAAACATTCTGCCCATTCATCGAGTCAACGGACAGGAGTCAGACACATTGCCTGGCTTGCTGGCTGTCGCCCCGCCGCGCAGAGTCGCGCGTGGCCGTGAAAAAGACAGCCTGATTTTGTATCTCATGCTGACAGGTAATGCTGCGTTTTCGCCGGCCGAGCTCATCCGGTTGAATAACAACGCGGCGGGAGTCTTCTATCAATCTCCTGGTCCATTAACGTCAGCGATGCGTAAAGCGGCCGATACGCTCAATAATACATTGCTTGAACGTAATTTGTCTACGACAGGCCGCGGACAATATGCGCTAGCATCTCTTGCGATTGCATCGGTGCGTGAAAATCAGTGCACGTTATTACTCTGTGGACCAACCCACGCGGTCTGGGTCACCGAAGGACAATCTCGTCATCTCTATGATCCCGCGCTTTCAGGCAAGGGACTTGGGTCGAGTCAGAGCATCCAAACCTATCTTTCGCAGGTCGAATTGCATCCGCATGATTTGCTTGTGTTGTGCGGAAAATTCCCAAGGGATTGGGAAGCGGATTTACTCAATGAACGTCCGCCGGCCTCGCTGGATGCAGGCTATCGCAAACTCATGTTTACAAAAGGAGACCTACACGCGGCATTGGTCCAGGCACAAAGCGGAAATGGAACGATCACTGTTCTGCGACCAGATTTGAACGCGTTGCATCGCACGTCGGAAAAGCTTGAGCCTGTTCCAAAACAAGAACCTTTTGTTCCCCAGGATGACTTTAAACCGCCGCAGCGTGACAATTCGGAGATTTTTCCACGCTTTCCCATTCCTCGCAGCGAAGAATCGGAGCCAGAGGGTTCTTCCATCACAGAAGAGGAACTGGACTCATTGGCAGATTTTGCCGCGCATATCATACAACCGTCTGCATATGCGATTCCCCCACAGCCAGAAATGACCATCCCGGTGCCGGAACCGGAAGAAGAGGTGCAGAACATAACGTCTGCGCCACGCGCTTTTCCTTCATCCATTCCCAGAACAAGGCCTCTCGAATCAAACGTTAAATTGACAGAAGCGGTCCCCTCGATCCAAGAACCTGACCCACCTTTGATGAAGCCAGAGAAGCCAAGTGCACATGCAGAAGCTGCCCGTCAGATGGCTAAGGCGATGGTCGGCGGGATCCAGTCCGGGCGGCGCGTGAACGAGCGTATCCGGACCCTCTTGGCAAAGTTTATTCCACGTCTACTTCCCAATGCAAGTTCCAAAAAACCGCTGGTCGTCCCAACGTATGCAATGGTCTTTATCGCAGTTGTGATCCCCGTTTTGGTTGTGACGGTAGCAAGTATGGTCTACCTGCGCTTTGGGCAAAGCATTCAGTATGATGAGTTATATCGTCAGGCGCTCAACGCGCGCGCACAAGCCGAGGGTGCGACTGAACCTGTACGTCAACGCGATGAATGGAAAAGGGTGTTGGATTTGCTCGATCAAGCCGATGAGTATCGTGAAACGCCTGAATCAAGATTACTGCGCTCGGAAGCGCAATCCAGATATGATAGCTTAATAGGAGTGGTCAGACTCGAGTTCAGCCCTGCGTTCACGAGTGGGCTGGGCAGCTCAACTCAGATCAGCCGTATGGCGGCGAATGAAAGCGATTTATACATGCTCGATGCGGAAAGCGGGAAAATCCTGCATGCTTCATTTACCGGAAGAAGTCTTCAACAGGATAGCACCTTTAACTGCCAGCCAGGTACCTATGCGGGTTACCAGGTTGGCACAATGGTGGATTTGCTTGCCTTGCCGAAAGTCAATGCAATCGGGGCAACTGTACTTGGTATCGACCCTACCGGGAATCTTTTATATTGCTCACCAGGTCAGGTGCCTCAAGCCATTCCTCTCCCAAATCTGCCCAACACGAATTGGGGACGTATCACAGCCTTTGTTTTGGATAACGGCAACTTGTATGTCCTCGACGCCACCTCGCGCGCGGTGTGGGTCTTCGTTGGAAAGGACAGTACATTTATTGACACACCTTATTTCTATTTTAGCAATCAGATCCCGGACATCGATAATGCCATCGATATCGCGGTGAGCGGTGACGATCTCTATCTGCTTCATGCAGACGGTCACCTTTCCACCTGTACGTTCAGCCGGATCAATGAAACTCCTACGCGCTGTATAGACCCGGCCAATTACAATGACAACTTTCCTGCTCATTTGGGTTTGAATCTTTTTGCACAGGCTCATTTCACACAGCTGGCCCTGACCAATCCGCCAAACCCCGTTGTCCTTTTATTGGATTCTGAGCACCAGAGCGTCTATCGTTTCACACCGCGCTCATTAGAATTGCAGAATCAAGTTAGTGTCTATGCAGGGAAAGCGAATCCCTTCCAACGCGGACCGGTGGGTGCAATGGCGGTCAGCCCCAACTATGTGTTGTATCTTGCAATTGGAAATCAAGTCTACTTCGCGACGAATCTTCCTTAATATTTAGTTTACGATGCAGTTGCGCGAAGTGTGCATCCGCCCGCAGTGCAACTACGGGCGAACATCGTGACGTAGTGGTAAAAATGAATTTCTTTAACTCTCTCTTCCCAAAACGAAAAGCCTCTCCTTCTCCACTGCCCAGCCAGCCGGCAGTTCTTCCGGATTCCTCCGATGAACCTCCACAAGTGACGGTTCTCAGGACGCTCGTCATTGTCTACGAACCTGTTGTGGAAAAGAGAACGGGTACAAAACTTTCGCAATACATGCATTGGAATAGTGTTGAGGATTTAGCAAGGGGTTACATGTCCGACGTTCTGCAAGTGAGTGGAGGACTCGCGCGTTATCAGATCGTCCAGCGTATTGATATAGATGACTTCCCGGCAAAAGTCGATGGTTATAAATATGACGCGGAGACCTTTCTCAAAGTTGCTCGCGGGGGAACCCAACCGTACATGCCGCAGGAGGCCAATTATTACGCTATTATCGAGCGCTTCACTATCCTGGAAAGAGTAGCAAATAATGAAATCGACGAAGTGTGGGTTTTTAACTTTCCGCACGCAGGTTTTTACGAATCTATCATGGGTGGACCTGGCGCCTTCTGGTGTAATGCTCCTCCGCTGCGCAACACGGAAGCGGCGCTGAGACGATTCGTTATTATGGGCTTTTCCTATGAACGCGGTGTTGGTGAGATGCTTGAGAACCTGGGCCATCGCGCTGAATCGATCATGGAAAAAACCTTTGAGAAAATACCCGATGATATTAGTTTGTGGAAGCGCTTTACTCGGTATGAAAAAACACATCCCGGGAAGGCCGCCTTGGGAAATGTGCATTTCGCGCCGAATAGCGATCGTGACTATGATTGGAATAATTCATCTACGGTCTTGAGTGAGTGTGATGATTGGTTATACAACTTCCCCAACTTCAAAGGTGTGACACGTGAGGTGACTGCGGCGGATTGGGGTCATGGGGATATCCGTGAACATCACAAATGGTGGCTAAATCACTTCCCGAAAACTGCCGGGCGCAAGAACGGAATCCATAATAACTGGTGGCAATATATTATGAATCCGAATAATGTAATTGTATAATTTTATCTACACAACGCGGATCTACGTGATGTTCTTGATCGTACGCTAGAAAGAATGTCTCAAATTTGCAATTGTATATGTCCAGTGGGGAGATAAAATAAGCTGTAGAGCAAGGTTTAGTTTTTTTGCATAACTATAAAATGAACAGACTTGCCTATCTGCCGCCCAAGCCTTCATCTTATATCATTGCCACTATCCTATCTGCGTTATACGTGGGAGTTTTGGCCCTGTATCATGAGCTTGTTGGGGATGTAATTGCGTCTCTCGCTATTATTCCGATCATTAGTTCTTATGCCTTGATCAGTATTACCCTTATCATTGGCTGGCTTCGTTCCGCCTCAGAGTTTTAACAAACTGCGTCGAAACACCTGAAAATAACTTATGAATAAGTTGCGCGATCAAATTATTCGCCATCAAATCGTATTGATCGATTTGGCCCTTATCCTTACAGCCGTGCTCATGTTCTTAATGACGGACCTGATCGTATTCTTTTTTCACATCATCTTCGTGTTGCTGGCAGTCGGGGCTTTTTTCTGGAAGTTTCGTACCTTTGCCCTGCGAGCCACCTTTTGGGTCATCCTGACGACAGCAATGGTACTGCGGGCAGTGGCAACAGGTCAGACACAGTCCGATGAGCTTGTCGAAATACCGCTGCTCTCCCTTATTCTGATGACAGTCTTCCTCATCTCGTCCCGACGAGCGCAGTTTCAAAATCAACTGGAGAATGAGCATATAGCTCTTACGCGGGCATTGGGAGAACGGAACGAAGCGCTGGTAAAACTGGGGACGCTCGAAAAAAACCGTCAAACCCATACAAAGTTTCTGGAATTATTAAATGAAATTACAGGAACAGCGCTTGAGGCCGACAATTTGGAATCCACCTTCAATATTTTGGTCAAACAATTTGCGAAACTGTTTGAAGCACAGGATTGTTTCTTTGCCCGCTGGGATGATGTCCATGCTATGACCATCCCGATCGCGGCGTATGGCTCCTTGAGCGATATTTATCCTTATATGCGTTTTGAACCGGGCGAACGAACTTTAACCTCTTCGCTGATGGAAGTTGAGCATCCAATTGCAATTTCAGACCTGGAAAACTCCCCATATGTCAATCCGAGAGTTGCCTCTCTTTTTCCCAGCACTTCAATGCTTGGGCTTCCACTGATGGTGCAGGACCGTAAGTTAGGTGCTTTGATTTTGGGCTATAACAAAGGCCGTTCTTTTGATACAGAGGAAATTTCTCGCGCCGAAACAGCTGCCAATCAAATTGCGCTCGTATTACTAAAAGCGCAACTTCTGGAGGAAGAACGCAAACAAGTAAAGCAACTGACTGCACTGCATGACGTTGCACTTACCTCCATTCAGGTGGATAACGAAGATCAATTGATAGAGCGTGTCACAAAAATTATTGAAAAAAACCTCTTTCCCAATAACTTCGGCATCTTGTTGCTGGATGAACAAAGCGAGACTCTACACCCTCATCCCTCCTATCACTTTTCCTCTCTTGAAAGAGAAGGGCTTGAGGGTATACGGCTTGGCGAGGGGATCACAGGTCAGGTGGCAAAAACAGGTCAACCCCAACGTATTGGGAACGTAAATCGTGCCAGTAATTATCTGAGCTTCGACAGCGGCACCTCGTCCGAACTTTGCGTGCCTATCAAGCTCAAGGAACATGTATTGGGAGTTATCAATGCCGAGAGCACGAAAAGAGACGCGTTTACCGAGGACGATGAACGATTGCTGGTAACACTCGCGGGTCAATTGGCAATAACCATTGAGCAATTGCGTACTGCTCAGGCGGAACGTCACTGGCTGGGTCAGCTGGCCCATTCCAACGAGTTGATTTATTCACTTGCCCACATTACGACCAATATCGAAAAAGCGCCCAACCCAGATGAAATTATTCGCGCGCTCGGCATGGAACTGAAAAAGATCGATATCGCCTGCCTGATGGCAATATATGATAAGCATAAAGAATTATTTACGATCAATTACGTATCCATAGGTTCAGAAGTACCAAGCCAAGTGGGAAATGGTATGGGCCCTGCGTTAATAGGATACGTTTTTTCTATCGACCAAATGAGTTCACGATTGGATATTCCGAATCTTTCTCAACCTGCAGTCATATCCAATTTGGAGGATGAAGCCCAGGTTTTATTTTCTGGAAGCCAGAAACAAAGCGCTTCGAAAATCCTGAAGAACATCGGAATTAATAGTGAAGTTAAACTGATCCGTCTCCCTCTGCTATTCGAGGAAAACCTTTTGGGAATTTTATGGGTATGGGGAATAAGTATCACAGAGGCAGATTTGCCGGTGATGTCCATATTTGCAAAGCAGATTGGCATTTCCCTCGAGCGCGCTCGGCTGTTTCAAGAAGTGCAGAGCCTCGCCTTCACGGATCCGCTCACGGGCTTGCATAATCGCCGCAGCCTGTTCGAGATGAGCAGGGTTGAGTTTTCCAGAGCGCATCGCTTAAACCGACCCATCTGCTGCATGATGCTGGACCTTGACCACTTTAAGCAAATTAATGATACCTACGGTCATCAGATGGGCGATCACGTTTTGCAGGAATTTGCGAAACGCTGTAAAAATTCTGTGCGCGAGATGGATCTCATCGGCAGATATGGGGGCGAAGAACTCATTATCATCCTGCCCGAAACAAATATCATCACGGCATTACAGATCGCTGAACGAATATGTGAATCGGTTGCAGAAGCACCAATCAAAATTCCTGATGGGGAAATTAATGCCACAGTCAGCGTGGGGGTCGCCGCAAAAGATGACAATACAACCCAACTCGAAACTCTGATCGCACGCGCTGATCAGGCCATGTACATCGCAAAGCACAAGGGTCGGAATCGCGTTGCACTGAGCAAATAGGCACTATTTAATCGTGCTGGCTCTTAAGTTAATCTGAAATTTTCAGGGCAATCAATGTTGCATCATCAGCCAAAGGCACTCGATCACTAAATTCATTCACCGTCTGGCGGACAACCTGAAGAATATCAGGCATTGTCAAATTAACATTCCGCGCGAACAGTTCGGCAAGCCGTTCATGCCCAAATTGCTCCCGGTTCATATTCAACGCCTCCGTAAGACCATCCGTGTAAAGCAGGAGGGAATCTCCCTTTTCCAGAGTAACAGACTCTGTTCTGGGTCGAAAATCCTCTGCAAGCCCGATGGCAGGTGCGGTTCTTGTTAGCCAGTGAATATCGCCCGTATCCTTTCGATACACAACCGGAGGATTATGTCCTGCATTGATATAAGTAAGAATACGAGTCTCTGGATCGAAACGAGCCAGGAACACTGTGATAAATGTCGTGAAGTTGATATTATGGATGTAGAAGCGATTGATCCGCTCCAGGATTTCGGCTGGGACTTCGGTATCTGGAGCCATGGTGCGTAAGGCGGTTTGCAGGCTGCTCATCAGCATGCCGGCTGAAACGCCGTGCCCGCTGACATCTGCGATGACCAGTCCATGCGCTCCGTCCCGGTATTCGAAGAAGTCAAAATAGTCGCCGCCGATGATCTCGGAGGGACGACTAAAGGCGGCCAGTTCTACGCCTGCTATAGTAGGCATGCGCTGAGGCAGCAGGGCGCGCTGGACAATCTGCGAAAGTTCGAGCTCGGATTCCAGGCGTCGTCGCTCCTCGTCGGAGTAGTGATCTAAACAAACGTGCGCAGTATAGTCCATCTCAAGACGGTTGACTTCTACATACCCGTGACAGATCTCACACATACCGAGAGTCTGGTTCTCGATTTCCTCTAGAGAAGTCTCAATAACGTGCAGATGTTCCTGAATGCAATGTTCATCGTCGCATAGGCAATTATCTTTCTCTTCGTCGGTTGCTGTCTCCAGGAATTCTGTCAGGTTTTGGCGCTTTTCATCCAGGCTAATCTGAATGCGCTCAAGAGTATCCATTGCCATTTCTTCCTCCGATGCTGTTTTGACCAAAATTAGAACATTTGTTTAGACTCTATCAGTTCAATATTTCTTACAAAATTCATGTTACAAAACAGGTGTCCAAACCTGGTATAAACCCATTCGACCTTCATTGCCATCTGAATAAAACATGTCAGATATATAGAAACCGCTATCCTTTGCAAGCTCATCTAATTCTACTTCGGTAAAATGATGGACGTAACGCAAGCCCACACCCCCATCTCGCCAATCGAGGAGATAATCTCCCCCATCAACATCGGACCCTGAAATCCCTACGGCACCCCAGGGCTGGATCCTCGTTTTGAGTTTTTCGCTGTTCAGGAACTGCCAGTTGGAGTGGATGAATTTTCCGTCAGGTTTTAGAAGTTTGTGAATTGTTTTGAGAATATTCAATCGCAATTCAGTTGAAGGTATGTGATGCAACACCGCAAAGGCAGTAATCAGTGACCAGTAATCAGTAACCGGCAACCGATTACTGGTTACTGATAACTTTGTAAGATCAACCTCCATAAACCTGACAGAGAATCCCTCAGGCTGAGATTCAGCCTCTCGGAGCAGAGGCAGGCTGAAGTCCAGGCCGAGATATGAGCCGCGATGGCCGCGTTTCGCCAGTTCGCGGGCGAGTTCACCGTTTCCGCATCCCAAATCCAAAATGGATTCGTCTCCTGTGAGCATTTGGAGTACGCGTCGCACGCCGGGCTGAATCCTGTGACGGGTTGCCGAGAATGAATCGCCGAAGCGAGTGTAAAAATCCTTATTGAGTTCAATCAGGCGCGCGGCCGTAGCTGAATCCATCAAAACATTATAACGGTTATAATCCTGCCATGCTGACGCCGTTAGAGATCGAGCGGCTCTCGGAGGAATTCGAAACCAAAACGCCACAGGAGATCATTACCTGGGCAGTGGATAGATTCTGGCCGCAGATCGCGTTAAGCTCCTCTTTCCAGACTCAGTCCATGCCGCTTTTGTATATGGCCTCGCGGATACGGCGTGATATTTTGGTTCTGTTCTTGGATACAGGTTATCACTTTTGGGAAACCCTGATCTTTCGTGAGCAGCTTGCCTCGGAATGGCAGTTGAACGTTTTGGATTTGTATCGCGATTCGCGCTGGGACTCATTTGCACGCCGGCAAACCCGCGCGCTGCCATTTGCAGACCCGAACCTGTGCTGTTTTATGCACAAAGTGCAGCCGATGCAAAAGGCCATGAAGGATATGCTGGCCTGGATCAGCGGTATCCGCCGCGACCAGACCTCTATCCGCTCAAAAGCTAAAATCCTGGAATTGCAGGAAGATGGGTTGATCAAGATCAATCCATTGTTGAACTGGACGAAGGATGATGTGAAGCGATATATGGAAGAAAATAATTTGCCATCACATCCATTGCTGGAAAAAGGATATCGAAGTATTGGCTGTTCCCCATGTACGATTGCGATCGGTGTGAATGATGACGAGCGCGCGGGACGCTGGTCTGGACGAAGCAAGATCGAATGCGGCTTGCATACAGATATGTTCAGCCACAAGGAAGTTTCGGAAGTGAAGAACGATTTTCATCTGGACGTTTCGTCCGTAGATAATAATGGAAGCTAAAAACAAGTAATGGTAATACATACTGAAAGACAAGAACGCTGGCGCGAAACGCACCTGCTTACACCTGATAAAAAAGAACTGGCACGAACTGTGCTGGATGAGATTCGCCGCGGGCGCGACGTGACGAAAACCCTACGAAGCCATCCGATTAAAGGAGGTGGCTACCTTAATAAATCGATGCTGGTGTCGATCTATCATGAAGTGGTCAAATCCGGCGAGATGGAGGAAGATATTCGTCTGCTCGAACGGATTCGGATGAAGCCGATGCGCACACTTTCCGGCGTGACCACGGTGACCGTTCTGACCAAGCCGTATCCGTGCCCTGGGAAATGTATTTTTTGCCCTACTGACGTGCGCATGCCCAAATCCTATCTGCCTGATGAACCCGGCGCGATGCGCGGGTTGGAGCATCAATTCGACCCGTACGCTCAGGTTCGTTCGCGGATCGAGCAGCTGAAATCGGTAGGACACCCAACCGATAAGATCGAATTGTTGATCCTGGGCGGGACTTGGTCTTCCTATCGACGTGATTATCAAGAGTGGTTTGTTAAACGATGTTTTGATGCGATGAATACCCTCACCCCGACCCCTCTCCCAGAGGGAGAGGGTGCCCAACGGGCGGGTGAGGGAGAACTTGGTGAGGCTCATTCACTCAACGAAACAACTCATCACCGGAATGTGGGGCTGGTCATCGAGACGCGGCCGGATGAGATCACTCTGGATGAAATCCGCTGGTTACGTCATCTCGGTGTGACAAAAGTGCAGATGGGCGCGCAAAGTTTGGATGATCATATCCTTGAGCTCAACAAGCGCGGACATGATGTGGAATGTACTCGTCGGGCGACCGCTTTACTGCGCGCGGCGGGTTTCAAGATTGTATTGCACTGGATGCCGAATCTATTAGGTGCAACGCCCGAATCAGATCGCGAGGATTTCGCGCGGCTGTGGAACGATTTCTGCCCAGATGAGATCAAAATCTATCCTAATCAATTGCTGGCCAACGCGGAATTGTATGAATATTGGCAGCGTGGTGAATTCAAGCCATATACGACACAAGAGTTGATTGATCTCATTGCCGATATCAAGCCGACCATCCCACGCTATTGTCGTGTGAACCGCGTGATCCGCGATATTCCCTCCACGAATGTCGTAGAAGGGAATCGAAGGACAAGCCTGCGACAGGACGTTCACGCTGAAATGAGACGACGCGGCACACGATGTGAATGCGTGAGATGTCGCGAGGTCCGTGGAAAGTCTGTGAATACCGATTCACTGAGGCTTGATGACTTGGTCTATCAGGCAGGAGCGGCCGAGGAATACTTCATTTCGTATGTGACTCCGGATGACAAACTTGCGGGCTTTGTGCGTTTGTCGTTACCGAGTAAAGACTCTCCACAAACTGGGCTGACCGACCTGGACGGCGCGGCATTAATCCGTGAAGTACATGTCTATGGACAATCCCTTCCTGTCGGTGCAGAGAAAGAGGGCGCGGCACAGCATACCGGGCTGGGCACGCGTTTGCTTCAAGAGGCAGAGCGCGTCGCGCGGGCAAATGGATTTAGGCAAATAGCCGTCATCTCGGCGGTTGGCACGCGGGGATATTATCTCGAGCGCGGCTTTGAGCGGGGAGAGCTATATCTTACAAAGACATTGATATAACATAAGCGGGAATTAAGCAGAAAGTCAAAATCTTCATAAGAATTAGAGTTGTGTTAGATAACCATATGGGTTCTTGACTTGCGTCCTGCGCAGTGTAAAAATATTGTAATGGACTACAAAGATTACTATAAAATTTTGGGAGTAGACCGAAAAGCCAGTGAGGAGGATATTCGCAAGGCATATCGCAAACTGGCGATGCAATATCATCCTGATCGCAACCCGAACGACAAGAAAGCTGAAGAGCACTTCAAGGAAATCAATGAAGCTTATCAGGTACTAAGCGATTCGAAGAAGCGCTCGCACTATGATCGCTTGGGCTCTGATTATTCCACCTGGCAGAGACGCGGTGCGCCCGGTGATTTCGACTGGGGTCAATATGGTGGATTTCCGCGCGGCACACGGGTTGATGTCGAGGATATGGATGAAATGTTTGGCGGAGGGTTTTCAGATTTCTTCCGGACCATATTTGGTATTGGGAACAACCCTGCTGCACAAGGCTATCAGCAGGAACTTGAAATCAGTTTTGAAGAAGCCTATAAAGGAACGACTCGTCTCCTTCAGTCTAACGGCAGAGATAAACAAGTCCGTATTCCTGGTGGTGTGCGCACAGGATCAAGAGTACGCGTGCCCAATGCAGGCCCTAATGGGCTTGACCTATATTTGATTGTAAATGTGCAGGATGATAAACGTTTTGAACGACGCGGCAATGATTTGCATACTACTGCAACGGTCAGTGTGTTTACTGCCATCCTGGGCGGTGAGGCAGACGTGGAGACATTGGACGGCAAACTCAAACTCAGCATCCCTGCCGGTACACAACCGGAACAAGTTTTCCGCCTGGCCGGACGCGGCATGCCGCATGTTCGAAATTCAAATGAAAAAGGTGATCTCTTTGTACGCTTGAAGGTCTCGATCCCAAAATATCTTTCATCCAAACAACGTGAATTATTGGATGAGGCTTCACGCCTCAAATTCTAGAAAGGAAAAAATGAACCGTACGTTACTTATAGTATCAATGCTGACAGTTTCAATGTTGGCTTGTCAGATTACAGGACTCACGCCATTGGCTCCAACGGCATCTACACCGCTACCTAACTCACAGGTTCAGACATCGCCCCCTGTTCTGGTGGAGGCAGCTCGGCCCATCCCAGAAGAAGGATCGTTATCAGAGCTCTATCAGGCAGTGCTTCCGGGGGTTGTCACCATCTTTACTGATACTGGCCTGGGATCAGGTTTTGTATTTGATGGTGAAGGTCATGTTATCACGAACAACCATGTCGTCGAAGGCGCAAGTTCGGTAGAAGTAGATTTTGCCTCAGGCTTTAAGGCGCATGGCACAGTGATCGGTACAGACGCTGACGCTGATATCGCGGTGATTAAAGTAGAGGCTCCCGCAGACCAACTTCATCCATTGGCGATCGGCGATTCAAACAATCTCTTGGTAGGGCAATCGGTTGTTGCAATTGGAAATCCATTTGGCCTGGATGGCACTATGACCCTAGGTATTATCTCAGGCCTTGGCAGAACCCAGCCTGCCCATGCGGCACCCGACGGTGGGGGGGCTTTTAGCAACGCCGACATTATCCAGACCGATGCAGCCATCAATCCCGGCAATTCGGGTGGTCCCCTTTTCAATTTAAATGGTGAAGTTATCGGTGTCAATCAGTCAATTCGAACGAACAACGTTGATCAGACGACTGGGAATGCAGTTAATTCTGGTGTTGGGTTTTCCATCTCTATCAATTTGGTGAAACGTGTTGTGCCAGGTCTGATTCGAGACGGCAAATACGAATATCCATACCTGGGAGTTTCTTCCAGAGAACTAACTCTAGCAGAAATTGAGTCACTTGGCCTAAACACATACGCGGGCGCATTTGTAGCTGATGTAGTATCTGGGGGTCCGGCCGATCAGGCTGGTCTCCAAGCAGGCAAAGATGTAATCACAGGGATCGATGGCATTCAGGTTACTTCGTTTGATGATATGCTGAGTTATCTGGTGACAAATAAGTCCCCAGGAGATACCGTTACATTGACGGTGCTGCGAAACGGGCAGCCTGTTGACGTCACCGTCACGCTGGGTACACGTCCTTAAACGTTGTGACAGCAGTTAAACTGCTGTCACAACATCGTGGTTAACCAAATCTTTCTTCGCGCCAAACATCGGCACGGTTGTGATATCCGGCCTGTTCCCAAAAGCCGCGCCGGTCACGCGTCATAAATTCCAGAGACCGAAGCCATTTTGCACCCTTCCACAAATAGGGCGTTTCCAAATCTTCATGGCCAGGGATGAAGCCTACTACTCCACGTAGCGGATAGCCATGATCTGGCGAAATCGGCTCGCCATTGAAATGGGTGGCAAGCAAAAAGTTTTCCTGTAATACGACCTCAAGCGGGAGATTTACAGTAAAGCCGTATTCTGCATGTTGCATTACATGGGTGGCATTGGGTTTGATTTTAAAGAGACCGTTTTCAACCATTGTCTTAACGGAAACACCCTCCCACACGGTATCGAACTTACTCCAGCGCGTCACGCAATGGATATCCATTTGAATTTTTGTGCGCGGAAGTTTATTGAACTCATCCCATGTCCAGCGTTTTTCTTCTTCCACTTCACCCCACACGCGAAAATCCCAAGTTGCAGGGTTAAAGTGTGGGACAGGACCATAATGCAGGACGGGAAACTTAAAGGTAAGCGCCTGTCCGGGCGGTAACCGTCCCTCTCGGCGAACTTTTTCTTCTTCCTTGCGGCGATCGGCTCCTTCAAATGATGAAAACACGGTAACTCCTCTCGAAAAAATTTCAATTTCTGTACAGAATAGACTCCAGGGGAAAACAATTTGTTACAATCATTTCGTAATGATTAATCATTTTGTTAGAAATGGCACTTTGGTATTCCTTACCTTATTGCAATTAAATGCTCTGGACAACTGCAAAGAATTATAATAGTATTAGAAAGCGGGTTCATGTTTTATGTTGTTAAGAAACTTTTTTGCACTTATCTGCGTCATGTTTACAAAGCAGGAAGATCGTAGCGAAACCTCATGAGAGATGGCGTCGCTCTGCTGAAAGCTGCCAAAAATCTGGACGAAGAAGCGCTTACGGCCATCTTCGATCAATTTGCTCCCGCAATTTATAAATATACATTGCGGTTGTGCCATGATCAGATTGTTGCGGATAATATCGTAGGCGACGTCTTCGCCCAACTTCTCGAACAATTTGCGGCTGGGAAGGGACCGCGTACCAATCTTCGTTCCTATTTATACCAAACTGCATATCACCTTGTTGTGGATCGTTCCCGCGACAGCCAGCATAACGCTCCGCTCGAAATTGCGGTAGGGACGTATGAAAAAGGACAGTTCAGCCCGACGCAATCACAGATCGAGGAGCGGGTCATGATGGAAGCACTGATCTCGGCGATGAACACAGATCTAACCGAAGATCAAAGACATGTCATCATCCTGCGCTTTCTTGAAGATTTCAGTCTCAAAGAAACGGCTGAGATTATCGGTAAAGAGGTAAATAATATTAAGGTGATTCAAAACCGTGGTATTGCAAAGTTAAGAAAGGCCCTGGGCCTTCATCTCGATGACGAAGATAAATCATAGAAAAGAATGGAATTTGAACCTAAAGATCAGGAAATTGTCGATTTAGTAGCGAAGTTGAAGAACACGAATGGGGGATACCCTTCGGAATTGCTTGCAGCACGTCGTCAGACTTACTTAAATCAAATGGCAGGCATGGGTTTAAGTGCCGGAATTGGAACTGTACTTAAGAACGCTGCAAAAAATGGAAATGGCACCAGCTTCGCTCCTCCCAGCGCGGGTACCTTGTTGGAAGTTGTATTAGTAGTTGCCATTGTAGCCGAGGCTGGAACATTGGCTTATTTTAATCGAGATAAGGTAGTCGAATTTGTCCGAGGCGTCTCAACAGAGTCCAACGTCCAGGAAGTTACTTCTCCGCCTGTAAGCACGTTTTCATTTCCGGAACTTGAAATTTCAGGGAGTCCCCTATCCTTTGTTTCCACTGGAACTGCCAGTGAAGTGCCTATCGGAACACCCATTCCCGGAACAACAGAGGATCTAACGGTCAACAATAATGAAGAAGCTACTCCAATGGCGAACTCCACGCCAATTCCAAATCTGGAAAATGGAAACAATAATAATAATGGCAACAATGGCAATCACTACGGGCAAACGCCAAAACCAGAAAGAACGAAGGAAAACAATAATCATAGGCCTCCAAACGATGAGCATGGAAACGGAAACAATGACCATTAGATAACATAAGAGAAAGCCCCGGGAAACTTCCTAGGGCTTTATACAATTTCCACTTTCCTGTTGGAGGCGCAGAATTTTGTAGCAGAATGTAGAAGAGAATATCAAATATCGTTTTCGTGGCATCAATTCTGTTAACAGGCGTCAAAGCAGGTGTTGATTTAGCGAATGTCAGAATGGGGAATAAAGCATAGTATATAATTTTACAAAACATTTATAGTGGCACGGCGGTTAGTTGTATAATATTATTGCGATTTTGGTATCACCGTTTGCTGGGCAGGTATTATGAATGAAGGTATCAACGATGAATCAGGTGGATGAGCTAAAGTCTAAATATATACCTAAAATATTTGTAGTATGTGATCAAAGCGATACCGCGCCTGTTTGGGGATTTATTTTGCGGCAACAGGGATTGATTGTCATTCTTGAGACAGCACTTGATAAAGCAGTTGATCGTTGGTCAATGGAAATGCCGGACCTGGTTGTTATTGATATCGATGTTAATCATCAGGATCCCATGGTTCTCTATAAAAAGTTCAGGGCGGTCAGTGTCGCTCCAATTCTGCTCTTTTTACCAGCGCATCATGAAACACAAATTCTTGAAGCCTATGCTGCTGGTGTGGATGAGGTTGTCGTGAAGCCCATCAGCCCGGCGATTTTCCTTGCTAAAATTGTGGCCTGGGTCCGACGCAGTTGGACTGTCCCTGTCGATGGGTTGAGTCTGGTCAAGGCTGGAAAGCACCGATTGGATCCTGGACGGAGATGCCTGATTGATCCGGTCGGACTCGAGATCAAGCTTACCAACCTCGAATTCCGCTTGTTACATCTGCTTATGAGTCGCCCCGCGTATGTGTTCAGCGCGGAAGAAATTATCCAATCTATTTGGGGGGGATTTGGAAATGGCGATCAGGTTCTGTTGAAGAATGTTGTTTACCGGTTACGGAGAAAAATCGAAGTGGATCCGAGCCGTCCGGCTCTTTTACAAACCTGGCAGGGGGGATATTCATTTCAAGGATAGAGGATAAAGTTACCTTCCCATGCAACCTCTTACGACCGGCCGTGACCATTGCAGGGAAAACTCAGCAGGAGCAATCGGGCCATAGAGGTCGATTCTACCATTCTACGGACGCCAGTCTTGGGGAAAGGCTGCAAAGCTCGTAACGGTCTAATCATGCCTGTGTTTATTTAGGTAGCAGGCTCGCGGAGCCGCAAAACTAGTTTCCAAAGGAGAGTGTGAAATGATGATGCCGAAATCAATTGCTGCTTGGTGTACCGCCCTTTTCTTCTTATGGTATGGCCTAGGCGTATTTGTGCCAGCCCTGATGGCACCTCCCATAATCTATATAGGCGGGCTCATCGCTCTGGGCATAGCGATCTTTACTTTCCTTGGAAGATAGACCGCTTGTTTTTTTAAATACAGCCTCCCGCGTGAACTGAACCCATAAAAACGGAAAAGAAAAGAAAGCACCTGCTGTGAGAAAGTAGCACAGGAGGTGCTTTTATGTCAGGAAGAAAAGAAATTGGGCATTACCTATATCCTCTTTTATTTTTAGGAGTAAATTTGTATAATACGGATGTATAGGAGAGGTCATATGGGTAAAGAGTCTCCCGCTAAAAACGCTTCCTTGACACTTGATGGCGCATATCCAGCGCATCTCGCAAAAATCTTTGTTGTCTATAATCAAAAAGATATCGCATAAAGTCTGCACAGGAGATCATCCAAGTGCAATTTCAATACTCGCCCTATATTCTTCCTCTCGTTATCTCATCCAGTATTACTGGCTTTCTGGCGTTTTACGTCTGGCAGCGACGCGCCACGGTAAGCGGAGGAATTGCGCTTGCTCTCTTAGCCTGTGCATGCGCCGCATGGTCATTGGGATATGCGCTGGAGATTGCAGGCGTCGACCTGCCAACCAAGATAGTCTGGGGCAAAAGTCAATATATTGGCATTGGTACAGTGCCGCTTTTATGGATTCTTTTCGCCTATTCTTATTCAACCAAGGGTACACGGATCGCCCGCCGCAATATAATCTTGTTATCTATCGTGCCGTTGATTACGCTTATCCTGGCCTTTACAAATGAATTACACGGTCTCATCTGGGAAGATGTCAAAATTCGTACGGTTGGCGCATTTTCGGCACTTGAAGTAACGCACGGTTTTTGGTTTTGGATCTACTGGATGTACTCCAATACTCTCCTTCTCCTGGGAACGTTATTTATTCTCCAGTCATTCAATCGAACGAAAGGCCTGTTTCGCAGGCAGAATATTATTTTGTTGATTGCCGTCCTAACGCCTTGGTTTGGAAATGTGATCTATGTGTCCGGCTATTCACCCATCCCCAATCTGGATATCACGCCGTTTGCTTTTACGATCACCGTGGCCGCATTCGCGCTGGGTATATTTAGATGGAAATTGGTTAACCTTGCACCTCTGGCGCGTGACCTTGTGGTTGAGAAAATGCGCGATGGAATGATCGTGCTGGATGCACAAGGAAACATTGTAGATATCAACCCGGCTGTGCAAAAGGCGCTTGGTCTATCGACTTCGCAGGCGCTTGGTCGAAAAGCGAGAGACTTGTTTAAGACCTGGCCCTCTTTGGTTGAGCGATATGCAAATGTGCTGGAGGCACAGGATGAAATCGTTTTTGGCGAGGGAGAATCTCAAACATGGTATGAACTGCGTATGTCGCCTTTGGTCGACAGCGATGATGGCTTGCTTGGACGCGTTGTGACCGTCCGTAATATCACTGAAAAAAAACAAACGGAAGAGGCGCTACGCCTCAGCGAAGAGAAGTACCGCACAATCTATGAAAACGTAGCAGACGTAATTTACGAAACGGACAATCAGGGCCATCTCATATCCATCAGTCCCTCTGTCCAAAGGCGGTCAGGGTACCGGCCAGAGGAGCTGATTGGACGCCATGTCGTGGAATTTTTTGTCTTTCCAGAGCAATACGCCGCTTTGGACGCGCTGATCATGGAACATGGCTCGGTCAACGACTTTGAAGCAGTCCTCCGAAGGAAAGATGGAAATAGTATGTCCGTTTCCATTACGTCGCATATCATCTTTGATACAAACGGCCAGGGGATCGCTACAGAAGGTGTGCTGCGCGATATCTCCGAACGAAAACAGGCGGAAGAGCGCATCCGGCAGATGAATGCTGAATTGGAGAGCCGTGTCAGCGAGCGTACCAGCCAACTTCAGGAAAGCAACGCATATCTCACCGCTCTGATAGAAACCTCTATCGCCCTGAATGAAAGTCTCGATCTGAATGAGGTCCTTGATCGTATTCTTATCCAGGTCCATAAACTGATCCCCGCGCGCGCGCTAAACGTCATGTTTGTGGAAGGCGAACATACTCGCATCGTCCGCCGCTTCGGTTATCAGGGGCTCGAAAAGATCGAACAGAATTTGCTCAATCTCCGCTTCCCAATCTCATGGCCTACCTTCCACCAAATGTATACCACCCGTCAAAGTATCTGTATTTCCGATACAGCCAAGGACGCCAGGTGGCAACATATTCAAGGTGCCGATTGGGTGCGCTCCTATATCGGAGTGCCTCTCGTTATCAGCGATGAGACTATCGGCTTCCTGAACGCTAGCCACAGCGAACCAAATTTCTTTGACGGAAAACACTGTTACATGTTGGAGTCCTTAGCGCATCATGCTTCTGTCGCCATCCAGAATGCGCGCCTCCTCGACGAATTGAAAAAGGCCCTGGAAAAGGAACAAGGAATGCGCGATCAACTGGTTCACGCAGATAAACTGGCCGCGTTGGGAAAAATGGTCGGCGTCATCGCGCACGAGATCAATAATCCGGTTCAGACCGTCAAGAATACTTTTTACCTTTTAGAGGATCACATCCTACTAGGCAGTCCGGCGGAAGAGTATCTGAAGATGGGTTCGACAGAAGCCAATCGCATTTCTGACCTGGTCGCACAATTGCGTGGGACATACGCCTCCGGATCAAAAACGATCGTACGTGTGAGTGTATGCGACTTGCTTGCAGAAGTGCATGACCTGTTAGCTCCCCAATTGAAAAAAAACCGGGTGGAATGGTGTCAGGTAGGTGGAAGCCAGTCTTATACGGTTTTTGCTGTTCACAACAATCTAAAACAGGTCTTCATTAATCTATGCATGAACGCCATGGAAGCGATGGACGGAGATCAAAAGGGTAAGCTCACTGTACGTATGCACACCAGCCAAGATCGTAAGCGGGTGGGCGTAGATTTCCATAATACAGGCCCGCTTATCCCTGAAGAGGCTCTGCCCCTCATTTTCGATCCGTTCTTTACCATGAAGGAAGGCGGCACTGGTTTGGGGTTATATATCAGTTACGATATCATACGACAACATCAAGGTGAGATCCTTGTGGAAAGCGCGCCCGGAAAAGGCGTCACATTTACAGTTTGGCTGCCACTTGCGCCGAGCGAGGAAAATGGGAAGGAGCCGTGACACCACAGAAAACCATCTTGATCGTGGATGATGAAAACCATTTGCGGCTGAGCCTATCCTTCATCTTGCAGAAGGAGAATTACCGCGTCGAAACCGCAACCAACGCGGAAGAAGCGCTGGAGTGCCTGAGGTCGCATGAATATGATCTCATGTTCTTGGATCTGAATATGCCGGGGATGAGCGGCATTGATCTACTGGTTAAGGTTCACCAGTATTATCCGAACATGCCCGTTCTTATCCTTACCGCACATGCAGCATTGGATTCGGCCATTCAAGCTGTGCGTCTCCGCGCGCGCGATTATCTGATCAAGCCGGTCGAGCCTGTGGAGATACTCATTCGTGTTGCGGAGATACTAGATGAAAGTAAACCACCCGCCCGCAGAAAAGAAATCGTCAGCCAAATGCAAAGCCTTCTGGCCGAGTGGCAGACGATCGATGGGGCGGACAGGAACCCGACCAGCCCCACCCCCCCACCTGCCGACTCTGCTGATATTCTGAAAAAGGGGAACTTCGAGCTGGATTTAGCGGCATGTCATGCCACTTTGAATGGCAAGTATATTCCTGTAACGGGTATCTATTTTAATTACCTCTGCACATTGCTTCGCCACGCTCCAAAGGCGGTCCCATATAAAACCCTTGTGAAAGAGACCCAGGAGTATGATGTGACGATCCCGGAGGCTAGAGACCTGGCTCGCTGGCGAATCCACGAGTTACGCCACATGATCGAAGTAGATCCTCAGCACCCCCAGTACATCCTGACTGTAAGAGGTTTTGGTTATCGCCTGGCGATTTGAAATAAACCATTGAATTTCTACAAAGTTCCTCGAAAACCCTCATGGTTTTGAGGAACTTTGTGTATAAACTTCATGATATAGACCGTCCCGAAGGTTTGGGCGAAAAAGGTTGGGCAAAGGCAGGCTCTAACTGACGAGAATCTTCGGGAGGGTCTGTGCATGGGGATCTGATCACATGGTCCTGCAGCCGCATACGAATCTCGACGACGATGGAAGAAATGCATGGACACCCTAACTATCCTGCTGGTAGAAGATGACCGAAACCTTGCGACAACCCTCTCTCACGGGCTTCGTAAGGCCATGGGAAAAGCAATTTCGGTTGTTTTTTGTTCCGGCGGCGCTGAGGCGCTTTCGATGCTGGCAACCCAGAAATTTGACGTGGTGATCAGCGACTTCAATATGCCGGGCATCTCGGGTCTTGAGCTACTCAAGAAGATCAGGCAGGATCATACTGAAACGAGCCTTGTTCTAATCACTGCTTATGGGACAAATGCGCTTGAAGAAGAAGTGCGTCAGCTTGGAATCGGTTATATCAATAAGCCTTTCGGAATGCCGCTTCTCGTGCAAATCATCCACGACTTGATCCGGGGCAAAGAGACGCGGGAAGGAACGGAAAACGCGCCGAGCATTCTGGACCCGGACGGCAATGGAAATTCGGGTCGTCTTATGGGCAAGTTGTTCACAGATCCCGCTGTTCCAAATTTATGAAGCTGCCACAATAAAAAATTTCTGAGAAATGCAAAATAGAACAAGCTGCGTATTTATATACAGAGAGAGACCGGCTCTGATTTCTCCTCCTAAGGAAACCAGGAACCGAGTTTGTCAAATCGCCCTATCTGATCTAAGGCTCACGGGGCAAATCCGGCATTCGAGAAGGTTTATGAGGAGAATCATATACCCCGTTCACTTTTAAGACGAGCTTTGTATAAAACTTTCTTTGAGAAAGACACTGTAAATAAAAATGAGGTTCTTATCAAAGAATCTTCCGGCCAGCGGACCGAGCAGACGTTTAATCCCATAGATGCCCGGCCGATACCCAAGATTTTTGTGATCTGCGACCAAAGAGATACTGCGCCCGTGTGGGGATATATCCTTTCACAAAAGGGGCTGATCGTCATTCTCGAAACTTCCCTTGAAAAGGTCATGGATCGCTGCTCAGTGGAAATGTTGGATCTCATCGTGATCGATATCGCTATCGAACATCAAGACCCTATTGATTTTTACAAAAAATTCCGGGCATTCACTATCGCACCCACCCTGCTTTTCTTACCCACCCATGATGAAATACAAATCCTGAAAGCTTATGCCGCCGGTGTAGATGAGGTAGTTATCAAGCCCATCAGCCCGGCGATCTTTTTGGCTAAGAGTATGGCCTGGGTGCGACGCAGTTGGAGCCTATCAGCCTATGGATTAAGCCTCGTAAAAACTGGAAAGTATCGGCTGGACCCTGGCCGGCGATGCCTGATTGACCCAGACGGACTGGAGATCAAATTGACCTATTTGGAGTTTCGCCTGCTGCATTTCCTGATGTGTCGATCCGGGCACATTTTCAGCTCGGAAGAAATTATTCAAGCAATTTGGGGTGGATACGGAAGCAGCGATCAGGTTCCACTTAAAAACGTTGTGTACCGTCTGCGCAAAAAGATCGAAGCAGATCCGAGTCATCCAGTACTGTTGCAGACCTGGCAGGCCGGGTATTCTTTTCAAGGCTAGAGCGTGAAACGCTATACATGCGAGATCTCTGTAACCTATTACGACTGCTTACGACCACTTTGCGATTATGTTGTGACTGGGATTTAGATTGTCGAGAATATAATATGTCATACATTTGCGGCGGTGGGCCTTCGTTTAAGAATCGTCATGGACAACTCGTTACAAACCGACAAGAATGAACAGAGAACAAATCAATATGCACTTGTAACTTTTTCTAATTGAATTACAGAGTTGTAAGTCGTAAAATAGGAACAATATAACAGAGGCGAGGACACAGTTAGTCCCTTATTTGGTCGCTTGTGGCACTTCAACGCCACGGGGTAACTGAAGAGCCAGTAGCGAAACCGGCGTTGACAGGTGTAGGTAAATTAACGTCATCTAATTTAGATCAGTGTAAAACTACAAAATAGATTCCGCTTTGACGTTGCCTATATGTTAGGTAAGAGGAGAATGTATCGTCTGATTAGTGGAACATTGTTTTTGCGTGGTATGACTGAAAGCAAGGATTTGCTCTCAGTTTGTTGCGCGTATGCAGGGCATGAGTTTAATCCCTGCGTCTGTATTAACCACATTGAGTTAAAACATTAAGAACCGGCATCAATTGTCGGTTCTTTTATTTGATCAATGCGGTCTATTAGGAGGTTGTCATGAACAAGAAGATTCGAATCGCGGCATTCAAGCTGATGGACATCATTGTGCTTCTGACAATGGTGTTGGGAATGCCAGGGGCCGCCTATGCCGCCCCACAAGCGCAGGACTTAACACCTGTTCTTGGAACAGACAAATCAGATTACGCGCCCGGTGAATCCGCGCATGTCACAGGTTCAGGGTTTGCTGCAGGAGATTATGATCTTGCGGCGAACGACGAGCAGTGGGGAACCGTTACTGCGGATGAAAACGGGGAAATTTCCTTCGACTTAGCCGCGCCAGCTTCCGCGGGAAGCTATGAAGTGCGCGCGTTCGCGTCTCCGTGGAGCGGCGATTGGGATGATCCGTCTGTCGTCGCGAACACCAGCTTCAGTGTGACCGCGCCTCCTGCTCCAACTGATCCTCCAACAGAAGAACCAACTGCGACCGAACCTCCAACTGAAGAACCGACTCAAGAGCCAACTGCAACTGAACCGCCTACCGCGGAACCAACGCAAGAACCGACCAACACAACTGAACCTCCGACAGATACTCCAACCAATGCTCCAACTGATACACCCACGAGTGAACCCACTATTGAACCCAGCGAGACCTCAACCACAGAGCCAACCAGTACGATTCCACCAACGAATACATCTACACCCAGCGCGCCACCAACCATCGCAAGTGACAAGACAGACTATCAGCCAGGCGAACTTGTCACACTCACCGGCACAAACTGGCAGGGAGATACCACAGTCATAATTACAGTTGTGGATGCTGTACCTACTGTCTACCGTGATACAGATCAAGTACAAGTTCAAGCTGACGGCACGATCAGCGATAGTTTCAATTTGCCAACCAACTTCGTTGATGTTTACTTTGTGACAGCAAGGGGATCACAGACCGGACGCATCGCAACAACAATGTTTACTGATGCACCTGCTCTGACGCTCACGAAATCCGCCTCGACTCTGACCTATACAGCCGCCGGGCAGACAATTAATTACAGCTATGCCCTCAGTAACACCGGCACAACAAACTTGAACCCGCCATTCAACGTAACGGACAATAAAGTATCCACTATCACGTGTCCGAACATCAACACCGTGGGCAATGGCAACGGTACCCTCGATCCAGGTGAAACCATTACCTGTACTGGGACCTATACGATCACGCCGACAAATGTAAGTTTTGGCTTTGTTGCTAATACTGCTTCGGCATCAAGTAGCGGGTCTGGCGCTACCACTTCAAATTCGGATACAAGAATTGTGTCCATTCCGGTAACCTGCCGGAACGACACTGCTGGAGCCAACGATGTTCCTGGGCAAAAAGACCTGACCCAGGAATGTGAAGCACCGAGCTCAGTCAACCCTCTCGTGATTAGCTGGAACTGGGATATTATCAGCCAGTCCGGTAACAATTCTGCGGATGGCTGCGCGCTATTCGACACGGATAACGATGGGCTGGCGAATTATGCATTATGCGTATCTTGGCAAGGTCAGCGTGTGATGCAGGCTGGTTACCCACAGCTTTATAGCTGCGGCGATACCCGCTCTGACCGGTGTACAAGTTCAGTTCCACAAACCATCCAGAATGGCACCGGTTGCGCATTGGAACTTGCCAGCGATGATCCATTCTCCACTGGTGATTCCTTCCCTCAGGATACGAAAGCTTTCTGTTCCATTAACCTTGCGGATGTGGGTGGAGCACAGATATCGTCATTAATCGACGTTTGCTCTTATCCATCCGCGATACCAAACTCCGCTCCCTCCGACTGCGTGGTCATCACCACGGCAAGGGGCAACCTGGAAATTATCAAGAGCGTTGTTCCGAACGACACCAGCACAAACTGGAACGTCAGTTGGACGGGGCCGACCCCATACAGCACAACCATTACGGGCAGCGGTGATTCAGGCATTCAACCGGTCAATGCCGGTTCCTATATCCTTAGCGAGGCTGCCGGGTCAGGCACTGCCTTGAGCCTGTATGATTCAACCTGGGCCTGCACGGTGAATGGGTCTGCATCCTCCTCTGGTAGCGGTACGACTACCACTACTGTCTCCGTGGGGAATGGAGATGTGGTGATCTGTACCTTTACTAACACCCGCAAGACCGGAACGCTGGAAATCAAGAAGGATGTTGTTCCCAACAATCCCAGCACCAATTGGAACTTTGCCATTACGGGACCATCATCTTCCACGTGCTCGATTGCTGGCGATGGAACCTGTGGCGTGAAAACAGTCTTCACAGGCTCTTACTCCGTCACTGAAACCGCAGGATCTGGAACTACTCTCAGTGATTACGGCACCTCATGGGCTTGTACAGTAAACGGCAGCGCAGGACCATCGGGTACAGGTACGACGCTCAGTGGCCTAACGATCAACAAGAACGATGTCGTCGTCTGTACGTTCACAAACTCGCAGGCGCCAGGCACCATCACAGTCAATAAAGTGGTTGTACCATCCAGCGACACAGGCAAGTTTAACTTGCTCATCGATGGCGTGGTCAAGGCAAGTGATGTTGGCAACGGCGGCACAACAGGCGCCGTCTCTGTTTCCTCAGGCAGCCATACAGTCAGCGAAACTGCCGGCACGAGTACGAACCTGACTAATTATGTAACAACATTTAGTGGCGACTGCGATTCCTCGGGCAACGTCAGCGTCCAGCCCAACCAGAGCAGGACATGCACGATAACCAACACCCGCAAGGGCACGATCATCGTCGAAAAGCAGACCAATCCAGACGGCGCGGCAGGCAACTTCACATTTACTGGCACTGCCGCCGGGACGATCTCGGATAATGGACAGTTGACGGTCTCGAACCTTGCACCCGGAACGTACACATCAACCGAGAATGATCCATTACCAAATTTTGCACTAACCTCCATTGCCTGTGACGATGGCAGCAGCACTACACCAAGCACGTTTAACACAGGTACGCGGACAGCCACATTCAAACTTGATCCGGGCGAGACGGTCAAATGTACATTTACCAACACCTTGCAGCAAGGCACAGTGATCGTCAAGAAGGTGATGATTGGAGGCACAGGCACTTTCTCATTTACTGGCACGCCGAATGGTTCGATCTCCACCAACAACGGCACGATCTCAGCCAATGTCACTCCCGGTACCTATACATCCACTGAAGGGACTCTGGCTGGTTGGGATTTAGATTCAATTAGTTGTAGCGATAGCGACAGCACTGGCAATGCGAACACAAGGACAGCGACCTTCAATGTTTCAGCGAATGAAACTGTCACGTGTACATTTACCAACACCAAGCGCGGTACGATCATTGTCGAGAAGCAGACCGACCCAGATGGGGCTGCTGGCAGCTTCACATTTACAGGCGATGCCGCCGGGACAATTTCTGACAATGGGCAAATCGTCGTATCGAATCTTGTTCCCGGTACCTATACATCCACCGAAGCCAATCCTTCGCCTAACTTCGCTCTGACAAGCATTGTCTGTGATGACGGTGCAAGCGCCACACCGAGCACAGTGAACCTGGGCACACGCACTGCGACGTTCAAACTCGACGCGGGCGAGACTGTGAAATGCACATTCACGAATACCAGACAAGGCACTCTTACTATCAACAAAGTTCTTGTGCCGAGCAGTGATTCTGGCAAATTTAACTTACAGATTGACAACGTCACCGCAGGCACAGGAGCAAACGTAGGGAATGGCAGCACCACTGGACCCATCATCGTGAGTCCTGGTAACCACACGGTAGGCGAGACGGCAGGGACCAGCACTGACCTTTCCAACTACGACGCCACAATTAATTGTGGCAGCGGCCCGGTGAGCGGTACTAGTACTACTGTTAACGTACCGGCCGGCAGTAGCTTGGTCTGTACGATTACGAACAGCCGGAAGCCGACGTTAACAGTGAATAAGGTATTGCTTCCGAGCACAGACAGTGGCTTGTTCAATCTACAAATTGATAGCACAAGTTATGCGACGAACGTCGGTAATGGTGGCACCACCGGGGCTGTCGTTGTGAGCGTAGGCTCCCATACCGTAAGTGAGACGGCAGGCACCAGCACAAACCTGAGTGACTACGTGACTACCATAGGTGGAGACTGCGCTGCCAATGGCAGCATCACATTGGCCGCTGGTGACAACAAGACCTGTACGATCACCAACAGTCGCCGAGGCACGATCACAATTATCAAGGACACCGTGCCGGATGATCCACAGGATTTCAGCTATTCAACGACAGGCGGCCTCTCGCCGTCAAGCTTCAATCTCGACGATGACGGGGACAATACTCTCTCGAATACCCAAACCTTCAATAACGTCGCCCCTGGCTCATACACAGTTACTGAAGGTAACTCGCCCGGCTTCGATCTAACCAGTTTGAGTTGCCAGGCGAGCAGCGGCTCAAGTGGCGCACAAGATAACTCTAATCCGCGCCAGGCCAATATTTCTCTGGCACCTGGTGGCTCGGTTACTTGTACCTTCACCAATACCAAACAAAACCCTGAATTGACCCTGGACAAGACTGCTGACCCAACCACCTACTCAGCGGTGGGGGATACCATCAGCTACAACTACAACCTCAAGAACACTGGGAATGTCACATTGAGTGGTCCATTTACAGTCACGGATGACAAAGCCACAGTGACTTGTCCCGCCACAGCCAGCCTCTTACCGGGTGCGTCCATCACTTGTTCTGCTATTTACTCCATCACCCAAGATGACCTGGATGCAGGTTCAGTGACCAACACTGCGCAAGGACATGCTTCCTTCGATGGCAATGCTGTGGACTCTAATGAAGACAGCACCACCGTCACGGCGAACCAGAACGCAGAGCTAACGCTAGTCAAGACTGCGGACCCCAC
>Ga0081539_10002246_pt1 | contig 28100 bp, 22 predicted proteins | sample TabmetS4T2R2_FD_71023 | JGI IMG/M metagenome (GOLD analysis project Ga0081539, IMG submission 71023) | Tabebuia heterophylla rhizosphere microbial communities from the University of Puerto Rico - S4T2R2 | ecosystem: Host-associated > Plants > Roots > Rhizosphere ... | reverse complement strand
CGCCGGTTTCAGCGTCAATGAGCTGCGCATTCACACGCACGCGCTGTCCCGATTTCCGGACGCTCCCTTCAAGCACATAGCGCACGCCGAGCTCGCGTCTAATTCGCTTCACGTCAGTAGGCTTGCCTTTGAAAGTGAAGGCGGTGTTGCACGCGATCACGAACGACTCGGGCAGCCGCGACAACTCGGTGGTCAGATCCTCTGTCAGGCCATCGACGAAATAGTCGTGATCGGCACCCCCTCCGAGGTTGCTAAACGGCAGGACTACGAGCGATAGCTTCGGTACGCTGGCCGCGCTGGTCGTCACATCAAGGCTTGCCTGCGGCCCAGGCCCCTGTATCGCGTAGGCCCGCACGGGCCTCGCGATGTTCTTTAGGTTCTGCTCCCCTAGTCGATGAACTCGGCCGAGATCTTGTCCCGGACTTGATGGTATGCCGCATCGGAGATGGTGATACCGCCCGGCTCCGCAATGCCTTCGAGCCGGGCCGCGACGTTCACCCCATCGCCCAGGATATCATCGCCTTCGATCAGTACATCTCCGAGATTGATGCCGATACGGAACCGCAGTTGCCGCTCCTCCGGCAAATCTGTGTTCCGCTCTGCCATGAGCTTCTGAACTGCGACAGCGCACTCGACCGCGGCAACGATGGAGGGGAATTCCACCAGGATGCCATCGCCCGTGGTCTTGACGATCCGCCCACCATGGCTGGCCATTATCGGATCGATGGCGGCCCTGTGCTCCCTCAGCGCACGCGCTGTGCCCACCTCATCGACACCCATCAGCCGGCTGTAGCCAGCGATATCGGCGGCCAGGATGGCAGTAAGTCGGCGTTCGATACGGCTCTGCCCCGATGCACTCATAGGCGCCATTCTACGCCGAGTTTGCGGAGTTCGTATGGCTTACGGCTGATCGCGAGATGTTGCCTGCCGGATGGCCAAAAGGAGCGGCGTGGTTTGGTTGTGCCTCGGTCGGTCGTGTGATTGACCGCCTACAGGCGCGGCGATAACGTCTCGGAATTCGAGGGAGGATTTCGTGCCGACACCCCCCGTCGATCCATGGCTTCTATGCATCCGATTGGCGCCGGGCCAGAGCCGGGACATCACGGTGACCATAGCGAAGGTGCCGACTTCCGCTGATCTCAAAGCTTCAGTATCGGAGGGTAGCGGCGTCTTCGCTGTGAAGCACATCGTGGTATTCGACATCATCCACCGACCTCTCACCGAGGAAGAGATTGCGGAGTTACCGCCGGTTCCTCCATCGATTCGCAAAAAAGCAAGAGAGACCGGGTCGGTAGAGGAAAAAATCGAAATCGCCAGAAGCGATGGCGCCATCCCAATGCGCGTCGAGGCGGGAAAGATGGCCCAGATTGTAGTGCACGCTTCTGCTTCCGCAGCGAACTCCGGAACCGCGATAACGGGCACGCTGAGGCTTGAGGCTTCCGAGTGGGACCCGGTCGAGGTTCCCTGGGCTGTCCTGGTCGGACAGGCGACACATTCTCCCGTTCTTGCGCCTGCGGAGATACGACGTGCCGCCGAACCTGGAGAAACCGTGACGCAAGACGCCGTGATCGCCGCGGCTCCCATTGCAGCCAAGGTCGTGGCATTCGTGGAGAAGGCGCAGACTATCGCGCGACTGGCGCAGGTGGTCGCCTTCCGGCCGTTCAAGAAGATGTTCACCGAAGAAGAGATCGAGGAGCTGCCAGCGTACCCACCCGCGATCCGCGAACAAGCGCGTCAGAATGGCTACGTCGAGTATCGTGAACTTGCGCGGGGCAACGGCTTGATCCCGATCTCGGTCTCCGCCGGCGACATGCTGCGGTTCTACCTTGAGCTTTCCGCGCCGGCCGAGCGCTTTCCCGATTTCATCGAAACGGATCTGGTCGTTGAAGGTACAGGCTGGACGCAAACCAAGCTGCCGCTGCAGTTGATCATCGGCAAGGTTTCGGTGGAGGTTTCGCGCCGTAGTCTGGACCTGCGACAGGGTGAAAGCGGAAGTTTCGACGTGACTCTGCGTTCGGTAGCGGGACCTGATACGGTAGTTTCGCTTGGCTTCGGGGAGCATGCCGACGAGTGGCGGATTGAGCCGCTCTTCATCAACCTCCCGAAGCGCGCCAGCGTACAACAGACGGTGTCGGTGCAGATCGAAGATTCAGCGCTTCTAGGAACGATTGATGGATCGTTCGAGGCTCGGTGCTTTCAGGGGCTGAAACTCTATCGGCACCCCTTCAGGATGGTCGTCCGACCAGGCCGCGTAAGCGTGCGCCTCATGCAGTCGGCCATCAGCTTAGTGCAGGGGCAGACCGTGACCTGTCAGGCCGAGGTGCAATGCTTTGGCGGCCACAAGGCGATTACGTTAAGCCCGAGCAACCCGCCGAACGGCATTCGTATGAATCCACGAGTGCGAAATATTTCGGGTAAGTCAACCACGCTGATGTCTTTCGACATCGTAGCGCCGCCCGACGCAGTTCCCGGTACGGGTGTACTCGGCGTAAACTGGGAAGCGTCGGATGGAGTACATCGTGGAGTACTTTTCCTCGAGGTCGCCGTGAGTTTGGCGCCGGACTCGCGCACCTTTCACCAGCAAATCACGACGCCGAGCGGCACGGCTTTGGGCGGTTGGGCCGAAGTGACCATTCGGACCGACGGCACATATAGGTTCCACGGCCACATGCACGGCAGTGGCCTCGATCCCTACGCATTCCGGATCAATGCGGCGGTGGTATCTGGCACCGGCATAATCCGGCTAGCGGCACAGATCAGTGGGCACGTTGCGGGGACCGTCGGTCCGCTATTTACTTCTCGCGACTTCGATTGGGACGAAACCGGAAGCAATCCGCTCATCGTTCCTAACTGGGCGGAGCTGCGAAACGGCACTGCCACTTTTGGCAAGTGGTACAGCGATACCGGCGTGCTGGGGACACTGGAGGAGATTGCCGAAGCGCTCGCAAACTTCTTCGTCTTAAAAGTCTTTGTTGGCCCGCTCATTGCTGGCGCAATCGTAATCGGGTCGGAGCTCGGTGCAACAAGCAACATTCCCTTCCTGCATCCGACAGTTATCGCCGGGGTATTTGTGGCGGGTGGTCTGGTTTTGTTGCTCGGCCCCGGAGTCATTTTGCCCGCGATCGTCGCCGGCATCGCCACCGCCAACGAGGTGAAGGCACGGCCGCTGCGCGAATCGGAGCTTGCCCTGGCGCGAAAAGTCTTCTCCGATACCATTCCCTTTGACCGCATCCTCATCACAAACTTCGACCGGGGCGGTAAGCGGGCCTTTTGCGCGCCGAGCCTCGACGGCTCGATTCTTATCTGCATGGGCGGCCGCTACGATGACACGATGACGTCCTTGGATGACCGCACGACGCTTGTGCACGAGCTAACTCATGCTTGGCAGATCGTACATAATCCGGTTGTCGATCTTATTTGGCAGTCCGCCATTAACGAGACCCGCGACATTGCCGATGTCTACGCCGCGCCAGAGTTCGACGGCCGTGAGTGGGGCGATTTCAGCAACGAACAGCAAGCCGTCATAGTGGCCTCGAACTGGTACAACGCCGCAAGCCCTACCCCGGGCGGGCTGGATGGCGAAGTCGCGCTGACCTCGCCCTGGTTCCGTTACATCAAGGATAACATCCGTCTCGGCCAAAGCTAGATTCTACAAGGGAACGCCGGCAGAGCGCACGGGTGGCCAGCCTGGCATGAGGCGCGGCTTGATGAATTGTGGTCCGCACTCGTCGCGGCGACAACTAAGCAACCGGGTTGAACCGGCAGTCAGCGGATCAAACTTGGCGGCACCTCGCGCTTGCTTCGTGAGGACGTTCGCATTGCCCTTTGGTTCTACGCGGGCATTGCTCACGCCCACGCCTTTAGGGCTTGGCCGACGTGAAGCAAGGTCCCGTCGGCGTTTGCGCTCCGCTGTCCTGGTCGCGCCGGACAGCTTCCCTGCATCTTCAGCTTTGCTTTTCTCCCAATCCTTCGAGTAGTGGGATCATGCGCGGCCGCGACGACGATCGCCTCCGGCCAGTGCGCATGGCTAAACCAACTTGGGGCGATCAACGCTGCGGACGTTGCCGGTTGCTCCCGCCTGACAGCTTGGCGGCGGCGGTGACGACCAAAAGCCCAACCACGCCGCTTCCGACCGCGAGCTTGGAAAGAAAATGCCTGCTCTTTGCATGGCGGCGCCTTTTTGGGAGCTTGCTCTTGGCGCGCGGCCCTGGGCCAAGGGCAGCGTCAGCACAGCGCGCAAGCGCGTAACCTCCCTTGCCGTCATTCCGGTGCCTGCACGGCCAGTGTAGTGCGGTCGCAGTAGGATGCCGAGTTCGACCGGCCGCACTCGGTGTTCCAGCTGTCAGCAACGAACTCCTCGAGGTTGACGCGCACAATATTCCTGACGTTTGCACCGCTACCGCGAGCGACGCGAACCGCCGCTGGAGCGGCGACGCCTCGTCGGCGACCTCGTAAGACCCGGCGTCCTAATAGGCCAGCCGCGAGATGACGGCGTCGCGAGCGTCCACTACGCGGGTCTCCATATTCCGTAGCCGCCCGGGACTTACTACATAGTTGACCACCGTCGAGTGTAGACGTTTCCCGGGCGGTCGCCGTTTCCTACAAGCTGGCGCGTCGCTTGAATGGGATGATGCAATGGTATGAAGGCTGCGTTTGCGTGCCCTTTCCAATGCTGAGAGTGCATTGGATGCCTCCACCGCTTCGGCTTACGCCCACTCCTCGACCTCCTGCGCGACGGAATACTCTAAGGCCCGAACAAGGACTCCGCGGTCGCTCCTTCGCAATAGATGAGGATGAAGTCCTGCGGTACGGCCGATTGGTCGGGGGGATTCATTAGTCCAAAAGCTGGCCCCGGCTTTCGAATCGCTAAGGCATACCAGCAACGCTCTTCCATTTGGACTGAGTTGCACAAATGTCGCCGACACCCAGGTACTACTGCCTTCGGCAAGTACATGTCTTTCCACCTGGCGGCCGAGGCGGTCCGGTCTACCTCCGCTTCTCCAGCTCCCCCATGAACGCCTTCAGCCGCGGCGCCCACTTCGCCGCGTCGAGGCCCGAGGCGGAATGGCCGAAGTCGCTATCGATCTCGAAATAGTCGGCGTTGACGCCGGCGGCCTTGAGCTTGGCCATGACGTCGGGCGCGATCGAGGGCGGGAAGAGCTTGTCGGTGCGCGACAGCACGTAGAGGACCTTGGCCTTGATCCTGGCCATGTCCTTCTCGGCATCGAAGCGCACCGAGGCCTTGCGCAGCACGACCAGCGAGTTGGCGTCGAACACTTTCGACCACGTCTCGGCGCGCCGCTTGATCTCCGCTTCGCGCGCCTCCTTGTCGGGGAACTTGGCGGCGAGCTGCTCGTCGATGCCGTAGCGCTTCAAGGTCGCCACGCGCATCTCGGTCAGGATGCCGGTGACGCCGCCCTTGTCGTAATAGTAGCCGCCGTTCCAGTTGGGATCCTTGGCCAGGACATCGACCAGCGACTTCACCGCCGCCTCGCCGCCGGACCCTTTGGGCGCGGTGACGACGGCCACTACCCCGTCCATGAAGCCGGGATGGGTGACGCCCCACTGGAAGGCCTGGTAGCCGCCGAACGACGGCCCGGCGACCGCGACCAGGTGCTTTACGCCGAGCCCCTCGAGCAGCGCCTTCTGGGCGTTGACGATGTCGACCAGGGTGATGTCGGGGAAGTCCGGGCCGTACGGCTTGCCGGTGGCCGGGTTCCTGAAGGCGGGATTGGTCGAGCCGAAGGATGAGCCCAGCATGTTCGACGACACGACGAACAGCCGGTCGATGTCGATCGCCTTGCCCGGTCCGACCAGCCCGTCCCATGAGCCTTCGGCGCCGTTGGCGCCGGCGCGGCCCGCCATGTGCTGGCCCGAGGTGTAGCCGTGCGTCAGCAGCACGGCGTTGCGGCCGTCCGGCGCCAGAGTGCCGTAGGTTTCGTAGGCGATCGTGACCTCGGGCATCACGGCGCCGCTCTCGAGCTTGAAGTCCTTGATCGTGAAGGCGGCCTCGCGCCTCTTGAGGGGGTCCCCTTGTCCCTGGGCAGCGCCCGCGAGCACCGAAGCGGCCGGAATGGCGGCGAGCAGCGGACGGCGGCCAAATGAAACGGGCATGCGATCCTCCTTGGCGTCAGGTCTATCGGGTCAGGCGCGCGCCGGCAGCGCCGCGGGCAGCATCACAGTGTGGGCGGCGAGCCGCGCCTTGTCGGCCTCGGGCCGGATGAACAGCAGGCCGATGATGCCGCCCGCAAGCAGGAGCCCGCCCAGGATGACGTAGCTCTGCTCGTAGCCCGCGAGCGGCGAGGCGGCGTGCTGGATGACGGCGCCCATCGCGAGCGGCGCGATGACGCCGGCCAGGGTGATGATCGAGGAGGTGATGGCGAGCATGGCGGCGCGCTGCGGCTGCGGCGTCAGCTCGCTCACGATCATCGGCGTCACGACGTAGATGGAGCTGCCGATGGCGGCGCCGACGACCAGGAACGCCACCTTGAGGCCGGGCGACGGCATGCTGCCGACGAAGGGCAGGATGCAGCCGCCCAGGGCGACGGTGGACGCCGCGAGGACGCCGCGGCTCAGCCGGCTCGAGACGCCGGCCTTCTTGAGGCGCTGCGACAGCCAGCCGCCCGTCAGCACAACGCACATGCCGAAGATCCACGGCAGGATGGTGAGGTTGCCGCCCACCGTCTGGCTATAACCCAGGCCGTCGACCAGGTAGGAGGTGAACCAGGTGAGGCCGAGCGCCAGTCCCCAGTAGCTGGCGAAGCCGGCGCAGCAGGTGGCGACGATGCTGGGGCAGGTGAGCAGCCGGCGGTAGGGCACGCGCTCGACCATGCCCTCGGCGGCATTCGCCGGCTGGTCGACCAGGGTGCCTTCGCGGCCAAAGATCAGCCAGAGGACGGCCCAGCAGAGGCCGGCGACGCCGAGCGCGCCGAACGCCCAGTGCCAGGAATGGTTGACGATGATCCAATTGAGCGTCGGCACGGCGATGATGACACCGAGCGCCGAGCCTTGGGCGATGATGGCCGTTGGCACGCCGCGCAGCGGGTCGGGAAACCACTTGTAGATCGAGTGCAGCGCAACCGGCGCCGCCGGGCCTTCTCCCGCACCCAGGATGATGCGGCAGGCGATCAGCATTTCCAGCGTCACCGTGCCCAGCATGGGGAACTGCACGAACGACCAGACGATCGCCATGACCAGGAGCATATGGCGGGTCTGGACGCGGTTGGTGATGAAGCCGACCACGACCCCGGAGACCGCGAACAGGAAGAAGAACGACGAGCCGAGCAGGCCGAACTGCTCGGGGGTGAGCTTGAGCTCGGCCATGATCGGCTGGGCGGCGAGGCCGATCACTACCTTGTCGGCGAAGTTGATCAGCATGAACAGGAGGAGCAGGGCGGTCATGCCCCATGCGCCTTTGAGCGGCCGCAGCTGGTCTGTCACGTCTTTGGTTCCTCCTGCGCCATGAGACAGGAGTGACGGCGGATAGACAAGTGGGGCGAGCCCTGCGTGTCAAGGGGTCGATGCCATCGGCGTCTCGCCGATCGCGTTGGTTCGCTGCATTGCCGGCGCGCATGGCGTCAGCAGGGCAGGTGTACCAGCCGCCTTGCGCAGTGCGCGGCGAGCTCGACCGCGCCGGGGCACGGGCGGCCCCTCGATCCGACGTGCCCTCTGCATCACCGCCTCGGGCCGACGGCCCACACACAGCAGTTCCGCTCACGCCACAACGATCGCCGCCGGGATTGTGGTGCGAGGCACGCGCAAACACCCGGGAGATTGGCGCGTTGTAACCTTCCTGTGGCGTCACAGGGTTTCGCCGTGAGAGGTCACGGCCTGCAGCCGTACTATTGCGGAATGAAGGAAGCCTTCGACGACCCGCGAGCATATCCGATGTCCGCGCCGCCCCAGGGCGAGGAATATCGCGTAAATTTCAGGGCCGCCATCCAAACGCTATCACCGGCCCGCGAAGACAACCCTTATGCGGGAGATTTTTCGCGCCGCGTTGCTGAAAGATTGGCGCGCCTTCCTGAACGCGTGGAACACGGAGACTTTGACGATGGCGAGGACGATGGCCTTACCTGGAAAGTCCTGGGTCGCTCCTACAAGCTGCTCCTGACCTTCGTGGCGGGGGCGATCCTGTATGGCGCCTCCCTATACCCTTTCTTGAGTGAACTGCGGTCTGCAGGCGTGTCCGCCCGGCCTGTCGCGCAACCGGACCGGTGATCCGCCAAGCTTGGCCAAGGATCCAGGGCTTCCGCGGAGCTTCCGAGGGAGCGACGGTTTACCTTCATCCAGAACGCTTCGTGGGAGCAGTTTTCACGCGCCTGGAAATTACCGTGGCATTTGTCGCCCTAACGCCTCGAAAGTCCCGCCGCATCGTGACGCCGACCTCGCCTCGGCTTCCCGCAAGTTACGGTCGCCGCACGGACCTTGCGGCTAGTCGGGCAGTCCCGCCAAGCGCATGCATTCGACGAGCTCGTCAATGAGCTTGGGGTCGACAAACATTGGATTCTTCTGCAGGGCACGCAACGAGTAGCGTGGAATTTGCCTGACCAGCTCATCCACATAGTGCTTGGCTTCCTTGGCGCGACCTTGCCGCGCATACGAGCAAGCCAACGTCACCAGCGCACCGAACAGGGCGGGATCCTGGTGAAGACCCTTCTTCGATACTTCGATCGCTTTCTCATAGTCGCCGAGAAAGAAATAGGCGTGTCCCATCGCGTCATACAGCCAGGTTCCGCGGGAATCGCGCGGGCTGCCACGTTCCGCCCTTTGGCAAGCAGCCAAGCCGCCTTCCAGATCTCCACGAAAAACCAAGGCATGCCCCAGGACCGCGTAGGCTTCGGCATAGTTCGAATTTAGCTCAATCGCACGCTGAGCCACTCTGACGGCCTGCTCTGCCTCTCCGGTCATCGCCAGCACAAACGCCAGAGATTGGTTGGCCTCCGGGCTTTTGGGTGCCAGGTGAACCGCTCGCTCCGCCCAGCGGCGGGCCTCTTCGAACGCCGGCCGAGCCGGTCGAATCCATCCGCGCATCCCGATATGCACGTGGCATTGGCCAAGCAGGGCGTGAGCATTCGCGAAATCGGGATCTATCTCGATCGCTCTCCTTAGGTCGGCAATCGCCGCATCCACATCCTGCTTCGTCATCCTGTGATAGGCGGCGATCGCCCGCAGATAATGGTCCCACGCACCGAGATCATCCGGCCGCTTTGCTCGCACCCGCTCGATCTCAGCCATCGTGATTTCGGGTCCAACTACCGAGGCGATGCTGGCCACGATGTCGTCCTGCAACTCGAAGAGATCATCCATCTTGCGGTCGTATCGCTGTGCCCAGACATGGCGGTCCGACTCCGCATCGATCAACTGCGCGTTGATTCGCACGCGATCGCCGGCCCGGCGCACGCTGCCTTCGAGCACATACCGGACGCCCAGCTCGCGCCTGACTTTCTTCACGTCGACGGCCTTGCCCTTGTAGGTAAATGCCGAGTTGCGCGCGATGACGAACAACCATTCGAATCGAGAGAGCGCCGTCGTCAGATCTTCTGAGATGCCATCGGAAAAGTATTCCTGGGCGTGATCATCGGACATGTTGTCGAATGGCAGGACGGCGATCGACGGTTTGGTCGGCAGGGGAAGCGGGCCAGTCGGCTGGCTCGACACGCTGGCCGACACCACCCGATACGTCCGTACGGGATCTGCGATATTTCTTACCTGGTGGGTTCCGAAATCCTGGAAACCGGCGTCGAGTTTGCCCTTTACCTGGTCGAAGACCACGCCGGAGATACAGATACCGCCCGGATCAGCCAACTTTTCAAGGCGCGCCGCAACGTTGACCCCATCGCCATAAATATCTTCGCCGTCGATGATGACGTCGCCGATGTTCACACCGATCCGAAAGGCGATCGAGGTGCTGTCCGGCATCGCCAGATTTCGTTCGGCAACGCGACGCTGAATGCAGACCGCACACTCCACGGCATCGACGGCACTGGCGAACTCGATCAAGGCTCCATCGCCCATGAGTTTCACCAGCCGCCCTCGATACTCGGCCAGCACGGGATTGATCAAGTTGCGGCGTAGTTCCTTGAGCGCGTTCAGCGTTCCTGTCTCGTCCGCACCCATGAGGCGGCTGTAGCCCACGACGTCGGCGGACATTATGGCAGCAAGACGCCGCTGGACGCGTTGCTCAGTCATTCCCTTCGGCCTCTGGGCAATGGCTGGCTCGAAGTGTAGCGCACGGGCTCGGGGTGTCCATGAAGGCCTCGTTGCCGCGATTGTAACGGACCGCCTCGCGATGGCGGCGGCCGGACGGAGTCGTTAATCGGGTACAGCCCGACCGTGAAGAAAGCACGCGAGATGATCGCTGAGGTCGCGCGAGTCATCGCCGGCGCCATCGATGAGCGCCGACTTGCGACGTCGCAGGAACTGCATGCCCAACAGGTACATCCCCGGCGCATCGACGATGCCGCCATCGTGGCGTACGCGGCCCTTGCGACCGAGCACGGGGACGTGCAGCCATGAGAAATCCGGGCGGTATCCGGTCGCCCATACGATCGAGGAAATGCCGGCGCCGGCCAGATCGAGATGGAGAGGCGGCGAGTCAGGCACCTCCGTAGGCGGCAAGCGGCTTGGGGCTTCGACCTCGTCGTCGAGGCCGTTGGCCGTGGCCCACGCGTCGATTGTGCCGAGGAGCCTGTTCATCTTGAGGTCGGACAGCATGCACTGGTTGCGCAGTGAGCCGGAAAATTGTGCCTTGCCGCCGCGCATGCCAGCGAAACGGCCGACCATCCGGACACCCATGGCGGTAAGCGCGTTGAGATCGAGCGTCGCTCGGTCGGTCGAACCGGTCAGCTGCAAGGAGGGCACGCCGCGCGCCCGGTTGATGTCGTCGACCTGGTCGTAGCGCTCGTCGAGCACGCCGGCTGCGTCCATCCACCACTGGATATCGCGGCCGCGGTAGACGCGGGGCGCCCGGATATGCTCGCCGACGGCGATCGTCACCGGTCGGCCGGAGCGATGGATCTCGTCGGCGAGTTGGGTGCCCGTCGCCGATGCGCCGACCACGAGAACGCCGCCTGTGGGCAGCTGGTCGGGCCGGCGGTAGGTCAATGACGTGAAGGTGGCCAGCGCGGGAGGCACGTTCTTCGCCGCTTCTGGAACCTGCGCGATGTTGCAGGCGCCTGTCGCCAGCACGACGGTCCGGCACTGCCATGCGCCGCGATTGGTGGCGATGCGGTAGTAGCCGTCGGCTGCCTGCACCGACGTTACGGTGGTGTCGACTTCGACGGGCGCGGAGATGACCTTGGCGTAGCGGTCGAGAAACGCGATCACTTCCGGCATCGTCCGGTAGCCGTCCGGATCGTTGCCCTCGTAGCCGTAGCCCGGCAGGCGGCTCTGCCAGTTCGGCGTGAGCAGGCGCAGCGAGTCCCATCGCTCGGTCCGCCAGGAATTGGCGACCATCCCACGTTCCAGCACGACGTGATCGATGCCGCGCTGGGTGAGGCACCGGCTCATCGCCAGGCCGGCATGGCCGGCGCCGATGATGACGGTCGTGATCCTGCGAACGGTCCTGATCCTCGGAAGGCGCTGCAGCCGCTCACTTCACGGCGACGGTCACGTTCGTCGGATTCGTGACGATGTCGTAGACGGCCGACCGCTTCTGCGATTGGGCAACCAATGCCTCGATATCCTCCCGGCTCGCATCGGCATCGATATCGTAGGTGACCTTGATCCCCTTGAACCCATTGCGGACGTCGTCGTCGATCCCGAGAATGCCCTGCAAGTCCATGTCGCCTTCGATCGTGGCGGTGACGGACTTCAGCTGGATGTTGCGACGCTGCGCGACCGCAGCGATACCGGCCGTCAGGCAACTCGCCAGTCCGACCAGGACATATTCGACCGGTGTCGCTCCCAGATCTTCGGACGCGAACACCTCGGGATGATCGGCATCGAACGCGAACGTTTTCTTGCGCCGCTGCTCCTCTCCGAGGCCGTAAAAGCTCTCGACGGTCGAAAGACTATGCGTGCCATTCTTCCATTGGCAGGCGGCACGCCACTTGAATTGGGCGGCAGCGGGAGTGTTGGTCAGGGCTTCGCGCGCACTGAGCAAAGCGTCGACGTTGACACCGTTGTCTACCGATTTCTTCGCTTCGGACATGAGACGGCCTCCCCTTGAGCACTGGCAACAAGACGATTCGAACGAAAGGCAGTGTTACGCGTAGACAGGCCAGCAATCCGAGCCGCAACTGCGGGGGCCGCCACCACTCGCGGGCCGGGCATCGCGGTGGTGGGCATTGGCGGCGCATTGAGCGGCGCGGTCAGTTCTCACACTCGATTGGACCTTCGCACCCACTTCGAAAAGCGTCAACGACGACTGACACCGGCTTCATCAACGCTGATCGCTGACCGAAATTGGCGCTGCGCGCCGAGCTTGGCTAGGAATCCAGGGCTGCTCGTCAAGCTTCTCGAGGTGACCCAGCAGCCGGGCGCCTGCCGCTCTCCGACGGGACCCCGAGGAAGCATGGCTTGGTATCTGCAAGCGGTCCGACCATTTGCTGACCCAGCTCTTCCCGGTCCGGTTCACTGAGCTCTGAAAAAGCGGGACCGAGAATTGCCGGTGCATCGATCTCGTATGAGAGGCCGACTTCTTGCAAACGAGCAATGATGGCGGCGGCAACGGCCCACCCTCGACGGTCCGCTGGCGCGCGCGGCGGAAGCGAGACCAGAGGATCGAAAGCATCCATCTGCAGATCGTGCAGTGCAGTGAGGAGCGACGGCGCGTGATCAGCTTGTGGCTTTGTATCAGCTGTTTCAGGAAAACGAGCCCGATCGACCGCTCGCCGTCCTAGTTCTTTTCCGTGGAGGCGGGCCGCTGGATGATGGCTTCGATGCCCTCGATCGCAGCCTTCAACTGGCGCAGCCCGTCGAGTGACGTCCGGATATGGGCGACGGCTACCCGTTCCCCTGTGACGGTGCCCGGCGTCGGCATCATGAAGCGCACTGCTTCGAGGGTCAGGTTGGCGACGCCCAGGTTGAATCCGAAGTTGGGAACGATGTCGAAGTAGATGAACGGCGCTGGCGCTGCGGTCTCCGCCACGCGCTGTGGTGTAGTTGGCTTGTCCGGCAAACGGGGCCTCCTTTCCATGGTCGTGGCGAACGGCTCACGTGCCGCACGGCGGCGACCAACGTCGGATCCATGACGATGGCATTGTCCGGTGCCGCGACCGTCGAATGTGGCCGCTTGATACCACGCGCCCTCCCTCCACTTCGCTCGCACGCACTACCTCCTTAATCGCCGCCATGTCTGCCTGAGCGCAGCGGCAAGTCTTGCCAGAGGCCGATCCTCGGCGCTGGTCCTCGGCATGTGAGCTCTGCTGACAGCCTCGGCAACCCTGCTTCGCAATTCCGGGTCAGTACCTGCTGCCCCCTCGACGACGGTGAGCGCCAGCACGGTTCCGGGCACCTCGATCTCCACCTCCCCGGTGTCGCTGCGCTTGCGTGTCGGCCAACGGCCTGCTCGCAGAGCGATGACGTTTTGAGGCAGCCCAAGGCGCTCTGCTGCAGCGCTGTAAGTCAGCCACTCGGATGCCGGCACGTGGGGGGAGTTCCCAGCCATCTCAGAGAACCTGCGGAACGATACCGTGGGAGAGTGTGAACGATCGAGCGAGCGCGGTCGCACCCTGCGTCGTCCGATCCATCACCGGAGAGCGGGGGTGACGGGACTTCATGCGACCTTCCTTCCAAAGCGGAAAGAAGAAGTCGCGCAATGGTTGCCTTTCTTTTCTTTGCTCGGCTGGCGGCGCCTGCATGAAAACGCGGCGAACGCCGCTGCAGGTCGCAGGACAGTCACGCAAACGCGGTAACTTTGACGGCGCCTGTCGTTGGCCGATGCAACGGGAGTCTGATCGGCAACCAGGAGATCGAGATGGTTCGAGTCGCGACCCTGACTGCAATCACGTCTGCTTTGACATTTCTAATGGCAGCCTGCGGTGAAACTCCGGGCCAGCGGGCAGTTACCGGAGGTGCCGCCGGTGCAGCCGGTGGAGCTGCCGTAGGGGCAGCGAGGGGCAACACTCTCGGCGGAGCGGTCGTTGGCTGCGTGGGGGGCGCCGCCGTTGGAGCTGCTACGACGCCAACCTGACAGCGCCTGCGCCAAACCCGCGCGCCGGGTTGCGTTTCAGCGTTGAAGACGGAAAGACACCGACATCGCACTCTTCTCCGCGGCATCCAGATCGATCCAGGCGATTGCCGGCGTGGTGATTGACCCTGAACGGTACTTTGCCTAGCGGGTGCATCCGTCGTTACTGCGCCGGGACGACCGCGAGGCGGGCGGTGAAGTTCGACGATGGCGCCGTTGAACTGACCGGCGCCGGCTCACCAGAGGCGTTGCACAAAGCAGTGCTGATTGCCGGAAACGCCATGGGTGTAGCCAAGTGGAGGTCACCGGGGCGCAGGCGGCGTCCGTCGATGACGGCACCCAGTATTACGTCATCCAGTCACGACCACCCCGGGAGTTTGGCAAGCCGCTAGCTGTTACGCTACCTGGGGGACCGACCAGAAGCAGCTATCCGGTTCCAAATGAACAGCACCACGAAAGCGCCCAAGGTTGCAGCGATGAAGCCTGCGCCCTGATCGGGTCTGTACCACCCAACGGCTTGGCCGATGAAGGTTGCAACGAACGCGCCTGCGATGCCGAGCGCGGTCGTCAGCAGGAAGCCCGTGGGCTTGTTCGGCGCGGACGACAGCAGGCGAGCCACAATGCCCGCCACGAAGCCGATCACGATGATCCACAGCATGGGGAATCCGTCAGCTGAGCTCGGCCACGCGGTTCATGTCCTGCGCGGCGGGAACACGACCCTCCGGCGTGAGCGAATCGACGGCCTTGGGCAGCTGTTCCGCTAGACCCGCCAGCAGTTCCTCGCGGCTCAGCCCCGTGCGCTCGGTCAGGAACGCGATCTGTTCGGGAGTGAGCACCTTGCCGAGGTCGGCTGGCGAAATTGCCTTGTTCTCGCCCGTACCGACCCAGGAATCGGCCACCTCGCCCTTGCCTGCGCCCTGGAATTGCTTCAGCAGGTCACCAAGCCCGCCGCTCAGTATGCCGCCCAGCCCGCCGAGGCCCGCTCCCCCGAGACCGCCCTTCAGCAGATCCTCGAGCCCGCCGCCCTGCCTCGGCTGGCTAGCGGACGGGCCCCTGGCCTGCGTTTGGTCCCCTCTCCCGCCGAATCCTTTCACCGCCTTGTAAGCAAGCAGGCCCAGCACGGCCATCGTGAGCGGCGACATGCCACGCCCGCCGCCGCCGAAGCCTCTAGGACCGTTCCGCATTCCTGTCAGGACGTCGAGCAAGCCCATGGCAACCTCCGTTGTCCGCTAGGCCGGCCAACGCGCACACCCGGCGTTCGTTCCACCTCACGAGGCCTCAGGTGGCGGGAGGCCTCAGGTGGCGGGGCTCATGATGCCTAAAAACGGGGCCGCGCTGATGCCGTCAGCGAACCAGGAGCTACGGCAGGGCAAGCATCCCCACGCTTGTCGGCAACGTCCATTACCAAGTCGCGTTCGAACCCGAACAGCTTTCGGACCGCTCATGGCTAGAGGTAAGCGTTCTCGAGATAGCCAGCCCATGGCAACGTTCGTTGTAGATGTAGCGAGCGGAGACATGCCTGAAGAGGCGGTATTTCGCGCTGGTGAAGGCGAAAACCCCGCCGCCCTCCAACTTGCGAGGATGGGCCGCTCGAAAACTCGCAACGGCGCCATAACCAAGAAAAAGGGGAGGCTCCTAGCCAACAAAAGATCCTAGTCCGGTGATGCTGGTCATCGGCGAGCGGCTTGTTCAACGCTTGAGCCGGCTGCGCCTGAGATGATCGTCTCCAGTGCTCATTGTGGCGCCGACAGTGTCTGCGCCGGCGCTCGATGATCTGCTCGATCGCGCAGGTCAAAAATCGATCATCGCCATTAAGGCTTTCGGCAAGCTAACGCTCGGCAGCACAGGCACTTGCATGCGGGCACCGCGGCGATCCGCATGACTCGAGGTTCGCACGCGTCCTACGCCTCGGACGTCGGCTTTCGTCTAAGGCCCTCCCAGCCGCGGCAGATCGAGCCATTGAAGTTATTCAGGGCCGTCGGGCATGCCCGTTGTGTTGGGGGTGGGGGGACGGACACACGAGAAAGCTTTCGGCTTTTCGATACCCCGACGGCGTGGTTACGACCTATTCCCTCTGGGCTGAGAATGAAAGCGTTGAGCGGTGAACAACGTGTGGCTATGGCCACCCGTGATCATTCCGCTAAGTGATTGCGGACTAGCTCGCGCTTATGCAGGGACGGCAAGCCCCTGCTTCCCCGCGACGGTCCCGGTCCGAAAGGGCCGGGACCACTTCCGCGGCGGAGCCCAATCGATCCGTTGGAGCAGGCGAAATGCTCGGCAAGCACGAGCTGGTGCGCATGACTCACCACGACGCCGTGCCCGGACCCGCGTCTTATATCGGCGGACTAGCAAATGGCAGGATACGCCTCGGCTTTGGCCCAAGCAGGTCATCATCTGAGCAGGCAGTATGGCCGCTGGGCTCATTAAGCTGACCCTGCGGGCGAACATCAATACTGGCCTTTTCCCACCCTGGCCGAGCTCTTGGGGACGTGCACCGCCTGTAACAGCGGTCTCGCCGCGGTCCTTCATCATGGCTTTGGAGTCGGTCTCTGCGGCTGATGGCCGGCTGCACCGATCTTGCATTGATGCTCCTGGGAACGGCACTGCGCCCGCTTGATTATCGGTATCGCAGTGCCGCTCAGCGAGGAGCGTCCAGTGCAGTCGGGACGCCGTCCAAAGGCAAGGCAACGACGTCCATTAAAAAAAGAGCAACGCTTATCGAATACTTCGCCCGCAGTTTGTTGTGTGGAGCAAAGCTGGTGCAGCAATTCAATTCGCTCGTCGAGGCACGTTGCGCGATGGAACATGTGGCGCGGCTTAAGCGGTTGGTTCGGCAGCGACCCATTGGCCGTGCGCAGCAGCGTCGGATGCGTGCTCTTGAGAAAGCGGTGTTTACAATGGAGCTGGAAGCGCGGGTCAGCTCGGTACGCCGTTGGCGTGAGCCGGTCTCATCGGCAGGCTTGCATCGTTCAATCTGATGCGGCGCGGCCCGACATTTTTTGGCCTGCACCCTGAGTAGGAGGAGCCCGGGGAACTAGCCGTGGCCGCTCCACCCCGCAAGCCGTCGAGACCGACGCGCACGGATTGCTCAGCGGCTGTCGTCGCCGTTTGCCGCGCGTGGTGGCGCGCCCGCCCTGAAAACAGGCTCGACGTGCGGAGACTTGCTGCTCTGATCCCTCAGGTGTTCGAAATACCAGCCCTCGTGAACGGCAACTGCTGTCATCACCGCCGTGCCTGCTGACGTCAGGAGTACCAGCAATATGATGAGGTCGGTAAGGACCGAATCCAAGAAGAGTGCGACGACGACACACGGCACGAGCAAGCGCACTCCGCCGTAGGTCATCACTTCGAGACAGGTCAGTAGCGTTTGCTTGAACTCGCGCATTGCCCTCTGCCAGCACCACGTTTCTTTAGTTCCACGCGACACGCCATCGACGGAGACGGGCATCGTTAGTTGCGCTCACAACGAAGAATTTCCTCGACATTCGCTTTCGCTACATTCGAGGAACGCATCCTGCTTTCCAGACTCCGTTCATTCGATCAGCGGCGAGATGACCGTCGGCGAAAAGCAGAGCTCGCAGCAACCGACTTGGTGAGGAACGGCGCTTCAATATCTCCTCGAACTTCTCCATCCGCCGGTCCTGCAACAACGTCGTCCGGTTCATCTATCAGTTCCCTTTGGAGCCGTTCTAAACCCGGACAACTCGTGTGCTACGAAACCGGACAACTGACGTGCTTACGACGTGTCGTTAGAAATCGATTGACTCCCTAGAGCAATTTTGTGGCCTATCCCTGCCAATCTTCAATCAGAAGGATTGGTTTATGGAACTGCACATTCACGCCACGTCGTCTCTTGCAGGCATTGCCGGCACGTGCCTGGCACATCAGCCGCAGAAACCCTTTGACTTCAGAACCCGATGTTGTGGCCTATCCCTGCCGACGCTCTTCAAGAGGATGGGCATCGTGGCCGCAGACGGCCAACCGCTTCTGACCAGATTTCACGCCGCGCACCCGGAGTGTGCGAGGCGAACTGAGCTTGCCCTGCGCGCCGGCAGCTCCTCCCGGGGACCGGAGGCGAGGGCAGGATGGCCCGTGAACACGCCAGCGACCCGCATCGCGTCCGGACCTGCCGACGGGCAAGCAGCCGCGATACGGATGAGGGTCGACAGGGAGTGCGCCGGGCCCACAGCTCCTGCGAAGACGACACCGACTGCCATCGCGTCCGGACCTGCCCATGCGCCTTCCGAGGCGCGGCTCGACAACCGGATAGGGATGGCGCTCGCCAAGCCGTCGAGCAGGCCCAGTCCCATCCACTTTCTCTGGAGACGAAGCATGGCACGCGCTGGTCCGTTCACGTGATCTCGATTGATCCACGTGACATCAATGGCGGCAGTTTGGAGGTGTCGAATGAAACACGTGCGCTCCCTGGGGGGCGCTGACCAATGGCGCTTGGCAGCCTGATGGCCGCGTCCGTCCCTGGCCGCAGAGACGCAGGCGCCTTTCGATCTGACAAAAACGTTTGACGAAACTTTATGCGCTCTGGTGTCTAGTGTTTCGGCGGATGTCAGACCCGGCTGTCGGTTTTGCTCTTCAGTGTTTTGTTTGTGGTCGCGTAGCGTCGAAGTATCGGTGCCATCCTGGTGCCGCTCGCTCTATTCATCGTTGGATTTGACCCATTGCCCCAGCCGCGGCCCAGCGTTGGCGCGCCTGCGCGTGTGCGCTGGGCCGGGCGGCTTCGACGTGCTTGCGCTCTAAAAGGGCGGAAACATTAGACGCTCCGGTGTCGAATGTTTTTCCGATTTCCAGGCTCTGAGGTCGTGTTGTGGCAGAGGCCAAGTGATTGTGAACACCGGGATTTACTGTCTTGGGCTGGAAACTCTGGAGGCCCTCGGCCCGCATCCGATGTTTTGGCATCCGATGTTTTTATTCCCACCGCACAGCTGTCGAAGCACCCTGCCTATTCGATCACGGTGTTGCTGCGGGCGAAGTAGCAGGTTGGTCCGCAAAAATGGTTGTCACAACATTTTATCCAGCGGTGTGGAGAGATCCGCAACTTTGCAGGCCCGATCGATTGCTGACCCTGCGGAAGCAAAAGGGGCGCCGGAAGGCACCCCTTTCCGTAACATGTTCAGGTTCAATCACTTGATATACGGGCACTTCCCATCCTTGAGCGGCCGATACGCCTCCTCGCCCGGCAAGGTGGCCAGCAGCTTGTAGATGTCGTCCTTGCTCTTGGACTCCTGCGGCGACTTCACCTGGAAGAGGTACATCTCGCGGATCAGGCGGCCGTCCTCGCGCAGCTTAACGAGCGCTCTCACCACGCGGTGAAGTCGGTGACGAGATCTTTGTCCAGGGACAGGCTTTCCATGCCGCTGGAAAGCAAGACACCGCCTCGATTGTGGTGCCCACTCCCGCCGATATTCCGTTTGTGGTGCAGGAAGTGACCGATCTCGTGCGCCATGACGCCGATGAACGCTTCGCCATAGTCGAACACGGGCGGATTGCCCTGGTCGACGACCACGCACACCTGCTGGTCATCCAGATACTCCCCAGCCGCCTCGGTCGCCTTTGCATCGTAGTCGCCGACGAGGAAGCAGGTGATGTCGGCGCCTTTCGTCTTGTGGGGCACGATATGCGTTCGAAAATCATCCCGCATGATCTTGGGTCCCAGGGCTTTCTTTACCGTGAACCACGAGGCGTCGATCTGGGTGAAAAAGATGTTCGCCTGGGCGCCGAACGTCCAATTCAGCCGGGTGAGCATCCAGGGTGCGTCCTCCGGCTTCCATCTCGTGGCCTCGATCTCCTTGCCCGATGAATCGAGTTGCCTGAGGAACCTGAACGCGATCTTGAAGTCCTTGCGTGGCAGAAGGCCGACGGCCAACTTGACACTTATGTTGCCGCGCGTGGCCGTGAGCTCCGGAACACCTTTACCGTTGGCCGTGACCTTGTAGCCGCGCGCGAGGCTATCCTTCGGTGCGGTGGCAAACAGCGCAGTACGCAGGCGTAGCAACTGATCGTCGCGCTCCTGGCTTTTCTTCTTCCCGTAGCGATAGTTGATGTACTCCAGAGCGACGCGCTCGACGTCCTCGAAGCCGACAGTGTCCACCTGCAACCGATTGTCATGCGACAGGAGAACGTCCTTGCTGTCGCGCAGGCAGACCAGATTGAAGCCTGGCCGCGGCACGATCATGAAGTCTTGCTCGGCGTACACACCGGAACGCTGCAGGAACTGGACGAAGCGCGGCATGGCTTTCCCCAACCTCGATCCACGAGGACGATTGTTGTACCGGAACTGGAAGTCTGCAACGCAAAGTGGGCGAGAGTTCGCCAACCCCCCAGACGATGTAAGCGAAGGCCGCCTCGCCAGCGGCCGGTTCATCGGCCCGACAGAAGGGCAATAAACACGATTTCGACTACGAGGATGGCCAGGTTGAACCCGACGATCCATCCGATGATGGCGACCAGCCATGAACTGGTGGGCAACCGCGTTGCCCACCTTATGGCCATAGCCGACAGAAATAATGCAAATGCAGAGCTGGCACCGACGGCCCACGTCCTGTCTGCCGGTGGGGCAATTTCCGGCGACAACCAAAAGAAAATCGGAACAAGTGCGATAAGGGCGAACGACAAGCCTGCGCCGAACAGCAGTGCCCTCAGCAAGCCCTTCATGAAGCTGATGGTCTCCCGCGATGGAGGCCCGGTCTGTGGCATCCATCACAAAACATGCGGTCTGCTGCAGGTAAAATTGAACCATCCTCGAGGAGACGAGCCATGGCAGTGGATCGCCGCCTACTCAAGCTGCATGAGGCTCTGCGCCGATGCCCGGCGCACCCGCCCAACCGCGTCGTCACCATGGTCGCAAGAGTCACGCCAGCGCTCGGAGTCGGTACCCGCGACCTCCCGGCTTTGGACCGTGGCGCCGGGATACCGGGCGGCAGGGTGCTGCCGACCTGGATTGGCGGAGCGGGCGCGCTCGAGATCGTCACATGGAACACAGGTGAAGCGTCCGACCTGCGTCGATACGGCAATCGGAGTCACGCGGAGGCGCAGTTTTTCGAATTCATGCGGGACCGCGAATTCATGAGCGTCGATATCGAGATCAGTCACAGTCCTTGCACAGCATGCGCCGACATGCTGGTGGGCTTGTTGAAATCCATAAAGGCCAAGGGCACGACAGTCTCGCGGGGGCCAATCCGCCGCGTCGGCCAAAGGATCTATGTCGGGGCCGCGATAGAAACGCCACCCGCCATTCCTGCGACGCTTCGATGGGGCGCGCTGTTCGAAACGCCCCCTCAGGCGACTACGCCGCAATCCCTTCGGCAGTTGCAGGCCGTTGGGTGGCAAATGGCAGCGCCGCGCACCGCGATCCCAAACGATGCCGGGACCCCGGCCATTACCTTGCTGTAAGAGGGGCCGCCGCTGGCACCAATGAAAAAGGGCGCCCGGAGGCGCCCTTTCCTCGGTCAGACCGAGATGCTCACTTGATATACGGGCACTTCCCATCCTTGAGCGGCCGATACGCCTCCTCGCCCGGCACGGTGGCCAAGAGCTTGTAGATGTCGTCCTTGCTCTTGGACTCCTGCGGCGACTTCACCTGGAAGAGGTACATGTCGCGGATCAGGCGGCCGTCCTCGCGCAGCTTGCCGTTCTTGGTCATGACGTCGTTGACCGGGATCTCGCGCATCTTGGCCATCACCGCCTTTGCGTCGTCGGTACCGGCGGCCTGCACGGCCTTGAGGTAGTGCGTGACCGAGCTGTAAGCGCCGGCCGTCAGCATGCTCGGGATCTTGTCGCGCTTGGCGCGGAAGCGCTTGGTCCAGGCGCGGGTCTCGTCGTTCATGTCCCAGTAGAACGCCTCGGTCAGCACCAGGCCCTGCGCCACCGGTAGGGTCAGCGAATTCACGTCGGTCGAGAAGACCAGGAGGCCGGCCAGGCGCTGGCCGCCCTTGACGATGCCGAACTCGCCCGCCTGCTTGATCGAGTTGATCGTGTCCTGGCCGGCATTGGCGAGACCGATGATCTTGGCCTTCGAGGCCTGGGCCTGCAGCAGGAAGGACGAGAAGTCCTGCGTGCTGAGCGGATGCTTGACGCCCCCCAGTACCTTGCCGCCCGACGCCTGCACGACAGCGGTCACGTCGCGTTCCAGTGCGTGGCCGAAGGCGTAGTCCGCCGTCAGGAAGTACCAGGAATCGCCGCCGCCCTTGACGATGGCGCCGCCGGTCACCTTGGCCAGCGCATAGGTGTCGTAGACCCAGTGCGCGCCGGTCTCGGAACAGGCCGGTCCCGTAAGGTCGGCCGACGCCGCGCCGGTGTTGATGTCGATCTTGCCCTTTTCCTGGGCAATCTTCCGCACCGCGAGGGCCACCGACGAGGTGCCGATGCCGGTGATCATGCTGACGCCATCGACGTCGTACCAGCGACGCGCGATCTGGGCGCCGATGTCGGGCTTGGTCTGATGGTCCGCCGACAGCAGTTCGATCGGGCGGCCGAGCACCTTGCCGCCGAAATCGTCGATCGCCATCTGTGCCGCCTCGACCTCGCCGAGGTTCAGGTCGGCATAGACGCCGGAAAAGCCTTCGGTGATGCCGATCTTGAGCGGCGCCGGCGCCTGGGCCTGCGCCATGGCCACCAAGCCCGCAACAGCCATGCCGGCTGCGACGATGCCTGCGTAGCGAGCAATATCTCTGGGTCTCATACACAAACCTCCCACAACGTCTTTCCCCGATGGCTCGAAATCTAGCGGCGAGGGTGAGCCGGCGCCAGTGCTGGACAGCGGCGCAAAGCTTCGATTAATTCGCCAAGCCGCGGGGAGGCGGGATGGCCGAAGAAGAAGTAATTCTCAAGGCGGAAGGGCTGACGAAGGAGTTCAAGGGCTTCGTCGCGGTCAAGAACGTCGATCTCAGCGTCCGTCGCCACACCATTCACGCCCTGATCGGGCCGAACGGTGCGGGCAAGACGACCTGCTTCAACCTGCTCACGCACTTCCTGACGCCGACGGCGGGGCAGATCCACTTCAAGGGCCGCAACATCACGGGCAGCTCGCCTGCGGCGATCGCGCGCATGGGGCTGGCGCGTTCCTTCCAGATTTCGGCGGTCTTCCCGCATCTTTCGGTCCGCGAGAATGTCCGTGTCGCTCTGCAGCGCAAGCTCGGGAACTCCTTCTTCTTCTGGCAGAGCGAGCGCGTGCTGAACCAGCTCGACGCCCGCGCCATGGAGCTGGTTACGGCCGTCGGCCTCGCCGCCTTCGCCGAACAGCAGGCCGTCGACCTGCCGTATGGGCGCAAGCGGGCGCTGGAGATCGCGACCACCCTGGCGCTCGATCCCGAGATGATGCTGCTCGACGAGCCGATGGCGGGCCTGGGGCAGGAGGACATCAAGCGCATCACGGCCCTCATCCGCACCGTCGCCCGCGACCGCACCGTGCTGATGGTCGAGCACAACATGTCCGTCGTCGCCGATCTTTCCGACACCATCACCGTGCTGGCGCGTGGCGAGGTGCTGGCCGAGGGCCCTTACGCGACGGTGTCCAAGAACCCCGCTGTGGTCGAAGCCTATGTCGGGACGGGCCATGGCTGAAACATTGCTCAAGGTCGACGGCCTGCAGGCCTGGTACGGAGAATCGCACATTCTCCATGGCGTCGGCTTCGAGATCGGCCGCGGCGAGTTGGTGACGCTCTTAGGCCGCAACGGCGCCGGCAAGACCACGACCTTGAAGTCGGTCATGGGCATCGTCGAGAAGCGCACCGGCTCGGTGACCTTCGAGGGCAAGGAAACCGTCGGCCAGCCGTCCGATTCGATTGCCCGCCTGGGCCTCGCCTACTGCCCCGAGGAGCGCGGCATCTTCTCGAGCCTGAACGTCGAGGAGAACCTGATGCTGCCGCCGATGGTGCGCCCGGGCGGCATGAGCCTGTCGGAGATCTACCAGCTCTTTCCCAACCTGCACGAGCGGCGGCGCAGCCAGGGCACCAAGCTGTCGGGCGGCGAGCAGCAGATGCTGGCGATCGGCCGCATCCTGCGCACCGGCGCCAACCTGCTGCTGCTCGACGAGCCGACCGAGGGCCTGGCGCCGGTCATCGTCCAGCGCATCGGCGAGATCATCCGCCAGCTCAAGGGCCGCGGCTTCACCATCCTGCTGGTCGAGCAGAACTTCCATTTCGCCGCGACCGTCGCCGACCGCCATTACATCATGGAGGACGGCCACGTCGTCGACATCATGACGGCGGGCGACGTGAAGCAGAATATCGGCAAGCTGCAGGCGTATCTGGGGGTCTAGAACAATGTTCGAGCTCATCGGAATCCCGCCCCAGGCCCTGTTCGGCCAGCTCCTGCTCGGCCTGATCAACGGCGCCTTCTACGCCATGCTGAGTCTGGGGCTCGCCGTGATCTTCGGCATGCTGAACGTGATCAACTTCACGCACGGCGCGCAGTACATGATGGGCGCTTTCGCCGCCTGGCTGATGCTCGGCATCCTCGACGTGCCGTTCTGGGCCTCGCTGGTGCTGGCGCCGATCCTGGTCGGCCTGTTCGGTGTCGTGCTCGAGCGGGTGATGCTGAAGCGCATCTACCATCTCGACCATCTCTACGGCTTCCTGCTGACCTTCGGCCTCGCCCTGGTGATCGAGGGCCTGTTCCAGTGGAAATGGGGGTCATCCGGCGCGCCTTATCCCAATCCGATTCCCGGCGGCTACAATCTCGGCTTCATGTTCCTGCCGACCTACCGCGGCTTCGTCGTGCTGGCGGCCCTCGCGATCTGCCTTGCTACCTGGTACGGCATCGAGCGCACCAAGCTCGGCGCCTACCTGCGGGCGGCAACCGAGAACCCGACCCTGGTGCGCGCCTTCGGCATCAACGTGCCGCGCCTGATCACGCTCACCTATGGGTTGGGCGTCGGTCTCGCGGCGCTGGCCGGTGTGCTGGCAGCGCCCATCCAGCAGGTCTCGGCGCTGATGGGCACCAACCTGGTGCTGGTGGTGTTTGCCGTCGTGGTGATTGGCGGCATGGGCTCGATCATGGGCTCGATCGTCACCGGCTTCGGCCTCGGCCTGATCGAGGGCCTGACCAAGGTGTTCTATCCGCCGGCCTCCAACACCGTGATCTTCGTGGTCATGGCGCTGGTGCTGCTGATCAAGCCGGCCGGTTTATTTGGGCAGACGAGATGATGACGCCCAACCAACGCATGATCGTCGCGGCCGCCATCGCCGTAGTGGCCCTCGCCGCGCCATGGTTCGCCTACCCGGTGTTCCTGATGACGGCGCTGTGCTTTGCGCTGTTCGCCTGCGCCTTCAACCTGCTGCTGGGCTATGCCGGCCTGATGAGCTTCGGCCATGCCATGTTCTTCGGCATGGCGGGCTACTTCTACGGCCATGTGGTGAAGGCCTGGGACATGCCGCCCGAGCTCGGCCTGCTGGCCGGTGTCGGCGGCGCGGCGCTGCTGGGCCTGGTCACCGGCGCACTGGCGATCCGCCGTCAGGGCATCTACTTCGCCATGATCACGCTCGCCTTCGCCCAGATGGTCTACTTCTTCTGCATCCAGGCGCCGTTCACCCATGGCGAGGACGGCCTGCAGGGCATCGTGCGCAAGCCGCTGCTCGGCGGCCTGATCCCGACCAAGGACGACCGCGTCCTTTATTATGTCGTGCTGGCGATCTTCCTGTTCGGCTACGGCGCCATCTACCGCTTCATCCATTCGCCGTTCGGCCAGGTGCTGAAGGCGATCCGCGACAACGAACAGCGCGCCCTGTCGCTGGGTTACGAGGCCGACCGCTACAAACTGCTGGCCTTCGTGCTCTCGGCAGCGCTGGCGGGCCTGGCCGGCGCCACCAAGGCGCTGGTGCTGCAGTTCGCCACGCTGACCGACGTCAGCGCCGCCATGTCGGGCGAGGTCGTGCTGATGGCGCTGGTCGGCGGACTGGGCACCATCATCGGCCCGGTGATCGGCGCCTTCATCATCATCACCATGCAGAACTATCTCGCGGCCACCGGCGAGTTCGTCCTCGTTATCCAGGGCGTCATCTTCGTGGTCATCGTCATGGCCTTCCGCAAGGGCGTCGTCGGCGAATTCAGCGAGTGGTGGAAGGCACGACGCTCCGGCCCGCGGGAGCGACCGGCGGCGGCGGACTGACGCTCGCGTCGGCGACGCTTGCGCCGCGCCTCCGTGTCGGCCGAATTTGCCGCAAACCAACACGATTGGATTCACAGACGGCTTACAGTCTCGCTTCCCCGGCAAAGCTTGCGTATATCGTCTTGTCGGTTCTTGTGCGAGGGCGGGGGCGTGCGATGACGGGCCGTTACCGGTTGTTGGCGTGGCGGGTCGTGCCGCTGGCAGGTCTTGCGGTGGCCGTTGGCCTGTCTCCGCTCGCAGGCCGAGCTTCGGGTTTGGGTGTGGTGCTCCCCATGCTGGGGCTGCTTGTGCTGATGGGCGTGGTTTTCGCTTGCGTCTTCCACGCCGACGTCATCGCCCATCGTACCGGTGAACCCTACGGTACGCTTGTCCTCACGGTCGCCGTCACCGTGATCGAGGTCGCGCTGATTCTGTCGATCATGCTGGCGGGCGAAGGCAAGCCGACGCTGGCGCGCGAGACCGTCTTCTCGGTGATCATGATCGTGTGCAATGGCGTGGTAGGCCTCTGCTTGATCCTGGGTGGCCTGCGGTACGGCGAACAAGGCTTCCGCGTGCCCGGTGCCAGCGCCTACCTGGTCGTGCTGATCCCGCTCGCCACCCTGACGCTGATCCTGCCGACCTGGACCACCAGCGTTCCCGGGCCGTACTACACGACCTCGCAGCTCGCCTTCGTCAGCTCGGTAACGATCATTCTCTATGGCGTGTTCCTCTACGTGCAGGCTGTGCGCCACCGCGACTATTTCCTGTCCGATCTCGGCGGCGCCGCCGACCATCACGAGGCCCCCGGCTCGCGTCAGCTCTGGGAAAGCGTGGTGCTGCTGCTGGTCGGACTTGTGGCCGTCGTGCTGCTTGCGAAGGGAGTCGCTGGATCGATCGAGGCGGCGGTCGCTGCGGTCGGTGCGCCGACCGACGCCGTCGGTCTCCTGGTGGCGCTGCTGGTGTTGTTGCCGGAGACGGTGGCGGCCCTGGGCGCTGCCCAGCGCAACGAGCTGCAGAAGAGCCTCAACCTCGCGCTCGGCTCATCGCTCGCCACGATCGGTCTTACCATTCCCGGCGTCTCGCTGCTGGCGATCGCCCTGAACCAGCGGCTGGAACTCGGCGTCGACATGCGCGACACCGTCCTGCTGGTGCTGACCTTCGCGGTCAGCCTCGTGACGTTTGGCGGCGGTCGCACCAATATCCTGCCGGGTTTCGTGCATCTGGTCATCTTCGCGGTCTTCGTCTTCATGATTTTCGTACCATGACGACTGGCCCTTGCCGGCTGACCCCGTTCGCGCAAGAACGGCACATCGACCACAGGGGAAACGTTCCATGCCCGACACATCAATGACGTTGTCCGACGACATCTTCGCCGAGCTGCGCAAGATCGATACGCCCACCATCACCAACGTGGTGGCGACCTATCCGAAGAATCCCCTGTGCCTCGGTCTCTACAATCCGTGGACCGAGAACTGGTACAGCGACAGCACCATCCGCTGCCTCTATCCCGAGATGGGGCCGATCGTCGGCTACGCCGTGACCTGCGTCTACGGCCTGCCTGATCCCAACTTCGCCGGCCGGCTGTCGTTCATGGACGTGGTCGATGCGCTCGATGCCATGAAGAAGCCGACCATCCTGGTGATCCAGCAGAAGTGGCCGCCCGAGCTGCACAACAAGGCCGGCTTGGCGGGCGAGATGATGGTGAGCTCGATGATGGCCGTGGGCTGCATCGACATGATCTCCAACGGCCCGTCGCGCGACATCGATGCCATCCGCAAGCTTCGTTTCCAGCTTCTCCTGGGCGGTGTCACGGCAGGGCATGGCGAGATGGCCGTGCAATCGGTCAACGTGCCGGTCTCGGTCGGC
>Ga0081539_10002245_pt1 | contig 28101 bp, 20 predicted proteins | sample TabmetS4T2R2_FD_71023 | JGI IMG/M metagenome (GOLD analysis project Ga0081539, IMG submission 71023) | Tabebuia heterophylla rhizosphere microbial communities from the University of Puerto Rico - S4T2R2 | ecosystem: Host-associated > Plants > Roots > Rhizosphere ... | reverse complement strand
GGTCACGGGCCGGGTCAGCGACCTGTACCAGGAGATGCTGGCCCGCTGACGCCTGCGACCGAGGCTGGGGGGCGGAGATGAACTCCGCCCCCCAGACCCCCCACCTCCTTTCTTTGACTCATGGAAAGCGTGGCGAGCTCCGTTCTGAGCCCGACAACGCTGCGGCGCCTGAGAGTGCGGGAGCCGCAAGCGCCAAGAGTCAAAAAAAGGAGGTGGGGGGTTTGGGGGGCGGAGTTCTCTCCGCCCCCCAAGCTAGTCTAAATCCGGCGCCGCGCGGCAACGACGGGCGCGGTCGGCCGCGCGCCGGTCGCGTATTCCAGGAACCCGGGATAGCCGAGCCGCTGCTGCAGCGCCTCCATCAGCGCGCGGCAGCCGGAAGGCGTCATCTCCGGATCCTGGGCGCAGCGCTCGAGGAAGCGCGCCTCCGCCTCCGGTGCGTATTCCAGCGCCGGCGTGGCGTGGGCGAGCCAGGGCAGCGTCAGCGCCAGGGCGACCACGGCGGCGATGCGGAGCAGGGTGAGCATGGGGCGATCCTTCTTGCCGAGGGTGTGCGCCCACCATGCGCGCGCCGGCGCCCCTGCCCTTGTTCCGGGGGGAACAGCGCCGGCATGCTCGCGCCGCATGGTCCGTCCCCTCGCCGGCGCGCTCGCCGCCCTGCTGCTGGCCGCCGCCGCGCTGCTCGCGGCGGGGCCGCGCGAGGCGCTGCGCGAGGCGGCGACCGACCTCCTGATGCGTGCCGTGCCGCGGCCGGGCGAGCCGGTACCGGTGCTGGCGGTGGCGGCGGGGGAGGAAGACCTCGCCGCGCTCGGCGCCTGGCCCTGGCCGCGGGCGCGGCTCGCGGCGCTCATCGAGAAGCTCGATGCCGCGGGCGCGGCGGCGATCGCGCTGGATGTCGCCTTCGTCGAGGCGGCGCCGGACGATGCCGCGCTGGAGGCGGCGCTGGGCGCCGCGCCGGCGGTGGTGGGGCTGCTCGCGGGCGGGGCGCGGCCGGCGCGCAGGCTCGCGGTCGCGCTGGTCGGCGGGCCGGAGCTCGGCGGGCTGCTGGCGCTGCCGGGCGTGGCGCCCTCGGCGCTGCGGGCGGCGCCCGGCGGGCTGCTCGCCTTGCCGGGCGAGCGGGTGCGCGCGGTGCCGCTGCTGGTCCGGCTGGAGGGGGCGGGGGCGGCGGGCCTGCTGCCCGGCCTGGCGCTCTCGGCCCTGGCGCGCGCGCTGGAGGTGGAGACGCTGGTGGTGCGCCGCGTGGAGGCAGGGGCGGCGGTGCAGCTCGGCACCGCGCAGCTGCCGCTGCCGGCGGACGGGATGCTGAGGCTGCATCCCGGGCCACCGGTGCCGGCGGTGCCGGCGCGGGCGGTGCTGGAGGGCGCGGCGGGTGTGGCCGAGTCGGTGCGGGGCCGGGTGGTGGTGTTCGGGGCGACGGCGCCGGAGGCGGCGCCGCTCAGGCCCTCGGTGTTCGGGCCCTTCACGCCCTCGCTCACCTTGCAGGCCGAGGCGGTGGCGCAGCTCGCGGCGGGCTGGGTGCCGCGGCGCGTGCCGGGCGGGGCGCTGACCGAAGCGGGGGCGGCGCTGCTGCTGGGGCTGGTGGCGGCCTGGGCGGTGCGGCGGCGGCCGGGCTTCGGGCTGGGCGTGGTGGCGCTGCTGGGACTGGAATGGACCGCGGGATGCGCCGCCGCCCTGCGCCTCGGGCCGCTGCTGCTGGATCCGGCGCTGCCGGTCATCGCCGTGGTGCTCGCCGGCGCCGTGCAGGCGGCCGATGGCGCATTGCGGGCGGCACGGGAGCGCGCGCGGCTGATGGCGCGCTTCACCCATCGCCTGCCGCCCGGCGTCGCCGAGCGGCTGCTGGCGCTCCCCGAGGCCGAGCGGCTGCGCCCGGAACGCTGCGCGGCGACCGTGCTGATCACCGACCTCGCCAGCTTCACCAGCATGGTGCGGCGAGGCGATCCGCCCACCATCGTCGGGCTGCTGAACCTCTATCTCGCCGGGCTGGAACAGGCGGTGACGCGCGAGGGCGGCACCATGGAACGGCTGCTGGGCGACGGCATGCTGGCGGTGTTCGGCGCGCCGGTGGCGATGGCGGACCACCAGGCCCGCGCGCTGCGCGCCGCGCGGGCTCTCGACGCCTTCGCGGAAGCGTTTCGCGCACAGCCGGAGGCCGCCGCGCTGGGCTGGGGGCAAACGCGGATCGGCCTCGCCGCGGGCGAGGTGCTGGTGGGCGAGGTCGGCGGCACACGGCTGACCTGGACCGTCTATGGCGACGCGGCGAATGTCGCGGCGCGGCTGCAGGAACTGGCGAAGACCACCGGGCATCGCGCACTGGCGACGGGGGTCGTGGATGAGTCGCTGGCGCCGCTGGGGGTGTTCGAGCTGCGCGGGAGGCCGGGGAGCGTGGAGGTGAGGGTGATCGCGTGAGCCAGGGGAAGGGAGTGAACTCCCTTCCCCTGGACCCCATCCCTCCTTTTTTTGGTGACTTGGCGCTGGTGGCCAGGGGGTGGCGACTAACGTGCCGTTGTCGGGTTCAGAACGGAGCGCAGTCTTCCGCACTCTCAACCGCCGCGCCGTTCACGGGCTGACGAGACGCCCTCGCCACGCTTCCCAAGTCACCAAAAAAAGGAGGGAGGGGTTCGGGGAGGGAGTTCATCTCCCTCCCCGATCTTTCTCAGTGCCCCGGCACGCCTTTCGTCGTCGAATACTCGAAATGCAGCGCCTCGCCCGGGAAGACGCGCGGGTGGATCGCGTGCGCCGCCATCGCGGCTTCGGAGAAGCCCTGGAGGATGAGTTTCAGCTTCCCCGGGTAGGTCGCGACGTCGCCGATCGCGTGCACGCCCGGGATGTTGGTTGCGGCGTTCGCGGGGTTCACCTGGATGTGGTGGTGGTCGAGGCCGAGGCCCCATTGCGCGATCGGGCCGAGGTCCATGGAGAGGCCGTAGAAGGGCAGCAGCAGGTCGGCTTCGATCGCCTTCTCCTCGCCTTTCAGTGTCGCGACGATCACCTCCTCGAGCCGGTTGCCGTCGCCGCGAAGCCCATGCAGCTGGTAGGGGATGACCATCTCGATCTCGCCGCGGGCGGCGGCGGCCTCGAGCTGGGCGGCGCTTTCCGGGGCGGCGCGGAATTTCGGGCGGCGGTGCACGACGAACACCTTGGCCGCGATGTCTTTGAGCGCGAGCGCCCAGTCCACAGCGGAATCGCCGCCGCCCGCGATCACCACGCGCTTGCCCCGCAGCTCCTCCTTGCGTGCGACGGAGTAGCGCACGGCGCCGGCCGCCTCGTAGCCGGCGAGGCCTTCCAGCGGCGGGCGGTTGGGGCCGAAGGCACCGGCGCCGGCGGCGATGACCACCGCCTTGCAGCGGATGCTGTCGCCGGCGGAGGTGCCGAGGGTGATGGCGCCATCCGCCTGCTCCAGCCGCTCGGTGCGGCGGCCGAGCAGATAGACGGGTGCGAAGGGCGCGGCCTGGCGCTCGAGCTGTTCGATGAGGCCGATGGCTGAGATCGCGGGGTGGGCGGGGATGTCGTAGATCGGCTTCTCGGGGTAGAGCGCGGTGCATTGGCCGCCGATCGAATCGAGCGCGTCGATCACCGCGCAGCGCATGCGCAGCATGCCGCATTCGAACACGGCGAACAGGCCGACCGGGCCGGCGCCGATGATCGCCACATCGGTCTCGAGGGTGGACGACATGCTGCTCCCCCTGCTGGGCCGCGCGTGATAGACGAGCCGCCCCGCGAGATCAAAGCCGCCCCCCTCCCCCGGACCGCATGGTGCTGACCCTGGAATTGCCGGATCTTGCCGCGACTCGGGCGCTTGCCGCGAAACTGGCCGGCATGCTGCGGCCAGGCGATGCGATCCTGCTCGAGGGCCCGCTGGGGGCGGGCAAGAGCGAGCTCGCCCGCGCCTTGTTGCGCGCGGCTTCCGGCGATCCGGGGCTGGAGGTGCCGAGCCCGACCTTTACCCTGGTGCAGAGCTATTCCCTGCCCTGCGGGCCGGCGTATCATTTCGATCTGTATCGGCTGTCCGGCCCGGAGGAGCTTGGTGAGCTCGGCTGGGACGAGGCGCGGGAGGGGGTGGTGCTGGTGGAATGGCCGGAGCGACTCGGGGCGCTGGCACCGCGCGAGGCGCTGGTGATCCGGCTGGCGCCGGGCGAGGGGGCGGAGGCGCGCATCGCGACGCTGTCGGGCTGGGACGAGCGGCTGGGGGCGCTCGGGCCATGAGGGATCCGGGCGGCTTCCTGCGCGCGCATGGCTTTGCCGGGGCGGCGGTGGCGCCGCTCGCGGTGGACGCGTCGTTCCGGCGCTACCTGCGGCTGACCGGCGGTCCGCGCCCGGCGCTGCTGATGGATGCGCCGCCGCCATTCGAGGATGTGCGGCCCTTCGTGCGCATCGGGCGGTACCTGGCGGGGCGCGATCTCTCGGCGCCGGCGATCCTGGCGGCGGACGAGGCGGCGGGCTTCGTGCTGATCGAGGATTTCGGCGACACGAGCTATGCCGCGCTGCTGGATGCCGGGGCGGATCCGCTGCCGCTCTATCTGGAGATGGCGGAGGCGCTGGCCGCGCTGCATGCCGCGCCGCCCGCGCTCGCGCTGCCGGCATGGGATGCGGCGGCGATGGCGAGGGCCGGTGCTGCGACCTTCCTCGACTGGTGGTGGCCGGCGGCGTTCGGCGCGCCGGCGAGCGACGCGCTGCGGGCGGAATTCGCGGCGGCGATCGGCGCGATGCTGGCGCCCTTCGCGGGCGCGCGGCGCCTCGTGCATCGCGACTACTTCCCGGCGAACCTGATGCGGCTTCCAGAGCGCGAGGGGGCGCGGCGGGTCGGGCTGCTGGATTTCCAGGACGCGGCGCTCGGGCATCCCGCCTATGACCTGGTGAGCCTGGTCGAGGATGCGCGGCGCGACGTGGCGGAGCCGGTGCGGCGCGCGGCGATCGCGCGCTATCTCGCGCTGCGGCCGGAGCTCGACGCGGAGGAATTCGCCGCGGCCATGGCGGCCTGCGCGGCGCAGCGGCATCTCAGGGTCGCGGCACTCTGGGTGCGGCTGGCGCGGCGCGACGGCAAGCCCGGCTACCTGCCGCATGGGCCGCGCTGCTGGGCGCTGCTCGCGCGCGCCCTCGCGCATCCCGCGACGGCGCCGCTGCGCGACTTCCTGGATGCGCATGTGCCGCCGGCGCGGCGCGGCAATCCGCAGGCCGTGACGGAGGCCGCATGATCGCGCTGGAACGCGCCATGGTGCTGGCGGCGGGCCTCGGCACCCGCATGCGGCCGCTGACGGACGATCGGGCGAAGCCGCTGCTGCCGCTCGACGGCCGCACGCTGCTGGACCACGCGCTGGACCGGCTGGCCGAGGCCGGCGTCAAGCGCGCGGTGGTGAATGCGCATTGGCATGCCGACCAGGTCGCCGCCGCGGTGGCCGGGCGTTCGCATCCGGCGGTCACGCTGCAGCATGAGGAGGCGCTGCTGGAGACCGGCGGCAGCGTGCGGCTGGCGCTGCCGGAACTGGGCGACGCGGCTTTCGCCGTGGTGAATGGCGACGCCTTCTGGCTGAACGGTCCGGTCTCCGCGCTGACGCGCCTTGCCGCGGCCTTCGACGCGGAGGCGATGGACGGGCTGCTGCTGCTGATCCGCACCGCGCAGATCGAAGGCGAGGTCGGGTTCGGCGACTTCCTGCTCGATCCGCTGGGCAAGCTGCGGCGGCCGAAGGAGCGCGAGATCGCGCCCTATCTCTTCGGCGGGGTGCAGATCCTGGCGCCGCGGCTGCTGGCCGAGCAGCCCGTCGAGCGGTTCAGCCTGAACCGCGTGTATGACCGCGCGATCGCGGCCGGGCGGCTCTACGGGCTGGTGCATGACGGGGTGTGGTTCCATCTCTCCACGCCGCAGGACCTGAAGCGCGCGGAGGATGCGTTGCGCGCCGGGCTGACGCGGGCGCTGTTCTGATTCCCGTGCGCCTGTTCGCGATCCCGCCGGAGCTGCCTTTCCTCGATGCGCTGGCGACGGGCGTGCTTGCGCAAGCGGCCGATGCAAGCACGGCCGGCGATGCGCCGGAGGCGCTGTCGCGCACCACCATCCTGCTGCCGACCCGGCGCGCGGCGCGGGCGCTGCGCGATGCCTTCCTGCGCCAGGCCGGCCGCACGCTGCTGCTGCCGCGGCTGCGCGCGCTCGCGGGGCTGTCCACCGAGGATGCGGACGAGCTCGCGCTGCCGCCGCTGCTCGAGCTGCCGCCGGCGGTGGCGCCGCTCGCCCGGCAGGCGGCGCTGGCGGCGATGGTCGGGCGGCTGCCGCGGCGGCATGGCGGGCCGGCGACGCCCGAGCAGGCTTGGCTGCTCGCCGGCGAGCTCGGGCGGCTGCTCGACGAGATCGCGCTGGAGGAGCGCGATGTCGCGCTGCTCGCGGGGACCGATCCGCAGGCGCTGGCGGAGCATTGGCTGGCGCGGCTGGAGGCGCTGGTGCCGGAGCGGCTGTCGCAGCATTGGCAGATCACCACGACCCTGCTGCGCGCCGTGGTGACGGACTGGAATGCCTGGCTGCGCGCGCGGGAGTTGCTCGATATCGGCGTGCGGCGGGTGAAGGCGCTGCAGCTCCAGGCGGCGCTGTGGCAGCGCGAGCCGCCGGCCGATCCGATCGTCGCCGCCGGCATCGGCACCGGGGGGACGATCCCGGCGGCGGTCGCGCTGCTCGGGGTGATCGCGCGGCTGCCGCGGGGCGCGGTGCTGCTGCAGGCGATGCCGGGTGTGGAGGATGCGGCGCTGCGCGCCGCCATGCTGGAGGCGCCGACGCATCCGTTCTGCGGGCAATTGCGGCTGCTGCGCGCGCTGGGCGCGGATGTCGCGGAGCTGCGTCCCTGGCCGGGCGAGGTGGCCGCCTCGGCGCCGGCGGCACGCGCGGCGCTGCTCGCCCAGGCGATGCGGCCGGCGGAAGGCGTCGAGGCCTGGACCGAGCGGGAGCCGGAGCGCTGGCGCGCGGGGCTCGGGGGGCTGGTGCGGCTTGCCGCGGGCGATGCGCTGCAGGAAGCGCGGGCGATCGCGCTGGAATTGCGCGAGGCGCTGGAGGATCCCGGCGCGCGCGCGGCGCTGGTGACGCCGGACCGCGACCTCGCACGGCGCGTCTCCGCGGAGCTCGCGCGGCACGGCATCACCGTGGATGATTCGGCGGGCGAGCCGCTGGGCGAGACGCCGGCGGGCGCCTTCCTGCGGCTGATCGCGCGCATGGTGGCGGAGCATTTCGCGCCGGTGCCGCTGCTCGCGGTGCTCAAGCATCCGCTCTGCGCAGGCGGGATGGAACGCGGCGCGTGGTTGGCGGCGCTGCGGCGGCTGGAGCGGCGCGCGCTGCGCGGGGCAAGGCCGGCGCCGGGGCTTGCGGGGCTGCGCGCGGCGCTGGGCGAGGCGCCCTCGCCCGGCGTGCTCGCGCTGCTCGATGCGCTGGAGGCGGCGGCGGCGCCGATGGTGCGCGATGCCGGCGTGGCGCTGCCTGCTTCCGGGCTGCTGGAGGCGCATCTGCGCGCGGCGGAGGCGCTGGCGGCGACCAACACGCTCGCCGGCGGGCTGCGCCTCTATGCCGGCGAGGAAGGCGAGCTGCTCGCGCAGCATCTCGCCGCGCTGGGCGAGGCGCTGGAGGAGATGCCGCCGGTGGCGCCGGATTATTGGCCGGCGCTGTTCGACGCCATGTTGGCGGGACCCGTCGCGCCCTCCTTCCGCGCGGTGCGGCGCGGCGGCGCACCGCATCCGCGCGTCGCGATCCTCGGCCTCTTGGAAGCGCGGCTGCAATCCTTCGACAAGGTGGTGCTCGGCGCGCTGGAGGAATCGATCTGGCCGCAGGCGACCGATCCCGGGCCGTGGATGAGCCGGCCGATGCGCGCGCAATTCGGCCTGCCCGAGCCGGAGGCGCGCATCGGCAGCGTCGCGGCGGATTTCCTGTTCACCGCCTGCGCGGCGCCGGAGGCGGTGCTGTCCAGCGCCGCGAAGCGCGGCGGGGCGCCTTCGGTGCCGGCGCGCTGGCTGGTGCGGCTCGACACCTTCCTCGCCGGGCAGGGCGAGCTGCGGCTGGCGCTCTCGCCCAAGCCGGACTGGGCGGCGGCGCTGGATGCGCCGGCGGCGGTCACGCCGATGGCGCGGCCGGCGCCCTGCCCGCCGGCCGGCGCGCGGCCGGCCAGCATCAGCATCTCCGATGTCGGGCTGCTGATCGCCGATCCCTACGCCTTCTACGCCAAGCGCATCCTGCGGCTGCGGAAGCTGGACGCGATCGACGAGGATGTCGGCGCGCAGGATTACGGCGTGCTGGTGCATGACGTGTTGCGGCGGTTCCTCGCCGCGATGGGAACCGGCTGGGCGGGCGAGGCGATCGCGCGCGCGCACTGGGACAAGGCCTGCGCGGCGGCGCTGGATGGCTATCGCCAGCGTCCGGGGATCCTCGCCTTCTGGGCGCCGCGGCTGGCGAATATCGGCGACTTCATCATCGCCGAGGAACGCGAGCTGCGGGAGCAGGGCGGGCTTGCGGCGTGCCTGCCCGAGATCGAGGCGAAGCTCGCCATTCCCTGCCGCGGCGGCGCGGTCGAGCTGGTGGCGCGCGCCGACCGGCTGGACCGGCTGGCCGATGGCGGCTGGCGCATCCTCGACTACAAGACCGGCGTGGTGCCGGGCGAGAAGGAGCTCGCCGCGGGCAGCGCGCCGCAACTGCCGATCGAGGCCATGCTGGTGGAAACCGGCGCGTTTCCGGGCGTGCCCGCGGGCAGCCGTGTGGCGGCGCTGATCTATTGGCGGCTGACCGGCGGCGACCAGCCGGGCGAGGTCAAGGACCTGCCGCTCGCCGCGCCGGACGGCACGCCCTATGCCGAGCTCGCCTATGACCGGCTGCTGGCGCTGGCGGAATCCTACCTGCTGGGGATGCGGCCCTTCCCGAGCCGGCCGCATCCGGACCGCGCCGCGCCGGGCGGCGACTACGACCATCTCGCGCGCATCGCCGAATGGTCGGCGGGGCGGGACGCGCCGTGAGCCGGCCGCTCTCGCCGCGCGACCAGGCCGAGCGCGACCAGGGGCTGGCGGCCGATCCTGCCGTCTCCGCCTGGGTGGAGGCCTCGGCGGGCTCGGGCAAGACCAAGCTGCTGACCGACCGGCTGCTGCGGCTGCTGGTGGCCGGCGTGCCGCCGGGGCGCATCCTGTGCCTCACCTTCACCCGTGCGGGTGCTGCGGAGATGGCGACGCGGCTGGCGCGCGCGCTCGGGCAATGGGCGATCGCCTCGGATGCGGCGCTGGCGGCGGAGCTGGCGCGGCTCACCGGCCGCGGGCCGGAGCCGGCGATGCTGCGCGAGGCGCGCCGGCTGTTCGTGCGCGTGCTGGAGCAGCCGGGAGGGATGCGCATCTCCACCATCCACGCCTTCGCGCAGACCCTGCTGCGCGCCTTCCCGCTGGAGGCGGGGCTGGCGCCGCAATTCAGGGTGGTGGAGGAGCGCGACGCGCTGGCGCTGCTCGCCGCGGAGCGCGAGGCGGTGCTCGCCGGCGCGCCGGACCCGGAGGCGCTGCGCGCACTGGCGCGGCTGGTGCCGCCGCAGCGCTTCGCGCAGCTCGTCGCGACCCTGGCGGTGGAGCGCGGGCGCATCCTGGGTGCGATCGAATCGTGCCAGGGGCTGGCCGGGCTGCGCGGGGTGCTCGGGCGCTGCCTCGGGCTGACGGACGGCCCCTGCGAGGAGGACGAGGTGCTGCGCGCGGCGAGCGACGTGGAGGCCGCGCCGCTGCACCGCGCGGCCGCCATCCTCGCTGCCAGCAACAACGCGAATGACCGCGAGCGCGGCGCCGCGATGAAGGCGTGGCTCGCGCATGACATCCCCGGCCGGGCGGCGCGCTGGGACGAGTGGCGCGACCTCCTGCTGACCGACAAGGGCACGGTGCGCCAGCGCTTCGCGACCAGCGGCGCCGGCGCGCGGCGAGGCGAGGTGCAGGATATCCTGGCCGAAGAGGGCGCGCGCGTGCTCGAGGTGGAGGAGCAGCGCGCCGCGGCGCGGGTGGTCGCCGCCACCACGGCGCTGCTCGGCATCGGCACGCCGGTGCTGCATCGCTACCAGGCGGCCAAGGAACGCGCCGGGCTGCTCGACTATGACGACCTGATCGCGCGGGCGCGCCGGCTGCTCGACGATCCCGGCAGCGCCTGGGTGCTGTTCAAGCTCGATGGCGGGCTCGATCACGTGCTGCTGGACGAATCGCAGGATTCCAACCCCGAGCAATGGGGCGTGGTGCGCGCGCTGACGCAGGAATTCTTCGCCGGCGAGAGCGCGGCGGAGGCCGGGCGCACCGTCTTCGCGGTGGGCGACGTGAAGCAGTCAATCTATGGCTTCCAGGGCGCCGATGCCGAAGGCTTCCGGCGCGAGGGCGCCCATTTCCGGCGCGTTGCGGCGGAGGCGGAGCGCGGCTTCCGGCCGGTGCGGCTGCAGGTCTCGTTCCGCTCGACCGAGCCGGTGCTGGCGCTGGTGGATGCGGTGTTCGCGGAAGGCCCGGCGCGCGAGGGCGTGGTGGAGCCGGGCGATGTGCTGGTGCACCGCGCCGACCGCATGGGGCATGCGGGCGCGGTGGAGCTGTGGCCGCTGGTGGAGACGCGCGACGCCGCAGCGCCGCCCGCCTGGGCGCCGGCGGAAGAGCCGGTGGAGGCCACCGGGCCGGAGGAGCGGCTCGCGCAGGCGCTCGCCGCGCGCATCGCCGCGATGATCGGGCGGGAGACGCTGCCGGCGCGGGTCGAGCGCGGGCGCGAGGCGGAGCAGCCGCAGGGCAGGCCCGTGGCCGCGGGCGACATCCTGGTGCTGGTGCGGCGGCGCAACGCCTTCACCGCCGCGCTGGTGCGCGCGCTCAAGGATCGCGGCGTGGCGGTGGGCGGCGTGGACCGCATGGCGCTGATCGAGCAGATCGCGGTGCAGGACCTGCTGGCGCTCGCCGAGGTGCTGTTGCTGCCGGAGGACGACCTGGCGCTGGCGGCGCTGCTGCGCAGTCCGCTGGTGGGGCTGAGCGAGGAAGAGCTGTTCGCGCTGGCGCATCCGCGTGAGCGGGATCTGTGGCGCGCGCTGGCCGAGCATCGCGGCGGCGAGTCGCGGCTGGGGCGGGCGGCGGACTGGATCGCGGCGCTGATGGCGCAGCTGGACCTCGCGCCGCCGCATGCGCTGTTCGCGGCCGTGTTGAACGATGCCGGGCCCTTCGATGCCCGCAGCGGCCGCGCGCGGCTGCTGGCGCGGCTGGGGCCGGATGCGGCCGATCCGCTGGACGAATTCCTGGAGATCGCGCTCGGCTATGAGCGCCAGCACCCGCCCAGCCTGCAAGGCTTCGTGCACTGGCTGCGCGAGGGCGGCGCCGAAGTGAAGCGCGAGCCGGAAGGCCATGGCGACGCGGTGCGCATCATGACCGTCCACGGCGCCAAGGGCCTGCAGGCGCCGATCGTCATCCTGCCGGACACCACCGGCGCGCCGCCCAACCAGTCGCGGCTGCGCTGGCTCGAGGATGAGAGCGGGCTGCCGGTGCCGGTCTGGGCGCCGCGGCTCGACGGATTCCGCGCCGGCGCGCTGCTCGACCGGCGCAGCGCGGATCAGCAGCGCGAGGCGGCCGAGGAGCACCGGCTACTCTATGTCGCGCTGACGCGGGCGGAGGACCGGCTGCTGGTCTGCGGCTGGCAGGGCAGGCGCCGGCCGGGCGATTCGTGCTGGTACCGGCTGGTGGAGAACGGATTCGCCCGACTGCCGGGGGTGCGGCGCGAGCTCTTCGATCCCGCCGGCTTCGGCGCGCCGGCGGCGGGCTTCGCCGGCGAGGAGATGCTGCGGCTCGATTGCCCGCAGAGCGTGCCGCCCCGGGTGGATGCGCGGCCCGGGCCGGCGAGCGTCGCCGCGGCGGTGCCCGACTGGGCGCGCCGCCCCGCGCCGGCGGAAGCCGGGGAGGAGGGCGCTGCGCCGTCGGCGGGGGATGCGGCGGCGCCGTTCTGGACCGCGGAGGATCCGCTGGGCCGGCGCTTCCGCCGCGGCCGCGTGGTGCACGCGCTGCTGCAGCACCTGCCGGAGCACGCGCCCTCGCGTTGGACGGAGCTCGCCACGCGCTTCCTGGCGCGGCCTGGGCATGGGCTGGACGAAGCGGAACGCGCGCGGACGCTCGCCGAAGTGCTGGCGCTGCTGGACGACCCCGCGATCGCGGCGCTGCTCGGGCCGGGCAGCCTGGCCGAGGCGCCGCTCGCCGGGCGCATCGGGGAGCGGCTGGTCTCCGGCCAGGTTGACCGGCTGGTGATCCAGCCCGACCGCGTGATGGTGCTGGACTACAAGACCAACCGCCCGCCGCCTGCGCGCCTGGACGAGGTGCCGGCGCTGTATCTGCGACAGATGGCGTCCTACCGCGCGCTGCTCCGCGCGGCGTTCCCGGGGCGCGCGGTGCAGTGCGCGCTGCTGTGGACCTATGGCGCGCAGCTCATGGTGCTGCCAGGCGCGCTACTCGACCGGTTCGCGCCGAATTAGCCGGGGGGCGGAGAGAACTCCGCCCCCCGGACCCCCCGCCTCCTTTTTTTGGATACGGGGAAACGTGGCGAGCGCCGTTCTCAGCCCGACAACTGTGTGGCGCCTGAGAGTGCGAGAGGGGCCAGCGCCAAGGTCTGGGGGCGGAGTTCACTCCGCCCCCAGTGTCCAACCTCAGGCCGCTTTCGCGAGATCCGGCGTGCTCGGCACGCTCTCCAGATCCATCACCGTCGCGACGGCATGCACCGTCGCCGCGATGCGCACCGCGGCCTGCACCTGTTCCTTGCCGAGGCCGCCGTGCAGCACGGTCTTCTCGTGTGCTTCCATGCACATGCCGCAGCCATTGATGGCGGAGACGGCGAGCGACCAGAGCTCGAAATCCACCTTCTCCACCCCGGGCTTCGCCATGACGTTCATGCGGAGCTTCGCGGGCATGCCGGGGTAGTCGCCGCCGACCAGGTGGGTGAAGCGGTAGTACACGTTGTTCATCGCCATAATGGCGGCCGCGGCCTTCGCCGCGTTCAGCGCTTCCGGCGAGAGCCGGGGGCCGAACTCGGCGAGGATCGTGGCGGTGGTCTCCGGGTTGCGGGCGGCGATCGCCGAGGCGACGAAGGCGCCGGCGCGCTGCTGCTCGGTCAGCGCCGGCTCGGCGGCCAGGCTGCCGAGGTTGAGCCTGAGGTCCTTCGCGTAGTCCGGCAGGCGGTCGCGCAGGGCGTCCAAGGACATGTCTCGATACTCCGAAGATGGGTGCGGCGCGGTCCGAGCGGGCCGCGCCGCGTGCGGGATCAGGCCGCCTTCTCGAAGAGCTGCTGCGGCTGCAGCGTGTCCTTGCCCTTCTCCCAATTGCAGGGGCAGAGCTCGTCGGTCTGCAGCGCGTCGAGCACGCGCAGCACCTCCTGCGGGTTGCGGCCGACATTGAGGCCGTTCACCGAGGCCCACTGGATGGTGCCGTCCGGATCGACGATGAAGGTCGCGCGCAGCGCCACGCCCGCCTCCTTGTCGAGGATTCCGAGCGCTTCGGAGAGCTCGCGCTTGACGTCGGCGAGCATCGGGATCGGCAGGTCGCGGATGTCGTCGTTGTAGACGCGCCAGTTCAGGTGGACGAACTCGCTGTCCGTCGAGACGCCGTACACCACCGTGTCGCGGTCGCCGAATTCGCGGGCGAGCTTGCCGAAGGCCGCGATCTCGGTCGGGCAGATGAAGGTGAAGTCCTTGGGCCAGAAGAACACCACCTTCCACTGGCCGGCATCGGTGTCGGAGCTGATCTCGGTGAAGGACTTGCCGGGGCCGCCGAGACCCTCGGGGCCGCCCTTGACGGCGGTGAGCTTGAACTCGGGGAATTTGTCGCCAACGGTCAGCATGCAGCGTCCTTCCGGAATGCGAGTGGGAATTTGCGGCCACCCAAGGTGGGCCGCTGCACTGCAACATGAAGAGAAAAGGGCAGGACTTCTAACGAATAGTTTTGGACATCGGCATTCATCCAGTCGATCAATCGACGGTGTTTGATGATGTAAACCGATTAGGCTATGTCACGGTCCTTGACCGAGGGCGGGCGGCACCCGAGTTTGTGGCACCAAGAGGGCGCGTTGGCGCCCGACAGGAGTCTGCGATGAGCGAGCTGATCAAACCCGTCACCGACGAGAGCTTCCAGCAGGACGTGCTGCAGGCGGAAGGGCCGGTGCTGGTGGATTTCTGGGCGGAATGGTGCGGCCCGTGCCGGATGGTGGCGCCGATCCTCGACGAGATCGCGCAGGAATATTCCGGCAAGCTGACTATCGCCAAGCTGAACATCGACGACAACCCGATGACGCCGAACGACTATTCGGTGCGCGGCATCCCGACCATGATCCTGTTCAAGGGCGGCAAGCCGGTGGAGACCAAGGTCGGCGCGCTGCCCAAGAGCATGCTGAAGGACTGGATCGCCGGCGCGATCGGCGGCTGATGACGGCGCGGCACGACCCGATCGGCTGGCACGGCACCACCATCCTCTGCGTCCGCAAGGGCGGGCAGGTGGCGATGGGGGGCGACGGCCAGGTCTCGCTCGGCCAGACGGTGGTGAAGGGCAATGCGCGCAAGGTGCGGCGCATTGCCCAGGGCCGCGTGCTGGCGGGCTTCGCCGGCGCCACGGCCGACGCCTTCACCCTGCTCGAGCGGCTGGAGGCGAAGCTGGAGCGCTTCCCCGACCAGCTCGAGCGCGCTGCGGTGGAGCTCGCCAAGGACTGGCGCACCGAGCGCACCTTGCAGCGGCTGGAGGCCATGCTGGCGGTGGCGGATGTGAACCGCTCGCTGCTGATCAGCGGCAATGGCGACGTGCTGGAGCCGGAGGACGCCATCATCGGCATCGGTTCGGGCGGCAATTACGCGCTGGCGGCGGCGCGGGCGCTGATCGACGTGCCGGAGATCGACGCCGAGCAGGTGGTGCGCAAGGCGATGCGCATCGCGGCGGATATCTGCGTCTACACCAACGACAAGCTGGTGCTGGAGACGCTGTAGCCGCCGCGCGCCCCGCTCAGCGATAGGCCTTGGGGTCTATGCCGTGGCGCGCGAGCTTGTCGTAGAGCGTCTTGCGCGGGATGCGCAGCGCCTCGGTCGCGGCCTTCACGTCGCCGCGGCTGGCGGCGAGCTCGCGCAGGATCAGCGCGCGCTCGAAGCCGTCCACCTGCTGGGCGAGGCTGGCGTCCGCCCCGGCGCCCGGGGCGGCGCGCAGCTCCTCGGCGAGGCCGAGGACCAGGCGCTCGGCGAAATGGCGCAGCTCGCGCACATTGCCCGGCCAGGCATGGCCGAGCAGGAAGCGCATCAGCTCCGGCGTCATCGCCGGCGGCTCGCGCGAGAAGCGGCGCGCCGCGCGGCCGGCGAAATGCGCGAACAGCAGCGGGATGTCGTCCCGCCGGTCGCGCAGCGGCGGCACCCGCAGGGTGACCACGTTGAGCCGGTAATAGAGATCCTCGCGGAATTCGCGGCGCGCCACCGCCTGCTCGAGATCCGCGCGGGAGGCGGCGATGACGCGCAGGCTGAGCGGCCGCGCCTCGTTGGCGCCGAGCGGCTCCACCGCGCGTTCCTGCAGCATGCGGAGCAGCTTGGCCTGCAAGGTCAGCGGCATGCTCTCGATGGCGTCGAGGAACAGCGTGCCGCCATCGGCATGCTCGATGCGGCCGATGCGGCGGCGGACGGCGCCGCTGAAGGCGCCCATCTCATGCCCGAACAGCTCGCTCTCCACCCCCGCCTCGGGCAGGCCGGCGCAATTGACCGCGACGAAGCGGCCGCGGCGATGCGGCGCCCAATGGTGGATCGCGGTCGCCACCACCTCCTTGCCCGATCCCGTCTCGCCGGTGACCAGCACGTCCACATCCACCGCGGCGAGGTCGAGGATGGTGCGGCGCAGCCGGTCCATCGCGGGGGTACGGCCGAGCAGCGCCGCATCCTCGCCGAGCTGCGCGAGCTCGGCGCGTAGCGCGCGGTTCTCCATCACCAGGCGCCGCTTCTCGAGCGCGCGGCGGACGCTTTCGATCAGCCGGTCGGCGGGATAGGGCTTCTCGATGAAGTCATAGGCGCCGCGGCGCATCGCTTCCACCGCCATCGGGATGTCGCCATGGCCGGTGATGAGGATGACGGGAAGATCGGCATCGGACTCGGCGATCTCGGCGAGCAGCGCCAGCCCGTCGGTGCCGCGCAGCCGGACATCGCTCACCACGATGCCCGGGAAGTCCGGCGTGATGAGCGGGCGCGCCGCCTCGGCCGAGGCGAAGGCCTGCACCTCGAAGCCGGCGAGGTCGAGGCTCTGCGCATTGGCGCGGCGCACCTCCTCCTCATCGTCGATGAAGATGATGGACTCGCTGCGGGTCTCGCTCATGGCGCCGGCTTCAGCGTGACGAGGAAGCAGGCGCCGCCGCCCGGGCGCGGCAGGCATTCGAGGCAGCCGCCGAAATCCTGCACGATACCCCACGAGATGGAGAGGCCGAGGCCGAGCCCTTGCGGCTTGGTTGTGTAGAAGGCCGAGAACAGGCGCGGGAGATCCTCCGGCGCGACGCCGGGTCCGTTGTCGGAGACTGTGATGCGCATGGCGCCCTCCTGCGATTGCGCCGAGATGGCGAGCGCCGGCGCGGCGACGCCGGAGAGCGCATCGGCGGCGTTCTGTAGCAGGTTGAGCAGCACCTGCTCGAGCCGCACCTGCTCCGCGAGGACGCGGAGCTCGGCCTGGGGCAGGTCCAGGCTCACGCGGATTCCCTGCTGGCGCAGCCGGTGCTCGAGCAGGACGAGCGCGGCGGCGACCGCGGACTGCACCGAGACAGGCGCCAGCGCGCCCGAGGCCTTGCGGCCGAAGCTCTTGAGATGCTGGGTGATCTGCGCGATGCGTTCGGTGAGGCCGGAGATGGTGGCGAGATTGGCCTTGGCCTCCTCCTCCCGCCCGCGTGCGAGCAGCACCGCGGCATTGTCCGAATAGGTGCGCATCGCGGCAAGCGGCTGGTTCACCTCATGCGCGATGCTCGCGGCCATCTGGCCGAGCGCGGCCAGCTTGGCGGCCTGCACCAGGTCGTTCTGAGCGCGGCGCAGCTCGGCCTCGGCGCGTTCGCGCTCCGCGACCTCGGCGCGCAGCTGCGCATTGCTGGCGCTGAGCTCCGCGGTGCGCGAAGCGACCCGCTCCTCCAGCAGCCGGCGCTGCCGCTCGTTCTCCGCCAGGCGCTGCCGGGCGCGGCGGCGGCGATGGTGCAAATAGCCGAGCGAGGCGGCGAGCAGCGCGAGGGCGAGCGCGGCGCCGAGCATGGCGAGGAGCCGCGCGCGGCCGAGCCTGGGTTCGAGCGGCTGCAACAGATGCACGGTCCAGCCCATGCCGGGGATGTCGGCCGTGACCTCCAGCACCGGCGTGCCGCGGCGCGGCCCATCGGGGGTGAAAACACGGCGGAGCGCGCCGAAGGGCGTGGCCTCCGCCTCGGCCGCGAGCGGCAGGGGCGTGAGCGGCGCGGCCTCGCCATACTGGCCCTCCTCGCGCAGGCTCTCGCGCGCCGCGGGCGGCAGCCTCGCCAGGGTGGTGAAGCGCCACTCCGGATTGCCGGTGACCAGCACCACGCCATGGCGATCGGCGACGAAGAGCTGCGCGCCTGCGGCCTGCCAGACGGCCTCGATCGCCTCGAATTCGACCTTGATGACGACCACGCCGCGCGCGCCGGTTTCGACGCGGCGCGCGAGATAGTAGCCGGGGCGCTGGCTGACCGTGCCGGCGGAGAACTGCTCGCCTTCGCCGCGCTGCGCGGCGGCGCGGAAATAGGTGCGGAAGGCGTAGTCCTGGCCGACGAAGCTGGTGGTAAGCTGCCAGTTCGACGCCGCGAGCGCCCTGCCATCGGCGCCGATGACATAGATCGCCGCGGCGCGGATGCCGCTGCCCAGCGCATCCAGCTTGTGGTTGACGGCGGCGGCGAGGGTGGCATCCGCCGGGGTGTCGAGCAGCGTGGCGACGTCGCGGTCGCGCGCCAGCACCAGGGCGAGGGCGCGGTATTTCTCGAGCTCGCTGCGCAGCGCCGCCGCATGCAGCGCGATCGCGTTGCGCGCGGCCTGGGCCATCTCGGCCAGCGCCGCCTCGCGCGCCAGGCTTCCGGCCTGCCATAGCAGCAGCAGGATCAGCAGCAGGGCGGCGAGGCCGGCGAGCAGAAGCGGCCAAAGCGCGAACACGCGGCGCAGCGGCGCACGCAGCGCCCCAAGCAGCGCCCCAAGGAGCGCCCAGAACCACGCTGGGCGCGGCCCGGTGCGCAGCGCCGGAGCCGGCCCCGTGGCGGTTCGGTCGAGCGGCCTCACCGGTTCCTCCCCGCCGGCGAGAACATCGCAGTTCGGTGCGTTCGCGCAAGCCCGTCGCCATGCGCATGGCCGCCGCGGATGGAAATTGCGGAAAGTTGCACGGCGTTCAGGCCATGCGTGCGGCAACCCGCACAGAAGCCGCGACCTCGCCCTGAATTTGATCGCGACCGCGCGAGATGGGGCTTGTTCCAGACAAGCGTCTTGGCGCGGAAATAGGGCGCGTCGTACAGGATTGGCAGACCGACGGCACGCCAGCGTTCCGGCGCCGGCCATGTTGGGCACGAGAAGGGGAGGAAGCGCCATGGACCGCATGTCGGCATCCGACAGCGATCCCATCGAGACCCGCGAATGGCTGGACGGCCTGGACGGCGTGATCGAGGTGGAAGGGCAGGACCGCGCGGCGTTCCTGCTGGAGGAGCTGCTGGGCCGTGCGCGGCGCCGCGGCACGCCGGTGCCCTATTCCGCCGCGACGCCCTATCTCAACACCATCCCGCCCGAGCGCGAGGCGCGCCACCCCGGCGACCGCGCGATCGAGCAGCGCATCCGCGCCTATATCCGCTGGAACGCGCTTGCCATCGTGCTGCGCGCCAACAAGGAGAGCTCCGAGCTCGGCGGGCATATCGCGAGCTTCCAGTCGGCGGCGACGCTGTATGACGTGGGCTTCATGCATTTCTGGCGCGCGCCGGGCGAGGGGCATGGCGGCGACCTGATCTATGTGCAGGGGCATTCCTCGCCGGGCATCTATGCGCGCGCTTTCCTGGAAGGGCGGCTGACCGAGCAGCAGCTGTTGAACTTCCGCCAGGAGGTCGGCGGGCAGGGCCTGAGCTCCTATCCGCATCCCTGGCTGATGCCGGATTTCTGGCAATTCCCCACCGTCTCGATGGGGCTTGGGCCGATCAGCGCGATCTACCAGGCGCGCTTCCTCAAGTACCTGCAAGGGCGCGGGCTGGCGGACACCGAGGGCCGCAAGGTGTGGTGCTTCCTCGGCGACGGCGAGACGGACGAGCCGGAGAGCCTCGGCGCCATCTCGCTCGCCGGGCGCGAGCGGCTGGACAACCTGGTGTTCGTCGTCAACTGCAACCTCCAGCGCCTGGACGGGCCGGTGCGCGGCAACGGCAAGATCATCCAGGAGCTGGAAGGCATCTTCCGCGGCGCCGGATGGAACGTGCTGAAGGTGATCTGGGGCGGCGGCTGGGATCCGCTGATCGCGCAGGACAGCAGCGGCATCCTGCTCAAGCGCATGGAGGAATGCGTCGACGGCGAGTACCAGGACTTCAAGTCCAAGAACGGCGCCTATGTGCGCGAGCATTTCTTCGGCAAGTACCCGGCGCTGAAGGCGATGGTCGCCGGCATGACCGACGACCAGATCTGGGCGCTGACGCGCGGCGGGCATGACGAGCAGAAGGTGTACGCCGCCTACCATGCCGCGACGCATCAGCGCGGGCAGCCCACGGTGATCCTGGCGAAGACCGTCAAGGGCTACGGCATGGGCGAGGCCGGCGAGGGGCAGAACATCACCCATCAGCAGAAGAAGATGGGCGAGACGCATCTGAGGGAGTTCCGCGACCGCTTCGCCCTGCCGCTCGCCGATGCGCAGCTGAAGGACATCCCCTTCCTGCGCTTCGAGGAAGGCAGCGCGGAGCTCGCCTATCTGCGCGACCGGCGCCGCGCGTTGGGCGGCTCGCTGCCGCAGCGGCGGCGGAGCGCCTCGCAGGCGCTGACGGCGCCGCCGCTCTCGGCCTTCGATGCGCAGCTCAAGGCGACCGAGGGGCGCGAGATCTCCACCACCATGGCGTTCGTGCGCATCCTCAACACGCTCTTGCGCGACAAGACCATCGGCAAGCGCGTGGTGCCGATCGTGCCGGACGAGAGCCGCACCTTCGGCATGGAGGGGATGTTCCGCCAGTTCGGCATCTTCAGCCAGGTGGGCCAGCTCTACCGCCCGCAGGACGCCGACCAGCTGATGTTCTACAAGGAGGACAAGAACGGACAGATCCTGCAGGAAGGGATCAACGAGGCGGGCGCCATGTCCTCCTGGATCGCGGCGGGCACCTCCTACAGCGTGTCCGACATGCCGATGATCCCGTTCTACATCTACTACTCGATGTTCGGCTTCCAGCGCATCGGCGACCTCGCCTGGATGGCGGGCGACATGCGCACCCGCGGCTTCCTGATCGGTGGCACCTCCGGCCGCACCACGCTGAACGGCGAGGGGCTGCAGCACGAGGACGGGCACAGCCACCTGATCTCGGCCACCATTCCCAACTGCGTCTCCTACGACCCGACCTTCTCGTACGAGGTCGCGGTGATCGTGCAGGAGGGGCTGTGCCGCATGGTCGAACGGCAGGAGGATGTCTACTACTACATCACGACGCTGAACGAGAATTACGAGCACCCCGCAATGCCGGAGGGCGCGGCGGCCGGCATCGTCAAGGGCATGTACCTGTTCCGCGCCGGCGAGGGGAAGGGCCCGCGCGTGCAGCTGCTGGGATGCGGCGCGATCCTGCGCGAGGTGATCGCGGCGGCCGACCTGCTGGCGCAGGATTGGGGCGTGGTGGCGGATATCTGGTCCGTGCCGAGCTTCACCGAGCTCAGGCGCGAGGCGATGGATGCCGAGCGCTGGAACCTGCTGCACCCGACGGCGCCGGCGCGGGTGAGCCATGTCGAGACATGCCTCGGCGGACGCGAGGGACCGGTGGTGGCGGCGACGGATTACATGCGGCTGTTCGCCGACCAGATCCGGCCCTATGTGCCGCGGCGCTATCGCGTGCTCGGCACCGACGGGTTCGGCCGCTCCGACTACCGGCGGCGGCTGCGCGACTTCTTCGAGGTGGACCGGCGCTGGGTGACGCTCGCCGCGCTGGAGAGCCTGGCGAAGGAAGGAACGGTGCCGGCGGCGCGGGTCGCGGAGGCGATCGCGAAATACGGCATCGACCCAGAGAAGCCGAACCCCGCCACCGTCTGACTCGCGGCACGAGAGGGAGGAAGCCAGCATGCTGGCAGCGAACGAGATCGGTGTTCCCGACATCGGCGACTTCAAGGACGTGCCGGTGATCGAGATTCATGTGCAGCCGGGTGCGGCCGTCGCGCTGGACGACCCGCTGGTCACGCTGGAATCGGACAAGGCGACGATGGACGTGCCGGCGAGCAAGGCCGGCACCGTCGAGGCGGTGCTGGTGAAGATCGGCGATCGCGTCAGCGAGGGTGCGGCCATCGTGCGGCTGCGGGAAGCGGCGGGCGGCGAGGCGCCGGTGACGCCGCCGCCTTCGGTGATCGCGCAGCAGGAGCCGGCGCCGGCGCCGCGCGTCGCCCCGCCGCCGCCGCAGCCGGGGGCGCCGACGGCACGCGAGCCTTCGCAGGCGGCGGCGGATTTTTCCGGCGTGCATGCGAGCCCTTCCGTGCGGCGCCTGGCGCGCGAGCTCGGCGTGGATCTCACCAAGGTGAAGGGGACCGGCGAGAAGAGCCGCGTCACCGTCGAGGACGTCAAGGGCTTCCTGCGCGGCCCCGCCGCGCCGGCCGCCGCGCCGGCGGCCATGGGCGCGGGAATTCCCGAGATCCCGCCGGTGGATTTCGCGAAATTCGGGCCGATCGAGACACGGCCGCTGGTGCGCATCAAGCGGCTCTCGGGGCCGCATCTGCACCGCTCCTGGCTCAACATCCCGCATGTCACACATGGCGACGAGGCCGACATCACGGAGATCGAAGCCTACCGCAAGGAGCTGGACGGCCAGGCCAAGGAGAAGGGCTTCCGCGTGACGCTGCTCTCCTTCCTGCTGAAGGCGAGCGTGTCGGCGATGCGCGCGCATCCGGAATTCAACAGCTCGCTGAGCCCGGAGAAGGACGCGCTGATCCTGAAGCGCTACTACAATATCGGCGTCGCGGTGGACACGCCGGAAGGGCTGGTGGTCCCGGTCATCAAGGACGTGGACCGCAAGGGCGTCATGGCGCTGAGCGAGGAGCTCGGCACGCTCTCCAAGAAGGCGCGCGACGGCAAGCTCTCGCCGAACGACATGCAGGGCGGGTGCTTCACCATCTCGAGCCTGGGCGGTATCGGCGGCACCGCCTTCACGCCGATCGTCAACGCGCCGGAGGTGGCGATCCTCGGCGTCGTGCGCTCCAAGATGGCGCCGGTGTGGGATGCCAAGGCCGGCGCCTTCGCGCCGCGGATGATGCTGCCGCTGTTCGTCTCCTACGATCACCGCGTCATCGACGGCGCGCTGGCGGCGCGCTTCACGCGGCTGCTCTGCACGCTGCTCGAGGATGTGCGGCGGCTGGTGCTTTGAGGACGGCGCGATGAGCATCGAGATCAAGGTTCCCGACATCGGCGACTTCAAGGACGTGCCGGTGATCGAGGTGCATGTCGCGCCCGGCGCGAAGGTGTCGGCGGAGGATCCGCTGATCACCCTCGAATCCGACAAGGCGACGATGGATGTGCCGGCGCCGCAATCCGGCACCGTGGCGGAGCTGCGCGTGAAGCTCGGCGACCGCGTCTCCGAGGGCAGCGTGGTGCTGCTGCTGGAGCCGGAGGGCGCGGCCGCGATCCCGCCCAAGCAGCGGGTGACCGAGGGCGCGGCGCCGGCGACGCCCGAGCCGGCGGGCTATGGCTCGGCGAGCGGCGTGTACGAGACGATCGAGGTCAAGGTGCCCGACATCGGCGACTTCAAGGACGTGCCGGTGATCGAGGTGCATGTCGCGGCCGGTGCGGCGGTGAAGGCGGAGGATCCGCTGGTCACGCTGGAATCCGACAAGGCGACGATGGACGTGCCGGCGCCGGCGGCGGGCAAGGTGCAGAGCATCAGCGTGAAGGTGGGCGACCGCGTCTCCGAAGGCAGCCTGATCCTGCTGCTGGAGACCGGCGAGCGCCGCGCCGCGCCTGCCGCGCCGGCAGCCGCGCCGAGGCCGCCGGTCGCCGCGCAGGGCGATCATCATGCGGAGGTGCTGGTGCTGGGCGCCGGGCCGGGCGGCTACACCGCGGCCTTCCGCGCCGCCGATCTCGGCAAGAAGGTGGTGCTGGTGGAGCGCTGGCCGATGCTCGGCGGCGTCTGCCTGAATGTCGGCTGCATCCCCTCCAAGGCGCTGCTGCACGCGGCGAAGGTGATCGAGGAGGCGCAGGAGATGGGGCATGCCGGCCTCGCCTTCGCGGCGCCGGCGATCGACATAGACAAGCTGCGCGGCTGGAAGGATGGCGTGGTGAAGCGCCTCACCGGCGGGCTCGCGGGGCTCGCGAAGCAGCGCAAGGTGACGGTGGTGACCGGCACCGGCCGCTTCACCGCGCCCAACCAGGTGAGCGTCGCCAACGGCGCCGACGCCGCGCCGGTCACGGTGAGCTTCGAGCAGGCGATCATCGCCGCCGGCTCCGAGCCGGTCACCCTGCCCTTCATCCCGCATGCCGATCCGCGGGTGATCGACAGCACCGGCGCGCTGGAACTGGGCGGCGTGCCGCAGCGGCTGCTGGTGATCGGCGGCGGCATCATCGGGCTGGAGATGGCGACGGTCTACGACGCGCTCGGCGCCCAGGTGACGATCGTGGAGCTGATGGACCAGATCATCCCGGGTGCCGACCGCGACATCGTCACACCGCTGATGAAGAGAATCGAGAAGCGCTACGCGGCGATCCACCTCAAGACCAAGGTGACCAAGGTGGAAGCGGGGCCGGACGGGCTGACGGCGCATTTCGAGGGGCCGAAGGCGCCGGCGACCGCGGTGTTCGACCGCATCCTAGTCGCCGTCGGGCGGCGCCCGAACGGGCGCGCGATCGGCGCCGAGAGCGCCGGCATCGCGGTGGACGAGCGCGGCTTCATCCCGGTGGACAAGCAGATGCGCACCAACGTGCCGAACATTTTTGCCATCGGCGACGTCGTCGGCCAACCGATGCTCGCGCACAAGGCGGTGCATGAGGGGAAGGTCGCGGCAGAGGTCGCGGCAGGGAGGAACAGCCATTTCGACGCCAAGGTGATTCCTTCCGTCGCCTACACGGATCCGGAAGTGGCGTGGGCCGGGCTCACCGAGAACGAGTGCAAGGCCAAGGGGATCAAGTACGGCAAGGGCGTGTTCCCCTGGGCGGCGAGCGGACGCTCGCTCTCGCTCGGGCGCGACGAGGGCATCACCAAGGTGCTGTTCGACGAGGCGACGCATCGCGTCATCGGCTGTGGCATCGTCGGTCCCAATGCCGGCGACCTGATCGCCGAGGCCGCGCTCGCCATCGAGATGGGGGCGGATGCCGAGGATATCGGGCTGACCATCCATCCGCATCCGACGCTGTCCGAAACCATCGGCATGGCGGCGGAGGCGTTCGAGGGCACCATCACCGATCTCTACATGCCGAAGAAGCGCTGAAGCGCACAACGGAGGAGGAAACCATGGCACTCAAGCAAGAATTCGCACAGCAGATCGAGCAGCAGCTCGCGGTCTGGCAGGGCCAGATCAAGGAGCACCACGAACGCCTGGCGCAGCTCGGCGCCCAGACGCGCGGCGACTACGAGAAGTCGCTCGCCGCGCTGCGCGAGAATGTCGAGCGCGGCACCGCGCTGCTGACCCAGGCGCGCTCGGCGCAGGAGCAGGCCTGGAAGGACATGCAGGACGCCTCGCGCAAGGCCTTCGAGGAGCTGCAGAAGGGCTGGGCCGAGGCGCTGCGCCGCTTCACCTGACCCTGGGAAGCCCGGGCGGCCCAGCCGGTGCGCCCGGGCACCCGCCGGAGGAGTGTTCCCGCCCATGGCCGCCACGACCATCCCCGCGAGCCAGCCCGTGCCGCACCATCCCTGGTGGCAGCATCTCTATGTCCAGGTCCTCGCCGCCATCGTCATCGGCGTGCTGCTCGGCGTGTTCTATCCGAGCCTCGGCACCGACATGAAGCCGCTCGGGGATGGCTTCATCAAGCTGATCAAGATGCTGATCGCGCCGATCATCTTCTGCACCGTGGTGCATGGCATCGCCAGCATGGAGGACATGAAGAAGGTCGGCCGGGTCGGGCTGAAGGCGATCCTCTATTTCGAGGTGATGACCACCATCGCGCTGATCATCGGCCTCGTCGTCGTCAACCTGTGGCAGCCCGGCACCGGCATGAACGTCGATCCGGCGGCGCTCGACACCCGCAGCATCGCGAGCTACACGCGCCAGGCGGCGCAGCAGAGCACCGTCGAGTACCTGCTGCACATCATTCCCAACACCGTGGTCGGCGCCTTCGCGGAAGGCGAGATCCTGCAGGTGCTGTTCATCGCCGTGCTGTTCGCCTTCGCCCTGCACGCGCTGGGCGAGCGCGGCAAGCCGCTGCTGCACCTGATCGACCAGACTGCGCATGTCTTCTTCAAGATCGTCGGCTATGTGATGCGGCTGGCGCCGATCGGCGCCTTCGGCGCCATGGCCTTCACCATCGGCCGCTACGGGGTCGGCACGCTGGTCTCGCTCGGGGCGCTGATGGCGTGCTTCTACGTGACCTGCCTGCTCTTCGTCTTCGGCGTGCTCGGCACGGTGGCCTGGTGGTGCGGGTTCAGCATCTTCAAGTTCGTCCGCTACATCAAGGAAGAGCTGCTGATCGTGCTCGGCACCAGCTCCTCGGAATCGGTGCTGCCGCGGATGATCGCCAAGATGGAGAACCTGGGCGCCGAGAAGTCGGTGGTCGGCCTGGTGATCCCCACCGGCTATTCCTTCAACCTCGACGGCACCTGCATCTATCTCACCATGGCGGCGGTGTTCCTGGCGCAGGCGACGAACACGCATCTGACGCTCGGGCACGAGCTCGGGCTGATCGGGATTCTGCTGCTGACGTCGAAGGGCGCGGCGGGGGTCACCGGGTCCGGCTTCATCGTGCTGGCGGCGACGCTCTCCTCGCTCGGCACCGTGCCGGTGGCGAGCATCGCGCTGATCCTCGGGGTGGACCGCTTCATGTCGGAAGCGCGTGCGCTCACCAATCTGGTCGGCAACGGCGTCGCCACCATCGTCGTTGCCAAGTGGGAGGGGGCGCTGGATACGGCACGGCTGCGGCGCCACCTCGATCGCGAGATGGAGGAGGAGGCCGACCGGCCCGAGGACATGCTGGAGACCGAGGAGGACGCCGCCGCGCGGAAGGTGGCGCCGCGGCCGGCGACGATCTAGAGCTGCGCGGCCTGAGGGGATGAGCGGGATGGCGGACGAACTGATGTCGGACGCGCCGGTGGTGGCGCCGCCGGGTGCGCCCAGCACCGCGGCGCTGGACGCGTGGGACCGGCTGCATCAGATCGTCATCGTGGGCGGCGGCGCCGGCGGGCTCGAGCTCGTCACCCGGCTCGGCGACAAGCTCGGCAGGCACCGCAAGGCGGCGGTCTCGCTGATCGACCGCGGCCGCAGCCATTTGTGGAAGCCGCTGCTGCACGCGGTCGCCGCGGGCAGCATGGATGTGGACGATCACGAGCTCGACTATCTCGCTCAGGCGCATTGGCACCATTTCCGCTTCCGCTATGGCGAGATGATCGGGCTCGATCGCGCGCGCAAGGAAGTGCTGCTGGCGCCGACCTATGACGAGGAGGGGCGCGAGATCACGCCGCGCCGCGCCTTCCGCTACGACACGCTGGTCATCGCCATCGGCAGCGTGACCAATGATTTCGGCACCCCCGGGGTGCGCGAGCACGCGGTGGCGCTGGAGACCACGGAGCAGGCGGTGCGCTTCAACCACCGGCTGGTGAATGCCTGCATCCGCGCCCATGCGCAGCACGGGCCGGTGCGGCTGGGCCAGCTGCACGTCGCGATCATCGGCGCCGGCGCGACGGGGACGGAGCTCGCGGCCGAGCTGCACCGCACGGCGCGCGCGGTGGTCGCCTACGGGCTCGATCGCATCGACCCGGAAAAGGACATCCGCATCACGCTGATCGAGGCGGCGGACCGGATTCTTCCAGGGCTGCCCACGCGAATCTCGGATGCGGCGGCGCAGCTCCTGAAAGATCTCGGGGTGGAGATCCGCACCGGCGCGCGGGTCAGCGCGGTGACCGCGGAAGGCGTGCAGCTGGCCGATGGCGGCTTCCTGCCCTCGGAGCTCGTGGTGTGGTCCGCGGGCGTGAAGGGGCCGGAGGTGCTGAAGGACCTCGACGGGCTCGAGATCAGTCGCAGCAACCAGCTGGTCGTGTTGCCCACGCTGCAGACGACGCGCGACCCCGACATCTTCGCCTTCGGCGACTGCGCCTGGTGCCCGCGAGAGGGCCATCCCGGGCCGGTGCCGCCGCGCGCGCAGGCGGCCCATCAGCAGGCGAGCCATCTCTACAGGCAGCTGCATCGCCGGCTGAAGGGCGAGGCGCTGCAGCCCTTCGTCTATCGCGATTTCGGCTCGCTCGTGTCGCTCGGGGAATACTCGACGGTCGGCAGCCTGATGGGGTTCCTCGCGGGCAAGAGCCTGCTGGTCGAAGGGTATTTCGCGCGGCTGATGTACCGCATGCTCTATAAGATGCACGAGCAGGCGCTGTATGGCACATGGAAGACCGTGGTCGGCACCGCCGCGCGGTTGCTGACCCGGCGCACCGACCCGGTGGTGAAGCTGCATTGAGTGGTGTCGGACGGCGCAGGACGCGCCGGCCGGATGATGAGAGAAGGAGGCAAGGATCATGGCGCGCGTCGCATTGGTGACCGGAGGCCAGCGCGGGATCGGGGCGGCGATCAGCGAGGGGCTGCAGACGGCAGGCCGCAAGGTCGTCGCCTCCTATGCCGGCAATGACGAGGCGGCCCGCGCCTTCACCGAGCGCACCGGCATTCCCTGCTACAAGTTCGACGTCGCCGATTTCGCGCAATGCGGCGAGGCGGTGAAGCGCATCGAGGCCGAGCAGGGGCCGGTCGAGATCCTGGTCAACAATGCCGGCATCACCCGCGATTCGACGATGAAGCGCCTGAGCCGCGAGATGTGGGACGCGGTGATCGA
>Ga0081539_10002244_pt1 | contig 28103 bp, 27 predicted proteins | sample TabmetS4T2R2_FD_71023 | JGI IMG/M metagenome (GOLD analysis project Ga0081539, IMG submission 71023) | Tabebuia heterophylla rhizosphere microbial communities from the University of Puerto Rico - S4T2R2 | ecosystem: Host-associated > Plants > Roots > Rhizosphere ... | reverse complement strand
CGCCATCTCAAGCCCGGAGCGGAGGAGGACTTCGACCGCGCCTGGGCGCCGGACCGCTGGCATCCCCGCGTCGAGCGCGCCTACCACCTGCGCCGCCAGGACGACTCCCGCGAGGTCGTCACGCTCGCGTTCTTCGAGGGTGACGCGGAGGAGATCGAAGCCATGCGCGACGATCCGCACTGGATGGCCGCCGAGGAGCGCCGGCTGGCCCGGATCGCGCCGCTGGAGGACAAGATCACGCTGACCGGCGTGTTCGAGGTGGTCGAGGCGGTCCAGGCGGACCACGCGCATGACTGATCCACACTGGGTCGCCGTGGGAAAGGCGCGGGTCCTGCCCGTGCTCGACGCGCGGGTGGACTACCCGTGGCCGCTCGCCGAGCTCTTCCCCGGCGTGCCGGATGACGCTTGGGACCCGTTCCGCGAGCGGTACCCGGACGCATTCGGAGCCCCGACGGTCTGGCGATCGAGCTATCGCTGCTTCGTGATCCGGTCGCAGGGCAAGACGATCCTGCTCGACAGCGGGATGGGGACGGCCGGCTCCCCGCTCGCCGGGCTGTTCGGGGTCGAGGGGCAGCTGCTCCCGGAGCTGCGGCGTGCGGGAGTCGAGCCCGGCGACGTCGAGATCGTCATCCTCAGCCACCTCCATCCGGATCACGTCGGCGGCAACTTCGGCAGCTCGGGAGAGCTCACGTTCCCGAACGCCCGCCATCTCGTCCCGGCGGCGGACTGGGAGGCATTCCACACACCGGAGGTCCAGGAGCACTTCCCGTTCCCCTACGTCGAGCGGGCGATCACGCCGCTCGAATCGCTCGGCGTGCTCGAGCTCGTCACGGGCGAGCACGCCGTCACCGACGAAGTGCGGCTGGTGCCCGCGCCGGGCCACACGCCCGGCCACACGACCGTGGACATCGCGTCCGAAGGCGAGCAGGCGCTGCTCGTCGTGGACACGCTCCTGCATCCCGCCCAGGTCACGGAGCCCGGCTGGAGCTCGATGTTCGACATGGACCCGGAGCGCGAGCGGGCCACGCGCCGCGACCTGCTCGAGCGGCTTGAACGCGAGGGCATGCTCTTTGCCGCCAGCCATTTCCCGGAGCCGGCGTTCGGCCGCGTCACGCGCGTCGACGGCCGGCGCCACTGGGAGCCGTCGCATCCGCGTGCGGGGCGGTAAGGGGCGCTGGGCAGCGGCTTCGGCCGTCAGCTTCCTCGGCCCGATCGCGTACTTCCTCTTCGGACGCAGGCGCGGCTAGTCCTGGCGGCGCGCCCGGCTGGGCGCGACGCGCGGGGGCTCGTCCGGCTGCTTCGGGTACACCGGCGGCCACGGGGCGTCGAGGAGGCCGGCGGCGCGGTCGCGCTCGTGCATGGCGAGGAGCGGCTCCAAGGACTGCGGCGCGTCGCCGATCGCGGCCCACGGGTCTCCGTCGCGGGCCACCCGCTCCGGCACCGTGGCCAGCGTCAGCTCGTCGGGGTCGATCTCGTCGAGCTCCTCCCACGCGACGGGCGTGGAGACCTGTCCGCCCGGCCGTGCGCGCACGGACCACGCGCCGAAGACGGTCTTGTGCGGCGCGTTCTGGTTGTAGTCGACGAAGATCCGCTCGCCCCGCTCCTCCTTCCACCACGCGGCCGTGAGGATGTCGGGCCGGCGGCGCTCGAGCTCCCGGCTCACGGCCACGGCGGCGGACCGGACCTCGTACGAGTCCCACCGCGGCTCGAGCCGGACGTAGACGTGGATCCCGCGGCGCCCCGTCGTCTTGGGGAAGCCGGCGATGCCGACCTCGTCGAGCAGCGCCTTGAGCTCCCAGGCGGCCGCGCGGGCCTCGGCGAAGCCGGTGCCGGGCTGCGGGTCCAGGTCGAGGCGCAGCTCGTCGGCGTGGTCGGGATCGTCGGCGCGCGCGGGCCACACGTGGAACCCCAGGCACGCCAGGTTCACCGCCCACGCGACGTGCGCCACGTCGGCCGCCACGAGCGCGCGCGACGGCGTGCCGTTGACGGTCTGCACGATCGTCGTCTCCAGCCACTCGGGCCGCTCGTCGGGCACGCGCTTCTGGAAGAACGACGGCCCGGCCGCGCCCTGCGGGAACCGCTGCATGAGCACCGGCCGCCCGCCCATCGCCCGCAGCAGCGGCTCCTCGACGGCCGCGTAGTAGCGGACGAGGTCGAGCTTCGTCTCGCCCCGCTCGCCGAACAGGACCTTGCCGGGCGAGGTGATCCGGACCTCGCGGCCGGCCAGCTCGAGCACGTGCGCGTCCTTCGCGGCCACCGCCTCACCGTACCGGGCAGGGTTCGCCGGCTCGACCGCGAACGCGAGAAGGGCGATGTCCGAGCGCGGCCGATCGCTGTCGATGTTCGTCGTCCAGCGCACGTTCACCCGCGTGCGGCGTGGCTATGACCCCGAGGAGGTCGACCGCCACCTCGAGCTCGTCAGCCGCTGGTTCACGAGCACGGACGCCGGCAAGGCGATCGCCGAGGAGCGCGCTCGGCTCAAGGAGCGCGAGTCCGAGGCGGAGCACCTCGTCGAGGGCGCCCGGATCGAGGCCGAAGCGACGCTGGAGGGCGCGCGGCGCCGCGCCGAGGCCGACACGCGCGAGGCCGAGCGCCGGCTGGCCGAGGCCGCCGCGGCGCTCGACGCCGCCCGGATCGAAGCCACCGCGGCGGCGGCCATCCGCGAGGCGCAGGAGGAGGCGCAGGAGATCGTCGCCACCGCCCGCGCCGAGGCCGAGCGCGAGCTGGAGACCGCGCGCCGCGCCGGCGAGCAGCTCCTCGCCGCGGTGCGCGCCGAGGCGGCCGAAGCCGCCGAGCGGCTGCGAGCGGAGGCCGAGGAGGAGCTGCGGGCCTACGTCGAGCGGCGCCGTCGCGAAGCTGACCGGATAGCGCGTCGAGAACGGGGGTAGGCACCCCCACGATCCGCAACGAGTCCCGGGCGGCGTCGCACCGGTACGGCACGGCCACGACCGAGGAGTTCATCCGCTCAGCGAGCAGATCTCCGGGCGCGACCTGTCCGATTTCTTCCGGATCTGGCTGTACACGCCGGCGAAGCCGGCCCCGGGCAGCTGGTGACCGATCAGCGGCCGTACGGCTAACGCATGAGATGCTCGAGAACCGCGACGTTGGCGGCGTCGGCGAGCGCGGCGAGGCGATCGCTCCAGCGCGTGGGCCAGGTGGAGAGCTTCGCGATGACGGTCCGCGACGGGTGGTGGACGAGGAGCTGCTGGCCGTTGATCCCGTAGCCGCTGTAGATCCCGGCCGCGCCGTCCCAGACCCACCAGCAGTCGTGGTAGAAGCCGTCCGGGTGGCCGGGAAGCGACTCCGGCGTGAACGCGCCGATCAGCTCGTCGTCGCGGACGAGCAGCCGGTCCACCCACGCGGCGGGCACGACGCGCTTCTCGAGGTGCATCAGGCCGAAGCGGGCGAGGTCGCGCAGCGTCGTGCAGAACCCGCCCTCGGCGGCGGCAAAGCCCGCGGCGTCGACGATGATCTCGGCGTCGCGCTCGGCGCCGATCCGGCTCCAGAGGCGGTCGGAGAAGAGGTCGGGGAAGCGCATCCCGGTCGCCTCCTGCGCCGCCCAGGCGAGCACGTCGGTGAGGATCGAGCGGTACTTGAACGCGCTGCCGTGCGGGCGATCGTTGTCGAGCTCCTCGATCCAGGCGTACGTGTCGGCGGGCTTGTCCGGCCGGCGGTGCGTGCGGTACCCGGAGATCTGGTCGATGAGCACGCCGTCGCTGTCCGGGTTGCCGTAGTCCTCCTCGTCGAAGCGCGTGCCGGCCCGCATGTCGAGCAGGTGCTGGAGCGTGCAGCCCTCCCACGCGGTGCCGCGGAGGGCGCCGATGTACGCGGTCACGTCCGTGTCCGGGTCGAGCACCCCCTCGCCGGCCAGCACGCCGACGAGCGTCCCGGTGAGCGACTTCGACACCGACATGAGCAGGTGCGTGTCGCCCGGCCCCATGCCGTCGAGGTAGCGCTCGAACACGATCCTGCCGTCGTGGACGACGCAGATCCCGTCCGTGTACGTCTCCTCGAGCGCGGCCGCGAAGGTCAGTCCCTCGGAGGGCACCGGGACGCCGTCGAGATCCCGCAGGTCATACGGCAGCTCGATCACGGGCCCGTCTCCACGCGGGATCACGGCGGTGCGCGCGAGCTCGCGGACGTGCAGGAACCCCCAGCGGTTGAACGGCCCCTCGATCCAGTTGTCGGGCGTGACGCCCGGAGGCCGCTCGCTCATCCCGGCAACCTACGCGACGGCGCGGTCGTCGGCTGTTGGCGCGGGCCCCGCTTCTGCACGCGCGCGGCACGAGGGCGCCACCGCCGCGACGACCGAGGGCCAAGCGCACGTGCCAGCCGCCCTTGTGCTGCCCTACTCTGTCTCTACCATGGGGCATATGAGCGCAGTCGTGGTCAGGACGCCGCCGGAGGTCCCCGAACTGGAGAGGCTCGCCGCGCGGGCGGGCGAGATCAACCGCGCCCAGGCGCGGGCAGAGGACGTCACGCCGGACGCACGAAAGTTCGTCAGCGACTTGGCCGTGCGGTTCGGGTCAAAGGGAGCGGCGCCCGCTCACGCGGACGCCCATGACGAGATCCTCTTCTACCGGGCGCTGACCGACCTACAGGCGGCGTGCGGAGACGAGGACCGTCGCGCGCTCAGAGTGGCGTTGCAGCGTGTCCAGGACGCGCTCGCGCAGATCGTCGCCCACAGCCCCGTCAGGGACGGCAGGAACGCCAACGAGGTAGCGAGGTGGGTCGCCGAGGTCCTCGCCGACGTGTCCCGTCAGCGGATCGCGGACGTGCTCGGCGTCGACCGACGTACGTTCACGCGCTGGGTGTCCGAGTCGGCAACGAGGCCAGCCGACGAGGACGCACGCAAACTGCGGACGTTCGCGCGGACGCTCATGCTGCTACTGCGCGGCCTCACCCCGCCCGGGGCGGTCCGCTGGTTCGAGCTGCCCAACCGCGAGCTGGACGGCCGGACCCCGGCCCTGGAGCTCTCCGGCTACGACGCGGCGCCTCGGCTTGAGCGAGCGGCGTATGCGCTGCTGGGCGGGGACGCGAGCTGAGCTTGGTGGTCTACCGCGCCGCGGCGTACCACACGCCGCTGTGGATCGAACCCAACGTCATGGCCGGCCGGTTCAACCGCAGAGGCGAAGGCCCGGTGCAGTACTTCTGCGAGCATCCGCTCGGGCCGCTGGCCGAAGCGGTGCGGCGGCTGCCCGACGGGCTTGACCCCGCAGAGATCCGCCGGCCGGTGTGGGCGTTGCGCCTGCCCGACGACACGACCGTGGAGACGGTCGGGTTCCAGGACGCCGCCGACATGGGCATGGAGCCGTACGCACTGGTCAGCCCGCCGGAGGGCTACGGCGAGTGCCGGCAGCTCGGCGACAGGTACCTGGAACAGGAGCAGCCGCCGATGCTGCGGGTGCCGAGCGCGGCGCTGCCCGGCACGTGGAACCTGGTGGTGTTCGGCCAGCGGGTGCTGGCCCCGTACGCGCTCGAACCGCTTGACCCGCTGCTCGACGTTCCGGGCGCGCCAGCCGCGGTCGATGCCCGGGCGCTCGACGAGCTCGTCGGCATGGTGCGGCCGCTCGACCAGATCGCGCACGCGGCATATGACGCGTGGGACTCCGGCCGGGAGTACGAGTTCGTCGAGCCGCAAGCGCTCAGCCTCGGCGGCTGACCCGGAGATGGTCTCGACGAAGCCCCCGGGGGTAGCTCCGGCCACCTGAGCGCGGCCCGTCCAAAGATTTCTCGCGCACGGAGGTCGTGAAGGGCATATCGGCCCCTCCTCGGGGTTGCTTCGTCCGGGTGATCGGCGCAGCCCGGGCGGGCCCGCGGTCAGCCGGCGAGCCAGTCGAGCGCCTCCTGACGGCGCGAGAAGTAGCCGGTCGGGAAGCCCGCGGGCCCCTCGGCCGCCGGCGGCGCGCCGATGGCCGGCATCCCGTCGGGGAACAGGAACGCGAACCGGCGAACGCCGGCGGCGTTGTAGCGGGGGATGATGTTGGCGTCGCGCCAGGCATCATTGAGGTTCGCCGGGTCCATCATGAAGCGGGTCCCGTCGACGAGCACCCGCGCCCTGCGAAGACGCTCCACGTAGGCGGCGAACGTCGCCAGCCAGTCTTGGAACCGTTCGGCGGACATGCCGGCGGTCGTGTCGTACCAGCGCAGTTCCACGAGCTCGGCCGCGGGGCGGTCGATGATTTCTCCCCAGCGGTCCTCGTAGACGTGCTCGACGTCAGTCATTTCGCCGCTCCGTTCGAATGGGATGGACGTTGGGTGGGTCGGGCGCGATTCCGAGCCGCTCGCCGCGCTCGACCAGTGCCCTGAGGCGCGTGCCGACGAGCTCGCTCCAGCCGTGCGCCATCCGCTCCGAGACGTCGGGGTCGACCGCGCCGACCGCCCGGAACGCGAAGCGCACGAGCGTGCCCTGTTGCGTGCGCGCCAGGTCGAACGTCGCGACCGCCAACGCGACGCCGAGGTGGAAGCGCCCGGTCAGCTCGAGGTGACGATCCTGCGACCAGCCGGTCACAGTGGCGATCACGGCCCCGCCGTCATCCCAGCGCTCGACGAACAATCCGCCGAGCCGGGGCTCCAGGCTCAGGGCGATCGCCTGCTGGGCCAGGAAGGGATGCCCCCACCATCCGCCGGGGTCCTCCGTCAGCGCCGAGAACACCGCGGCCGGCGTCGCGGCCACGGCGACCTCGAGCGCGACATCCACGGCTGGGCGAGTCGGCGGCAAACCGCTGCCCTCCGTCTCAACCCGCTGCTTGAGGCGAAGCAGCCCGGAGGCGAGGCTCGACGCCAGCGGCTCCGCCCAGCGCTCGTGCACACGCCGCAGCGGCACGGCGTTGAGGTAGTGCCAGCGCTCGCGGCCCCGCTTGCGGCTGATCACAAGACCGGCAGATGCCAGCACCTCCAGGTGCCGCATCACAGCGACGCGCGAGATCGTGAACTGCGCGGCGATCTCGCCCGTGGTCCGCGGCCGCTCGCGCAGGAGATCCAGCACCCTGCGACGCGTGGGATCGGCGAGCGCCGGCCATAGCCGCGCCGTCGCGGCCTCGAGCTCGCCGCGGCTCAGATCGACCGGCCCCGTGAACACACATGTAACGCTAGCATTACATATTCGCCACGGGCGCTGCAACCGGGGCGAGGTGCGAGTCGCTGCATGAGCAGGTCTCAGAGCCTGGGCGGCAACCCCAGCGCGCCGAACACCGACGGGCCGAACGTAACGATCTCGGCGATCTCGCCGCCGGCGATCGTGAGGACGTCGAGCGCCATCGGGCGATGGCCGTCCTCACCGGGCTGGTGGACGTAGTTCGCGACGGCCGGCTGCCGGTTGGCGCGCGTGATCAGGCACCGCAGCGAGCCGAACGCCTCCGAGCCGAACCCGCCGTCGACCCACGACTGCACGACCGTCTCACGGCCCTGCCAGACGCCGGGCTGGGGCGGCATCGAGAAGCGCACGTCCTCGCTCAGCACCCGCTTGAGGGCCTCGGGATCCGGTGTCTCGCTGTAGCGCACAACGTGTTCGAGCAGCGCGCGCTCGGCGGCCGTGACGTCGGTGCCCGGCGCCCATTGGCTGCGGCGCTCGGGCAGGTGCTCGCGCATCGCCGCCCGCGCGCGCCGCAGCGCGCTGTTGACGGCAGCCGCCGAGCTCTCCAGCACGAACGCGGTCTCCTTGGCCGAGCACCCGAGCACGTCGCGCAGGATCAGCACGGCGCGCGGGAGCGGCGCGAGCTGCTGTATGGCGACGATGTAGGCGAGCTCGATCGTCTCCTTCGACAGGGCTGCGGCCTCGGGGTCGTCCTCGTCGCCGGCGAGCTCGTCGAGCAGCTCGTCCGGGTACGGCTGGAGCCACAGCACCTCGCCGCTCGCGCTCGGTCGGCGCGGGCGCTTGTCGAGCGCGTCCAGGCACGCGTTGGTCGCGATCTTGTACAGCCATGCGCGCAGCGCGCTGTGCTCCCTGAGCGTGTCGCGCCGTCGCCATGCGCGCAGGAACGTCTCCTGAACGGCGTCCTCGGACTCCTCGAACGACCCGAGCATCCTGTAGCAGTGCACGTGCAGCTCGCGGCGGTGGCGCTGCACGCCCGCCGTGAACGCCGGCTGGTCGAGCACGATCTGTGGCGTGGTGGTCATGGTAGGTGTGACGGCGGGCGGGGCGAAAACTCGTCGCGTGCCCATGGCCGTCGCCCGAGGGCGGTGACGGTTGACGGCGCGCCGCGCAGCCTGAGATCGTCGCCCGATGGAGCCCATCGGCCTCGAGCCGGTCGACGCGCTGACGGTCACGACGCTCGTCGACAACGTCACGGACCTGCTGCTGGGCGACGAGGGCCCGGCGACGCGGCGCCCGCTCGCGCGGACCCTCGACCCGCCGGTCGTCCCCGCGCGCCTCCTCGAGAGCGGCCGCACCGGCGAGGCGCTGCGCGCCGAGCACGGGTTCTCGTGCCTGGTGGACGTCGCGAAGGACGGCCGCTCCGTGCGCGTGCTGTTCGACGCGGGGCTGACCCCGGACGGGCTCGTGGAGAACATGCGGCGCCTCGAGATCGCGCCCGGCGACGTCGAGGTCGTCGTGCTCAGCCACGGCCACTGGGACCACACGACGGGGATGGACGGGTTCGTGCGCGCTCGCGGGCGCGCGGACATGCCGGTCCTCATCCACCCCGAGTTCTGGAGCCGCCGGAGGCTCGCGCTGCCCGGCCGCATGCCGGTCGAGCTGCCGACCACGAGCCGGAGCGCGCTCGAGGGGGCGGGCTTCGAGATCGTCGAGCAGCGCCAGCCGTCGTTCCTGTTCGACGGGTCGCTGCTCGTGACCGGCGAGGTCGATCGCACGAGCGAGTTCGAGCGCGGCTTCCCGGTGCACGAGGCCTACCGCGACGGCCGCTGGGCGCCGGACCCGCTGATCCTCGACGACCAGGCGCTGATCGCCAACGTGCGCGGCCGCGGCCTCGTCGTGCTCACGGGCTGCGGGCACTCGGGCATCGTCAACGTCGTCCGCTACGCACGCAAGCTCACCGGCGAGGACCGCGTCCACGCCGTCATCGGCGGCTTCCACCTCAGCGGCCCGACGTTCGAGCGGATCATCGCGCCGACATGCGAGGCGCTCGCGGCCTTGAAGCCCGACTACCTCGTGCCCTCCCACTGCACCGGCTGGCGCGCCACCCACGCGATCGCCTCGGCGCTCCCCGACGCATTCATCCAGAACAGCGTCGGCACGCGGTTCACGTTCGCCGCCGCGTAGGCGTCGCCTTCATTTCAGGAATCGTCTACCGTGCCGCAGTCGACGATCGCCGTCCATCGCCGCGGGCGGTAGCCGCGAACGCGTGCACCTCCTTGGTGAGCGCGAGGATCTGGTTCGACAGTGCGAGCAGCTGGCGGTTCTGCTGGTCCTCCTCCTGCACCGTCTGCCATTCCTGATCGGCAAGCGCCTGCTGCTTGGCGGCAGCACGGTTCTGGCTGATCATCACGAACGTCGACAGGAAGATCGCCTCGAGCGAGACGACCATCGTGAGCAGCCCGTACGGGTAGGACTCCACGCCGAAGCCGATCCAGGCTGCGAACCAGATGACGTGGAGGTAGACGAACGCCATCGAGCCGGCGAAGCGCGTGATCGTGTCGGCGAGGCGGTTTCCGAGCTCGTCCGCCCGCTCCTCGGCTTCCTTGACGAGGGCGGGATTGACCGGTGGCGGCCGCTTGATCGGGCGCAGCCACGCGAGGCGCCGCCGCGCCCGCGTCGTGTGGTCGGTCGCGATAGCCATGCGCGAGCGTAGGCCGGCGGCGAGTCGTCCGATAGACGGTTCACGCACGCCTGCCATCACCGGCGCGTCTCGGTCGCCGAGCCGCCTCGACGTCTGGTTCGTCGCCCCGGCGCCGACATGACGCGCCACGGTCCGGGTGTAGGCTCCGCGCAGCGGTGGCTACGCGCAGTTCGCGGGTATTGCTGGGCCGCGCCGGTGAGCGAGAGATGCTCGACCGGATGCTGCGGAGCGTCCGCGGCGGCCAGAGCGCGGTACTGGTGGTCCGTGGCGAGGCAGGCGTGGGCAAGACGACCCTGCTCCAGCACGTTGCCGCCCAGGCGTCGGAGTTCCGGGTCGCACAGGTCGCCGGCATCGAGGCCGAGGCGGAACTGCCGTTCGCGGCGCTGCACCTGCTCTGCACGCCGCTGCTGACCGCGCTGGACGCCCTGCCGGAGCCCCAGCGGGACGCGCTGCGCGTGGCGCTCGGACTCAGCTCCGGTGACACTCCCGACCGTTTCCTGGTCGCGCTCGCCGTGCTGAGCCTGCTGTCCGCGGTGGCCGAGGAAAAGCCAATCCTCTGCGTCGTGGATGACGCGCAGTGGCTGGACCGCGCCTCCGGCCCGGCCCTCGCCTTCGTCGCGCGACGCCTGCTGGCGGAATCGGTCGCGCTCGTCTTCGCCGTGCGCGAGCCGTCCGGCACGCGCGAGCTCGATGGTCTGCCGGAGCTGGTGCTGGGCGGGCTGGATGAGGAGGATGCGCGTGCCCTGCTGGCAGCGGCCGTCCCCGGCCGCCTCGACGATCGCGTCCGCGAACGGATTGTCGCCGAAACGCGGGGCAACCCGCTCGCGCTGCTCGAGCTGTCGCAGGGCGGGAGCGCACCGCAGCTCGCCGGGGGATTCGATCTCCCGGCCGCGTCAGATCTCCCGACCCGTATCGAGGATCACTACCTGGGCCGCGTCCGCGCACTCCCGGACGCCACGCAGCGGCTGGTGCTCCTCGCGGCGGCCGAGCCACGCGGCGACGCGGCGGTGCTCTGGCGCGCTGCCGACACGCTCGGGCTCGGCGCGAGCGACCTCGCTCCGGCGGCGGAGGCCGCACTGCTCAAGATCGGGGAAGACGTGCGCTTCCGGCATCCGCTCGTGCGGTCGGCGTCGTATCGGGCCGCGTCCCAGGCGGATCGCCGACGCGTCCACGCAGCACTGGCGGAGGCGACCGATCCCGAGCTCGACGCCGATTCCCGCGCGTGGCACCGGGCCCTCGCGGCGCCCGGACCGAGCGAGGAGGTGGCCGCCGATCTCGAGCGCTCCGCCGGCCGCGCGCAACGACGTGGCGGGCTTGCCGCGGCGGCCGCGTTCCTCGAGCGCGCGACGGCGCTGACGCCCGAGCTGGCGACGCGCGCGCGACGCGCGCTCGCCGCGGCCGAGGCCGAGCACGTGGCAGGCGCGCCGGCCGCCGCGCTGTCGCTGGCCGCGCAGGCCGAGGCCGGGCCTCTCGACCCACTGGAGCGCGCCCGCGTGCAGCTCGTGCGTGGACGAGCGGCGTTCACCTCCAGCCACGGCGCCGAGGCGCCCGGACTGCTGCTCGCAGCAGCGCGCGATCTCGAGCGGTTCGACGCCGGGCAAGCGCGCGACGCCTACCTGGACGCGCTCACCGCGGCCCTGTTCGCGGGCCGTCTCCCTGTCGAGACGGGCGTCTCGGAGGTCGCCCACGCCGCCCGTGCCGCTCCGCCGTGCTCGGGCCGTCCGCAGGACCTGCTGCTCGATGGTTACGCCGCCGTGATCGCGGATGGATATGCGGCCGGGGCGGCGCTCCTGAGGCAAGCCGTGGACGTGTTCCGGACTGCGGACATGTCGCGGCGGGATGCGATTCGCTGGCTGTGGCTGGCCGAGCACGCCGCGCACGTCCTGTGGGACCACGAGAGCTGGGAAGCGCTGACCGACCGCCACGTGGCACTGGCGCGCCAGACGGGTGCGCTCGCCATGCTGCCGCTCGCTCTCGCCGCGCGTCTCGGCGTCCACCTCTTCGCCGGCGAGCTGTCGAGCGCCGCGGCGCTGAGCGACGAGATCGCGGCCATCCTCGTGGCCACCGAGATCCATCCGCCGACGTACAGCACGGTCGCGCTCGCCGGGTTCCGCGGCCGCAGGGCAGAAGCGGAGCCGCTGATCGACGCGGCCCGTGCGAAGCTCGGTCCGCGTCGTGAGCGCATCGGCCTGACGATCTTGGAACACGCCGAAGCGCTCCTCTACAACGGGCTGGGCCGTTACCAGGAGGCGTGCGAAGCGGCCCGGCGAGGCGCCGCCGATCCGCCCGTGCTCGGGTACTCGACATCGTTGCTGCTCCAGCTCGTCGAGGCGGCCGTCCGCAGCGACGAGCCGGAACTGGCCGACGACGCGATGCGGCGGCTCGCACGATGCACGAGCGCCAGCGGCACCGACTGGGCGCTGGGGATCGAGGCGCGCGCACGCGCGCTCGTCGCGGACGACGACCGCGCGGAGGCCCTCTACCGGGACGCGATCGAACGTCTCGCGCGCACGCGTGCGCGTCCGGACTGCGCTCAGGCGCACCTGTCCTACGGCGAATGGTTGCGCCGCCAGGGGCGACGGGTCGACGCCCGCGAGCAACTGCGCACGGCGCACCAGCTGTTCACGGGCATGGGGATGGAGGCCTTCGCCGAGCGCAGCCGTCGCGAGTTGACCGCCACGGGCGAGACGGTCCGCAAGCGCCAGGCCGAGACTCGCGACGAGCTCACCCCCCAGGAGGAGCAGATCGCCCGACTTGCGCGCGACGGGCTCTCCAACGCCGACATCGGCGGCCAGCTGTTCCTGAGCCCGCGGACCGTCGAATGGCACCTGCGCAAGGTGTTCAGCAAGCTCGGGATCAGCTCGCGCATCGGGTTGCACGACGCGCTGCCGGCCGATGGCCGGCACGTGGCCCCCGTGTAGGCCCGTGGACACCTGACCAGTGCTGGCACGGGCGCGACCGCGGCGCCCTCGCGGGACGCTACGCCCATGCCCGCAGTTCCCACGAGCAAGGACACCCCGATGACCATCTTCACCCTCAGGCAGAACCACGCTCGCACCTACAGCGACGCTCTCGACGCGTGGCGGTCCGCTTCTGAGCTGGTCCGCGACCGCTGGCAGCAGTTCCGGGTCGCGGACGGCGCAAGCAACCGCTCCGCCACGTTCGCCGCCTACGTCGCCGCCCTCGACCACGAGGAAGCGGCCGCTGCCGAGCTCGCGCTCTTCACCGTCGACGAGGCAGCGTGACGTCATGGAGCTCCGCCAGCTGAAGTACTTCGCCGCGGTCGCGGAGGAGCGCAGCATCTCGCGCGCCGCCGAACGACTGTGGATCGCCCAACCCGGCCTGTCGACGCAGGTCCGCCGACTCGAGAACGAGCTCGGCATACAGCTCTTCCACCGGCACTCTCGCGGGGTCGACCTCACGTCGGCCGGAGCGCTGTTCCTGGAACGCGCCCGCGCCGCGCTGACGGCGGCCGAGGAGGCACGCGCGACGGGCGCCAACCTCCAGGCCGGCGTGATCGGGGCCGTCCGTCTCGGCATCGGGACGGAGGCGCCTGCGCGGCTCGCGCCGTCGCTGCTCGGGGCGTTCAGTCACGATCGCCCCGACGTCGAGGTCACCGTCAGCGAGTCCTACGGCGGGACGCTCGTGCGCGACCTGCGCGACGGACGGCTCGACGCCGTGCTGACGCAGTCGGCGTTCGAATCGGCCGACCTGCGCTCGCTCGGGCTCGGCTCCGAGCCGTGGGTGGTGCTGGCGGCCGTCGGGCATCCGCTCGGCCGCCCCGGTCCGATCCCAGCCGACGAGCTCGACGGCCAGCGCATCGTCGTCACCGGCCACCGGGACGGAACAGGACACGACCGCGTGGTCGCCGAGCTCCTGGATGACCTCGACGTCACCGTCGAGCCGCATCGCGGCGGCCCGGGCCCCGCGCTGTACTCGGCTGTCGCCGCCGGCGACGCCGTGGCCCTCACGACCGCTGCGGCGGCGCGCGGCGACGACGTCCTCGTCCGCCCGCTGGAGCCGACGCGAAGCGTGAGTCACGCCCTCCTGTGGCGCGACGAGACGCCCGCGCCGGCGCTCGCCGAGCTCATCCACACCGCCGAGCTCAGCGTCGCGCCCGCGCGCCCGGCGCTCGCGCTCGTCGCCTGAGGTCAGGCCATGACGGCACTACTGACCGCCGCCGACGACGTCGCCCTCGCGCGGCGCATCGAGCAAGGCGACATGGCAGCCAAGGACGAGATGATCATGCGCAACCTGCGCCTCGTTCGCGCCCTCGCCGGCCGCTATTCCGGCCGGGGCGTTCCCTTCGACGACCTCGTGCAGGAGGGGAGCGTCGGCCTCATGCGAGCCGTCGAGAAGTTCGACCACCGACGCGGCCTGAAGTTCTCCACGTACGCGGTCTGGTGGATCCGGCGGTCACTGCTCGACGCGATCCGTGACGCCCGGACGATCCGCATACCGCCCGTCGCCGCGCGTCAGGTCGCGGCCGTCCGGGCCACCGAGGCCGAACTGCGTCGCTCGGGCGACGCCGCGACCGACGAGGCCATCGCGCAACGCGCGGGCATCAGCCACGCCACAGTGTCCGTGCTGCGCGCGGCGCCGTATGTGAGCGCGTCGCTCGATGCGTCGCTCGACGACGGGCGTGCCGCCCTCGGCGAGACGATCGCCGACGAGCATGCCCCGGACGCCGTGAGACTGGCCGAGCAGGGGGAGACGCGTCGGCAGCTGTGGGCCGCGCTCCGCCTGCTGCCCGAGCGCCATCGCCAGGTGTTGGTGCGACGCTACGGGCTCGACGGCGATCGCGCGCGCACACACGAGGAGATCGGCGCCTGGCTGGGCGTGAGCGACGGACGGAGCCGCCAGCTCGAGCGCGAGGCCCTGCACCGCCTGCGCCAGCTCGGCGATCGCGTTCCACGCGCCGCTTAGCCATGCACACGCGCCGGTGCGTGACGCCGTCGGGCGCGGCGAAAGCCGCCGCGCCCGACGTTGCGCAGCTCAGCCCGACGCCGGCTCGGGCTCGGGGATCCGCCCGAGGTGCGGCGTGTCCGGCCGCTCGATGTTGAGGTGCGGCAGGCGCTTGTCCAGCCACGACGGCATCCACCACATCGCCGGGCCGGCGAGGTGCATCACCGCCGGCAGCAGGAGCAGCCGGATGATGAACGCGTCGATGAAGATGGCCGCGCCGAACCCGACGCCCATCATCGCCAGCGCGCGCTCGTTGCCGATCGCGAAGGCGCCGAAGACCGCGATCATGATGATCGCCGCCGCCGTCACCACGCGCCCGGTCATGGCCAGGCCGTGGCGCACCGCGTACTTCGCGTCGCGCGTCTTCGTCCACTCCTCGTGCATGCGCGAGACGAGGAACACCTCGTAGTCCATCGAGAGGCCGAACACGACCGCGAAGACCATGATCGGCAGGAAGGACTCGATCGGCCCGGTCGCGTCGCCGAACAGCGAGGCCAGGTGGCCGTCCTGGAAGATCAGCGTCACGACGCCGAACGCGCCGCTGATCGACAGCAGGTTGAACAGGCCGGCCTTGACCGGCACGAGCAGCGAGCGGAAGACGACCGCGAGCAGCAGGAGCGAGAGCCCGACGACCACGCCGATGAAGAGCGGGAGCTTGTCCCGGATCGTCTGCGAGAAGTCGAGGTTCGTCGCCGTCGCGCCGCCGATCGAGACGCGCGCGCCGGTCGAGGCCTCGATGGGCGGCAGCGTCGTGTCGCGCGCCGTCTTGACGGTCTCGTCGGTCTGCTTGTCCTGCGGGGTCGTCGACGGGTAGGCGATCATCGTCGCCGTGTCGCCGGACTTGTTGACGACCGGCGGCAGCACGCCCGCGATGCCGGGCTGCTTGGAGAGCGCGTCGCCGACCTGGGTGAGCGCCGCCGTGTCGCCGGCCTTGGGCAGCTCGACGGCGAGCAGGAGCGGGGCGTTGAAGCCCGGCCCGAAGCCCTTCTTGAGCAGGTCGTAGGCGATCCGCGTCGTGTCGTCCTTCTTGTAGGTGCTGGCGTCGCTCGTGGCCAGGCGCATGTGCAGCGCGGGAAGCGCGAGCGCGATCAGCACCGCGAGGGCGAGCACGGCCACGGGCAGCGGCCGGCGCGCCACGAAGCGGCTCCAGCGGGCGGCGAAGCCGGTCTCGCGGTCGGCGTCCCCGCTCCCGGCCGGCTTCACGCGCCCGCCGATCTTGCTGAGGATCGCCGGCATCAGCGTGAGCGCGGCGACCATCGTGGCCAGCACCGACAGCGCGGCGCCGATGGCCGGGCCGTAGAGGAACGAGATGCCGAGCAGCATCATGCCGAGCATCGCGATCACGACCACGATGCCGGCGAAGAGGACGGCGCGGCCGGACGTGTCGATCGCGATCAGCGTCGCCTCGCGCACGTCGCGCCCCGCCCCTCGCTCGAGCCGGAAGCGGTTGAGGATCAGCAGCGCGTAGTCGATGCCGACGCCGATGCCGATCATCGCCGCGAGCTGCGGCGTCCAGTCGACGACGTCGAGCAGGCGCGTGCCGACCACGGCCATGATGCCGAGGCTCACGACCATCGCGAACAGGGCGTTGAGCAGCGGCAGGCCCATCGCGACGACGCCGAGCGTCAGGAACAGCACGATGGCCGCGACGAGGATGCCGAAGATCTCGCCGGCGCCGCCCTGCTGGGCCGTCGACCAGTGGATGATGTCGCCGCCGAGCGCGACCTGGACCCCGCTCTTGCCGTCGAGCTTGAGCGTGTTCTCGGCCATCGTCTTGACCTTGGCGGCGTCGACGTCGCCGGCGCCCTTGCGGAACTGGATCTGCGAGAACGTGATCTTGCCGTCGCGCGAGACCGCCGCGCCCTTGGCGTACGGGTCGCCGACCGCGAGCACCTCGGGCGACTGCTTGATCTCGCCGATCGCGCGCTCGATCACCGGCTTGTTGGCCGGGTCCAGGACACCGCCCTGCTTGACCGCGAACACGACGGTCGCGGTGTCGCCGGACTGCGACGGGAACCGCTCCTTGAGGAGGTCATAGGCCCGCTGGGACTCGGTGCCCGGCAGGCGGAAGTTGTTGCTGTATTCGCCGGCCGCCGCGCCCCACAGCACGGCCAGGAGGAGGAACGCGCCGACCCACAGGCCGATCACGGTACGGCGCCGGTCGTGGCACCAGGCGGCAAGGTTGCGCATGCGCCGGACGCTAGCTCCGGCCGTGCGGGCGATCCGTGGAGCTACCCGTACCGTCGTACGCGGGGTGCCCGCAGTATCACCGGCGTGACCCGCGCGCAGCCCACCCGGCGGCCGCGGAGCGTGAGCCACAGGAGCGCCCAGACGATCCACCAGGCGGCGGTGAAGGCGAGCACGACGACCACGACCGCGAGCACGGCCAGCGCGACCGCGACGCGCAGCGCGATCGCCAGCGCGAGCGACCCACCGCCGCGGCTGTGCCCGCGCGGCGCCGGCAGGTCGGCCACCAGGCGCCCGAGCTCGCCGTAGGTGTGCGCGCGCAGCGCGGCGTGGAGCCGCTGCTCAAGCTCCTCGGGCTCGAGCCGGCCCTCGACGGCCGCCTTGTGAAGCCGCGCGGCGGTCGCGTCGCGGTCGGCGTCCGAGGCTCGCAATGAGGACTGGCGGCTCATGCTTCCGAGGTCAACGTTACCGACCTGGCACAGTTCGCTGCCATGGGTGTCCGCACGCTGCCGGCCGTGATGGCCGCGTTCCTCGTCATGGCGTCACCGGCCGGCGCGTTCACCGCGCGCGGGAGCGCCGAGCAGGTCTACGTCACCGGCGCCCAGAAGGGCGCGCGGGTCACGCTGCTCGACCGCCACGGCCGGCGCGTCGCCCGGCGGCGCGCCGGGGCGCTCGGGGGCGTGGTGTTCCGCGACGTGGAGCCTGGACGCGGCTACCGGATCGCGGGTCACGCCAAGCGCCTGCGCGTGCTCTCGACGCGCTCCGCGCCGCCCAGCACGAAGATCTACGACCGCACGATCCCCACCAGCGGCTACGGCTACCTGACCACGCGGGACGGCACCAAGCTGGCGATCGACGTGCGCCTGCCGTCGGGCCCCGGCCCCTACCCGACGCTCGTCGAGTACGCGGGCTACGGCTACGCGGACCCGGCCGGCGCGCAGAGCGGGATCAGCGCGATCGCGAACCTGCTCGGCTTCGCGGTGGTGGACGTCAACATGCGCGGCACCGGCTGCTCGGGCGGCGCGTTCGACTTCTTCGAGCCGCTCCAGGGGCTCGACGGCTACGACGTGATCGAGACCGTGGCGCGCCAGCCGTGGGCGCTGCATCACAAGGTCGGCATGCTCGGCATCTCCTATGGCGGCATCAGCCAGCTGTTCGTCGCCGCCACGCGACCGCCGAGCCTGGCCGCGATCACGCCGCTGTCGGTGATCGACAGCACGCAGACGACGCTGTATCCGGGCGGCATGCTCAACACCGGCTTCGCCGTCGCGTGGGCGAAGGACCGCGTGCACGACGCGCTGCCCGCGTCGGCGACCGGCGGCCAGCCGTGGGCGCTCGCCCGCATCCAGGCCGGCGACGCGACCTGCCGGGCCAACCAGGCGCTGCACCCCGAGGCCGTCGACCTCATGGCCAAGATCCGCGCGAACCGGTTCTACGTCCCGCGCGTGCTCGACCCGCTCGCGCCCGTCACGTTCGTGCACCGGATCAAGGCGCCGGTGTTCCTCGCCTGCCAGTTCACCGACGAGCAGACCGGCGGGCACTGCCCGGCGCTCGCGAGCCGCTTCACCGGAACCAAGCGCAAGTGGCTCACGTTCACGAACGGCACCCACGTCGACGCGCTCGACCCGGCGACGCTGGACCGCTTGTACGACTTCCTCCAGATCTACGTGGCGCGCAGGCCGCCGAAGCTGCCAGCGGGCTTCAAGGCGGTGGCGCCGGTGATCTTCGCGGCCGCGATGGGCGTGCCGGGCCTGACGCTCCCGGACGACCCGATCCAGGCCCAGCCGACCTTCAGCGCCGCGAAGGCGGCGTTCCAGAAGCTGCCGCCGGTCCGCATCCTCTTCGACAACGGCGCGGGAGCGAAGCCGGGCGTGCCCGTCCCCGGCTTCGAGCGCTCGTTCGCGCGCGTCCCGCTGCCCGGCACGCACGCCCGCACGTGGCATCTCGCCGGCGGGACGTTCACCTGGGACAAGAGCGCGCGGCCGCCGACGGACTTCACGGGCGACACGGGGCCCGGCGGCCTGTGGACCGCGAGCCCCGCGTACCACTGGACGCCGAACCCCGCCGGGACGGCGCTGTCGTCCGTCACGGCGCCGCTCGCGCACACCACGACCGTCGTCGGAGCCGGCGCGCTGCGCGCCCGGATCAAGACATCCGTGCGCGACGCCGACCTCCAGGTCACGGTCTCCGAAGTGCGCCCGGACGGCCGGGAGACGTTCGTACAGAGCGGCTGGCTGCGAGCGAGCCTGCGCAAGCTCGACCGCCGCAAGAGCACCGCCCTCGCCCCGGTCCTCAGCCTGCGCCGGCGCGACGCCGCGCCGCTCCCGAAGCACCGGTTCGCGTCGGTGACGGTGCCGCTCTACTACCAGGGCCACGTCTACCGGGCGGGCAGCCGCCTGCGCGTGACGATCTCCGCCCCGGGCGGCGACCAGCCGACCTGGGCGTTCGCCGAGACGCGGCCCGCGGGCACCGCGACGATCAGGGTCGCGTCGCCGCGCCTTGTCCTGCCGGTCGTGAGCGGCGTGAGCGTGCCGACCGGCCTGCCGCCGTGCCCGGGCCTGCGCGGCGAGCCGTGTCGCGGCGGCTGACCTGACCTCCGGCGTTCGGTTCGCCGCCGCCAAGACGCGGGTTCACCCTGGCCGGCTCTCGGGTCCTCCCCCTGGCCCGGCCGCCCGCCGTGCCCGATGCTCCCGGCATGACGCTCCAGCCCAAGATGAAGCAGCGCGACCTGGTCCGCCTGTCGCTGATGGTGTGCGGCGAGCGCCCGGTCAAGAAGCCGCGCTGAGCCGCGCTCCCAGGCGCGAGTGGCGCCGCGACGTGTCCGGCGTCGCCGCCGCCCGGGCCACGACCGCGCGCCGGCCGACGATCAGCGTCGCCCGCCGCGCCCGCGTCATCGCCGTGTAGAGCATCTCGCGGCGCAGGAAGAACGCTCCGGCGGCCTCGTGCGCGACGACCACCGCCACGGGCAGCTCGATGCCCTGGCCCTTGTGGATCGAGCAGGCGTACGCGAGCTGGAGCCGCCCGGCCTCGTCCTCGGGCAACGGGATCGCCGCGCCGTCGGCGGCGACGACCAGCACCTCGTCGTCCTCGCGGTGCTCGAGCAGCTGGAGCACCGTGCCGTTCATGAGCCCGAGCTCGTGCAGGTTGCGGCCGGAGAGCATCAGCTTGTCGCCGATCCGCAGCCGCCCGCCGAGCACGCGCCGGCCGCCCGGATTGAGCGCCTCACGCAGTCGCGCGTTCAGCGCGTCGATCCCCAGCGCGCCCTTGTACACGGGCGCGAAGACCTGGATGTCCGCGACCGGGTCGACGCCGTAGTGGCGCGGGAGCCGCTCGGTCACGAGCGACACGACCTCGTCGAGCGCCGTCTCCGGGCTGTCGCGCTCGATCAGGAACAGGTCGCGCTCCAGCCCCTCCTCGGCGGCGAAGGACGGCGGCTCGCCGTGCCGCACCGCGTGCGCCCCGCGCACGATCATGCTCCCGGCCGCCTGGCGGAAGATGTGCGTGAGCTCGGCGACCGGCACGGGCCGGGCCTGCACGAGCTCGGCGAACGGCTTGCCCGCGCCGACCGGGGCGAGCTGGTCGGCGTCGCCGACGAGCACGACGTGCGTCTTCGGGCCGACGGCGGCGAGCAGCGTCACGAGCAGCTCGAGGTTGGCCATCGACGTCTCGTCGACGATCACCAGGTCCGCGGCGATCTCGTCGCGCGTCGGCCCGAGGTCGGGCACCCAGCCGAGCGCGGCGTGCACCGTGGACGCGTCGCGGCCGGTCGCCTCGGCCATGCGGCGTGCGGCGCGGCCGGTGGGAGCGACGAGCACGACCGAGGCGTCCTGCGCGTCGGCGGCCGCGCAGATCAGGCGGATCGTCGCGGTCTTGCCGGTGCCCGGGCCGCCGGTGACGATCGACATCCGCGCGGCGAAGGCGGCCGCCACGGCCGCGGCCTGCTCGGGCGCCGGCACGAGATCGTCGGCGGCGGCCGCTGCAGGCGCGAGGACCGGCGCGGCGGCGGCGAGCTCCCGCACGCGGGCGGCGAGGCCGGCCTCGAGCTCGGCCGTCTCGGGCCGGTACGCGTAACCGTCGTCGACCACGAGGCCGTCGGCCGGCGACGGCGGCGCCACGCCGAGCAGCTCGGTCGCCCGCGCGGCGAGCACGTCGAGCGGCAGGCACGTCGAGCCGCTGCGCTCGGCCTCTCCGAGCACGTGCCAGCCGCCCGCGCGCGCACGCGCGGGCGAGTCGGTCGGGATGCCGCCCGCGCGGGCGATCGTGTCGGCGATCGCGAACCCGACGCCGAACACGCTGACGAGGTCGTAGGGCCGTCGCAGCACGACCTGCTGCGCTCGCTCGCCGTACTCCTTGACCAGGCGCGGGACCAGCCACGCGAGCCCGTGCGGCGCGAGCAGCAGGTGCAGCGCGCGGGTCGAGCGCAGCCCGTGCCACGACCGGATCGCCTCGTTGACGCGCCGCGGGCTCAGCCCGAGCGCGCGGAACGCGCGGGAGGGGTCCTCGTCGATCGCGTCGAGGACGCCGTCGCCGTGGCGCGCCAGCAGCTTCGCCGCCCGCACGCGGCCGACGTGCTTGACGCGCAGCAGGTACGCCGTCAGCGCCGCGTCGCCTGACGGCGGCAGCGGCTCGGCGGCGGCGACGCTGACCTGGAGCCCGTAGCGCCGGTCCTCCTTCCAGACGCCGGACACGCGGGCCCGCTCGCGCTCCTCCAGGTGGGCGATCGTGCCCACGAGGACGATCTCCTCGTCCTCCCAGTCGGCGTCGAGCACGCCGAAGCCGGTGTCGTCGCTCGCCCACCGCCGACGGCGGATGACCACCTCGCCGTCGAATCGCGTGCCGGGCATCCCGTCGAGCATCGGGGACCTACTCTGCCAAGGGTGGCGGCGACGCTTCCCGACGATTTCGCGCCCAGGCGCATCAGACGCCGTGTGCTCCAGGTCTTGGCGCTGCTCGCGCTGCTCGTGCTCGTCGTGGTGCTCGCGCCCGGCCTCGGCGACGTCCGCGAGATGCTGGGCCGCGCCGCGCTCGGATGGCTCGTGGTGGGCGTCGTCTTCGAGCTGCTCTCGTGCGTCTCCTACGTGCTCATGTTCCGGCCGATCTTCTGCCGCTCGATGACCTGGCGCAGCAGCGTGGAGATCGCGGGGTCAGAGCTCGCGGTCGGCTCGATCATCCCCGCGAGCGGTGCGGCCGGCGTCGCGCTCGGCGCGTGGGTGCTCAGCCGCGGCGGGATGCCGGCGGAGCAGGTCGCGCGGCGCTCGGTGGCGTTCATGCTCATCAAGTCGGCGGTGAACTTCGTCGCCGTGGCCGTGCTGGGCGTGCTGATGGCCCTCGGCGTGGGGCCGGACGTGTCGCTGCTGCTCACCGCGGTGCCCGCCGTGCTGGCGCTGGGCTCGATCGCGCTGGTGGCCGCGGTGCCGCGCGTCGGCCCGGGGCCGCTCGTCGACGGGCCGTCGCGGCTGCGCCGTGCCCAGGCGGCGACGCGGCGGGCGCTGGTCGGCGGGGTGCAGGAGGCGGGCGCGATCGTCAGGGCCCGCGAGCCGCTCGTCATCGTCGGCGCGGTCGGCTACTGGGCGTGGGACAACGCCGTCCTGTGGGCGACCTACGAGGCCGTCGGCGTGCACGTGGCGCTCACCGTCGTGCTGATGGGGTACCTGATCGGCCAGCTCGGCGGCGCGCTCCCGCTCCCGGGCGGCGTCGGGGGCATCGACCTCGGCCTGATCGGCGCGCTGATCCTCTTCGGCGCTCCCGCCGCGGCCACCGCGGCGGCGGTCTTCCTCTATCGCGTGATCCTCTTCTGGGTGCCGCTGCTCACCGGCGCGGTCGCGTTCGCGTCGCTGCGCCGCGCCCTGGCGGCCGACGAGCGGGCCGATCTGTGCCGCCCCGTGATCGCCGCTTGAAGGAACCGCCGGTCGGGCCGATATCACTGTCACATGGAGCAGCTGCTCGAATCCCTCCGCGCGGAGCTGGCGGCGCTCCTGGCCTCGTGGGAGTACGCGTTCGCGATGGGGCACAGCTGCTCCATCGGCGACCATCCGCAGCACCGGGCCGTGCGGGAGCGCGTCGCGGACCTGCGGGCCCGCATCGCCGAGCTCACTCCGTAGCGTCGCGGATGCGGGCCGCCGGCGGCGGCGGGTCGTCGGGCAGGCCGAGCTCGCGGGCGGTCAGGCGCGCGATCCGCTCGCAGCAGCGGAAGTAGAACCGGACCTGCTCGCGGCGGCCGACGAGGCGGAAGCCGATGCGCGCCCACCACGGTCCCTCGCCCGACTGCCGCGAGCGCGCGTGGAGCCGGAACTCGACGCCGCCGTCGCGCCGCTCGAGCACCTCGTAGTCCATCCGGCCGGCCTCGAGATGCCCGGGCAGCGTCTCGTACTCGTAGCCGAACACGCGCTCGCCGTCGCGCGCCTCGTCCCACACGCGCGTCACGCGCACGGGCGCGGTGACGCGCAGCACGCGCCGGAAGCGCAGCTCGAGCGCGATCACGCGGCCCAGCAGCGGCGCCCCGCGGTCCCAGGTCGCCCGGACGATCGCCGGATCCGCCATGCGGTACTCCTCCACGAGGCGCCGCGCGACCTCCCATGAGCCCGGGGGCAGCCGCTGGCACAGCGCGTCCTCGTGCCAGCCGGGCTCAGTCGACACGCCGCGTCCGGATCTCGATCCCGCCGGTCAGCCGCCCGCCGGCGACCTCGGCGACGCGCTCGATCACCGACGTCCACATGTGCAGCTGGATCTCCTTGCTCATGCGCAGGCGGTCGTAGAGCAGGTTGGAGAGCCGGTCGCCGGCCCGCGCCCACGACTCGATGCGGAACTCGCCCGGCGAGGCGGAGAAGCGGATCTGCCCGGCCTCGAGGTGGCCGTCGAGCGTCACGAAGCGGAACGAGGTCGGCGTGCGCTCCACGACCCGCACCGGGCCGTCCCACGGGCCGGGCATGCGCACGACGTACTCGTCGCCGACGGCCATCGCGCCGTCCTCGCCGAGCACCTTGTGAAAGCTCGCGAACTCGGTCGGCGCGACCCGGTCGAGGTCGGCGGCGATCGTTTCCACGAGCGCGTCGGGCGTCCAGTCGCCGCGGATGCGCGCCCGGTAGACGCGATGGAAGAGCGCGCCCGCGCCCATCGACGGATGCTGGACCTCGTCGCGCGAGACGCCGTCCGGCAGCGCGGGCGGCGCGTCGTCGGGGAGGCGGCCCTCGGTCTCCGAGCGGTGGTATGGCGTGGTGCGCCACATGTAGCGCCACGACGTGAGCACGATCCCCACGGGCCAGCGGGTGGCGGTGCGCAGTCGGCGCGGAAGCGAGGGTCGGCGCGGCATCGGTGCGTCCTACCCCGGGTAGCGATGGAGGATGGTCACCAAGACCCTGCACCGTGCCAAGTTGCGCGGCTGGCACGCCCACGCTGCCTCTCTCGGGAGCATCGGGCTGTGCATCACGTTGTGGATCCGCGCCAAGACCGTCGACCAGGACGAGCGCGGCAACGCCGAGCGCCGCGCGCTTTTCGTCGGCCTCTGGCCTCCCATGTTCTGGTTGATCGGGGACGCCCTCGAGCGCCGGGAGTGACCGGCGTCACGCCGCTGACGCCGGCGCCCGTGGCTTAGACATCGGAAAGGGCACAGGGGTACCGTCGGGGGGACGCGACACGTGCGCACAGGAGAGAGTGCGCCGGAAGGGGGTCAGCCATGGCTGACAACAGAGGCGTCGCCTACATGGGCACGGGCAAGGTCGAGGTCCAGGACATCGACTTCCCGACATTCGAGCTCAAAGACGGACCGGGCGTCAACCCGGCGAACGTGGGGAGGCCGTTGCCCCACGCGGCGATCCTCAAAGTCGTCTCCACCAACATCTGCGGCTCAGACCAGCACATGGTGCGCGGCCGGACGACTGCGCCCGAGGGCCTGATCCTCGGGCACGAGATCACGGGCGAGGTGATCGAGACCGGGCCCGGGGTCGAGTTCATCAAGGAGGGCGACCTCTGCTCGGTGCCCTTCAACATCGCCTGCGGCCGCTGCCGCAACTGCAAGGAGGGCAACACCGGCGTCTGCGACAACGTCAACCCGGACCGGCCCGGCTCGGCGTACGGCTACGTCGACATGGGCGGCTGGGTCGGCGGCCAGGCCGAGTACGCGCTGGTCCCGTACGCCGACTGGAACCTCCTGAAGTTCCCCGACAAGGACCAGGCGATGGAGAAGATCCTCGACCTGACGATGCTGTCGGACATCTTCCCGACGGGCTTCCACGGCGCCTACACGGCGGGCGTGAAGGCCGGCTCGACGGTGTACGTCGCGGGCGCCGGCCCGGTGGGCCTCGCCGCCGCGTACAGCGCGCTGCTGCTCGGCGCCGCCGTCGTGTTCGTCGGCGACCTGATCCCGGAGCGGCTCGAGCAGGCCAAGAGCTTCGGGTGCGAGCCGATCGACATCTCCAAGGGCGACCCGAAGGACCAGATCGAGCAGGTGCTCGGCGTGCCCGAGGTCGACGCGGCGGTCGACGCCGTCGGCTTCGAGGCCCGCGGCCACGGCTCCGACGCCGACCACGAGGCGCCGGCGACGGTCCTGAACTCGATCATGGACGTCACGCGCGCCGCCGGCAAGCTCGGCATCCCGGGCCTGTACGTGACCGGCGATCCGGGCGGCGTCGACGACGCCGCCAAGCAGGGCTCGCTGTCGATCCGCATCGGGCTCGGCTGGGCGAAGTCGCACTCGTTCACGACCGGCCAGTGCCCGGTGATGCGCTACCACCGCGGGCTGATGCAGATGATCCTCAACGATCGGGCGCACATCGCCAAGGCCGTCAACGCCACGGTGATCACGCTCGACGACGCGCCGCAGGGCTACAAGGACTTCGACTCCGGAGTGGCCAAGAAGTTCGTGCTGAACCCGCACGGGCTCGTCGCGGCATGACGGTGGGCGGGTGGCCGGGGGAGCCCGGCCACCCGCGCTCACCTCACTGGGGCGAGAGGTCGGTCGTGAGCTGGGTGAGGCGCATCGAGTTGCCCGACGGGTCGCGCAGGCCGCAGTCGATGCCGTACGGGCGCTCCTCCGGCGGCTCGGTGAACTCGACGCCGCGGGCCTTGAGGTCCTCGTAGTCGGCCCGCACGTCCTCCGTGGTCAGGAACACCGTGCCGGCGAAGCCCTTGCCCATCAGTTCGCGGACCTGGTCGGCGGTGTCGGGCTCCATCACCGGCGCGCCGGGGATGGCCATCAGTACCACGGAGAAGTCCTCCTGGCCGGCAGGCCCGACGGCGAGCCAGCGGAAGTTGCCGAGCTCGGGGACGGTGACGTCGGAGCGCACCTCCCAGCCCATCTTCTGCGTGTAGAAGGCGAGCGCCTCGTCCTGGTCGTGGACCCAGAGCTGTGCGTTGGCGATTCGGATCATGCGGTCAAGCTAACCGCGGACCGCCTGCCTGTCTTCTTCAAACGTGCTGCGTTGCGGCCGGCTGTAGGCGCGCAGCACGCAGGCGGGGATCAGCGCCATGTGCGAGGCCGGCGGGAACTCGGCGCGGTAGACGGTCGGCGACTTGCCGAACGTGCGCGAGAAGCTGGTGGTGAACGAGCCGACGCTCTGGAGGCCGACCGACAAGCAGATGTCGGCGACCGAGCGGTCGGTCGTGCGCAGCAGCGCGGCGGCGCGCTCCAGCCGGCGCGTGAGCAGGTACGCGTGCGGCGACTCGCCGAACGCGCGCCGGAACTCGCGGCTGAAGTGCGCGCGGCTCAGGCCGGCCGCGCGCGCCAGATCGTCGACCCCCAGCGGCTCGGAGTACCGGGCGTCGGCCAGGTCCTTGGCGCGCAGCAGATGACGGGCGGGCGGCACGAAGGCCATGCGTTGAGTAATACCGTGTCGCGCCCGCATGAAGGTCATCTACACGTACACGGACGAGGCGCCCGCGCTCGCGACGCACTCCCTCCTGCCGATCATCGAGGCGTTCGCCGGGCAGGCGGGCGTCGACGTCGAGCTGCGCGACATCTCGCTCGCCGGCCGCATCCTCGCCCAGTTCGGGCTGGCCCACGACGCGCTCGCGGAGCTCGGCGAGCTCGCCAAGACGCCCGAGGCGAACATCATCAAGCTCCCCAACATCAGCGCGTCGATCCCGCAGCTCAAGGCGGCGATCGAGGAGCTCCAGCAAGCCGGGCACGACCTCCCGGAGTACGAGGACGCGCGCGACCGCTACGACACGGTCAAGGGCAGCGCGGTCAACCCGGTGCTGCGCGAGGGCAACTCGGACCGCCGCGCGCCCGCCTCCGTGAAGGCGTACGCGCGCAAGCACCCGCACTCGATGGGCGAGTGGTCGAGCTCGTCGAAGACGCACGTCGCGACGATGTCGGACGGCGACTTCCGGTCGACCGAGAAGTCGGTGACGATGGAGCGCGACGACACGCTGCGCATCGAGCTCGACGGCACGGTGCTGCGCGACGGGCTCGACGTGCTCGAGGGCGAGATCGTCGACGCCGCGGTCATGCGCCGCCGCGCGCTGGATGCGTTCCTGGAGGAGCAGGTCGCCGACGCGCGGGCGCAGGGCGTCCTGTTCAGCGTGCACGTGAAGGCCACGATGATGAAGGTCTCGGACCCGATCATCTTCGGCCACGCCGTCCGGGCCTACTTCGCCGATGTCTTCGAGCGCCACGAGCTGGGCAACCCCAGCAACGGCCTGGCGAGCATCCTCAAGGACGCCTCGCCCGAGGTGCGCGAGGAGATCGACCGCGCGCTCCGCGAGGGCCCCGCGCTCGCGATGGTCGACTCCGACCGCGGCATCACGAACCTGCACGTCCCGAGCGACGTGATCATCGACGCGTCGATGCCGGCGATGATCCGCTCGTCCGGGCAGATGTGGAACGCCGACGGCGAGCAGCAGGACGCCAAGGCGGTCATCCCCGACTCCAGCTACGCCGCGCTGTACGCGGAGACGATCGACTTCTGCCGGGAGCACGGCGCCTTCGACCCGGCGACGATGGGCACGACGCCGAACGTCGGCCTGATGGCGCAGAAGGCCGAGGAGTACGGCAGCCACGACAAGACGTTCGAGATCGAGCGCGCCGGCACCGTCCGCGTCGTGAACCGCGACGGCGAGACGCTGCTCGAGCACGACGTGGAGCCCGGCGACATCTGGCGCGCCTGCCAGACCAAGGACGCGCCGATCGCCGACTGGGTGCGGCTCCCCCCCCCCCCCCCCCCGCCCGCGGGCGGGGCCCCCCCGGCCCTGGCCCCCCGCGCCCCCCCCCCCCCCCCC
>Ga0081539_10002243_pt1 | contig 28109 bp, 26 predicted proteins | sample TabmetS4T2R2_FD_71023 | JGI IMG/M metagenome (GOLD analysis project Ga0081539, IMG submission 71023) | Tabebuia heterophylla rhizosphere microbial communities from the University of Puerto Rico - S4T2R2 | ecosystem: Host-associated > Plants > Roots > Rhizosphere ... | reverse complement strand
TGCCAGCGCAGTTGGATTTGCAACCACGCACACAAGGGAACCTTGGGAATGCGCCGCTTCGATGAGTCTGGTGTAATCGAAAACACGTCCGAAGAAATCTGGATATTGGATGATGAGGAGACAAGTATTCTCATCCACTCGATTCGCCAACGACTCGGGATTCGTCCCGACGCCTGATTCCTCGTTCCCGGCAGTATCTACACCCATAGCTTGCGTGTACGTTCGCACCACCGCGCGATACTGTGGATTCACGCCAGGCGACATCACCACCTTCTTGCGTTTGCCGCGGAATTGAGCATACGCGAGACTTACCGCTTCGGCGGTTGCCGTCGCGCCATCATAATGTGACGCGTTAGATACATCCATGCCTGTGAGTGCAGACATTAAGGATTGATATTCAAAGATGGCCTGGAGTGTGCCCTGTGAAATTTCTGGCTGGTATGGAGTATATGCTGTGTAAAATTCGCCGCGTCGCAGGATATGGTCAACGACGGAAGGGATGTAATGATTGTACATGCCGGCGCCAAGGAAAGAGATCAATTCACCGCGTACATGTTCATTGGAATTTGCCAGGCCAGAAAGGTGAGCCATGGCTTCCATTTCGGTGAGCGCGGGAGGCAAGTCTAATTCAGGGAAACGATGTTTGGCCGGGACATCTTCGAACAAGTCATCCAGCGACTTGACGCCGATGGTCTCCAGCATCGATTCACGTTCTTTTGGGCTAATAGGGATATAGGTCATATTACCTCTACGTCATTGCGAGCGATGGTCGAGTGCCGCGGAGCAGTGTATCGAGACCGAGAGAGCGAAGCAATCTCAACTAACCTTTCAACAAACACTTACATAGCAACATGAGATTGCCACGACCCGCTATGCGGGTCTCGCAATGACATCTAATCAATGTTCTCTTTCTTCACAATACTTTTCATACGCGGCGGCGTCCATCAAGTCGCCTTCGGAGCCGCCTTCGAGTTGGATCATCCAGGCCGCGCGATAAGGATCACTGTTGATCAATTCAGGTTTGTTTGGCAAGTCTTTATTCACAGCTGAGACTGTTCCCGATGCCGGTGCGTAAATCTCCGCGGAAGCCTTTACAGATTCTACAGATGCAATGGCTTTGCCTGCTTCGATGCTTTCACCTTCGTCAACGAAGATTTCGACGAAGACGATATCGGATAGCTGCGACTGGGCATAATCACTAATGCCAACTTTGCCACTGCTTGAGTCGAACCATTCATCTGATTTGGCATATTTCAAATTGGATGGAGTGTTCATGATTGAGTCTCCTTTGATGGATTTGGAGTCCGACGGCTTGCCGTCGGAATTTCCAGGAGCTTGCTCCTGGACTCCAGAGTATTATTAAACGCTAAAGGCGCACGAAATGGATCGCGCGCCTCTGTAATTGAACCTGAGAGATTAGTGTAGCCCTCTAGTTTTTTAGTCTTCTCGTCTTCTAGTCAGCTGGACTAGGTGACGAGCAAGCTAGTGGACTAAAACCTTACACCGTCGGTGTTGTTGCTGCAGCCATGAAATGGCTAGAGAACAAACTTTCCAGAGTGATTCGGGAACAGGGTCCTTTTGCCTGAGAGTTTCGTCTGGTTTCGCCTGTTCCAGACTTGCACCTTCGGCGCCCGTTTTTTGTAGAAGCGACTTTAGTCGCTGTTTATGACGACTGAAGTCGTCACTACGAGTCTCTTCCCTGTTGTCCGTTAAGTTATAAGTCCATTTTATGAGCGAGGGGAATGAGAGTCAAGGGGAGAATATAAAGACTTCCTGAGTTTTGGAAACTTCGGAAGTCTTGTATTAATTTCCTCTTTTGCGATCTTGCGAATCCGTTTTGGTTTAGCCTATGTCTCTTCGTCCGGTGAGGGAGTGAGAGATTCGTCAACAGGTGGGGTAGGTGGTTCTGGTATGACAGGTTTTTCCAAATCTTCAGAGACAGGTCTCGGCTCAAAAGGTGCTGGTGGAATGACTGGCGTTACGGGCACTCCGGCCCCACCTGGCATGAGACCATTTAGTCTGGCAAAATAATCTTTGACTACGGTGTCATTATAGAAAACCAGCGCAAGAATGCCAACGATCATTGCGAAGACATTTCCGGTCAGCACACATGCGATTTCAAAAACGGCAATATATGTGGATGGCTGTACAGGCTGTGCAGGGTTGCTAAGAAGCTTTGCCGCATAAATGAGTTCAAAAACACCAAGAATCGTTGGCAAAATAGTAAAGGGCACACAAATAACACCGATAACAGTTGAAAGCACTGTACCTGAAGCTGCCACACCCCAAATTAAATTGATGACCCCACTGGCAAGGGTCATCCACGCGATGACATTGACAAGAGTAGGTTTTTCTAGATAGTTGGACTGAGCGTTCATATCTTTCTCCTGAAGTGTATTTTCACTTTCATATACGTCACTTTGGGAGAATAGTTGCAGACTTTTAAACACAAAGGACACAAAGTACTCAAAGAAAAAGCACTAACGACCTTTTCCCTTCGTGCTCATTGCGTCATTTGTGTTTAATTAATCAGGTATCCCCGCGGCTTTCACATCTTTCAAATTCAATTGCAACGACGTGCGCCCGTTATATTCATTGGATTCGAAATGATATAACACATCGACTCGCGAAGGAAGAGTAGGCTGTAAATGTCCGAGGCGGAAGCCAATCGAGTCGATACTCACACCACGTTCATCTTCAAGTGTTAGCTTGAGATGTCTGCCTTCTGAGCCGACCGTACGCGATGATTTAACTCTGACGTTTCGCGAGACGAACATCGCATCGGGATTGCCATAACCGGTGGGTTCGAGATACGCAAGATATTTCAGCACATCGTAATTTAGGTCTGAGAGTGGTACGACCATATCTGCTGATAACGTTTGGCGCAGGTCTTTTCCGGTGAGTTGATCTTCCGCAATGGATTTGAGTCGAGACACAAGTTCGGGTAAGTTTTTATTTTTCACGGTGAACCCTGCGGCAGCGGCATGCCCTCCGTGACGGACGAGCAAGTCCTTGCACAAGTCGAGCGCATCGGTGATGTGGAATTCGGGAATCGAGCGACACGAGCCGCGCGTTTCGTCTGCGCTTTTTGCCGCGACAACCGCGGGACGATAATACAGTTCAGTTAATCGAGAAGCAGCCAACCCAACAACCCCCGGATTGAAATCTTCATGCGCAGCGAAAAGCAGATACGCTTGAGGATCCTCACTCATAGCCATCTGTTCGGCTTGCTCCTGCATGGATTTTGTGATCGATTGTCTCTGGCGGTTTTGTATATCAAGTTGTTGTGCCAATTGACCAGCGCGCATGAAGTCCTTTGTGGTGAGCAGCTCAAGAGATGCCAGCGCAGATTCAAGTCTGCCAGATGCATTCAAACGCGGACCGAGAATGAAGCCGATCTGGCCTGCAGTCGTTCCCCTGATTTGCATTTGCGAGACGCCCGCTAGTGAAAAGAGTCCCTGTCGCTTGGTTTGGCGGATTTGCCTGAGACCCTTACGAACCAGCGAACGGTTTTCACCCACAAGCGGAGCAAGATCCGCGACAGTTCCTAAGGCAACAAGATCGAGCAGTTCTGCAAGCTGTCCCTGACTATTGTTGAAAGTTGTTGCGGATCCGTTTTCCATCAATGCTTCCGCAAGCTTGTACGCAATGCCTACGCCAGCCAGGTCTTTATCAGGATAAGGGTCACCATGTTGTTTCGGATTGATGACTGCGAAGGCGGGAGGCAGGTTATCGCCGTCCGGGTGGTGATGGTCTGAGATAATGAGATCCAACCCAATGGTCCGAGCATGAAGCGCTTCATTCGGTGAGCGGATGCCACAATCCACGGTAATGACCAATTTGACGCCCTCGGCCTTGAGTGAATCCAGCGCATCTGGATTGAGCCCATAGCCCTCGTCGAAGCGATTTGGAATATAGGCGCGCACATCCGCCCCCAACATTTCGAGAGCCTGAACAAGCAATGCGGTGGCTGTGACACCATCCACATCATAGTCTCCGTAGATGGCGATCGGTTCTTGATGCTCCAGCGCGTAGCGAATCCGCTCCACCGCGGCGTTCATGCCGACGAGTTGAAACGGATCGGCATTGAAAACAGGTTTGGCTTCTAAAAAGGCGCGAGCTTCTTCGTAGGATCCCAGACCGCGGTTAAAAAGGATTTGCCTGAGAATCGGCGGGAATTTGATCAGTGATTCTTCGGCTTGTGCGGTCATTGGCGGAGCAATGACCCAGCGTTTATTGTGCATGATATGACTTAATCTTCTCGATTAGGTGCCTTCCAAAGTAGAAATAGCAGACATAGTATAAACTGTGATGGGATAAGGTTGCAAGTGTATAATAACAGTGACTGGAGGAGCCATGTACATTCTCAGACCCGACGAACGAACGATGCCTGTAATGGTTTACACACAGGATACACTGGTGCGAGGGGAAGTTGTGGTACCGGAGAGCGTGCACCGCGTGAACATATGGCTGCGGACGGACGGCGCGCCCAAGTACATGCACCTCCTCAGAGCGCAGGTGATCGTGTTTGGAGGAAGCCCGGTTAAACCCCTAAGTTATTCAGAACTTTATTTTCCTACCTCGCAGGTGATTGCCTTTCACACGCTTCCGCCCACAGATGAACCTGTGGATTTTGACCTCGGCGAAACCAACCGCATGATGCAAGCGGTGGAGTTATTAGTAGGTACTTTTTTGATGAGAGGAAGCATTCGCATCTCGACTCATATGGAACTTCATACCAGTATTGAAATGGCACGTGTCGCCTGGATGTCTCTTTATGACGTTGAGATATCGAACCCCTATTTGCCTCAAATGCCAACGTTGCAGATACCGATGGTGTTGGTGAATGAGAGTCATGCGGCGTTCGGGTTGGAGTAGCGAAGGCTTGAAGGCATGGGGAACGAATTACAAATATGGATATTACACTCACCACGCCGGGTTTGTTATTCCCTGCGATTTCGCTTTTGATGCTTGCTTATACCAATTGCTTCCTGACCTTGGCCACGATCATACGTACATTGTAGGATCGATATCATGCCAGCCGTGACGAGAATCTGCTAGGGCAAATTTCAAACTTGCGTTACCGTATTTTTCTCATTCGTAACATGCAGATCTATGGAGTGTTGAGTCTAATTTTCTGTGTGATCAGCATGTTCGCCTTATTTGCAGGCTGGGTTATAGGCGGGCAATGGAGTTTTGCCATTGCGATGATCCTGATGGTTGTTTCGCCGGGAATTTCCCTGCGAGAACTGCAAATCTCTGGAAGGGCGTTGGATCTCTTACTAAAAGACATGGAAAAGCATGAAAAGTTGAGTTAGTCTAACGTGTCATCTCATTATAAAAATTCATCAATTATTTTTGTTGGAACTTATACAGAGCACGAGGGGGACAAGAGTGAAGGTATTTATGTCTACCAAATGGACTCCAACTCAGGTGAACTTACGTTTGAGAGAGTGATAAAGAGTGTTATCAATCCATCCTTTTTGGCAATACATCCTCAGCGGAATTTGCTCTATGCTGTAAATGAAGTAGAAGTTTTCAATGGACAGTTTGGCGGAGGCGTGAGTGCATTTTCCATTAATTCGGCATCTAGCGAACTTACCTTGCTGAATTCACAACCGTCGTACGGCACGCATCCTTGTTATGTGAGTATCGAGAAGACAGGCCGATTTGCGCTAGTCGCCAACTACACCAGCGGAAGTATTGCCATGCTTCCCATTCAATCAGATGGAACTTTGGGTGAAGCCGCGGATGCGATTCAACACGCAGGCGCGAGCATTCACCCCGAGCGTCAAGACGGTCCACATGCTCACTGCATTCTCCCGGACCCGACGAACCGTTTTGCCATTGCCGTTGACCTGGGCATCGACAAACTCATCATTTATCGAATGGATCTTGAACACGGGAAGTTACGCCACCATGTTGAGGTGAAAGTCCATGCTGGTGCAGGACCGCGCCATCTGACGTTCCATCCCAATGGGCGGTGTGCTTATTTGATTAATGAGTTGGATTCTACAATCATTGCCTACCGATATCATTCTGAACCGGATGCATTCGAAGAGTTACAGATCGTCTCAGCCCTGCCGCAAGATTTCAAAGGCGAAAATTTGTGTGCTGATATACACGTTTCTCCAGATGGAAAATATATCTATGCCTCCAATCGTGGGCATGACAGCATAGCATGTTTTCAGATTAATCAAGATACTGGCCGATTGACTTATGTAAGTCATACATCCACAGAAGGCCGGGAACCGCGTAATTTCGCAATTGATCCAAGCGGGGCCTTTTTGCTTGTTGCTAATCAGAAAACGAATAATATTGTTACTTTTAAGATTGACTCAACTACAGGTCAATTATTCAAAACTGGATATCAAGCCGAAGTGTCAATGCCTGTTTGTCTGAAATTTGCTTACTTGTAGTTGTGATGTAAAAGGGTAGGGTTATCCCTACGGGGCAAATCCTTATTGACGAGCTTTCCTATCTTCTACATAATTAATGATCGCAATCCATCAATTTGCTACTCGTCACCGAATCACGGATAGGAGGTAGAAATGAAAAAATTACTCATGGCGGCGGCTTTACCTGTAATCTTGCTTGTTGCGATCACAGGTTGTGCGCCGGGATCCAGTGTTGAAGTCACAACGCCTGAAACCAACGTCCAACTCACTACACCGGGTACAAACCCATCAGTGAATGAGCCAGCTGCAAATGGAGTTGTCGCGGGTGTTATTCAGGGACTTTGGCATGGGATCATTGCACCGGTCACGTTAATCATGTCATTTTTTAATGAAAACGTGCAGATGTACGAAGTACATAATAACGGACGAGAATACAATCTTGGCTTTCTACTGGGAGTAGCCCTTGTATTCCTCATTTTAGGGTTTTCAGGACGTCGTTGGCGCTAATGAATCATCCTTAACCGAATACTTGAGAAGAAGCCTTTACAATCGTCATTTGCCTGCAGCCACTTATGCTGCGGGCAAATTTTGTTGTATTATTTTATTGTATAATGATTTTGACTGAAATCGCTGCTTCGTGACTCAGGGGATGCCCGTTGATCAGGTTGTGCGTAATCTCTACACTTTTGCAGCATAGAAAAGCAAACCCTATTTGAATAATTCAGGAGGCAGAAAGATGAAGAAACTACATTTTTTCGTTTTATCTGTGGTCTTGCTTGTCATCATCGCGGGCTGTGGACCAGGCTCCAGTGTACAGGTCACCACGCCGAACTCCACGATGCAACTCAGCGCGCCCGGCCCAAATCCGCTGATCAATCAGCCGGACGCGACGGGTCGTGTTGCACGGGCAGGCGCCGGACTGTGGCATGGCATCATCGCTCCCGCGACCCTCCTGGTTTCATTTTTCAATTCTGATGTGAGAATGTATCAGGTGAACAACGCGGGCAGCGAATATGACCTGGGCTTTCTCGTTGGAGTGACCATCGTAATTTCGATTATCAGTCTTCTCATCCGCATGAGGCGTTAGATTTGTCCCTCTAATTCTCTTCATACATTCTACTAATTATTCTCATACAATTGCCTCCTAAAATTAAAAAATGGGATAATTCTGCATTTGAGCAAATTTTATTGGAGGCAGTATGGATCTGAACAAATACACTCAGAAGTCACAGGAAGCGATTCTTAACGCGCAACAGATTGCACAAGACTATCACCATCAGGCTATGGAGCCTGCTCATTTAATGTTGGCTTTACTAAGGCAAGAAGAGGGTGTCGTGCCGGCGATTGTCAACAAAATGGCGGGGGGTGCACAGGCGTTACGAAATGAATTGACAAATGAACTTGAACGGCGTCCTAACATTCACGGCTCGAACGCAGAGGTTGGCCTTGCCCAGCCAACTGCGGATGTCTTCAGAGCGGCGGAACGTTATGCCAAAGGAATGCAGGACGATTACGTTTCCACTGAACACATCCTGCTTGGCCTAACCGAATCAATGGAAGGCAAACGCCTTGCTTCTTTCGGTTTGACGAAGGATGCGATTTTCTCTGCGCTCAAATCTGTGCGTGGTTCCCAGCGCGTCACCTCACAAAATCCTGAGTCGATTTATCAGGCACTCGAACGTTATGGTCGCGACCTGACCGCCTACGCGCGGCAGGGCAAGCTTGATCCGGTCATTGGACGCGATGATGAGATCCGCCGTGTGATACAGATCCTCACGCGGCGCACGAAGAACAATCCGGCTTTGGTCGGTGAGCCAGGCGTCGGTAAGACGGCGATCGTCGAAGGGTTGGCACAACGCATCGTCAACGGGGATGTGCCCGAAGGCCTGAAAAAGAGGCGTCTTGTCCAGTTGGACATGGGCGCGTTGATCGCGGGTGCAAAATATCGAGGTGAGTTCGAGGAACGTCTCAAAGCTGTCCTGAAAGAGATTACCGAATCAGAAGGCGAAATATTGTTGTTTGTGGATGAAATGCACACGGTGGTCGGCGCGGGCAAAGCCGAAGGCGCCATGGATGCAGGCAATATGCTCAAGCCGATGCTAGCACGCGGTGAGTTGCATCTTATCGGTGCGACGACGCTCGATGAGTATCGCCAGAACATCGAAAAAGATTCCGCGCTCGAACGGCGCTTCCAGCCTGTGCTGGTGGATGAGCCAAGCGTTGAGGATACCATTTCCATCCTGCGTGGTCTCAAAGGACGGTATGAAGTCCATCATGGTGTGCGCATCACCGATGCAGCTGTGATCGCCGCCGCGACTCTTTCGCATCGTTATATCTCAGACCGTCAACTGCCAGATAAAGCCATTGACCTGATCGACGAAGCCGCGGCCCGTCTGCGAACAGAGATCGATTCCAAGCCGCATGAGCTGGACGTTGTGGATCGTCAGATCATGCAGTTGGAGATCGAGCGCGAAGCGCTGAAGAAGGAAAAGGATAAGGCATCTAAGGAACGTCTAGGAAAACTCGAGCAGGAATTGGCTGATTTGCGCGAGGCCTCGCAGGCACTATCCGCCCGCTGGCAGACCGAGAAGCAGGCTATTTCAGAATTGCGCGAATTAAAGGAAAAACTGGAGCAGACGAATTTGGATATCGAGCGCGCTGAGCGCGAAGCAAATCTTGAAAAAGCGGCGCGCTTGCGTTACGGAGAATTGCGAGAACTCGAACAGAAGATACAAACTGCAGAAGCAAAATTGAAATCAATTCAAAGCGAGGGCGCGCTTCTCAAAGAAGAGGTGGATACCGAAGAGATTGCCTCGATCGTCGCACGTTGGACAGGTATCCCTGTGACACGTCTGCTTGAAGGTGAGACTCAGAAGTTGATCCACATGGAAGAGCGGTTACATGAGCGCGTCGTCGGTCAGGATGAAGCGCTGAGGGTTGTCTCGAACGCGGTACGCCGTGCCCGTGCAGGTCTCCAGGATCCGAATCGCCCGATCGGTTCATTCATCTTCCTGGGTCCGACAGGTGTCGGAAAAACTGAACTGGCGCGTGCCCTGGCAGAATTCCTGTTCGATGATGAGCATGCCATGGTCCGCATTGACATGAGTGAGTATCAGGAGAAGCACACGGTCTCGCGGCTTCTTGGCGCTCCGCCGGGATATGTTGGCTATGAGGAGGGCGGACAGTTAACCGAGTCTGTCCGGCGCAAACCATACAGCGTGGTGCTGTTCGACGAGATCGAGAAGGCACATAATGAAGTCTTCAATGTGCTCTTGCAATTATTAGATGATGGCCGCCTCACGGATGGTCAGGGGCGCACTGTGGACTTCCGCAATACGGTCGTGATCATGACCTCCAATCTGGGCAACCAGTTGTGGGAGGGTGAAGAGCAGGTCACGCGGGATGCGATCAATCGCGTGCTGCAGAATCATTTCCGACCTGAGTTCCTCAATCGCATCGATGAGATCGTTGTCTTCCAGCCGTTGACGCGAGATCAACTGTCAGAGGTCGTTAATTTCCAATTGCGTCGCGTGAGTAAATTGCTGTCAGAGAAAGGTTATTATCTTGAAGTCAGCCGGGCAGCGAAGGAGTTCCTTGGGGAGGAAGGTTATGATCCTGCCTTTGGTGCACGACCGCTGAAGAGGACAATCCAACGCGAATTACAGGATCCGTTGGCACTCAAGATCCTTGCAGGTGAATTCCGCGAGGGTGATGTGATCCAAGTGGATCGAGGAAAAGATGGGTTGGTCTTTACAACAGCTGTTCAAGGCGAAGTTGTGGAAGTCTAGGAATAAAACCGCAGGTGATGAGCCTGCGGTTTTCTCTTATAATCAACTCGAGCAAAACTGATGATAAACCTTAGGATAAGCTTCTTGTTCTTGATTCTCGTCCAAATTTTTTTGCCTATCCAAGTTGCATTCGCAGATACCGGACCGAAACCGACCATGGACTTTCAGTTCCAATTTGAGTCAGGTGTAGAAAGGTCCAGCATCGTTTCAGGAATCCTGTTCGAATGCAACGAAGCGGACTGCAGTGACGCCGCGCCGATAGAAGAAGTTGGTCCCCAGGGTCTTTACTGTGAGCCGCAGAGTTGTCGTGCCACTGGCTATGGTTTTGCCCCATTTTCGATGCTCGAGATCGAATAGCGATTCGGCGCTTTGTTTTCCACGATTTACCCTCTCCATTTCAAAATAACGACTTCCTCGCGGCGTTGTTCTTTCGTGGCGGTTGCCAACCGCATGCGGAACAAGTCAATGTCTACAAGTTCATAGCCTAATTTTTGCGCAATATCTCCTAATATTTGACCTGTCCTTATCATCACACGCAAATAGGATGCCTGGTCGCCAACCACATACGCAAGCTGTGCACCTGGACGAAGGACTTTGCGAAGGTCAGCCAAATGCTTTGCCATGCCACCAAAATATAATTTTGCGGCTTTGGGATATAGTTTTTCAAAGCCTGAATCCTTTCCAAGTTCCACTCGGCGTGTTTCTATTTCCTTCGCAATGCGTTGAATTTCGGGAAAATTGGAAACCCACTGATCATCATTATCTCCTTTGTAAATCCCGCGTGTATTTGACCTGACTAGTCTTTTCTTTGATTCTTGCAATTCTTCTTTCTTGTTGATAAATCCAAGTAGAACGGACTCGAGCCTAGTGGTCCTTGTGTAGTCTTTCTCATTTGGGTAGGGTGGCGAGGTGATAACTGCATCTATAGAGTTTGGCTCGATGATATCCAAGTTGCGCGCATCGCCCAAATGGACCTTTGTAGCAGGATAAGTTTTCTCTGCCACTTGCCGTAGGTCATCAACCATTTTGTTGATTTCCAATAACCAGTTAGAAACAACAGGCACATCAGTCTTTGGTTTCCTGACACCCACTTCTGGTCCAAAATGTAGATTACTGATTTTGAAAACCAAAGCATTTCCCAATGCTAACAATGCATGTCGATAAAATGGCTCACTTTCGAATTGTTTCAGACATTCAACCAAAACCAAAGTTTTATGCAAGGGAAGCGGGCTAATTGAATTCGCCAAAATTAGTTTCTCAGCTTCAGGAGAGAGAGTTTTAAGTTCTAAATCTTGTATATCGCCAAATGATAGATTGTCGTCAATTCCTTGGGTTTTGAAAATTGCGAGTGCCTTTTCAGCGATTTGCATCGCTTGCGTAGAAAATTTATCTGTATCTACTTTCCAATCTGTTTTGACTGATGAGGCAAAATGTGGAAATGGATTTCCTTCCAGTCCAATTGCCTCTAATCCTGCCAATTTTGCTTCGACCAAGGTTGTTCCCGTTCCGCAAAACGGATCAAGAACAACGCTCTTTTGATTCAACCCAAATTTGTGGATGTAGTCTCTTACCAAATGTGGTGGAAACGAAAGCACAAACCGATACCAATCGTGAAAAGCGCGATCCTGCGGGTCTAACCTATTAGCGCGACTGTTTGAAAGCTCAGTTTTCTTTTCCTCCTGAACTTCTTCTATACCTTCAAAACTCATTTTGAGCTGAGTGGGACTTGTCATATACTTATTCTATCATTCATTATCTGCGAGGCAACAAACGCCTCAATTATCGAATTATTAGTATCGTATAATTCCCACGATGTTTGAATTCGAAATCACAGCCAAAAACAACCGTGCCCGCGCGGGCGTTTTTACCACGCCTCATGGTGACCTCCTCACGCCAGTCTTCGCGCCTGTTGGCACGCAGGCTACGGTCAAGACCCTCACACCCGAACATCTTAAAGACATCAACGCCTCTCTTGTGTTGAGCAACACCTATCACCTCTATCTGCGTCCCGGCGACGAACTCATCCGCGACATGGGCGGCTTGCACAAGTTCATGCAGTGGGGACGCCCCATGCTCACCGACTCGGGTGGCTTTCAGGTCTTCTCGCTGGCACAGACTCGCAAGATCGATGACGATGGCGTGACCTTCAAGAGTCACATCGATGGCTCAACGCATCGCTTCACACCGGAAAAATCCATTGCCATTCAGGAGAACCTCGGTGCGGACATCATCATGGCATTCGATGAATGCTCTGACCCCAACAACCACGCCTACAGTAAACTTGCCATGGAACGGACTCATCGCTGGGCGGAGCGTTCCCTCAAAGCGCAGACGCGACGCGACCAGGCTCTATTCGGGATTATCCAAGGAGGCATTCAAGCGGACCTTCGAACTGAATCCGCCAAATTCATTGCTTCTCTCGATACGCCTGGCATCGCAATTGGCGGACTCTCTGTGGGTGAGACCAAACAGGAGATGCACGACACGCTTGATGTAATCGAGCCGCATCTACCGGAAAACAAACCGCGCTACTTGATGGGAGTTGGTACGCCCGAAGATCTAATTAACGGTGTCGCCCGCGGCATAGACATTTTCGATTGTGTTTTACCTACTCGTCTCGCGCGTCACAATGCTGCGTTTTCACCCGCGGGACGCCTCAACCTAATGAATGCAACCTTCGCTCGCGATGAACATCCTATTGACGAGACGTGTGATTGCTACACTTGTACAACGTTTACGCGAGCGTATCTTCGTCATTTGATTGTGGCAAAAGAATTGTTAGCTGGAACGCTAATCTCGATTCATAATTTGCGCTCGTTGACAAGATTGATGGAGCAAATCAGAGTTTATATTGTGGATGGGACGTTTGAAGAAAATTCACCTTTGTTGCTCGAGCAGTGGAAGAATAATGCAGGTAAGAAAATGGGAAATAGTGAATGGGAGGTCGCGTGACCGCTGATAATATTCAAAGACTTGAGACTCTGGAAGCTTGGAAACGCGCAAAAGATTTTGCCGTTAAAGTGTGCAAGGAAGTATTGCCGCTGTTCCCCGCAGAGGAAAAATGGAGTCTAGGCCAACAAATTCGCCGAGCGGTTCAAAGTGTTCCTGCCAATATTGCCGAGGGGCATGGACGTTTTTATTTTCAAGAGACCATTCGGTTTTGTTATGTGGCTCGTGGATCACTTTCAGAGGCATATACTCATCTCACAGTGGCCCGTGATTTGGGATATATCCCCAACAAAATTTACACTGATTTGCGAAAGCATGTTGAGGAACTTATTCGAATTATCAACGGTTATGTTGCCTATCCCAAACCCGCCAAAATCGGAGCAAACGAACCTGGTGCAAATTACGCTGTCCATGAGGAAACATCATCTTATCTCGTAGATTATCCTGAAGACTCGGAGCTTACGGAAAATCCATAAACCCATCCCACTATTCACTATTTCCTATTCACAATGAATCTCTTCCACGCCCTCCTTCTCGGCATTATCCAGGGACTGACTGAATTCATCCCAGTCTCATCCACGGCGCATTTGCTCATCGGGCAACAGCTATTTGGTATCCCAGCTGATAACGCAATGTTCTCGTTCCTTGTCATTGTCCAGTTAGGCACACTCGTTTCACTTTTTGCCTTTTATTGGAAAGATTTGCTCGGCATCGCCAAAGCGACGTTGGACTTTCGACGTTCGACTAACGAAAGAAACCTGGGAATTTATATCATCGTTGCCACTATTCCTGCCTTGGTCGCTGGCTATCTCTTGAAAGATACGGTGGAACTGCTTTTCAGGCAACCCATGCTCGAAGCGTCCATCCGATTATTTACGGCAGCAGTTTTACTAACATTGGCAGAATCGCTTTCAAAAAAGAATCGCACCCTCAATTCGATTACGTGGTTGGATGCGCTGATTATCGGTCTATTCCAAATCATAGCTGTCTTCCCGGGTGCGTCACGTAGCGGTTCGACCATCTCAGGTGGCATGTTCCGCGGCTTTGATCGTGTGTCTGCGGCGCGGTTTGCGTTTCTCATATCCGTGCCGGTGATGCTTGCCGCAGGTGGCTATGAAATGCTGGATGTAATTCAAATGTCAAATCTCAGCGAGTTTTTGCCTCTGCTTGCGGTGGGCTTCATCACTGCTGCGATTGTCGGATGGATCGCAATTAAATGGCTGATTGATTATCTGAGCAATCACTCGCTATATGTATTTGCTGGCTATTGCGCGATCGTAGGGATACTCTGTTTCGCAAACTATTTGACTCAATGAACCGTTCATTTCACTATAGAAAACTGCCGAATCATTCAGCACTACTCTCCGGGCGTCTTCCAACGGACGTAATCAGTTTCCAATCGGATGCTTTGCAAATCTGGTACAACAATACTGATCAAACATGGCTTGACTCGCCTGAGCTACCACATTACCACAAGGAAAGTGACGAGATTTTTCTGGTTCTAAAAGGCGCGCTTCATATAAAAGTGGATGGACAAGTTCATCGGATTGGCGAGCGTGAATTCTGTTGTTTCCCAGCGGGGCAATGGCATTCTATTGTCAGTGTAGAAGTCCCTGTGGAAACTTTGATGATCCGTGCTCCCTCTATAGACGATAAAGTATATGAGGAACGAGATGTCTGACTCCAACTCAATGAAAGCATTGCTAAAAACCCTGGTGGAAACCGAATCTCCCTCCCACGATAAAGCAGCGGTTAACCGTGTCGGATCAATCGTTGCCGAAGAAGCACGCAAACTTGGCGCAGAAGTTGAAGTCATCTCAAACAAAGAAACAGGCGATCATATACTTGCCACATTCCCCTCTCCCAGAGGGAGAGGGGGCAGGGGTGAGGGCGGAATCCTCATCCTCTGCCATATGGACACAGTATTCCCTATCGGCACTATTCATAGGACTCCTTTTCGGGAAGACGGTGACAAAATCTTCGGCCCAGGCACGCTGGATATGAAAGCCGGGATTGTCATTGCCTTCGCCGCGATTGAAGAGGCGCAAAAGTCTGGTTTGAATCGCCTTGTCACGTTGCTTTGCACATCAGATGAAGAGATTGGCAGTCTTACTTCACGTGAACTCATCGAGTCTTTGGCGAAGGAGTCCGCGCTGGTGCTAGTCATGGAGGGCGCGTTGCTCGATGGATCTCTCAAGACCTGGCGTAAGGGCGTCGGCGAGTTCTGGGTCAAGACAAAAGGACGCGCCGCGCACGCTGGCGGCGATCACCAAGCAGGGCGCAATGCCATCGAAGAGATGGCACATCAAGTCATTGCAATCCAAAAATTGACCGATTACGAAAAGCAGACCACACTGAATGTTGGTGTCATTCAAGGGGGTACAGTGTCGAATGTTGTTCCTGAGGAAGCCGTCATTCAAGTGGATGTTCGCGTGATGCAGACAGGTGAATGGGAGCGACTCGAATCTGAAATGAAGGAACTCAAGCCTGTACTTGATGGTACTTCTATCGAAGCCACAAGTAGCTTGAATCGTCCTCCAATGCCATTTGATGAAAACATGCAAGCCACGTTTGAAAAAGCAAAGTCCATCGCTGCGGGAATTGGCATGACTCTCACCGCGGGTGGCACAGGTGGCGCGTCTGATGGAAATTTTGTGGCACCGTTGGGCATTCCTTTATTGGATGGTATGGGCGCAATTGGAGAGGGATATCACTCAGAGCGCGAATATATTTTCACCGAAAGCTTGGAACAAAAAGCAAGGTTGATCACGACCTTGATTCGGGAATGGTAAAGTAGTGAATGTCATTGCGAGGCGGCGCGAAGCGGCGACGTGGCAATCCCTATATAATGTCGAACCACTGGGTTTCCTGCGCTTCGTCTGCGCTGCCACTCCGCTCAGCGCGAGAGTTCTTTTATTTCTTCTTTCCTCTTTCATCCCCTTTTCCTGTTCACCAAACGCGCCTCAAGTAACCCCTCAAGTTCTCACCGTCTATTCGACCTCTGCCGCGCAACCCTGGCTGGAGCCGTTATATGCCTGCGCTGATGTAGCGACTGTTATCTCGCGCCTCGATGATGCAGCCATTGCCGATATTAGCCTGCGCATCGGTGCGCCAGAAATACTCACTTCTCCGGCTTATCAAATTGATACAGAAGAGATATTGATTGTCGCGAATCATCAAAGCGCGGTGCAGAATATGACTCTTGAAGAGGCGCGCCTATTGTTTGCAGGGCAAGGAGACCCATCGGTGCAGGTGTGGGTTTACGCGTCAGGAGAGGATGTGCAGGAGGTGTTTGACCAGGTCGTGATGGAGGGAAGAAGCGTCATCTCATCCGCGCGGTTGGCAGTTAATCCGCAGCAAATGTCTGATACACTGGTTCAAGAACCCAATGCAATCGGCATCCTGCCGCGGCATTGGAAGGTAGGAGATGTTCGAGATGTATATTCTGTCGCTACCGTCCCAGTGTTGGCAATACTTCAAAGTGAACCGCAAGATGTAATTAAAGAATTGATCGCCTGTCTGCAATCAAAATAGAGGGCGTTATAATCATATTGCTCTCGGGGGCGTCCTCGCCGCCGAGTACCGCTTCACGGCATCTGCGAGACGGCGGCTTGAGCAAACTGGAGTATCTGATGAGACAACCGCTATGGACTCCTTCAGAGGAACGCGTTCAGCAAACGAATATTACCCGATTTATCGATGTGGTCAATACGCGGGGAAAATTGAATTTGGGATCATATGCAGAACTGTATCAATGGTCTATCGAAAATATCTCAGATTTTTGGGCGGCAGTGTGGGACTTTGCGGAAATCAAAACGTCGAAACCATATGATCAGATAGTCGAAGACCTGACGAAATTTCCCGGCGCAAAGTGGTTTCCCGGTGCTCGCTTGAACTTTGCAGAAAATCTCCTTCGTTATCGCGATGACGGGCTTGCATTCATCTTCAAAGGTGAGACTCAAGTATCGAAGCGAATAACGTATGCAGAAGTCTATGATTCAGTGGCGCGGCTTGCCCACTCGTTGCGAGAATCAGGTGTCAGTGTAGGGGATCGAGTCGTCGGCTATATGCCGAATATGATGGAGACAGCAATTGCCATGTTGGCAGCCACTAGCCTGGGCGCGACCTGGTCTTCCTGCGCAACAGATATTGGTCCTGCCGCTGCAATCGAGCGGCTTGGGCAAGTCGAACCGAAGGTATTAATTACTGCCGATGGATATTTCTACAAAGGGAAACCTTTCGACACACTAAATCATGCCGCTGAAGTTGCTCGCGGAATCCCATCGTTGAAAATAGTGATCGTCGTTTCATATACGCGCGAGAAGCCGGATATTACCCAAATCCCCAATGCGATTCATTACGACGATTTTCTTTCAAAGGCAGATAATCTTGAAATTCACTTCGAGCAGTTGCCATTCGATCATCCACTCTATATCATGTTCTCATCGGGGACGACGGGCAAGCCGAAGTGTATGGTGCAGGGCGCGGGCGGCGTGTTGATCAATCATCTCAAGGAATTGCTGTTGCACACTGACCTCAAGCGCAGCGACAGGATCTTCTATATCACTTCCTGTAGTTGGATGATGTGGAATTGGCTGTTGAGCTCGCTGGCGGTCGGCGCGACGATCGTGCTTTATGATGGCAATCCTAATTATCCCGACCCAGGCGCGATGTGGAAGTTGATTCAGGATGAGAAAATCACAATCTTCGGATGCAGTGCCAGTTATATCCACTTTTTGAAAAAGGAAGAATTCTCGCCGCATAAGGAGTATGATCTTTCATCACTGCGTGAAATCTCACAGACCGGTTCACCTCTTTCCTCCGAAGGATTCGAATACGTCTATAGCGAGATCAAGTCAGATTTGCACTTCAACTCCATTTCGGGCGGTACTGACATCAACGGATGTTTTGCAGCGGGAAGTCCCATCCTGCCCGTCTATGCCGGTGAATTGCAGAGCCCGGCACTAGGGATGAAGATCAAGGCATACGATGAAAAAGGAAATCCTGTTTACGACGAGCAGGGAGAGCTGGTCTGCGAAGCGCCCTCACCGTCGATGCCCCTGTATTTCTGGAAGGACCCCGATGGCTCGAAATATCATAAAGCTTATTTTGATGTGTATCCTGGTGTCTGGCGGCACGGCGATTACATCTCGATTCACAGTGACACAGGCGGAGTCACGTTTTACGGTCGTTCTGACGCGGTACTGAAGCCCTCCGGTGTGCGTATCGGCACAGCGGAGATTTATGCACAGCTGGAGAAACTCGATTACATCTCGATTCACAGTGACACAGGCGGAGTCACGTTTTACGGTCGTTCTGACGCGGTACTGAAGCCCTCCGGTGTGCGTATCGGCACAGCGGAGATTTATGCACAGCTGGAGAAACTGCCAGAGATCACCGATAGTCTCGCCATTGGACAAAATTATCAGGATGACCAGCGCGTGATCTTGTTCGTCAAACTGGCCCCTGGCTTTGAGTTGACCGATGAGTTGAAAAATAAAATTCGTAAGATCTTACGCGAGAACGCGTCCCCACGCCACGTGCCTGCGTTAATCTTGGAAACGCCAGATATTCCTTATACGTTGAATATGAAAAAAGTGGAAAGCGCTGTGACGAACATCATCAATGGCCGCGCAGTGAGCAATAGGGATGCATTGATCAATCCGGGTTCGTTGGAATACTATGAAAAAATATTGCCAGAGTTAAGGTAAGGACAGTGAATAAAAATCCGCTAGTCATGTCTTCTATTGCATTAGGTTCTGTAATTGGTTACTTCATTGGGATAGCCAGTAAGTGTCCATTACCAATTATCATTTTAGTAACACTCAATGGAGCATTTTTTGGCCATTTTTTAGGAATTGCATTGTCTTGGAAAAGATATTCCGCTTTAACGTGGGGTGTTGTGACAACACTAATTGCTATAATTGTAGATTGGATCGCTGGGTCCCCTAAGATAAGCCTGCTGGATAAGTTGGCTTTTGCAACAGCAGGATTATTTATTGGATTTGATTTTTGGTCTTTTTGGAAACAGACACTCATGATAGGCTGCATCGTTGGAATTATTGGCTTTATCTGGGGCATGTATGATGACCTTTGGTTTGGATATGCACATCTTCAACCAAGTTTGTTGAATGCCATTTTTTCATCTATAAAGGGTTTCATTTTTGGCATGGTGATTGGGAATATGTATATGCAAGTGTGGGGATCGCGTCAAGTAATCCAAAAATCAGAATCAAAAGGATAACTTGAAAGGTACGTGAAATGCCATGCAATTGCTGTGAAATTACAGATAACGCCTTTAGCAAAGCGGAAGCCAGTGCAGAGATTAGAAATTACCGCAAGCGCGGACCGGCGAATCAGACGAAGCTGATTCTCGAGGCCATTCGGGCGTTGGGATTGAAAGATGCCGCGCTGTTGGACATCGGCGGCGGGATCGGCGCCATCCATCATGAGTTGTTGAACAATGTTGCGCGCGAGGCAATCCATGTGGATGCATCTTCCGCTTATTTGAAGGAAGCGAAAGAGGAAACGGAGCGACGCGGCAACAGAGAACGCGTCCGATTCATCCATGCCGATTTTACGGACGTTGCCTCTAATTTGCCGCAGGCCGACGTTGTAACTATGGATCGGGTTGTATGCTGCTATCCCGATTTTCGCAGCTTGTTGAAAGCTGCGGCTGATCACAGCCGAAGGGCTATTGCCCTGACATATCCCCGTGAAACCTGGTATATGCGCTTTGGATTTGGGATCATGAACTTCTTTCAGAGAATTCAGAAAGACCCCTTCCGGGTATTTCTCCATCCGGTCGCTGAAATGGAATCGCTTCTCAAGAACGAGGGATTTGTGAAGACCTCTGTTCAGCGGCTTGTAATTTGGGAAATGGCGTTGTATCAAAGACCCTAAAGGTCTAAAAGACCTTTAGGGTCTGTCTTTATTCCTCTTGACTCTGACATTATGGCAGGGTGTATATTAATAAAAGTGCAGACGAATGTTCAAAATCGGTGAATTCTCTCAGTTGAGTCGTGTATCGGTGCGGATGCTGCGTCATTACGACCAGCTTGGGTTGCTCAAGCCATCGCACACCGACTCTTTCACGAATTATCGCTATTATTCCGCGGACCAATTGCCGCGCTTGAACCGCATTCTTGCCTTGCGTGATCTCGGATTTTCTCTGGAACAGATTGGGAACATGCTGAATGAAGAGTTATCGGCTGAACAACTGATGGGAATGCTCAAACTCAAGCGGGCTGAGATTGAGCAGCAACTACAGGTCGAGCAGTTGCGGATGGCGCGGTTGGAGGCACGAATCAATCAAATGAATGGTCAAACAGTTCCGAATAAATATGATGTGGTGGTGCGCGAGATCGAACCGCAATTGGTGGCCTCCTATAGAGAAGTTGCTCCTGATGATGACCGTATTCAATCTATGTTCGAGGAACTCGAAACGTACGTTGCCCAGTTCAACGCACGTGCAGATCGGCCACCCATGTCCATTTATCATGATCCTGACTATCGCGATGAGAATATCGATACTGAAGTCGTTGTGCCACTCAAAACTGTAATCCCCGGCACAGATTCAATTCACGTGCGCGAAACGCCGCGCATTCCAAAAGCGGCATGTGTTGTGCATACGGGCGATTACGCGACGATCTATCAGGCGTATAACGCACTGCTCCGTTGGATCGAATCAAATGGCTATCAAATGAAAGGACCAATTCGAGAAGTTTATCTAAGCTATGGCGCGGATGGATTGGGTTTTGAACTTCCGCCCACGTATCTGGTAAAGGAATCGAGTTCCTTTGTTACAGAATTACAGTTGGAGATAGAGAAAGAGTAGATTGTTACTTCGGTGGTCGAGTAGCCCTTCATGATCTTCGAAGGGCGTATCGAGACCAACGGAGTATAGAGAATATATTTGGAGGAACTCATGGCATATTATCTTGTGAAAGCAAAAGTTCATAAAGACCTGCTGGACGACTTAAGAAAACGCCTTGATCGCGGTGAGATCAAGGAGATGCGTCCTTTTGGCACATCTTTGCAGTACAGTCTTGATAATGCTCGTCTTGATCCACAGGGAGAAGGTTGGATGGTTTGGGAAGAGGAGGACTACTGCAGCCCACCGCTCGCGCAAGAACGCGCGGCAGTTTTGGATACATATTTCATATCCTTGAGCGTAGAAAAAATATCACAGGGCAAAGGCTGGGAACAGATCGAGTCGCTTCCGAAGCTTTGGAATAAGTCCAATGGAGGTATAGATGCACTATAAATTATTAGGGCGTAGTGGTCTGCGTGTTTCCGAATTGTGTCTCGGGACGATGACGTTTGGTGAAGACTGGGGATGGGGCGCGTCAAAAGAGGAAAGCCGCAAAATGTTCGACGCGTTTGGTAAAACGGGTGGGAACTTTATCGATACAGCCAATAACTATACCAACGGGACAAGCGAAAAATTCGTGGGAGAATTCATCGCTTCTGATCGTGACCATTTTGTGGTCGCGACAAAATATACGTTGAGTGAACGCCCGGAAGATCCCAATTTCGGAGGCAACCATCGAAAAAATATGTTCCGTTCCATTGAAGGAAGCCTTAAGCGACTGAACACAGATCACATTGACCTGCTCTGGCTTCATATGTGGGATGGCATAACACCCGTTGAGGAAGTGATGCGCGCCTTGGATGACTTGGTCCGCGCGGGGAAGGTTTTATATGTGGGTATCTCTGATACTCCCGCGTGGGTGGTTTCACAGGCGAACGCTATCGCGGAATTACGCGGCTGGTCGAGGTTTGTGGCATATCAGGGCGAATACAGTCTAGCCAGTCGCGCGCCTGAACGGGATATTATGCCAATGACTCACGCACTGGATATGGCGTTTACACCGTGGGGGATTCTCGAGGGCGGTGAAATGACCGGAAAATACAATGCTCCATCCGAGGAACCAAAACGATCAAAGGATACAAGTCCTCGGATCAAGTCTCTCGCTGCCGAATTGATATCTCTTGCAGAGGAGATTGGCCACACGCCCTCTCAGATTGCGATCAACTGGGTACGGCAGCAACCCTATTTGGTCGTTCCCATTTTGGGGGCGCGCAGTGAAAAGCATCTTCGAGATAATATGGGTTGTCTCGATTTTGAACTGACTCCTGAACAGATAAAACGATTGAGCGACGCAAGTCCGATTGACCTGGGTTTCCCGCATTCGTTTCTCAGCTCAGACCATGTACGCGGTTTGATCTTTGGCAAGACGTTTGCGCAGATCGATAATCATCGTATGTAAATTCGAGGGTTACTATCTCACATGAAAGATTAACGCAAACAGTCTGGAGTGTTTGTAGGTTTTCGAAGAGAGGCTAGACCGGTTTCGGCTTCATCGTATGCCATTCAGTTGCTTGTTCAAACGCATGGCCCGCGTTGAGTACCTTTGCATCGGCCCAGGCGCGCGAAACGATTTGCAAGCCGATCGGTAGACCATCTTTTGTAAAGCCACACGGTATGGAGAGAGCCGGCAAACCTGTAAGATTAAACGGAGCAGTAAATCGTGTGAGCCGCCCAGCTTGCTCAACAGCATTCAGACCTTCGATAGGGGGCGCCGTGATCGGAGTTGTGGGGAGGATTAGCAGATCATAGGTCTCGAAGAAATGTTCGCATCGCTTCCGGACTTCGGCCTGTGTGCGCCTTGCAAGAATGTATTCAGTTGAAGTCGTCTTCGCGCCATCTTCCAACCTTTGGCGGATATCTTCACCAAACCAATCGGGGTGCTCCTTTAGACGCTCGCGATGAACTGCAGCGCCATCAGACTGAGTCATGGTTTTGTTTGCCAACGCAGCTTCGCGCATCCAATTGACATCCACTTCCTGTATGCGGCACTTAAGAGACTCAAATACCTTCCCTGCCTCGTGTACTGCATCCAACACTTCAGGATCGGACCCTTCAATATATTCACCAACACCGATTGCAATCTTTCTTCCTTCCATATCGTCCACAAGATGACTAAGATAATCACCTGTCAGCATTTTGATCGATGCAGGGTCAATCGGATCGTAAACGGAAATGACCTGTAGCAACAACGCGGCATCTTGGACCGTTTTAGTTAGCGGTCCCACATGATCCAGGTTCCATGAGAGAGGAAAAACACCACGCAAACTGACGCGTCCGTATGTCGGTTTGAAACCTACAATTCCACACAGAGATGCAGGAATACGAATCGAGCCGCCTGTATCAGTACCCAGCGTGCCCAATGCCATACCTGTAAGAACAGCAATCGCTGACCCGCTGGATGAGCCGCCAGGAATTCGTGTTTTATCCCATGGATTGCGTGCGGTTCCATAATGCGGATTATTTCCTGTCACGCCAAGCGCGATTTCGTGTGTGTTTGTTTTCCCCATGATGATTGCACCAGCCTCTTTAAGCTTTTCAACAACAAACGCGTCACTGCCGGGGATGTAATCTGCAAAGAATTTGGAGCCTGCTGTTGTTCGAATTCCTGCGGTATCAAAGAGATCCTTTATGGCGATTGGTATGCCGCGTAGAGTGTTTGCTAGCAGATTGTTTATTGAGTCTGGTTTACTTTCATTTGGGAGTAGATCATTGACAGTGATAAACGCGTTGAACGTCGGGTTGAGTCGCTCAATTTGACGGAGACAGGCCAAGGCTAGATCCTGAGGCGAGGTCTTTTTTCTGCGAATTAATTCCAACGCCGATGAAATCGTCAATGAAGTTAGGTCATTCATAGGTCTATTATAATTGGGCTGGAAAATCTTAATGCATTCGATCATTTATCCAAAAAATAGATTTTGGATTTTTCTTTTTATCCTTGCAGGTATAGGAATAATTCTTTGCGGCCTGGCAACCTATAAGTATGGCGCGGGGGTTGCATCGGATTCGACCAAATATCTTTCGGTTGCCCAGAATCTATTAGAGGGAAAGGGACTTTATGATCATCTTGGCTTACCCCTTCTTGCCTGGCCGCCTCTTTATTCGATCATATTGGCAGGACTAAGCTGGCTTACAGGCTTGGACGTTTTTATAGTTGGTTGGTATCTCAATGTTTTTCTCTTAGGATTAAACGTTTTTTTAAGCGGTGTGATCTTTTATCGCGTATTTTCAGAAAAGCCGTTGTATGCATATTTTGCCAGCATTTTTGTTTTGTTATCCAGTGCATCGCTGCGTATGCATGCAACGATCAGTTCTGATCCATTTTACCTGACGCTGACGCTTGGATTTTTGATCGCCGTTAATAGCTACATTACGGAGCGGTCCTATACTGCTTTTGCCTGGATGGTTCTCTTCAGTGTGCTTGCCCCGCTTCAGCGTTATGTAGGTCCGGCAGTGATTGTCACCGCCCTACTTGTGATTCTGGTAGAGAATCGAAAATCGATTCACGTTTTGCTGCGAGATGGTTTTGTGTTAGGGTTAATCTCGATTCTTCCAATTACATGGTGGTTATTCGTGCATAACATCATGACCTATGGCTCACTATGGGGGTCATCTGGAGATCGGACAGTTGATGTGCTGAAGAATACAGAATTGGCTTTGACGAAGATGCTGCATTGGTTTGTGCCGTATATTTCATTCCTAATGCCGATCCTGACGAAACCGTTGTTCTTTTTGGGCGCTTTGGCTTTGGTTCTTTATGTGCTCAATAGAAAAAATAATGATTCCTGGCATGCCTGGTTAAAAGCTTTGGGCGCCCCACCCTCCTATCCGAGTCTGGTATATGGTCTGGTATATTTCGCAGCAGTAGCGTTGACGATCGTCACAGCTGTCCATCGCGATCTATTCTCTGATCGGTATTATGTAATTTTGCTTGTTCCGACTATCATCTTCACTCTGATTACATTCGATAAGCTCATCCTGCCTCACCTACGTCTCTCTTCCCACCAAGTTGGTAGAACGCTGATTGTTATTTTTTTGTTGTGGTCTGTTTATCCCGTTTACACAATCCATGAATATCTATCCAACGCCAGCGTTGAAGGAGAGCCGAGCGGCTTTAATATGTATAACAACCGCATATATCGTGAGATGGATCTTGTTGCCGAAATGCAAAAGTTAATAGAGAATCAGTCGTCACCTACTTTTTATAGCAATTATGTGGATGCAGTCTGGTTTTATACGCGCAAACCAGTTTCTGCCCTGCCGTTAGCCAAAGTTCCAAATCCTGTTGAGGCTTATGCAGGTTGGCCCTATGACAAGCCGGGTTTTATTGTCTGGTTTGAGCCAAATGAGTACAAGCATTATCTTTCCCCGGAGAAAATTGCTGAATTTGCAACTGTAGAATTAGTCTTTGAAGGAAAGGGCGGAAAAATTTATCATGTTCAGAGTCGTTGAAATTTGGATTCCTGAAAGAATTGTTTTGAAGGTAGCGTCAACTAATAAGGCGAAGTAAGTTAATTATTTAGATCTAATAATAAGAATATGCAGCGACGGTATTCGGTTCTCGTAGTTCTATTTCTGATGTTGGCGGCTGGATGCGCGTCCACTCCTGGTCTGACACAAGAAAACATAACAGTTACACCATCACAAGAAATATCCTCCTCTACAAGTCCCTCGACAGCCACACCTCTTGTACTTGTTAACACTCCCAATCCCACGTACATTCCAAATCAACATGAACTGATCTTTATAGAATTCTTCGCCGGGACCTGAATGGATTGTCGTACGATGATACCCATCGTGAATGGGTTAGAGAAAAAATACGCCGCCTGCATGAAACTGGAGCGAGTGAATTTTCATGAACGGACACCCTGGCATGAGTTAATCTATCCACTTGCCTCGCCTGAATTTGCATTGCTGGATTCGTCAAAACAAATAATTTATCGTTGGTTCGGGGTTGTTGAAGAGGAAGAGTTTGTGACTGTACTTGATCCCTTGTGTATTAGTTGATCGTTATGCTCCATCGGGACCTCAGAACCGATGGAGCATTTGTTTAAAACAAACCAACTACCTTACCTGTTTCGAGATCGAGATCGATATCGTAATACGATGGGCGGGTTGGCAACCCCGGCATCGTTCGCATCTCACCGAGGAGTGGATATAAGAATCCTGCGCCGACACTGGCACGGATATCACGGATTAGGACGCGAAAGCCTGTTGGCGCTCCTTTGAGACTCGCATCCGTACTAAATGAAAGATGAGTCTTTGCCATACACATCGGAAGTTTGTCGAAGCCCAGTCTAGTATAGAGTTCAATCTTGGCCTCTGCTTCGAGGGAGTAGTCCACGCCATCCGCGCGATAGATCTCTCTGCAGATAGTTTCGATCTTCTCTTTGATTGGAATGTCAAGCGGGTACAAGAATTTGAAGTCGCTTTCCATTTCTGCAGCTTTGACAACTGCCTCGGCGAGTTTCTTTGTGCCCGCACCGCCATCTGCCCAGTGTGTACATTTGATCGCATCCATGGCGCCGAATTCCAATGCGGCTTTACGAATCAATTCCACCTCTGCATCTGTATCTGTTGCAAAGGAGTTTATCGCTACGATCACACTGATTCCGAACTTGCGCGCATTTTGGATATGGCGTTCGAGATTTGCAACGCCTTTTTGAAGTAGATCAAGATTTTCCTCAGTATATTCAGGGGCGAGTGGTTTGCCTGCCACTACTTTTGGACCACCTCCATGCATTTTGAGCGCGCGTACCGTGGCGACCATCACAACAACGTGCGGGACGAGTCCGCTGTAACGACATTTGATATTGAAGAACTTCTCCATGCCAATATCTGCGCCGAAGCCTGATTCGGTCACAACGTAATCCGCGAGTTTCAACGCGATCTTATCTGCGATGATGGAGGACTGTCCATGGGCGATATTGGCGAACGGCCCCGCGTGGACGAAAGCGGCATTCCCTTCGAGGGTTTGCATCAGATTAGGTTTGATGGCGTCTTTCATCAGAACGGTGACTGCGCCAGCCACACCAAGGTCTTCAGCAGTGACCGCTTCGCCGCGTTTGTTTGTTGCGACTACCATTGCACCGAATCGTTCGCGCATATCTTCGAGGCTTGTCGTCAGCGCCAGGATAGCCATGATCTCGGAGGCAACTGTAATGTCGTAACCGGAGCGGTGTTCAAATCCAGCTTCTTCCTTTCCGAGTCCCACTTGAATCTCGCGCAGGAAGCGATCATTAATATCGATGACGCGCCGCCATGTAATCGAAGCAGGATCAATGTCCAGCCGCGCGAAGCGGGAGCGCTCGTCCGGAGTTAGATCGTTGGGATCTGTTTTGTTAATTCCCAATTTTTTCAAGCGGCGCAACATCGTGGATGAGAATCTGCGATTCCCTTTTTTGTCAGGCGGGCATAGTGCGTTGAATAGTTTCTCATCATCCTGTTGTTGTTCGTGCATCACGCGTGCGTCGAGAGCCGCGGCGGTCAGGTTGTGTGCTGCCGTAATCGCATGGATGTCACCTGTGAGATGCAGGTTGAATTCCTCCATCGGGATGATCTGCGAGTAACCGCCGCCTGCCGCGCCACCTTTGATCCCAAAGGTTGGTCCTTGGGATGGCTGGCGGATAGCAGTAATCACTTTCTTGCCGAGATGCGCGCCGAGCGCCTGCGAAAGTCCCACTGTGGTGGTCGTCTTGCCTTCACCCAGGGGAGTAGGTGTGATGGCGGTGACATCAATATATTTTCCGTTTGGTTTATTTTTAAGTCGCTCGAGGATTTCGAGTTTAACTTTTGCCTTGTATGGACCGTAAAGCTCGAGTTCGTTTTCACGAATGCCCAGTTCCTTAGCCACCTGCAGGATTGGCTTTATCTTTGCTTCCTGCGCGATTTCGATATCTGATGGGACGGGTCGGCGAATTTTTAATTTCGTCGGCTTGACTGCAAACGCGGGCTTTTTTGTGACTTTCTTCTTTATGACAACTTTCTTCGTGATGACCTTCTGTGCTAGTTTTGACTTCCTCGAGGCTGTTGTTGCCATTCTCTCTCCTTTGTGATGATTTCTCTTCAATTATCGAAATTTTTCATCGTTTTGACAATGGTATT
>Ga0081539_10002242_pt1 | contig 28126 bp, 31 predicted proteins | sample TabmetS4T2R2_FD_71023 | JGI IMG/M metagenome (GOLD analysis project Ga0081539, IMG submission 71023) | Tabebuia heterophylla rhizosphere microbial communities from the University of Puerto Rico - S4T2R2 | ecosystem: Host-associated > Plants > Roots > Rhizosphere ... | reverse complement strand
TGAAGCCGCGCGACGGCTTCGGCGGCCACGGCGTGACGATCATGCCGCGGGCGACGGCGCCGCAGCGCCGGCGCGCGATCGGCCTGGTGCGGCGGCGCCCGGAGGGCTTCGTCGCCCAGGAGACGATCCAGCTCTCCAGCCATCCCACCGTCTGCGGCGGACGCCTGCGGCCGCGCCGGATCGACCTCCGCCCCTACGTGGTCAGTGGCGCGAGCGGCGCGACGGCGATGGTCGGGGGGCTGACCCGCTACGCCCGCGGGGCCGGCGAGATGGTCGTCAACAGCTCCCGGGGCGGTGGTTGCAAGGACACCTGGGTGGTCGAGAGCCCGAGCGGCGGCTCCCGATGAGGCGGCGTTCATTGGCGTCCCGCCACGAGCGGCCGTTGATCGGTGTGACCACCTCCGAGGTGCGGCCGGCGGAGCGGGTCACGCCGCTGCCCGAGGGCGAGCCGCGCGGCCGCGAGATGGCGCTCGGCCTGCCCTACCTGAAGGGCCTGGAGGCGGCCGGCGGGCTGCCGCTGGTGATGCCGCCGCTGCCCGAGGAGGCGATCGAGCCGCTGCTCGACCGGCTCGACGGGATCCTCCTCTCCGGCGGCCCCGACATCGATCCCGTCACCTACGAAGCCGAGCCGCACCCCGAGCTGGGGCCGACCGAGCCCGATCTCGACCGCTTCGAGCTGGCGGTTGCGGCTCGGGCCGACGCGCGGGGGATGCCGATCCTGGCGATCTGCCGCGGCACCCAGGCGCTGAACATCGTCCGCGGCGGCGTCCTGCACCAGCACCTGCCCGACATCTCCGAGCAGATCGCGCACCGCCAGAAGACGCCGGGCGACCAGCCCAGCCACGCGGTCGAGGTCGAGACCGGAAGCAGCTTGGCGGAGATCCTCGGGGGTACAGAGAGGATTGAAGTGAACTCCTTCCACCACCAGGCGATCGACCGTCTCGGCGAGGGCCTGGTGGTCAGCGCCCACGCCCCGGACGGGACGATCGAGGCGGTCGAGGACCCGAGCCGCCGCTTCCTGATCGGCGTCCAGTGGCACGCCGAGACGCTCACCCACCGGCCCTTCGAGGCGGCGCTGTTCGAGCGCTTCGTCGATGCCTGCCGCGAGGAAAGCGCCGAGTTCCAGCGACGCAGCGGGCGCGAGGTCGCGTGAGCGTGGGCTCGGAGACGCTTCCGTCCTGGGCAACCTGGTCGGAGCCGCACGAGCTCGGTCCCTACACGGTGGGGATCGAGGAGGAGGTGATGCTCCTCGACCAGCACAGCTGGGCGCTCGCGCACCGGATCGACAGCGTCCTCCCGCGTCTCCCCCACGGCCGCACCGACAGCTTCACCGCCGAGACCCACGGCTCGGCGCTGGAGATCCAGACCGGCGTCCACGCCCGCATCCCCGAGGCGATCGAGGAGCTGGCGGCGCTGCGCACCGAGCTCGACGAAACGCTGCGGCCGCTCTCGATGCGCGCCGCTTGCGCCGGCACCCACCCGTTCGCGGTCTGGCAGGAGATCGTCGTCTCGGCCGGCGAGCGCTACCAGTTCGTCTACGGCTCGATGCGCGAGCTGGCCCGGCGCGAGCCGACCTTCGGCCTCCACGTCCACGTCGGCGTGCCCGACGCCGAGGCCGCGATCTTCGCCGCCAACCGGCTGCGCACCCACATCCCGCTGCTGCTCGCGCTCTCGGTCAACTCGCCCTTCTGGCAGGGGCGCGACACCGGCCTCGCCTCGGCCCGCACCCCGCTCTTTCAGGCCTTCCCCCGGGTCGGGATCCCGCGCGACTTCGCCGACTACGCCGAGTACGTGGAGTCGGTCGACGTGCTGATCCGCTGCGACGCGGTCCCGGAGCCGACCTTCCTCTGGTGGGACGTGCGCCCGCAGCCGCGCTTCGGCACGGTCGAGGTGCGGATCATGGACGCCCAGACCAAGCTCGGCGAGTCGGCCGCGATCGCCGCCCTGGTGCAGTCGATCGTCCGCGCCGAGGTCGAGGGCTCCGAGCACATGGAGCGCCACATGCCCCAGGAGGTGCTGGCCGAGAACCGCTTCCTCGCCGCCCGCGACGGGATGGAGGCGGAGCTGATCGAGCCCGAGCTGGGCCGCCGCGTCCCGGCCCGCGAGCTGCTCGCCGACCTGGTCGCCGTCTGCCGCCCCCACGCCCAGGAGCTCGGCTGCGAGGCCGAGCTCGACGGCGTCCTCAAGCTCGGCGACCGGACCGGCGCCGAACGCCAGATCGAGCAGGCCCGGGCGCTCGGCTCGCTGCCGCGGCTGGTCGGCCTACTGGCCGCCGACTTCCTCTCCCGCAGCTAGCCGAGCGGGCCGCTCAGCGCACGACTTTGAGCTTGACGATGCGGACCGAGATGTCGGGCTCGGCCCCGGCGCGCAACGCGGCGTAGGCCTCGACGACGAGGATCTTCCGCGCCTGGGCCAGTTTCCCGCGAGACTTCTTCTTCGGTTTCAGGCTGACGATCTTGGCAGCGCCGGCCTTCAGCTTCGCTTTCGCCGGCGCGCTCTGCGGGACCAGCCTGCGCTTTTTCCCCTTGCCCGTCCATTTGACCGCCTGGATCACCACCCGGCAGCCGCGGTCGGCTCGTTTCGGACACCGTTTCGCCTTGACCCCCGGGAAGGCGACGGTCACGGTTTGGGTGATCGCCGCGGCCGGGTTGCCGCTGCAGGAGGCGGTCTGGCCGGTGTAGACGGTCGCGACCGAGCAGCCCTCGTTGTCGGTCACGGTCAAGGTCACCTCGTACTTGCCGGGCTTCGCGAACGCGTGGCGCAGCTTCGGGTCCGAGGTTCCGGAAGCGCCGGTCGGGAAGGCCCAGGTGTAGAGGCCGACGGTCCCGTCGGTGTCGCTCGACCCGCTCCCGTCGAACGCCGCCGGGACACCGGGACGGGCGCGGCCCTGCAGCTTGAACGCAGCGGTCGGCGACTGGTCGGGCACGGTCATCAGCTGACCCGAGCCTTCGGCCCCTTTCAGCAGGTTGCCCGAAAACAGATTGGCGGATAGGTTGAGGCCGCCGACGCCGAGCGCTTCGGAGACGAAGCCGAGCTGCCCGTTAGGGGTCAGCGCGATGAATTCGGCCTCGGGAGTGCCGGTGATCGTCGCCACGGGCTGGCTCGTCGCCAGGTCGATGACCGAGACCGATTCGCTGCCGTAGTTGCCGACGTAGGCGGTGCGCCCGTTGGCGCTGACCGTGACGCCGCTCGGGTCGTCGCCGACCGGGATCGGGGTGCCCACCTGCAGCGTCCTCGCGTCGACCACCGTGAGTTTTTTATCGTCGTTGACCGCGACCAGGACGCGGGAGCCGTCGGGAGTGATCGCCAGCCCATAGGGGTTTTTGCCGACCGGGATCGGCAAGCCGATCACCTGTAGCGTTTTCGCGTCGATCACCGTCATGTTGTCGTCGGCGCTGTTGGGCACGAAGACGCGCGACCCGTCGGGTGAGATCGCGACTCCGTAGGCGTTGTCGCCGACCGGGATCGGGGCACCGATCGTCTGCCTGGTCGCGAGGTCGATCGCCGAGACGGTTTTGTCGCCGGGGTTGGAGACGAAGGCGCGGGACCCGTCCGGGGTGATCGCGATCCCGAAGGGCGATTTCCCGACCGGGATCGAGCCGACCAAGGTCCTGGTTCGGGTGTCGATCACGCAGACGGCGTCGTCGCCTTCGCAGGTCGCGTAGACGAAGTTGCCGTCGGGAGAGATCGCCAGCGTGTAGGGGGAGCTGTCGACGCCGGTCGCGATCGGCGCGCCGATCTGCGCCCCGGTCGCGGCGTCGAGCACGAAGACGGCGTCCGCCTGGTAGTCGGGGACGTAGACCTCGCGGGCCGCGCGCGCGGTCGCGGCGGTGGCGAGCAGGGCGAGAGCCGCGACGGCGGCAGTGAGTGCGATGCGCTTCAAGGCGATCCTCCTGACGGACGAGCTGACGTGCGGCCGAGCTGAGCCAGTGTACGTCAGCCCTCGGGGGGCGGAATCACGAACTGCGTGACCACGAGGTTGGCGGCGAGCTTGGTCTCGCCGGCCCGCTCGCGCTCGATCTTGACGTCGAGGACGACGGTGTTGCGGCCGCTGTGCAGCGGTTCGGCGACCGCGGTGAGGACGTCGCCGTCGAGGCCGGAGCCGAACACGTTCAGCTTCAGCTCGATCGTCGTGAAGTCGTGGTAGGGCGGCATCGCCCGGAAGGTGGCCCAGGCGGCGACGGTGTCGCCGAGCGCCGTCCAGACGCCGCCGTGCACGTAGCCGCCCGGGTGCAGGTGGCGGCGATCGACGAGGACCCGCCCGACGGTGCGGTCGTCGCCGATCTCCAGTGGCTCGATCCCCAGATCGCCCGGAAAGCTGCCGCCGATGAAGCCGCGGATGTGCTCCGGGCTGATCTGGGAGAAATCGATGCCGCGCGGATGGTTCACTGCGAGACCTTGGTCCGCCGGTCTCAGACCCTTTCCACGATCATCGCCTCGCCCTGACCGCCGGCGACGCACATGGTCTCCAGGCCGACGGCATGGTCGTCGGTCTCCATCACGTTCAGCAGGGTGCCCATGATCCGGGCACCGGTCATCCCGAACGGGTGGCCGAGGGCGATCGCGCCGCCGTGGGTGTTGAGCTTGTCTTCGTCGATCCCGCATTCGCTCATGATCGGGATCACCTGGGCGGCGAAGGCCTCGTTCAGCTCGACCACGTCGACGCTGTCGATCGACATCCCGGCCCGGTCGAGGACCTTCTTGATCGCGCCGATCGGGGCGACGCCCATCAGCTCGGGCTCGTTGCCGTGGGTGGCGGCGGTGACGATCCGGGCCCGCGGGGTGACGCCGAGCTCCTTGGCCTTGGTGTCGCTCATGATCAGGACCGCGGCGGCGCCGTCGTTGAGCGGGCAGGAGTTGCCGGCGGTGACGCCGCCGCCGCCCTCGAAGGCCTCCGGCAGTTCGGAGAGCTTCTCCAGGGTCGAGGAGGCGCGCGGGCCGTCGTCCTTGGCGACCTCGGTTCCGTCGGGCAGCGTCACCGGGACGATCTCGCGGTCGAAGAAGCCGTCCTCCTGGGAGCGCACGGCCAGTTCCTGGGAGCGCTGCGCGTACTTGTCCATGTCGGCGCGGCTGACCTCGTACTTCTTCGCCACGTTGACCGCGGTGATGCCCATGTCGATGTAGGCGTTGGGCTGGCCATTGTCGCCGATCAGGTTCGGGTTGCGGTCCTCGATCCCGGCGGCCTCGGTGCGCTCGTTGTAGCGGCTCACCCACTCGACCCCCGCGGCGATGTAGACGTCGCCCTCGCCGGCCTTGACCGCGTTGGCGGCGTGGCGGATCGAGTCGAGGCTGGAGGCGCAGTAGCGGGAAACGGTGACCCCGTTGACCTCCTGCGGCAGCTTCTCGGAGAGCAGGGAGATGATCCGGGCGACGTTGAAAGCCTGCAGGCCCTGGGGCATGCCGACGCCGCAGAAGAGGTCTTCGATCTCGGCCGGGTCGACCTCCGGGTTGCGCTCGAGCAGCTGGTCGACGACGTAGGCGCCCATCTCATCGGGGCGGAGCTGGGCAAGCGACCCCTTGAAGGCGCGGCCGATCGGCGTGCGCAGGGTGTCGACGATCACTGCTTCAGGCATTGGCGTTCTCCCTTGAAAGCTTGTTCGGTTGCGGAAATGCGCGGGAGAGCCTAGTTGATTGGCCAGTCAGTCAATTGTGCGAAATCGCACACACTTTCTCGTTCGCGTCCCCAGGCTGCGTTACATTCGCCTCAATCCAGCTCGCCCAGCGAGACAACGCCGCCGTTGGCGGCCGCGAAAGGAGACCCTTCATGCCTGAGGGCTACTGCGTCAAAGAGCGCAAGAAGGTCGAGATCAAAGACGCCAAACAGGTGACGATGAAGAACGGTCGTCCGGCGATCCAGGGCGTCTGCCCGGACTGCGGGACGAAAATCTTCAAGATCGGAAAACTCGAGGGATAGGGCCGCTGAGTAAGCGCGGCCCGGCGGGGGCCGGGTCGCCAGTTCAGCAGCGGTTCTGAACCTGGGCACGCCCGCTGCCGTATTCCAGGTTCGATGGTCGAGCTGAGCAGCGAGCGCGATGTGCGGGAGGCTTACGCCGCGCATTCGGGCGAGCTGTACGGCTTTGCGCTGCGCTCGTTGGGCGACGCGGGGCTGGCCGAAGAAGCCGTGCAGGAGACCTTCGTGCGCGCCTGGCGCGCGGGCGAGCGCTTCGACCCGAAGATCGCCTCGCTGCGCACCTGGCTGTTCGCGATCCTGCGCAACGTGGTGATCGACTTCGGCCGGGCGCGGGCGGCGCGGCCGAAACTGACGGGCGACACCGGGGTCGAGCCCGCGGTCGAGCCGCTGGAGCAGGCGCTGCTCTCCTGGCAGGTCGAGGAGGCGATGCGGCGGATCGGCGAGGACCACCGCCGGGTCCTGGTCGAGACCCACTACCGGGGCCGGCCCTACGCCGAGGTCGCCGAAGAACTCGGGGTCCCGGAGGGCACGGTGAAGAGCCGCGTCTACTACGGGCTGAAAGCGCTGCGGGTCGTGCTCGAGGAGATGGGCTATGAGGGCTGAGGAGCACCGCGAGCTGCGCCACGCGCTCGGCGCCTACGCGCTCGGCGACCTGCCGGCGGCTGAGCGGGCGGCGCTGGAGGGCCACCTGCGCGAGTGCGAGGAGTGCCGGGCCGAGCTGGCGGCGCTGGAGCCGGTCGGGCGGCTGCTGGCGCTGGCCGACCCGGCCCGCTTCGGCGAACCCGCCCCCCTTCCCCCGCCCGAGCTCGGCGAGCGGGTCGCGGCGGCGGTCGGCGGCGAGCGCCGGGCGCGGCGCACGCGCCTGCGGCGGCGCTGGTTCGGCTTCGCGTTGGCCGGGGCGACGGCGACCGCGGCGGTGATCCTTGCCCTGGTCCTGTTCAGCGGCGGCGACGGTTCCGGCGAGGACCCCGGCCAGCTGGTCGAGTTCGGCGACCTGCCGGGCAAGGTCGAGATCTCCGCCTGGCTCGAGCCCCACTCCTTCGGCACCGAGATCCACATGTACGTGAAAGGCGCCCGCTCCGGCACCCTCTGCCGGGTCTTCCTGCGCGACGGCCGCGGGCGCAGCTACTCGGCCGGCAGCTTCCGCTACCGCTGGGGCGATGACTCCAACGCGGTGCTGAGCTCGGCCCTCGACCTTTCCCAAACCCGCGCGATCGCCATCCACGTCGGCGAGCGCGCCTACGTCGCGCCGGTCGCGCAAGGAGCCAGCGCCGCAATCTGGAATCCCCAGGAGGAGGACGCCTGATGAAGACCCTTTCGAACAGCACCCCGGCCCGGATCGCGATCCTGCTCGCCGCCCTGGCGCTGGTCGCAGCGCTGGCGCTGGCCGGCTGCGGCGGCGACGACGGCCCGGAAAGCCGCGGCTACGGCGGCGGTGGAGGCGGCGACACCACGGGCGACGTCACCGCGGCGCCGAACCCCGAAGAAGGCGCGACCTTCGTCTCGGTCGCCTCGGTCGACGGGCTCGGCCAGATCCTCGTCGACTCCGCTGGCCACACGCTCTACGACTTCCACAAGGACAAAGGCAGCACGTCCTCCTGCTACGGAGCCTGCGAACAGGCCTGGCCGCCGCTGATCACCGAAGGCGAACCGCACGCCAGCAACGGCGCCCAGGAAGGGCTGCTGGGGACGACCCAACGCAAAGACGGCAGCGAACAGGTCACCTTCAACGGCAGCCCGCTCTACACCTTCACGGGCGACAAAGGCCCCGGCGAAGCCAACGGCAACGACGTCGACGCGTTCGGCGCCGAGTGGTACGCGCTCACCCCGTCCGGCGAAGAGCCCGAGGACGGCGGCGAGAGCGAAACCCCGCCCCCGCCGACCAGCTACTGAGCCCAGCGGGGGAGACTCCCCGTCCCGTGGTTCCTTAGTCCGGTGTGGCAGGACAAAGGAACCACGGGAAGGATCGGCGGATAGCGAACGTCGCGACTGCGCAGGGTGGCGTCGCATCTTTAGATCAAATACGCGAGGCGGGAGTATCACGGCGACGTGCGGCGGAACGGAATGAGCGAGGCTCGCTCCACCGGGTGCATCGGGGCGTCTACGCCGTGGGCCATAGGCACGTCGAGCGTCCAGCGGAACTACGGGCGGCACTGCTTGCTTGTGGCCCTGGGGCGGTGATCTCGCACGGGACGGCGGCGGCACTGTGGGGACTGGCCGAGCGCTGGCCGACGCTGATCGACGTGACCGTTCCGGGGGAGGCGGGGCGCAAGATCGACGGAATCCGCTGCCGTCGGTGCCGCTACCCCGACCCCACCGAGATCTCCAGCCATCGCGCCGTCACCTGCACGACGCCCGCCCGAGTCCTGGTGGATGAGGCGGGGCGGCTGGGCACGGCTTCTCTTCGGCGGCTGGTTGAGCGAGCCGCCGTTCTGAAGCTGCTCGACCTGGACGACTGCTACCGCGCGATCGACCGAGCTCGGGGTCGGCGCGGTGTCCGACCGCTGCTCGCGATCGTCTCTGACTGGGACAGCGAGGATGACTCGCTCCCGGATGTCCGCAGTGTCTTCGAGGCCCACGCCCTACCCCGCCTGATCGCCCGCGGATTGCCGCGGCCGCTTGTCAACCACGGCCTCGAGATCGAGGGGCGCATGCTGATCCCCGATTTCCTTTGGCCCGAGCAGCGGCTGATCGTCGAAACCGACGGCCGCGAAACCCACGAAACCGCGGGCGCGTTCCAGCGGGATCGCGAGCGGGACCAGCGCTTCCTCGCGGCGGGATACCGCGTCAGCCGGGTGACCTGGATCCACCTACGCGACGACCTCGAGGGCGTCGTAGCCCGAATCGCCGATGCCCTCGCGAACCCCTCACATCGCGCGGTTCCTTAGTCCGGACTATCAGGACAAAGGAACCACGGGATGGTCAGGGGGCGGTTTTGCGGCGCTTGCGGTAGCTGATGGTGGGCGGGACGAGGGCGCGGATCTCGGCCAGCCAGGCGGCGGCGAGCTCGGCCGGGTCATCGCCCGGTTTCGGCTGGCCGCCGGCGGGGTCGAAGAAGCGGATCCTCACCCGGGGGCGGCGCGGGAAGCCGGTCAGGTCGCTGGTCCCTTCGATCGCGACCAGGCTGACGTGGGCCTCGGGGACCTCGAGCGCGAGCCGGGCGACGCCGCTGCGGGCGCGCAGCTCCTTGCCGCGTGAGCGGGTCCCCTCCGGGAAGACGCCGATGCAGGCGCCGGCGCGCAGGGTCTCGATCGCCGTCGCCAGCGCCTCCTTGTCGCCGCTGCCGCGCTTGATCGGGACCTGGCCCATCCCGTTGAGGATCGGTCCCAGGCCCTTGACGTCCCAGAGTTCGGCTTTGGCGAGGGCGCGGATCTGGCGCCGCTTGACCGCGGCGACGCCGACCATGACCGGGTCCCAGTGGCTGTCGTGGTTGCCGACGATCAGCAGCGGACCGTCGGCCGGCAGCGACTCGAGGCCCTCAACCCGCAGCCGCGACCAGATCGCGACCGGCCGGTTCAGCGCCATCACGGCGCGGTAGGTGCGCGTGCGCTCCTTCATCGGAGCGGAGTTCTATGGGTTCGGCGGGCCCGACGCGTTCTCGGCCGCCCGGCGCAGGAGGTCGCGCAGGGCGCGCTGGTCCTTCGCGGAGAGCCCGCGCAGCCAGTCGGGGGGCTCGCTGAGCTCGCCCAGCACCCGCGCCCGCATCTTCTCGCCTTTCGCGGTCAGCGCCAGCGCCTTGACCCGGCGGTCGGCCTCGGAGGGCCGGCGGCGGGCGAGGCCGCGCTCTTCGAGCGCGTCGGCGATCCCGGTGACGTTGGAGGGATCGCAGCGCAGCATCTCGGCGATCTCCCCCATCGTCCGCGGCTGCCCGAGGCGGGCGAGGGCGCCGAGAATCGCCGGGGTCAGCCCGAGATCCCGGGCGATGTCGAGGAAGCGCGGCGGGTAGACCAGCGAGGCCAGGAGCCCCCAGGCTTCGTAGTCCACCCCGCCTTGCGCTTTCGCCTTGCCCACGTGCATAAAGCTAGTGTACCTCAATCTTTGATAGCCTCAAATATCTATGACGACCGGAATCGAAGTGCAAGGGCTGGTGAGGGAGTTCAAGAACGGGCCGCGGGCGGTCGACGGGATCGACCTGCAGGTCGCGCCCGGGGAGATCTACGGCTTCCTCGGCCCCAACGGGGCCGGCAAGTCGACGACGGTGCTGATGCTGACCACCCTCCTGCCCCCCACCGCGGGCAGCGCCCGGGTCGCCGGCTTCGACATCGTCAGCGAAGGGCCGCGGGTGCGCTCGGCGATCGGCGCGGCGCTGCAGGAGGCGGCGCTCGATCCGCTGCTGAGCGGGCGCGAGCACATGCGCCTACAGACCGCCCTGCACGGGATCGCCAAGTCCGAACGCGAGCAGCGCGGCGACGAGCTACTGGAGCGGGTCGGGCTCTCGCAGGCGGCCGATCGCAAGGTCGGCGGCTACTCGGGCGGAATGAAGCGCCGGCTCGATCTCGCGCTGGCGCTCGCCCACCGGCCCCGCATCCTCTTCCTCGACGAGCCGACCACCGGCCTCGACATCCAGAGCCGCACCGCGCTCTGGGACGAGGTCGCGAGCCTCGCCGCCGACGACGGCGTCACCGTCTTCCTCACCACCCAGTATCTGGAGGAGGCCGACGCGCTGGCCAACCGGGTCGGGATCATCGACCACGGCAAGATCGTCGCCGAGGGCACGCCGGCGGCGCTGAAGGCGGAGATCGGGCGGCCGACCGTGGAGGCGGTGCCGCGCGAGCAGGCCGAGCTGGAGCGCACCGCCGCCGTGCTCGGCCGCTTCGGCGAGCGCGCCGGCGCCAGCCCGAAAGGCGCCGCGGTGCGGCTCGGGGGCGGCGAGTCGGGCCTGGCCGACGTGGTCCGGGCGCTCGACGCCGAGGGGATCGCGATCGAGACCCTGCAGTTGCACGCGCCCTCGCTCGACGACGTCTTCCTGGCCAAGACCGGGCGCAGCCTCGAGGGCGCCGAGGAGGACGAGGCGGAGGCCGAGGACGCGGTCGCGGAGGCCGGGGCGGCGTGAGCTCGGAGCTGCGCACCCAGGTCGGGCAGCTCGCCCGCCGCTCGGTGATGCGGACGCTGCGCCAGCCGGCGCAGATCGTCCCGGCTCTGATCTTCCCGCTGTTCCTGCTCGCGGTGAACGCCGGCGGGCTCAAAGACGCGACCAACCTGCCGGGCTTCCCGACCGACTCCTACATCACCTTCGCGGTCGCGATCACCTTCATGCAGGGGGCGCTGTTCTCGGTGATGAACACCGGCACCGACCTCGCCCGCGACATCGAGACCGGGTTCCTCAACCGGATGGCGCTGACCCCGCTGCGGGGCGCCGCCCTGCTCAGCGGCCTGCTCGCCGGCTCGACCGTGCTCGGCCTCCTGCAGGCGGTCGCCTTCCTCACCGCCGGGCTCGCCGGTGGCGCCGAAATCGCCGCGGGGGTCGGCGGCGCCCTGGTGATTCTCGTGCTTGCCGTCGCGATAACCGTCGCCTTCGGCACGATCGGGATGTTCGCGGCGCTGCGGACCGGCTCCGGCGAGGCGGTCCAGGGCCTCTTCCCGGTCTTCTTCGTCTTCCTCTTTCTCTCCTCGATGGCGCTGCCGCTCGACCTGATCACCACCGACTGGTTCCACACGGTCGCCAGCATCAACCCGGTCACCTACCTGCTCGAGGCCTTCCGCTCGCTGCTGATCGAAGGCTGGGAGCTGGGGCCCCTGTTGCTCGGGTTCGGGATCGCCGCGGCGATCTTCGCGATCGGGATGACCGCCGCCTCGCGCGCCCTGAAGACGAGGCTGGTGCGCACGTGAACGCCGCCCCGGCCCCCGCCACCGAGAACGCCGGCTTTCTCGGCGTCGCCCGCGCCGTCGCCTGGCGCAGCATCCACCTCTTCCTCCACAACCCGGCCTTCCTGGTCCCCTCGCTGATCTTCCCGCTGTTCTTCTTCGCCTCCTTCGCCGGCGGGCTCGCGGCCGTCTCCAACGTGCCCGGCTTCGACTTCCCCAGCGGCTACACGGCCTTCCAGTTCGTCTTCGTGCTGCTGCAGTCGGCCGCCTTCGGCGGCGTCTTCACCGGCTTCGCGATGGCCCGCGACTTCGAGACCGGGTTCGCGCGCCGCTACCTGCTCGCCGCCGCCAACCGCAACGGGATCGTCGCCGGCTACGCGCTCGCGGCGATGTTCCGCGCCCTCGTCACCTGGACCGTGCTGGTCGTCGTCGCCCTGATCGCGGGCATGGAGATCGACGGCAGCGGCGTCGACCTGGTCGGTCTCTTCGGGCTGGCGATCCTGGTCAACGTCGCCGCGACCCTCTGGGCGGCCGGGGTGGCGATGCGGGTGCGCTCGATCCAGGGCGGGCCGCTGATGCAGCTGCCGATCTTCCTGATCCTCTTCCTCGCCCCCGTCTACGTCCCGCTCGACCTGCTCAGCGGCTGGATCCACGCGGTCGCCTCGGTCAACCCGGTCACCGCCCTGCTCGAGGCCGGCCGCGGGTTCATCTCCGGCGACCCGACCGTGGTCGGCCTCGCCTTCGCGATCGCGGTCGTCCTCCCGATCCTCTTCGCCCTCTGGTCGCGCGGCGGCCTGCGCCGCGCCGAAGCGGCCGGCTAACGGTCGACCGGGCCGCGGTCCCGTTTCGGGAAGAGGTACTGGGTGACGACGAGGACGACCCCGATCAGCTCGACCAGGGTCGCGCCGATCCAGACCTGGATCACGCCAGCGTCCAGGTGCCAGGCCTCGCCAGCCCATGCGCAGGCAAACAGCGCCTCATGGTCGTGGGGATCGAGACCAAGCTGATCGACGCTGTCGAAAGCATCGTCGGTCAGCGCCTGTTCGAACTGATTCTGTTTACTCGAAGGTCCCTGCGGGCCTTTAGGGCCGCCTCCCGCACCCGCGTCGACCATCCAGCTAGCTCGAGAGGCCCAGATTCTCGAGGCGGAACTGCATCGCCTCGCGGGAGACCCCGACCCGCAGAGCCATCCGATAATCGGGCAGGCCTTCGTCGTGCAGCGCTTCGACCGCGACCTTCGGCATCAGCAAGCCGCGGCGAAACCGTTGGCGAAGCGCTCCTCCTCGACCGTCCCGGTCGCGGACTGCTCGTCGCGGTAGTCGACGTATTCGAACTGCTCGTGTTCGTCGGAGCGGCGGATGAAATGGCCGAGCTCATGGGCGCAGGTGAAGCGCTTGCGATTTCTGCTGTCCTCCCGGTTCAGGTAGATCGCGGGGTCCTTGCCTTCTTTCTTGACCAACGCGCCTGAGACTTCGTCTTTCAGCGAGGCGTTGAAGACCTGGATGCCGAGCGCCTTGGCAATCCGCACAGGATCGATCGGCAGGCTTCCATCCCAGCATTCTTCGAGAAGTTCTTGCGCAGCCTGCCCCGCCTCTGGATGATCGGCCATGCCTTCGAGTGTAGACACCGTGAGGGTCGATTCCGACATGCTTCGGTGCAAGGCACCCGCCTCAGAAACTCTCCCCCGGTGCCCGTCGGCAACGGTCCGGTACGCCTAAGTGATGAAAGTCACGCTCCCGGGTAGCTCCGGGAGCGAGGCTGGCGCATCTGGTCTCTCGGGGGAGCCGGAAATCGCCCATCTTCGGGCCTTTACAGTGTCGACTGTGTCGCAAAAGCCACTTGAGCTGATACTCGCGCGCAACCTGATGAGCGCGCTCTCCACGCCGGCCTTTTTGGTCGACGAGGGCGGCCTGCTCGTCTTCTACAACGAGGCCGCCGGGTTCCTGCTCGGCAAGCAGTTCGAGGAGATGGGAACGGTCGGGCCGGAGGAGTGGGGGCTCCTGTTCGGGCCGTTCGACGCAGGCGGCGAGCCGATCCCCTACGACGAGCTGCCGCTGGTCACCGCGATCCGCAGCGGCCGCCCGGCCCATGCGCAGCTGACAATCCGCTCGACCGATGGGACCGAGCACGCGGTCGAGGCCTCGGCCTTCCCGATCCTCACCCAGCACGGCTCCCAGGGCGCGATCGCAGTCCTCTGGCCGAGCGAGGACGTCTCCGGGATCTCCGCCAACGGCAACGGCGCGGGGCCGGCGTGAAGGTCAAGCTCTGGGGCACGCGGGGGTCGATTCCCTCTCCGGGCCCGGAGACGGTCCGCTACGGCGGCAACACCTCCTGCGTCGGGGTCGAGCTCGGCGACGGCTCGATGCTGGCGCTCGACGCCGGCACCGGAATCCGCAACCTCGGCCTCGCGCTCGGCGACGCGCCCTCGCGCCTGCACATCCTGCTCACCCACCTGCACCTCGACCACATCCAGGGCCTCGTCTTCTTCGCCCCCGCCTTCATGCCGCAGACCGAGCTGACGATTTGGGGGCCGGCCTCGCCCGAGGCCTCGCTGCGCGACCGCATCTCCCGCTACATCTCCGCCCCGCTCTCGCCGATCGAGGTCCGCGAGCTGCCCTGCGACTTCTCCTTCCGCCACTGCCCCGATGCCGAGTGGGAGATCGGCTCGGCCCGGATCCGCTGCGCCCCGGTCGCCCACCGCGGCCCGACCCTCGGCTACCGGATCGAGGAGGGCGACAGCGCTCTCACCTACATCCCCGACCACGAGCCGGCGCTCGGCACCGACCTGGCGGCGCTCGAGGACGAATGGATCTCCGGCTTCGAGCTCGCCCGCGAGGCCTCGATGCTGATCCACGACGGCCAGTACGCGGACGCCGAGTACCCCGACCACGTCGGCTGGGGCCACTCGGCGCTGAGCCACGCGCTCGCCTTCGCCAACCGCGCCGGCGCCGAGCGCACGGTCCTCTTCCACCACGATCCGCGCCACTCCGACGAGTTCCTCGACGGGCTCGGCGCGCAGGCGCGGGCCGGCTGGGCCGAGCTGGGCGGCGACCCGGCGGCGATCGAGCTGGGGGCCGAGGGGGCTGAATACGAGCTGCCGGCCCGGGTAAGCAGCCGAGCTAAGGTCGCTTGAGCGCTACTCTGCCCGGCGTGGCCGGGCTCCCCCCATCCCCGCTCATTCGCGAAGCGCTCGCAATGGCCACCGAAGCCCATGCGGGACAGATCCGCAACGGGGCCGGCGGCATCCCCTACGTCGAGCACCCAAAGGCGGTGGCCGAACTGCTTGCCGAGCACGGTTGGACCGAGGAGGTGCTGGCGGCGGCGCTCCTGCACGACGTGATCGAGGACAGCGATCTCGCGCTCGGCGACCTCGAGCAGCGGTTCGGCGGGTCCGTCGCCGGCCTGGTCGGGGCGCTCAGCGACAACGAGTCGATCGAGAGCTGGCGTGAGCGCAAGACAGAGCATCGCGGCCGCGTCTCCAGCGACGGCATCGAGCCGCTGGTGATCTACGCGGCCGACAAGCTGACCAACGTCAAAGCCCTCCGGCGCGCTTACCGTGAGCAGGGCGAGGTGGTCGCCGAGGAGCTCAAGGTGCCGCTCGACTGGAAGCTCGAAGCCTGGGAAGCCGACCTCGAGATGCTGCGGAGCCGGGCGCCGGAGCTGCCTTTCCTCGACGAGCTCGAACGCGAGCTCAGTGCTTTTCGGGAGGATCGAGCAACGCCAGTCCCTCATCCCGGTACTTGAACCGGCGGCGCAGGGGCAGCGCCACCCAAAGCATCACGAAGGTCGTGAGCACGGCGGCGGTGGCGATGATCGTGACCACGCTGCCGAAAAGGAAGTGGGTGACGAGCAGCACCGCGCAGGTCATCGCCAGCGCCAGGCCGCCGAGCCCGGCGATCGTCAGCCGGTTGGAGACGAAGACCAAACGGTGCTTCTGCTGGTAGCGGAAGGTCAGGCGGTGGTAGGCCGAGGGCGCGATCAGGAGCGCCGCTGAGAGCGTCGTCAGCAGCAGGGTCGCGAGGTACATCTCCTTCTCGAACTCCGAGACTTTGGCGAATTCCTGCTGGAACGGGACCGCGAGCAGGAAGGCGAAGAGAACCTGAACGCCGGGGAGGGCGACGCGCAGCTCCTGCAGCAGCTCGCCGAGGTTGCGGTCGAGGCGCTCCTCCTCGGTCTCCTCGCGGCCCGAGGGCCGCTCGCGGCTGTTCGCAGGCCGATCGCTCATTCCGTCACCCTATGCGCAGTGGTAACCGCTGTCGTCCTTTTCAATCGCGATCTTCGTCTAAACGATCACCCCGCTCTGGCGGCGGCGGCGCGGGCCGACCGGGTGGTGCCGCTGTTCGTCCTCGACGAGGCGCTGCTCGGCTCGCGCTTCGCGGCGCCGAACCGGGTCGCCTTCCTGCGCGAGGCGCTGGCCGACCTCGACGCGGGGCTGCGCAAGGCCGGCGGCCGCTTGTTCGTGCGCCGCGGCGACGTGGTCCGGGAGACGCTCGCGGTCGCCAAGCAGTGCGGGGCGAGTGAGCTGCACGTCAGCGCCGACTACAGCGCCTACGCGCGCTCACGCGAGCGCCGGCTGGCGGCGGCCTGCGAGGAGGAGCGGATCGAGTTCAGCGCCCACCCCGGGGTGACGATCCTCCCGCCCGGCGCGGTGACCCCGACCGGCGGCGATCACTTCAAGGTCTTCAGCCCCTACCACCGCGCCTGGGGCGCGGCGCCGCGGCGCGAGGGGCACGGGGCGCCGCGCAAGCTGCGGGTCCCTGCGAAGCTGGCCACGGGGCGGCTGCCGGCGCTGGAGAAGCTGACCGACGGCCGGACCTCCCCCGACCGGGCGCCCGGCGGCGAGCGCGAGGGGCGCAAGCTGATGCGCGCCTTCCTCCGCGACGGCCTCGCCTCCTACGACGAGCGCCACGACGACCTGCCCGGCGACGCGACCTCGCGGCTCAGCGCCCACCTGCGCTGGGGCACGGTCTCGCCGCTGGAGCTGATGCGCGCGGCCGCCGAGCGGCGCGGCGGCGGCCCCTTCGTGCGCCAGCTCTGCTGGCGCGACTTCCACCACCAGGTGCTGGCGGCGACCCCCTCCCTCCCGCGCCGCGACTACCGACCGCGCGGGGACCGCTGGTCGCGCTCGAAGCGGGCGCTGGAGGCCTGGCGCGAGGGGCTGACCGGCTACCCCCTGGTCGACGCGGCGATGCGCCAGCTCGCCGCCGAGGGCTTCATGCACAACCGGGGGCGGATGACGGTCGCCTCCTTCCTCACCAAGGACCTCTACGTCGACTGGCGCGAGGGGGCCTGGCACTTCTGGGACCTGCTCTGCGACGGCGAGATCGCCAACAACGCCGGCAACTGGCAGTGGGTCGCGGGGACCGGCAACGACACCCGTCCCAACCGCGTGCTGAACCCGCTGCGCCAGGCCGAACGGTTCGACCCCCAGGGCGAGTACGTGCGGCGCTACCTGCCGGAGCTGGCGGGGATCGAGGGCAAGGCGGTGCACCGGCCCTGGCGGCTGTCGAAGCAGGAGCGCGGCTCCTACCCCGAGCCGATCGTCGACCACGACGAGGCCGCGGCCGCGTTCACGGCGCACCGCTCCGGCTGAAGGCGCGTAGGATCGCGCGATGGGCAGGCTCGCGGTGATTCTCGGCAGCAACGCGCTCGGACCAGGTGGCGAGGAGATCGCCGCGGCGGCGGCCGAGCACGGGGCGGCGATCGTGCAGCGCCACGACTCGAGCCAGGACTACGTGCTGCCGCACCAGATCGACCACGCCGCCAACCTGCGGCCGCTGGCCGAGCAGGGCTGCGACCGGGTGCTGGCGATCGCCTCGGTCGGCGCGCTGAAGACCGAGCTGGCGGTCGGCAGCCTGCTCTGTCCCGACGACTTCATCGCCCTGCACCTCGGCTACTCGGTGTTCGGCGACCAGCGCGCCCACACCGCGCCCTCCTTCGACGCCCGCTGGCGGGCGGAAGTGGTCGCGGCCTGGGGCGCCGGCGGCGAGGCCCCGGTCGACGGCGGCGTCTACTGGCAGGCGATCGGCCCGCGCTTCGAGACGCCGGCCGAGATCCGGCTGATGGCGGCGCACGCCGACGTGGTCGGGATGACCGTCGCTAGCGAGTGCATCGTCGCCGGCGAGCTCGGGCTCGACTACGCCGCCGTCTGCATGGTCGACAACCTCGCCAACGGTCTCGGCGAGAGCCAGCTCAGCGTGGTCGAAATGGAAGCCGACCGCCTGATCAACGCCGAGAAGCTGCGCGAGGGGCTGGCGCGGGTGCTGCCGCAGCTCGGGGCGGTCGGCCGGTGATCGCGCGGTTCCTTAGTCCTCCTATGCCGGACAAAGGAACCACGCGATGGGGTTGACGGTGGTTGGGGCGGGGCTCGGTGGGGAGACGGTCGGCGTCCGCTGCGTCGGCGGGCGGATCGAGGCGATCGGTCCGGAGGTCGGCGCGGCGCCGGGAGACGAGGTGCTGGAGGCAAACGGGGCGCACCTGGTGCCACCGCTGCTGAACGGGCACACGCACGCGGCGATGACCCTGTTCCGCGGCAGCGGCGGCGACCTGCCGCTGATGCCCTGGCTGCAGGAAAGGATCTGGCCGGTCGAGGCGAAGCTCTCGGCCGAGGACGTCTACTGGGGCGCCCGCCTCGCCTGCGCCGAGATGGCCCGCTCGGGCACGACCCGGTTCTGGGACATGTACTGGCACCCGGAGGCGACCGCGCGGGCGGTCGCCGACGCCGGGATCCGGGCGACGATCGGGGCGCCGCTGTTCGACGTCGGCCGCGGCGCCGAGCAGCTGCGCGAGTCGGCGCTGGCGAGCCTCGGCTTCCTCGCCGACGCGGGGCCGCTGGTCTCCCCCGCGCTCGCCCCGCACTCGATCTACATGGTCAGCGAGGAGTCGCTGCGCTGGATCGGAGAACTCGGCAGTGAGCGCGAGCTGCCGATTCACATCCACCTCTCCGAGACCCAGAAAGAGGTCGAAGACTGCATCGCCGCGCACGGCGAACGGCCGGCCTTCTACCTCGACCGCCTGGGGGTGCTGAACGAGCGCGCGGTGCTCGCCCACGGGGTCTGGCTCGACCCCGAGGAGCTGGCGCTGATCGCCGAGCGCGGCGCCACCGTCGTCACCAACCCGGTGGCGAACATGAAGCTCGCGGTCGGCGGCGTCTTCCCCCACCCGGCGGCGAAGGCGGCCGGGGTCCACGTCGGGCTCGGCACCGACGGGGCCGGCTCCAACGACTCGCTCGACCTGCTCGCCGACCTCAAGGTCTTCGCGCTCGCCCAGAAGCACGCCGCCGCCGACCCGACCGCGATCGCGGCGGCCGAGGCTTGGGCGATCGCGACCGGCGCCCGCGCGCCGCTGCTCGGCGCCGGCGAGCTGGGCGTCGGCGCCCCGGCCGACTTCCTCCTGCTCCGGGCCGATTCGCCGGAGCTCTCCTTCGGCGAATTCACCGCCGACCTCGTCTACGCCGCCAGCGGCGCCGCCGTCGACACCACCGTGGTCGGCGGCGAGGTCCTGGTCCGCGGCGGCGAGCTGCCGGAGCTGGCCGAGATCGTCGCCGAGGCGGCCGCGCGCGCCGCCGCGCTCGGGCTCTAGATCGCGCCCTCCACGCCTTTGCGAACCAGCGCATCGGGAATCCTGCGTAAGGGATGTAACAGCGGGGTATAGGCTCGCGGCTAGTGCCGTCGGGAGAGGCCGCCACCCACATAAACGAGAGTTCCCAGGCTTCCTCGGTCCGCTACGAGAGCGCGACCAAGGTCTACGAGGGCTCCGACAAGCCCGCCGTCGACAAGCTCTCGCTCGAGGTCCCGGCCGGCGAGATCTGCGTCCTCGTCGGCCCCTCCGGCTGCGGCAAGACGACGGCGATGCGGATGGTCAACCGCACGGTCGAGATGAGCTCCGGCGACATCCTGATCGGCGAGGAGTCGGTGCGCAGCCGCGACGCCGCCCGGCTGCGGCGGGAGATCGGCTACGTGATCCAGCAGATCGGCCTCTTCCCGCACCGCACGATCGCCGACAACATCGGCGCCGTCCCCCAGCTGCTCGGCTGGAAAAAGGAGAAGATCCGCGCCCGCTCGGCCGAGCTGCTGGAGCTGATCGGACTCGACCCCGAGCTCGGCGGCCGCTACCCGGCCCAGCTCTCCGGCGGCCAGCAACAGCGCGTCGGGGTCGCCCGGGCGCTCGCCGCCGACCCGCTGGTGATGCTGATGGACGAGCCCTTCGGGGCGATCGACCCGATCAACCGCGAGCGCCTGCAGAACGAGTTCCTGCGCCTCCAGGCGCAGGTGCGCAAGACGGTCCTCTTCGTCACCCACGACATCGACGAGGCGATCAAGATGGGCGACCGGATCGCGGTGATGCGCGAGGGCGGGCGAGTCGAGCAGTACGCGACCCCGGCCGAGCTGCTGATGGACCCGGCGAACGAGTTCGTCGAGGACTTCGTCGGCGCCGACCGGGCGCTGAAGCGCCTGGCCCTGATGCGGGTCGCCGACATCGACCTCTGGGAGGCGCCCTGGGCGACCGCCGGGCAGCCGACCTCCGAGGTGCGGGCGAAACTCGACGCCCCCGACGTCGAAGTCCCCTACCCCCTGCTGGTCGACGCCGAGCGCCGCCCGCTCGGCTGGCTCTCCGAGCGCGACCTCGCCCACGACACGGTGCCCGACCGCCCCGACTCTCCGCTCGGCCCGGTGCTCGATCGCGACGACGTGATGCGCGACGCGCTCTCCGACATGCTCCAGGGCGGCGCCCAGTACGCGGCGGTGACCGACCACCGCGGCAGCGTCGTCGGCGTGCTCTCGGTCGAGATCCTCTCCGAGTTCCTCAGCTCCCCGGCGGCCAAGGTCGAGGAGCACGGGGCGGCGGAGCGGCCACATGATTGACCCGACGCTGTTCGCGGCGGTGGGAGAAGTCGGCGAAGACTTCTTCAAAGAACGAAGCACCGACACGTTGCCGTGTCAGGCGACCAACGCCCTGTTCTGCTGGGACTGGGCCAAGGACAACATCGACCGCTACGGACCGTTCTTCATCCAGCATGTCGAACTCGTCGTGATCTCGGTCCTGATCGGGTTCGTGGTCGCCATGGGGCTCGCCCTGCTTTCGCGCCGCTGGCACTGGCTACGGGTCCCGTTCCTGCTCGGCACCGGCGTCCTCTACACGATCCCCAGCGTTGCCTTCTTCTTCCTCCTGCTGCCCCTGACCGGGCGCGGGCGGGACACCGCGATCATCGCGCTCAGCGTCTACACGCTGCAGATCATCTACCGCAACACGATCCTCGGGCTCGACAACGTGCCCAGCTCAGCCAAGGACGCCGCTCGCGGGATGGGCATGACCGACCGCCAGATCCTCCGCCGGGTCGAGCTGCCGCTGGCCCTGCCGGAGATCGTCTCCGGCGTGATCATCGCCACGGTCAGCACTGTGGCGATCGCGACGCTTGCCGCGCTCGCTCGCGGTGGCGGGCTGGGTGAAGTGATTGTCGGAACCGAACGGGGGCTTGGGATCGACTTCAAGACGAACCTGATCATCGCCGGTGGCCTGACGATCGGGCTGGCGATCGTCTTCGGCCTTCTTTTGATGGGCCTGCAGCGTCTGCTGACTCCGTGGCGACGGGCGAGGCCGGCATGACCGCAATCCCCATCGCGTCAGTCGAGGGCGCGATCGAATTCATTCTCACCCCGCAGTATTCGAACGTCACCGGCCGCAAAAAGGTCGGGGGGATCGATCAGGTGATCGAACTGATGTTGAACCAGCTCTGGCTGACGGTCTTCGCCCTGGCTGTCGCCCTGGCCATCGCCCTCCCCATCGGGCTCTACCTCGGTCACCGGCACAAATGGGAATCCTTCGCGCTGTCCCTTGGCACTGCCGGCCGCGGCATTCCGGAGCTGATCCTGATCGCCTTCTTCGCGGCGGCGATCGGAGTGGGCTTCACCAACGTGATGCTCGCACTGGCGATCCTCGGCATCCCCCCGATCCTCGCCAACGCCTTCGTCGGCATCCACCAAGTCGACCGGGGGAGCGTCGAAGCGGCCCGCGGCATGGGCATGAGCGAGTTCGAGATCCTCCGCAAGGTCGAGATTCCCCTCGCGATCCCAACCTTGATGGGCGGCCTCCGCAGCGCCGCAATCGCTGTCGTCGCCACCGCCACGATCGCGCCCTACGGGGGCTACGAAACCCTCGGCGACTTCATCATCAACGAAAACGTCTACGGCGAGAACGGAGTTTTGGCGGGAGCGATTCTCGTAGCCTTACTCGCCGTCGCGCTTGAGCTGACGCTGGCAGGGGTGCAGCGTCTGCTCACCTCTCCCGGTTTGAAGCTGAGGCCGGCGTGATCCCCCCACGACCAGTGAAAGTCCACCAAGGAGGCACGAAGTGAACATGAACCCGACCAGATGGCGAGCGGTGCTCGCCCTGATGGCGGCTCTGGCCCTGACCCTCGGCGTCGCGGCCTGCGGCGGTGACGACGACACCAGCGGCACGAGTGAAACCGCGTCCACCGAATCGACCGACGGCGGTGACGAAGGCGGCGGCGCGATCGTCTCCAACCCCGAAAACGGGAAAGTCACGCTGACGGTCGGCTCGAAGAACTTCACCGAACAGATCATCCTCGGGGAGATCTACGCGCAGGCCCTGGAAGCCGCCGGCTACAAAGTCAAGAAAGACCTCAACCTCGGCTCCGAAACCGTGGCGCTGAAAAACGTGAAAGCGGGCTCGATCTCGGGCTACCCGGAGTACGTGAGCACGGCCCTGACCTCGTTCTTCGGCAAAGAACCGGAAGAAGTCCCGGCCGACGCGACCGAAGCCTACGAAGAGGCGAAGGCCGAATTCGAAAAAGACAACCTGACGGCGTTCCCGCCGACCCCGTTCGCCAGCGCCAACGCGGTCGGGACGACGACGGAGACGGCGAAAAAATACGACCTCGAAACGGTCTCCGACCTCGAAGGCGTGTCGGAAAAACTCAACCTCTACGGCTCGCCCGAGTGCCGCCAGCGGATCGACTGCCTGGCCGGGCTGGAAAAACTGTACGGGCTGAAATTCAAGAAGTTCACGCCCGTCGACATCGGCCTCCGCTACACGGTGCTCGAAAAAGGCCAGAACAACCTCTCGATCCTCTTCACCACGGATCCCCAGCTCTCGGCTGAGGCGGACAAATTCGTGATCCTCGAAGACGACAAGAAGGTGTTCCCGGCCGGCAACGTGATCTGGGTGACGACCCCGAAGGTGGTCGAAGAAGCCGGCCCGGACTACGAAGAGACGATCACCCAGGTGCAGGAAGGAATGAGCCTGGAAGTGATCCAGGAGCTCGGCGCCCGGGTCGAACTCGAAAAAGAACCTGCCGCCAAAGTCGCGGCGGAATACCTCGAAGCGGCCGGATACACGGGCTAGCTTCGAACGGTCTGTGCGGGGGAGGGTGCCGGTGCCCCTCCCCCGGAGGCCGTCGCGCAGCTGGGCGAACTCAGGAGGCTCGAACGAGCGCCTCTTGAGCCTCCGTGGGAGGGGCACCGGCACCCTCCGAGCCGAGCCTGGCGAACCAAGCCCGTGCAGCCCAAGCTGCGATGAGGCCCGCTACTCCGGCCAGCAGGAGAGCTGCGCGGGGGTCGTAGGTCTCTGAGAGCCAGCCGACCAGGGGGGCGCCGATTGGGGTCGAGCCGAGGAAGACGACGGAGTAGAGGGCCATCACGCGGCCGCGCATCTCCGGGGCGACCGCCAGCTGCAGGCTGGAGTTGATCGTCGCCGCGAAGGTGACCGCGGCGCCGCCGAGCAGAACCAGCATCACGATCTCCAGGGCGAGGGCCGGCATCGCCGCGGCGAGGACCGCGGAGGCGCCGAAGGCGAGCGCGGCGCCGGCGATCAGCCGCGGGCCGGTCTTGCCCTGGTGGCCGGTGATCAGGGCGCCGGCGATCGAGCCGACCCCCATCGCCGCCACGAGGGCGCCGTAGGTCGCCGCGCCGCCGTCGAAGCTGAACTTGGCGAGCAGCGGCAGCACCACCTGGAAGTTGAAGCCGAAGGTCCCGACCAGGGCCATCAGCGCCAGCGGCACCGCCAGCTCCGGGGTGCGCCGCACGTAGCGCAGGCCGGCCCGGATCGCGCCCGCTTCGCGCGGGGCGACCGGCGCCTCGTGCAGCCGCGCGGGGTCCATCCGCAGCAGCGCCCAGATCATCACCACCGAGGTCAGGGCGTTGATCGCGAAACAGGGGACGACGCCGACCGTGGCGATCAGGATCCCGGCGACCGCCGGGCCGAGGATCCGCGCCGCCTGCACGATCACGCTGTTCAGGCTGACCGCGTTGACGACCCGGTCGGGGCCGACCATCTCGATCACGAAGCTCTGCCGGGTCGGGTTGTCGATCGCATTCATCAGGCCGAACCCGAAGACGCCGAGGTAGACCATCCAGGGCGCGACGACGCCGGCCGCGGTGACGATCAGAAGCCCGAGCGCGGGGACCATCATCAGCGCCTGCGTGGTCAACAGCAGCCGCCGCTTCGGGATCCGGTCGGCGAGCAGACCGCCCCAGGCGCCGAGCAGCAGCATTGGCAGGAACTGCAGCGCGGTCGCGAGGCCGACGGCGAAGCCGTTGTCGGTGAGGGTGAGGATCACCCAGATCGCGGCGACGTTCTGCATCCAGGTCCCCGAGAGGGAGACCAGCTGGCCGAGGAAGTAGCGGCGGTAGTTGGGAACCTCGAGTGAGCTGAAGGAGCGGCGCAGGTGGTAAGTCATGAGGCGCTCTCGCGCCCGGACCGCGGCTCACCCTCCCTCATCCGGTCGAGGATCTCCGCGGCCCGCTCCAGGGTCTCGATTTCCTCGTCGCTGAGCCCGCGCATGCGGCGCGCCAGGTAGGCGTTCTTGCGCCCGCGCAGGCGGCGCAGGCGCTCGCGTCCGGCGGCGTTGATCGCGATCAGCGAGCTGCGGCCGTCGGCCGGGTCGGGGGTGCGTTCGATCAACCCCTCCCGCTCCAGGCAGCCCAGGGTGCGGGTCATCGTCGGCCGCTTCACGCGCTCGATCTCCGCCAGCTCGCTCGGCGTCAGCGGCCCGTGCACGTCGATCGCGGCCAGGGCCGAGGTCGAGGTCGGGGTCAGACCGCTCGCCTCGGCGGCGGCCTCCTGGCGCAGACGGCGGGCCGTGCGCACGATCGCCATCCGCAGGTGGACGGCGGAATCGGTCAGGTCTTTGGCGGGTCGCAGGCTCATAGTTAGCGTTGGTAATTAGTTTAGCGAATCAGTTTTGGGAACGCAAGCGTCCACCCAGCCTTGAGTCGAACCGCGCGGGTGCCGATGACCGCGGCAGAGAAACACGCGGTTTCCCCTGACAGGAGCGAGAAACAGAGATGTCCCGATCGACCCGAACCCACCTTCGTTGCGCGCTGGCAATCGCTCTCGCTCTGCTCGGCCTCGCGGCCAGCGCTCCGGCGGCCGGCGCGGTCGGGCTCGACGTCGACAGCCTCGCCGACACCGTCGGCGGCAATTGCTCCTCGACCACCAGTTGCACGCTGCGCGAAGCGCTCGAACTGGTCGCCGAAGGCGAAGAAGGCGAGGAGGAAATCGGCGGCGACGTGACGATCGGTTTCGACGTCACGGGGACGATCGAAGTCGAAGACGAATTCGAACTCGAACTTGGCGAAGGGGTCGAATCGCTGCGCATCGTCGGGCCCGGCTGGGAGGACCTCGCGATCGACGGGACTGGGCAGACCCGCGTCTTCCGCGTATCCGAAGGCGAGGTGACGATCGCCGGCCTGATGGTCGAAAACGCGTTCCGCTCGGGCGGCATCGCCGACGCGGACGGCGGCGCGGCCCTGCTGCAGAAGGGCGGAGAGCTAACCCTCGAAGAGGTCCGCTTCACCCGCAACCACATCGAAGACGACCGCGACGGCGGCGCGATCGACCTCGAGTCCGGCGACCTGACGATCGTCGACTCGGTGATCGACCACAACACGGCGAACGGCGGCGGCGTCGAAGAAGGGAACGGCGGCGGCCTCAACGTCGACGACTCCGGCAGCACGCTCACCGTGAGCGGAACCGAAGTCGCGAGCAATGAATCGGTCACCGGCCACGGCGGCGGCATCTTCCAGGACGAAGGAAACCTGGCGGTCGACGGCAGCGTGATCACCGGCAACAAAGCGTCCGGCGAACTGGGCTACGCGTACGGCGGCGGGATCGCCGCCGAACCGGACGGCTCGCACACGACGAAGATCGAACGAACGACGATCAGCGGCAACTCGGCCGAAGCGGGCGGGGGGCTGCTCGCCGCAACCGGGGCCGGCGGCTTCCTCGTAACCGAAGCGACGATCAGCGACAACACCGCCGACGCCGGCGGCGGTGTCGCGATCGCGGGCCCGACCACGATCGAGGCCAGCACGGTGAGCGGCAACGAAGCGGTCGAATTCGGCGGCGGCATCGCGATCAGCTCCGGCTTCGACTTCCCCGCCGGCTCGCCTTCGCTGCTACTGGAAACCGCGACCGTGGCGGGGAACGCCGGCGGCGGCGTCCACATCGACAGCGGCGAAGCTCAGATCCACGCCTCGACGATCGCCGCCAACACCAACTCCGAGGCGGCGGCCGGCGGGATCAGCGGCGAATCCGGCGAGCAGATGTCGGTCCGCAGCTCGATCGTCTCCGGCAACAGCGGCAACGCGGGCGCGGGCGACTGCGCCGTCGCGGTCGCCAGCGGCGGCCACAACCTCGTCGGCGTGCAGCAGCCCGGCTGCACCTGGAGCGAGGGCGAAGGCGACCTGTTCATGACCTCGCCGCTGCTCGGGCCGCTCGCCGACAACGGCGGCCCGACCCAAACGATGGCGCCGATCTCGGCCGCCAGCCCCGCGATCAACCACGGCGCCGACCCGACTCGGAACGACCAGCGCGGCCTCAAACGACCGGTGCCGATCGGGGTGGCGAACACCGATATCGGCGCCGTCGAGGTGCAGGCGCCGGTCAACACCGTTCCGCCGGTTGCCGAAGCGCCTGACGGGCTGCGCGAAGGCGAGGAGCTGATCTGCAAACCGGGCAGCTGGGACAACGACACGATCACCAGCGGCTTCACCTACTCCTACGCCTGGTTCGTCGACAACAGCCCGGCCGGCGCCGAATCGACCTACACGCTGAAAGCGGCCGACGCCGGCAAGGAAGTCGCCTGCCGGGTCGCGGCCGACAACGGCGCGACCACCTCCGCCGACGTTGAATCGAACTCGCTCGAAATGCAACCGGGAGCGCTCTCCCTCTCGCCCACCGAGTTCGACTTCGGCCACCGCAACGTCTTCACCGGGCCGAGCGCGGCGAAAGCGTTCACGGTGAAGAACGAGGGCGGCACGAGCGTGACCGTGAGCGGCGCCGGCGCCGGCGACTCGCAGTTCCCGGTGCAAGCCGCCGACTGCACCAACGTGGTGCTTGGCCCGGGCGGAGAGTGCACCGTCGAAGTCAGCTTCTCCCCCGTCGTGACCGGACTGCAGACCACGACCCTCTCGGTAGTGAGCAGCGTCCCGATGGTGAACGCGGATCTCGAAGGGACCGGCACCGCGGGCGCGGTGTCGATCTCGCCGAGCAGCTTCGACTTCGGCCCGCTCAACGTCAATTCCGGCCCGAGCTCCGCGCAAGTGTTCGAGGTGAGCAGCAGCGGCACCGGGCCGGTGACGATCGGCGCCGCCTCGATCGAAGCCAGCGCCGAATTCGAGATCGTCGGAGAGGGCGACGGGTGCGCCGGCGAAACGCTCGAGCCGGGCGAGAAATGCACGCTCGAAATCGCCTTCGACCCGACCACGACCGGCGGCAAGGAAGGGATCCTGAGCGTCCCCAGCGATGCCCCGACCGCGACCGCTGAGCTCGAGGGCACCGGCACGCTGGCGGAAATCCTGGTGACGCCGAGCTCCTTCGACTTCGGCACCCGGGAAATCGAAAGCGGACCGAGCGCGGCGGAAACGTTCACGGTGTCGAGCGCCGGCAACGAAGCGCTGGTCCTCGGCGCGCCCTCGGTCAGCGCCGAATACGCGATCCCGACCGGTGGCAACGAGTGCGCCGACGAAACCCTGCAACCCGGGGAGGAATGCACGATCGAAGTCGTCTTCGACCCCGCCACCGTGGGCGAACACGCGGGCAACCTCAGCGTGCCCAGCAACGTCCCGACCGCCGTCGCCTCGCTGCTCGGGGTCGGGGTCGAAGCCCCGGCCTTCGCCGCCGATCCGAGCGAGCTCGATTTCGGCTCGCACGAGGTCGGCACGACGACGACTGAAACGGTGACCGTCTCCAATCCCGGCGGCCTGCCGGTCGACGTCGACTCGGTGATCCTCGCGGGCGCCGACGCGGCCTCCTTCTCCCTGCCCGCGAGCAGCGACGGGTGCAGCGGCGCCGAACTGGACCCGAACGGGACCTGCACGGTCGAGGTCAGCTTCTCCCCCGGCGCGGCCGGGCCGGCCGAGGCGAGCTTGAAAGTCGAAGGCGGCGCCC